>ERZ808252.309-NODE-309-length-49467-cov-4.724622_pt1 | contig 49467 bp, 40 predicted proteins | sample MGYA00521242_ERZ808252 | MGnify/ENA primary metagenome ERZ808252 (study PRJEB31516, sample SAMN03275581) | gut metagenome | biome: mammalia-associated habitat; material: feces | host: Papio cynocephalus | place: Kenya | collected 2012-08-07 ... | reverse complement strand
TTTTTACAAAACGTTCACAATTTTTCGAAAATTTGAACATCATTTATTCACATTTTAAGTATATACTAAGACCATAAGTTAAAGATAAACAACTTCAACTTATAAAACTTAATTTTGGCAGTTATCTTATTTTTGATATTTTTTCATAAAACTCCTCTTTCAGAAAAAGAACCGTGACGGCGGTTCTTTTTCACGTTTACAGAACTTAAAAAATGCTCCGCGGCTACACGGAGCATTTTGCTGTCTCATCATTCAAACTTATTCTACCGGATGAAGATTTTTCAGGGAAATATCCAGGATCGGAGCAGAATGTGTCAAAGCACCGCTGGAGATATAATCCACACCAATCTTTGTAAGACGGTCTACATTTTCTCTCGTAACATTTCCTGAGCACTCTGTCTCTGCACGTCCATCGATAATCTCGATTGCTTTTATCATATCTTCCGGTGTCATATTGTCAAGCATGATAATATCTGCGCCGGCTTCTACTGCCTCTTTTACCATGTCAAGATTTTCGACTTCAATCTCAATCTTTCTTACAAACGGAGCATATTCTTTTGCCATCCGGATCGCCTTGGTGACGCTTCCGGCTGCTCCGATGTGATTGTCTTTCAAAAGCACGCCATCGGAAAGGTTATAACGGTGGTTGTATCCGCCGCCAACCTTTACGGCATATTTTTCAAACACACGCATATTGGGTGTGGTCTTTCTCGTGTCCAGAAGTTTTGTCTTGGTTCCCTCGAAAAGCCGGGCAATTGATTTTGTATACGTCGCAATTCCGCTCATGCGCTGCAAATAGTTCAGTGCCACACGCTCTCCGGAAAGAAGCACGCGGATGTCGCCGGTCAGCACTGCCATCTTCTGGCCGTTTTTCACTTCTTCACCGTCTTTACAGAAAAAGGTAATTTCGGTTGAAGGATCCAGCAGGGCAAATACGCGTGCAAATACGTCAAGTCCGGCGATGACGCCATCCTGCTTACAGATCAGTTCCACTCTTCCTAACTTTTTCTCCGGCATTACGGCATTCGTCGTAATGTCTTCACTTGTAATATCTTCACGCAGTGCCTGTAAGATCAGTTCATCTGCGTTTAACTGCATTGTTATCGGGTTCATTCTCTTTCTCCTTTTCTCGCTTCTTTTACTCGCTTGATCTCATCCAATACGAGTTGTTTGTATTGTTCACGAAGTTTATCAAGATCTTCGTATTTTTTCAAATCTACCTCCGGCAGGTTCTCTTCGCGGATCGTCCCCGGATCTTCTGCAATGCTCTTTGCGGCGCGTCCGGCAAATACAAGGCTTTCCAAAAGGGAATTACTTGCCAGGCGGTTTGCCCCGTGAACACCGTTACAGCTTGTCTCGCCAATCGCATATAAATGTTCTGCCGATGTCCTGCTCTTTTCAGAATCGACCCAGATACCGCCCATAAAATAGTGCTGTGCAGGCACGACCGGGATCGGATCCTTGGTCACATCGTAGCCTTCTTCGAGGCAGCGCCGGTATATATTGGGAAAATGTCCTTTGATCTCTTCCTCATCAATCGGCGCCAGGCTCAGACGCACATAAGGCATGTCGTCTTTTTCCATCTGTGCATATACTTCTTTTGTCAAAAGATCTCTTGGCAAAAGTTCGTTGACAAAGCGATTTCCATTTTTATCCAGCAGTACAGCCCCCTCACCGCGGACTGACTCCGAGATTAAGAAGCGCCGTCCCGGCTTTTTCGAGTACAATGTCGTCGGATGAATCTGTATGTAATCGATATTTTCCAATTTAATCCCATGGGATAGGGCAATTGCCAAAGCATCTCCCGTTAAATGACGGAAGTTCGTCGAATGCTCATAAAGGCCGCCCAGTCCACCGCAGGCAAGCACCGTATCTTCCGCTTCAATCACTTGTTTTTGGCCTTCTTTATCAACGGTAACCGCGCCCATACAGGTCGTCCCATCGGTAAGCAGATCGATCATTGTCGTGTATTCGATCAGCTGCACATTTTCACATTTTTTAACCGCTGCAAGCAATTTACTCGTAATCTCTTTTCCCGTAATGTCTTCATGAAAGACAATGCGGTGCGTCGAATGACCGCCCTCTCTTGTATACAGGAGTTTTCCGTTTTCCTGCTCAAATTCCACCCCATATCCGATCAATTCTTTCACAATATCCTGCGAAGAACGGATCATGATATCGACGGATTCTTTTCTATTTTTATAATGACCGGCACGCATCGTATCCTCAAAATAACTGTTGTAGTCCTCTTCGGATTTGAGCACACACATACCGCCCTGTGCCAAAAAAGAATCGCTGCTTTCAGCATCTTCCTTTGTAATGATGACAATCTGTTTTTCTTTCGGAAGTTTCAGCGCACAATACAATCCTGCTGCCCCGCTTCCCACAATCAGAATATCTGTTTTTATGTTTTTTGCATTCTTGAGTTCTGTCATCTGAAAACCTCATTTCTGCATCATTCCTGATACTAATATGAAAAATAGCGTCAGATGAAATAGTCTCAAATGACGCTATCTTTTTTTATATTATCATAAATCAAAGCATATGACAAGCCGAAAATTATTTTCCTGCCGTCTTTCCTGCTTCTAAAATACTTTCATAACACGGTTTCTTTTCCATGTCATCGGTAAACAAAAGCGGATAACTCGTCTCGCCTTTCATCCCGCTCAGCCAGGATTCCCCGTCTTTCAATCCCCAGAACGTAACGGACGTAATATTTGCCGCACTTTCCCGGTCCATCTTCGTGATCACATCAAAGAATTCTTTGTATCGATCGGCCTGTTTTTTCAGCCCTTCTTCGGAATCATCGTTATTGTGCATGTCAATTTCTGTCAATTGAATTTCGATTCCATCAATCGATGCATATTTTTCAAGAGCCGTCTCGAATAAATCCACTGACGGAAATTCCATATCCCAGTGGCTCTGCATTCCCACGCCGTCAAGCAGTCCGGCATCGTGAAGTTCTACCACCTTCGCATACAAAAGATCTCGCTTCTGCGCCATGTATTCATTGTAGTCATTGAGGAAAAGTTTGGTTCCCTCTTCGGCATATTTTCTTGCAAAGGTAAACGCATCTTTGATATAGGTAAAATCGCCATATGTCTCATACCACATGCTTTCAGTGCGGTAATTTCCGTCGTCGCCGACAGATTCATTAACGACATCCCAGGCATAGACAACTCCCGGATAATTTTCCTTACAATAAGTAAGAACCTGTTTGATATAACTCTCCATGCGCTTTCTCATCGTTGCTTTATCCACATAGCCTTTGGATGGCTCATATTTTTTGGAAAAGAACCATTCGGGCGTCTGACTGTGCCACACTAAGGTGTGCCCGCGAAGTGGAAGACCGGTTTCTTTTGCAGTTTCCAATGCCTTTTTCAACGTCTCTTCCTTGATGACAGGCATGCCGTCTTTGCTCTTCTCCGATGCCTCCCAGTCCAAAAGACTTTCCGGCTTCATCTCATTTTCCATCGTAATACTGTTAAAATTTTCCTTAATTTTCTTCGCGCGGTCCGGATCGCTCAGATATCCGGATGTCGTCGCCACACCCACTTTGAAATCGCCCTCAAAAACTTCTCTCAGTGTCGTCGCATTGCTTTTGGAATCTGCAATTGCAGACGCTGTAACCGCCGATGTGGTCGTCTGATTGTTGGTCTGCGTCTGTTCTGTCTGTCCGCACCCTGTCAGGCAGAGCGCCAGCCCCAATGCCGCGCAGACACCCATACTCCATTTTTTAAGTTTCATAGATACCTCCTGGCTTCTGTTCTATTAACAGAAACATTATATAGTTTATTTGTAAAATAATATATATAGTATACCATGCCCCGTGTTTTTTTTCAATCGTTCTTGCATATTTTTGTATTTATTGGTATAATATTTTTTGCATATTGTAGATAGAGGAAATGCAGGAAAGGATATTATTATGAGTAAAATAATTCTAACCGGAGACCGGCCAACCGGAAGACTTCATGTCGGACATTACGTCGGCTCCTTAAAACGCCGCGTTGAGCTTCAAAACTCAGGCGAATATGATTCCGTATATATTATGATCGCAGATGCACAGGCTTTGACAGATAATTTTGACAATCCGGAGAAAGTACGCAGCAATATCTCAGAAGTTGCTTTGGACTATATGTCCTGCGGATTGGATCCAGCCAAATCGACATTGTTTGTTCAGTCTTACATCTCCGAACTGACCGAATTGACATTTTATTATGCAAATCTTGTCACCGTGTCACGTTTGAAACGAAATCCTACGGTGAAAAGCGAGATTCAGCTTCGCGGATTTAATTCCAGTATCCCGGTAGGTTTCTTCACCTATCCGATCAGTCAGACCGCAGATATCACTGCTTTTAAAGCAAATGTCGTACCGGTCGGCGAAGACCAGCTGCCAATGCTGGAGCAGGCACGCGAGATCGTCCGCAGTTTCAACACGACTTATGGAGAAGAAGTTCTCGTGATGCCAAAGGCTTTTCTTCCTGAAAATCAGGCTTGTATGCGTCTTCCGGGTACAGATGGAAAAGCAAAGATGAGTAAATCTCTTGGCAACTGCATCTACCTTGCAGACAATCCGGATGACATCCGCAAAAAGGTGATGAGCATGTATACCGATCCGGATCACATCCGCGTTGAAGATCCCGGAAAACTGGAAGGCAATACCGTATTTACCTATCTGGATGCTTTTTGTAACGATGCGCATTTTGAACATCATCTTCCGGAATACGCAAATCTTCAGGAATTAAAAGACCACTATACCAAAGGCGGTCTTGGCGATGTCAAAGTGAAGAAGTTCCTCTATGCGGTTTTGATGGAAGAACTCGAACCGATCCAGGCACGCCGCCACGAATTGGAAAAAGACATCCCGGCAGTCATGGAAATTCTTCGCAAAGGCAGTGTAAAAGCGCGTGAAGTAGCCGCACAGACACTTTCGGAAGTAAAACATGCGATGAAGATTGATTACTTTGATTAATTTTATATGCTAATAACCCCCTCACGCATTGTCCCTAAGACCTGCATGAGGGGGGTATTATTATATTCCGGTTAATTTCAAATATCTGTTTACCGCTTATATTTCACAAGACGAACTTCCTCGATCTGATAATACTGATCTGAACCAAGTGAGTCAACCTGGAAATTAATTCCTGCAACAATTTCCGGATTGTCGTCTACATTATTGAAATCCAAATACATCGTCCCGCGGCATAAATTTTCATCGGCTAAATACTCACTGTATAAACCGTCTGAATATCCATTCAAGTTATCCTGCGAAGCAAGACAGAGTTTTCCACCCCAGCTTTCACTTCCCATTGCATTTGCTTTTGTACCATCTGCTTCATATGCCTGATATCGGATCTTGACAGCATCATACTCCGCAATACGAATTCCATTTTCTTCCAATTTGTCTGTGAAACTGATCATTGTCATCCTGCCGCCGGGAACGGTTTTAACTCCCTGATCCTCCTTCTCACATACTATTGTTTCATAACCACCGCTTTCCGTTTCCGTTGCAGGACGGTATACCAGGCAGGATACTGTCGCAAGGTTATTTTCCACAAGATTATCGGTACTCGACGCAACATTTTCTGCTGCTTCTTCTTCCTCATCATCTGTTTCGTCTCCGGTAATTACATACTCTGAAATTTTTTTCATCGTACCATCCGGATCCTGGTAATACATCAGATTCTTATACTCGGAACTCCATCCACTTTTTTGATACTTCCAAGCCAGACGGTAAGGTACATATATCTTACAGCCACCCTGTAATTGTGACATCGTCAGTGAAAAAGTTCCTAATACCGGAGGTTTTCCCAGCATAATAATGCTGCTTAGGTTCGGAGCACCCGTCATACCTGTCATGTTATCTCCAATTTTTGTTATCGAGCCGGGTATAATGATCGTTTTCATCATACTACCTTCAAATGCGCCATCCGCAATCTGGGTAACCGGTTTTCCTTTGTAAGTCCGCGGAATATATAAGATATCCGGCACATCATCATCCTTTGTCACTTTTGTTACGCTATAGGTTCCATTTGCCTTCTCACTAAAAGAGAAATACGAATCATACGATGGCAGCGGTGTATCACTGACCCTGAATGTAACATTTGACATCCTTGCATGAGCCAGATCCACTAACCCTTTCAATCCCAGCATTTCACGAAGAAATACCACTTCATCTATTTCTACTCTGCGCTCTTTCGATCCTTCTTTGGTCTTTGGCATACGCAGCAGCACCTCGGTCATATAGACTCTCATATCTTCATCATAATGTGTATCTACACTTACGATCTTATTAACCGAAGCGGCAGAAGTGTAAATCTGCTTATCTCCATACTGGCTGTCATTTAATACGATTTCCACCAGACTGTCTCTTTTATAGTTTTTGAATACCAGATACAGATATAAGTAGTCTCCCTGATTAATATCATAAGCAGATGCTTTTTTCTCCTCAAATTCCTGATAGGAGAGTGACTGAAGTTCATTCTGTTCCTCTTCAAATTCTTCTCCATTGTAAGATTTGAATTCATAAAACTGCGGAACTTCTTCCATCTGTGTGACTTCCGGAGAAGTACTTGGACTTGGCTCTGCACTTTCGCTTGGTGCTGCGCTTTCGCTTGGTTCGGTGCTTTCACTTGGTTCTGTCGTCTGTGCCGGAGCTGTTGTCTGCGCCGGAGCTGTTGTCTGCGCCGGAGCTGTCGTCTGTGCCGGAGCTGTTGTCTGCGCCGGGGTTGTCGTCTGTGCCGGAGCTGTCGTCTGCGCTGGTTCCGTTGTCTGCGCCGGAGCTGTCGTCTGCACTGGAGCTGTTGTCTGTGCCGGAGCTGTTGTCTGTGCCGGGGCTGTCGCTGGCACTTCTTGTATGTTATCAGAAACTTTCTTTTCCACAACCTTTATGGTACAGCGTTTCTTTTTTCCATTTTTTGCCTGTGCCACGACGGTTGTTTTTCCCACCTTTTTGGCCTGTATCTTTGCTTTGGCTTTGTATTTTCCATATGGTTTTACGGACACGATTTTCTTATTTTTTACGGTCCATTTAACCTTTTTGGAAGCATTTTTCAAGCAAAGTACTTTGGTTTTTCCTTTTTCGATGGTTGCCTTCGTAAAAGAAAGTTTTTCGCTTTTCTTTGCCTGTGACACATCCGGCAAGGCAAACATTTCCAAGGCAATTGCCAGGATCATGGTTACTGCAATAATTTTCTTTTTCATGCTATCACTCCATTTTCTTATTTTTTCTCTATGAGTATAGCATGAGGGATGTCAAAACCTTTTTCAATTTTTCCCTTAATTCGCTAAAAATGCCGAAAAATCAAACATTTCTCCCAATGAAGTTCCCATTTCCTTTTCCTGCATCGCTTCAATGGCTTTTCCAAGGGCTTTCTCCCGTTTGCTTTCATCGCGCACGATCAGCAGCAGTTCCGCTGTATTTCTGGCGTCCACCAAGGCATCATGCTGCCTGCCTTGAAAATCTACACCGGCATATAAAAGGGCGTTTTCCAGCGAAACGGCTTTGCTGAAGCCAACCACTTCACCATATTCTTTCTGAAAATCATACCAGTCCCGCAGTACCTCTTCCTCTTCTTTCGTCGGTTCGTAGTTTTTCAGTTTCATTTCATGCGCCACCTGACTGTAATCCGTATCACTCCACGTACAGATCTGCACTTCTGTGCCATCTGCCTTACACCATGCCAGGAAGTCGCGGATCGCATCTTCAAACACCGGTGCGTCCTCTACCATCGCTGTCGTGATGCCTGTCAATTTTTCGTAAAATGCACCAATACTTTCGCTGAATTGTGGTTTTACATAGGTTTTATAATGTGCTATTTCCCGGAAAGAATCGTCCAGCATGACAGCACCAATCTCGATAATTTCCATATTACAGATTTGGCGTTCTTCTTTGTATTTCTTGTCCATTCGGTTCATTTCCAGATCTACTACGATATACCTCATAAAACATCTCTCCTATCCGCCGGTATACTGCTCTTTATTTTAAATCCATTATCAGGATGACACCTCGCATTTTGTGACTTTTCCATTGGTAACTTTAATGGTTAAACCTAACTGCGATTTCAATAAATCCTTAAATTCTTCTTTTGTCAGCTTCTTTCCCATCATAGGATCCGAACCATAATAATTCGGACTCCAATACTTGGTTTTGCCGGTAAGGACAAATACTTTTTTCTTTTTGATCTGCTTTGTTCCTACATAAAGCGGTCCTTTTACAATCAGTTTACTGCCACGGACTTTTGCCTGCTTGGAATTGTACACCTCATATTTTGTTGTCTTTGCCTGTGCAAAATCCCCCGGTACGGCAACCGTTCCCAAAAGGGCAAGCAGCAGTAATACTGCTATTATACTACGTTTCATACTCTTTTTCCTCCTTATTTTATCAACATTTCAGAAGTCCTTTGGCTTCTGTATTTCCATTGTACCACAAAACCCTGTCCTAAAGTAGGGACTTTATTTAAAAACTGCCCAAAAATTTTTTTCAAATCTTTGGACAGTTTCCATTTTTTGTTACTGAATTGTTCTATCGTTCTTATTCAATCGACAATACAGTCACACTAACTTTTTCATTTTCATTGTACTGAGCCGGTCTTACTGCCGTCTCTACATAGTTTTTGTTGGAATAAATACTGATGCTGTATTCTTTTCCTTCCGGTACGTAGAAGTAGCCGGTATCTTTTTCCTGCTCGTCACGGATCATAACTCCCTGGAAAGAGATTTCACCGTCTTTACTTACTGCCGTGATATAATCTACCTGGCCGTTTTCAAAAGCAACCTCTTTATCCGTTTTATCATTCGTAATCGATAACTGGATGCGAACAAGATTATCGTATTTTGTAAGCTGTACTTCCAATTTACTTTCATACGTGGAACGAAGCGGTACATCAAATGTTTCATCATCTGTCAGATCTGAATATACCTCAACCTTATAATCACCTTTTGACATATTCTTTCTCTGCCATGTGAATTCGTCACCGCTTTCACGTTTCAGAGCGAATGCACCATTGTACTCATTTCCACGAAGTACATTTGCCGCAATAACATCGACTGCATCAAGATTCCAAGGATCGATGTAATATTTGTCGTAAGCAGTAACAAAGGCATTGCCACTCAATCCATCGTTGGTGTTCGTTTTCACCTGTGGCTTCATTGTCGTTGTTCCGCCGACTGCCAGATTTTCAAAACTTGCATCCTGTTTTACTTCATTTGTCTCAATCTTGATCTCTTTTACTGCATAGTCCAGACCTTCGCCTCGGATAAGCAGCTGGTAAGTACCTCCCTGGAAGTTACCGTCTTCTCCGTCTGCGAGAGTGAATGTTGTCAATCCATTGACTGTTTCGAATCTGGAAGCTGCAACAATTTTCGTGAAGTCCTCATTGTAGAGAACTGCCGTACCATTGTCAGGTACTGTCTTTGTTGTATCTTCATAGGAAATAACTCCACTGATCATCGTTGGATATACTTTTTCGTATTTTGCATTACATACGAGTTTCGCATCCTGAAGATCAATGATCTCTTCTGTTTTATCCTTGTTGGTAGAATCGGAAGTATCTAATTTGTAATTTTCAAATTCAAAATCTACCGCACAGTCACCTACAGGAAGACCTTTTGCCTCCACTTCATCTTGTGGAATATCGATTCCGTTTACAAGATCATTGATTGTCAATTCTCTGTCAATCGGAATGGTACGTGTTTCCAATTCGGTTGTCGTGCCTTTTTTGTAAACCGTAACACGGATTGCATTGAGATATACTGTATCATCGGCAGCTGCCGTATTATCCTGCTGCAGCATATCAACAAAGCACTCTGTATCTGCAAATTTCACATTGATCACGTTTGCACTCGCATTGAAATCAACATTCCAGTTTTTGTCTGTTCCCTTAAATTCAGATTCATTCGCATCTACAAGATGAGACTTCTCTGTCTTGATCACATATGTCTTATCTGCATCTACAAATGTCTGTTTGAAGTTCGAAGAGTAAACATCATTTTCATTCTTTGTAAACTGATGGCCACTAATCTTATCGAGTAATACGTCTACTCCATCTACTTTCTGGTATACATAAGATTCAAAGGAAACGGCTTCACTGGAAAGTGTACCTTTGTTATCTACCAGAGTGTTCAATGTCGTACCCTGATTTTCAAGCACGGTCTTGTTAAATTCATCCGAAATACTTGCTGTGCAGTAAACACTTCTTTCTACATCTTTAGTAACCACTCCGCTCTTTGCATTTGCTACACTACCAGGAGTAACCGTTACCGGACAAACTACCGTCGCACCTTCCTGTTTATCCTCTGCATTGTTCCATGCACGAATAACAAGATAATATGTACCTGCCGGAAGCGTTGGTTTTACATTGGTCTTTTCGTTGAAGAACTGATGCTTGATCAACTGATAAGCATTTTCTTTCAATTCTTTCTTTTCTGTACTGCTTGTGAAATCGTCATCCTCTAATGTCAATACATCGGACACCAGCTCGGTACATCCGTCGGTATCATAAAGAGTTGTATGAAGATCCCCTTTGCTGCTGTAATCTTTATCCCAGGACAACTGAATTGTCATTTCTTTCAAAGCCTCAACGGCATTCAAAGACGTTCCGACATCGACACCACGTTTGGAACCAAGTTCAAATTCTTTGGATTCATATGGTTCATATACATCAAAGAGATTGCCTGCATTGAGGTCTTTGTGGATTTCAATGACATATTTATCTTTGGAATTCAATCCGTCATATCTTGAAAATCTTACTGCGGAAGTATCCTGAACACCGAATTTACTAAAATCGGCATCGGCATTTGCAAACACAAATTTTCCTTTGTCATCTGTGCTGACTCTTACCACTTCCACTTTTTTGCCGTCTTCCATGCGGTACAATACTACATCTGCGCCTTCTACGGTAGTTTTCGCATCACCGGCTTTGGTAACCGTACCATAAAGATAAACTTTTTCTACATCATAAACTTCCATCTCGAAGTTATATGCAGAAGCTTTGTTTGAAGTTACTTTTACCTGCTCCTGGGTTTCATCAAAATATCCATCTGCTTTTACAAGCACTTCCGGATAGGTATCGTCAATTACATTTTTCTGATAAAAACCATCCTCGTCGGAATATGTTGTCTCTTTATTAATCGTAATAGAAGCATTCGGCACACGGCGGACTGTATTGTACATTCCTCCACTGCGGGTATAGATCAATCCTTTGATGGAAGATCCTGTTATATCCACGCGTGCACTTGTTGTCGCATTGTCCTCTGAAATATTGATATCACTGGATTCTACCGTATAATTTCCGTTCTGGATCTTCGCAGCATCTTCCGGTTCAAACACATAGACTGCACTTGTACCGTCTTCTGTAAGCTCTTTAAAGGTAGCTGTAAGTTTTTCTTTGCTGTTCACATTTACCACTTTGATCGTGGTTCCTGCCAGGACGGCTGCATCTGCTTTTTCTGTAAAAGTAACTGCGATACTTCCCTGATCCGCGTTAATGGAACCAATGGATTTTACTTCGTAAATCTTAGCACCTACTTTTACTTCACATGTTGCGACAGCGTCTCCAATCTTTGCTGTGATCACTGCGCTTCCTACCCCGATACCGGTAACTTTACCGTTCTGGTCTACGGAAGCAATCTTTTCGTCCGAACTTGACCATGTCACTGTTCCAGCCGGATCTGCTTTTGCGGTAATCTTTGCTGTCTCTGTCTGGGAAATCGCAAGTTCTGACTTATCTAAGGTAAGTTTCTGAACAATTACCGGTGGTGCTGCCGTTGGAACCGGTACAACAACCGGTGGTACTGTTGGAGCCGGTGTGTTTACTACAGGTGTAGTCTTCTTAGTCCCCGCCTTTACCGTTACCTTAATTTTCTTTGTAATTGCTTTTCCTTTTTTGTTTTTTGCTGCTGTCTTAACTGTTACAACAGCTTTTCCTGCTTTTTTTCCTGTAATCGTAAGTTTCTTGCCCTTTACTTTTACAGAAGCTACTTTTTTCTTGTCAATCGTAGCTTTTACTTTTGTGCTGGCTTTTTTTACTGCTTTTACATTTGCTGTCACAGTTACGGATTTCCCAGCCTGCACGGTCACACTTTTCTTTACCGAAAGTGACTTAACATACTTTTTTGCAGCCTGTGACTGCGTAGCTGTCATGCCTGAGCCTAATGAGCCAATCATAGCAACTGCAAGAGCACCTGCCAAAAATCGTTTGAGCTTCATCTTGTAATTCCTCCTCACATAATCTTTATGTTAAATTAATACATTTTTAATTATACCGAAAAAACGCTGGGTTTGCAATATAATTTTTGGTGTTCTTTCTATGAAACGATCAATAAATTATCAATTTGCAATCCTTCTGTAAGTTATAAAGCAAAAGAGCCGGATTTCTCCGACTCTTTTAAGTATACATCCGCAAATGTATACCCCAATTAGTATCTATAGTATACAATATCTGTCTCCAAAATGCAAGTTTTATATAAAATTTTTCAGTTGATTCATTCTCGACATTAGATCAGGATGAATCACAATTGCGGAAACATCGGGATTAACACGTTCTCTATAATCCCTCGTTATTTTTTCAAATTTCTCGACAAATTCCATTATCTCCCGTTTTGATACTTCCAACAGTTTCAAATAATAAACCAAGAGAATGATATAATCACCAATTGTCTTAAAATTTACATACGGCAGTCCAATTTCTAATTTTAAACACTGCTTCATTGCATTCGTAGGATCAATATTTCTGAATCTTGTGTCAAAAACTACTGCATTGTGTGCGATTGCATTCCGTAAATCTTTTAATGTATATATGTATTTGTAAATTAACTGTCTATCTGTGTCACACGATACATTTAACGACAACCTCCGTGATATATGATTTCTTACTTCATATGTCAGGCACGACAGCAAATACCCAAAATCCCCCATGGTCATTATCTCAAACAAAGCCCAAATTGGAACATCGGATTTCACAATATTATTGTAAAAATGTGTTATCTGTGGGTTTCCTTTTTTATATGCATATGCAAGATTTGCTTGAATCATTTTTTGCAAATTCAGTTTATTCTGCTGCAATTTTCTTTTTTGTTCCGGTGTCGCCGATTCTGGAGCATTATTATATCCGCACACTACATTGTCATACATATCTTGAATAGATTCTGAATTAGAATTTATTAATATACTTTCCAGTGCAACATTCTTAACGGCTGTCTCCACAAACATCATTTTTTCATACATTAAAGACTTTAATGCAGAATCGTATTGAATTGTAGCATAAATCTCTTTGTAGGAAATAAACGGCAATCTTCTTTGGGCATTTCCAAAAAATCGATATCCTTTATAACCATGAAAATATCCCGTATTTAAAAGCTGTCTTTTCTGTTTACTTCCATTGATTTCAATACCGCTGTCGCACAAATGCCTCATCAAACCCTCTGTAGTTTTATAACTCATAATTATCCCTCTTTATTTAATATTTTGCTTTTTGCCTTTCATGGAAATATGTCAATGACTATTGACTTAAAAATTAATTATAATATTGATCTCCAAAATAGTCAATCGCTTGCGTAATATCTATCTGATTTTCTCTCCTTTACATTCCGCCCCTCACATGCTATAATATCCTTAATAAAAGGGGGTGTCCTTATGGAGATAAGCGATGGAATGGATATCACCGCTTATGCGATGATGAATTCACAGATTCAGATCCAGCAGGGTGTCAACACACAGGTGTTGAAAAAAACGATGGATCTGCAGGAAGCACAGGGCAGCCAGCTCGTGCAGATGATGGAACAGTCGGTAAATCCGGGACTTGGGCAAAATATCGATGTCCGGATATAGACTTTTCCACATAATATAAGGGATGTCGCGTCATGGCGGCATCCCCTTTTCTTATTCTCATTTTTTAAACCAGATGCGGTTCAATCTGTGCCAGAAGTTCGTCTTTTGACATCGCGCCGACCGCTTTCGTCACCACTTCTCCCCCTTTAAAAAGGAAAAATGCCGGAATGCCCGCTACTTTGTACTGCTGGGCAAGTTCCATATTTTCGTCGCAGTTGACTTTGCCGACAATAAGCTTGTCCGCGAGTTCTTCGCCAATCTGCTCAATGACCGGTGACATCATGCTGCATGGTCCACACCATACTGCCCAAAAATCGATCAAAACCGGTTTGTCCGATCGAATTACCTTTTCTTCAAAATTTTCTGCGTTGATTTCTATTGCTGCCATTGTTATTCCCTCCATTCTCCATGAAATACTTCTACTGCCGGGCCTCGCATAACAACGTCTCCATTTTCGAGGTAGGTATCATAAAGCACACCTCCGCGGATCTGTATTGCAATCTCCTCGCCGCGTGGACAATAGCCATTGAGTACGGCTGCCACGGTGCTGGCACAGGTTCCGGTGCCGCAGGAGATCGTCTCGCCGGCTCCGCGCTCCCACACACGCATTTTCAACGTATGTTCATCGATCACTTCGACAAACTCTGTATTGATGCGGTCAGGGAAAAGGGGATGATGTTCAAATTCAGGCCCCAGTTTTTCCAGATCCAGGGTATCGATTCCCTCCGTAAATACGACGCAATGTGGATTTCCCATAGAGACGCAGGTGACGGTATACGGCTTATCTGCGACCATAATTTCCTGGGAAATAAATGTGTCGCCCTCTGCTTTTACCGGAATCTCTTTTGGTGCAAGGATTGCTTTTCCCATGTTTACTTTCGCATAGGCTGCCTTTCCGTTTTCCACGGTAAGATCTATCGTTTTGATGCCGCTTTTTGTCTCGATCGTCATATGCTCTTTTTTCGCAATATCATGATCGTAGGCATATTTTGCGACACAGCGGATGCCGTTTCCACACATCGCGCCTTCCGTTCCGTCTGCATTGTACATGATCATGCGGCAGTCTGCTACATCCGACGGAGCGATGGCGATCAAGCCGTCCGAACCGATCCCGAAATGACGGTCACTTACACGGATTGCCGCGTCCGAAATATCCGAGATTGTCTCTTCAAACAAATTTACATAGACATAATCATTTCCGGTTCCATGCATTTTTGTAAATTTCATACTCGTCCCTCCAATTCTTCCACTTGAATCCTTACATTGCAGTTTGACATGTGGGCTGCATTTACTTCCAGCGCATATTCGAGTTCCACATGAAATCCGTTGTCAAGTTTCCGGTGTTCCAGCCGGTCGGTATGGATCACAATTTCCAGTTCTCCGAACGGTGTGGAATAATACGTCAGCATGTCTTGATTTTTTACAAATACCATATGCGTCCGCATACCGCCCTCTTTTAGGATTTCAACCTGATCTTCACGAATTTTCAGCTGGCTCTGCACAATTTCACAATCCTGTCCATCTGCATCGTCCATTGCTTCTTCGTATTTTACGATTGTTTCGCCGTCTTCCTCGTACATCTCTCCAAACGAGATCACTTCCAGCGAATCCGTCGAGCCATTTTCATGCAGTCCGGCAATCGATATCTTTACATCTTTCTTCATGACTTTATCTTTCCCTTCGTTTCACCAAATTATTATCGTTCGTAAGCGGTTTCTACAATCCGGTCGATCAGTTCCGTGATGGAAAGTCCCATATCCGCCCACAGCATCGGGTACATGCTAATATTGGTAAATCCTGGAAGCGTGTTGATTTCATTAAACACGACATCATTTGTTTCATTTTCAATAAAAAAGTCTACACGCGACAGGCTGAATCCGCTTACCGCTTTAAATACAGCCACGGCATCTTCGCGTACTTTGTCTTTCGATGCCTGCGGAACGGTATCCGGATCAATGACGGTCTTCGATTCTGAATTATTGTATTTGGCATCGTAATCATAAAATTCTGCCGCTGCAACCACTTCTCCGACTTTCGATGCCTTCGGGTCGCGGCCGCCGAGAACGGCACATTCTACTTCATGTCCGCAGATCATTTCTTCGATCAAGACGCGGGTGTCATGCTTTTTGGCAAGTTCCACTGCTGCCTTTAATTCCTCACGGTTTTCTGCTTTGCTGACACCGCAGGACGAGCCGGCATTCGATGGTTTTACAAAAACCGGATATCCCAGTTTTTCCTCTACCTCTGCGACCGTGTGATCGAGTTCACTCAGATCCGGCGCGATATCGGCGACAAATTTTGCCTGGCGGATTCCCAGTTTCTCCACAAAGATTTTCGTGGAAATTTTATCCATGCTCACCGAAGAAGAAAGCACGCCGCATCCGACATAAGGAATGCCTGACATTTCAAACACGCCCTGAATCGTACCGTCTTCTCCAAATTTTCCATGAAGAACCGGAAAGATCACGTCAATTTTCTGCCGATCATAATGTCCCTCGTCATCGCATAGATAAATCCCGGAATTCACGGCATCCGGCGAAATAACAGCCGTCTTTTTGCCGTCGTACCAGCTGCCATCCTCGATTGCTGCTGTCTCCGGCACATAGATCCAATGTCCCTCTTTCGTTATTCCGATCAGATGTATCTCATATTTTTCAGGCGAAAATCCCTTGATAACATTGAGCACGGAATGACATGACACTTCATGTTCCGAGGATTTTCCACCAAAAATTACTGCAATCTGCTTTTTCATATCTATCCATTCCTTTCGATATTTACCTCAAACTCTCGTTTTTATTGTACTATGAAATGTCCGAAACTACAAGGGGAAAATTTCTCACAAAAAGGAACCCTTTTTCTACTTCTTTCGGAGTATTTTCCGACAGCAAAGCAGTGTATAAACCGACGGCACCAGCAAAAATAAATTGACAAAATCCGTGATCTCCCACACAAATCCGAGTGGCATCACCGCACCGGCAAAGATCATCACGACATAAATGTATTGATATCTGTGGGTCAGCTGTTTTCCTCCCAGAAATTCCGCCGCCACTCTGCCAAAAAGCGACCATCCGATCAGGGTCGCGACAGCAAACGCCACGGTCGCCACACCAATGATCTCCGTGCCGCCTAACGGAAGTTCGGCAAATGCTTCTTTTACCAAAAGCCCGCTGGCTATACCGCTTTTTACAATGGCATGTTTGGCCTGATAGATGACAACGACAACTCCCGTCACCGCACATAACACGACGGTGTCCCAGAAAGTGGCTGTCATTGAAATCAATCCCTGCTCCTCCGGCGAAATCTTTTCTTCTCCGCAGGCTGCCGCAATTCCGGAAGTTCCAAGCCCTGCCTCGTTGGTGAAAAGTCCTCTTGCCACTCCGTAACGCACCGCGGCACCGACGGTATAGCCGAGTCCTCCGGCGGCGGCGCACCGCGGTGAAAAAGCGGACGTTACGATCTGATGGATCGCCGACGGAAAATAGCCGATGTGCAGCACAAGATAGAACAGACATCCTGCCACAAAAAGAAGTGCCATTGCCGGCACGATCATCATACTCGCTTTTTCAATCCATTTTACCCCCTGCAGGATTACCAGTCCCACTGTCAAAGCCACGATAATTCCGACAAGCCATTTTGGCAGTTCCCAGATATCCCGGCATGTCTCTGAAATCGCATTGGACTGTGTCGTACATCCGGCAAAATAGGCAGAAAAGCAGATAAAAAAACTGTAAAAAGCTGCCAATTTTTTCTTTCCCAGCGCATTTTTCAGTACATACATCATTCCGCCGGCCGGTTCGCTGCCCCGTGTCTCCCGATAGGTACAGCACAATACCGTCTCCGCATACGTCGTCGCCATCCCCAGCACGCCGGTGAGCCAGCACCAGAACACCGCTCCCGGACCGCCGAGACTGACTGCGGTCGAAACGCCGATAATATTACCGGTTCCAAGTGTCGCCGCCAACGTCGTCGTAAGCGTTCCAAACGAACTCATTCCCGTCTTTTCTGTCCCAGTTCCGCGGAGTGACAGGCGGATCCCGGTTCCCAGCTTTCGCTGTACAACCCCTGTATAGATTGTAAAATAGACATGAATGCCAAATAAAAGAATTAAGATCGGACCGCTGAACAGCCATCCATTGACCGCCTGAATCACCCGCATCGCCACATACCCACATCGTATCATTTATAAAAAATATGCGCGGCAGAAGAAAAAAAGAACGGCGGAATTCTTGATTTTCTCTGCAAAATTGTGTATACTTCAAATCATAAATTTAGGAAAGGATCTTTTCGATGAAACATTTAAAATATACTTTGACGCTGCTTCTCTGCAGCAGCATACTGGCGCAGACCATTGCCCCACAGGCGCAGGCAATTTCGATATCCGAGGCATTTGCCACAGCTTCTCCTTCTTCGTCTTCTTCGGGTTCCTCGGTGATCAACGAAGCAACCGGAAAAGGAAAGGGCATCTCTTATACGATAGACGGTCAGACTTACCGCTATACCGGGGAAAGCATCAACGTCGTATACGAATCAAAGGCACTGAACCTGACGCAGACACCGGCTGTCACGATCAACGGAACGGTTATGGTTCCTTTGAAGGAAGCCTTTGCCAAACAGGGAATCAAAGCGAGTTATCATTATTATAAGAAAATCAAGAAGATTAAAGTGACAAAAAATAATAAGATCGTTATCATGCACCTTGGCGATACGACGATGACGGTCAACCAGAAAAACAGTACGCTGCCGCAGGCACCGGTTTCCGTTACCTACGGAAAATCCAAAGTGAAGACCATCCTGGTTCCGTTCCGCGAGATCGTTGAAGCGCTGGGGATCAATTATCTGTGGGATAAAGATCTGGGTGTCGCACAGTTATCCAAGCCTGTTTTGAATTTTGTCGGAAAGCACTATTTCACACCGTACAACTGGAGTTTAAATACCTATGCCACGATTCAGAAAAACCGCGTCGGACGTGCCTCGCTTGCCGAATTTAAACGTCTGGTAAATTATAAAAAGGATACGACATATGGATTCCAGTATCTGCGCCTCGACCAGTACCGCGAAGTGGATGAGAAAAAATTCATCTCGACATTTAACTATTTTATCAAGGATTCCTGCGAAAATAACGGCTATTCCCCGACACGCAGTGTCTTGTACGGAAAAGGCGATGTGATGCTTGCCGCTGCAAAAAAAGAGGGAATTGATCCGATGTATTTTGCCGCGCAGACCTTTATCGAATCCGCTTACGGGCGCAGTTCTCTCGCCCGCGGAAACAGCATTTCGAAAGTGGCACTTCCTTCGTACGCAAGACGCGGAGGCAAATTTATCACAAAGAGCATCAAAAAGAGTGTCAAAGTTTACAACCTTTATGGAATAAAAGCATACGACAGCGACCCTCGTGTGGGTGCGACATCGTATGCCTATTATCAGGGCTGGACTTCCGTAGACAAAGCCATCTACGGAGCCGCCAAATTTATCCGTGAAAACTATTTTGAAGCCACACCAAAGCAGAACACCATCTTTAAGTTCCGCTACAACCCAAGCAATCTGAGCCACCAATACGCAACAGATCCTTGGTACGCAGAAAAAATTGCACAGCGAATCATGCTTTTCAGTAACTGCTATTCAAAAAAGGCTTCGTATACTTATGATTATCCGAAATTCCGTTAGATCAGCGCATCATTTTCCTTCTTTTGCCTGACTGGCAAAGAAGGAGACAATGGCCTCGGCGGAGGCTTCGTTGATCTCCGGCAATTCTTTTAATTCTTCGACCGTCGCCTGGCGGATGGCATCGAGCGATTCATAACGGCGCATCAATGCCTTTCTTCTGGTCGGGCCGACCGTCGGAATATCATCTAGGATGGAATGCACCTGCGTTTTTCCACGGATCTGCCGATGGTATTCGATGGCAAAACGGTGCGTCTCATCCTGTATTCTTGTAATCAAGCGAAATCCCTGTCCATGTGTGTCAATAGGAATTTCCACATTTTGGAAATAAAGTCCTCTTGTCCGGTGGTGGTCATCTTTTACCATGCCGCACACCGGGATCGATATATTTAATTGCGCCAAAACTTTTTCGCAAATATTTACCTGCCCTCTTCCACCATCCATAAAGATGACATCCGGAAACAGGCGGAACGCGTCCATCTCATCGAGATCTTCCCGCTGTCCATGCGTAAAACGCCTCGTCAGAAGTTCTTCCATTGAAGCATAATCATCCGGCCCGGTCACGCTGCGGATGCGGAATTTTCGATAGTCATTTTTCTTGGCGCGCCCATCTTCAAATACGACCATGGAACCAACGGTCTCGAATCCATTGATATTGGAAATATCGTAAGATTCGACGCGGTGAAGTCCATTCATACCAAGCAGTTCTTGAATCTCTTCCATCGCACCGAGCGTCCTCGCACGCTCCCTCTTTAACTTTTCCGCATCCTGCAAAAGAACCATTTTCGCATTCCGTTTGGCAAGATCCAAAAGCCGTTCTTTCGAGCCGCGTTTCGGATGACGGAAAAAGACTTTGTGTCCACGCTTTTTCGACAGCCATTCCAGGATCGCCTCACTGTCTTCCGGCGGTTCTTCCGTCCACAGTTCCCGCGGTATGTACGGCGTTCCGGCATACATCTGTTTGATAAAGGCACCTAACACATGACTGTCCTCTTCTTCCTGCACTCCCGTGAGATAATAATGTTCCCGGCCGATCAATTTGCCGCCGCGAATGAAGAACACCTGCACAACCGCTTCGTCCTGAAGCCGTGACATCGCAATGATATCGCGGTCCTCGGCATCTTCGCTCGTAATCTTCTGCCGCTCGGTCACCTGTTTCACACTGTGGATCAGATCCCGGTAAGCCGCCGCCTCTTCAAAATTCATCTCTGCGGATGCCGCTATCATTTTTTCTTCCAAATTTTGTAAAATTTCTTTTGTCTGTCCATTTAAAAATGCCAATGCTCTTTCAAAATTTCTGCGGTATTCTTCTTTATCGACATTTCCCTGGCACGGTGCCGGGCACTGTCCCATCTGATGATACAGGCAGGGTCTCTCTTTTCCGATATCCCGTGGAAAACGTTTCTGGCAGTTTCGCAGATGAAACAATTTATTGAGCAGTTCGATCGTATCGCGGATCGCCGCTCCGCTCGTAAATGGGCCGAAATATTTGGCGCCGTCGCGTTTCATCTGTCTCGCAAACACAAACCGCGGATAATCATCCTGAATCAGCGCTTTCAAAAAAGGATAGCTTTTGCCATCCTTTAACATCGTATTGTATTTGGGATTGTACTCTTTGATCAAATTGCACTCCAGCACCAGAGCTTCGAGTTCGCTGTCCGTCACAATATACTCAAACCACGCGATCTGCTCGATCATCCGCTCGATCTTCGGCGACACATGGCGGCTCTTTTGAAAATACTGCCGGACACGGTTTTTCAGCACAACGGCTTTTCCCACATAGATAATGTGGTCATTCCGGTCGTGCATCAGATATACACCGGGTTTTTCCGGAAGTTTTTTTAATTCTTCCGCCAGATCAAAATCTGCACGTTCCATCCTCTCACTCCTTTGTCAGTCCTTTGTCAGTCATTTATAAATCGATGGATCACATCAACCAATCCATCTTCATCACAGTGGGGCGCCACATAATTGGCACTGGCTCTTACTTCTTCCGCGGCATTTGCCATCGCCACGCCAAGTCCGGCATATTCAATCATCGAGATATCATTAAAGCCGTCTCCACAGCAGATCATCTGATTTCTCGAATAGCCAAGTTTTTTCAATAATTTTGACAAACCATATGCCTTGTCAATGCCGAGCGGCATCATTTCCACATAAAAATCTTCCGAACGATATACACTCAGCCGGCCTTCAAACGCCTTCGCCGCCTTCGGTTCTACGTCTTTCATCCAGTCCGGATCTCCGGTCAGAAGACATTTATTCACCGGGTATGTCACTTCTTTTCCAAAATCTTCCACTACGTGGATGTCAATGTCACACCCTTTGGCATCAATCTGAATATACTGGTCGGCATCATTTTCCGCGATAATATCGTTATCGTGGTAGGTCATAATACCTGTCTTTTCCCTCTTGGAAAATTCATAGATCTCCGGCACAATGCCCTCCGGCAGATTGATGTTGTAGATCACTTCGCCGGTCTTTGCATTGCTGATGCAGGCACCGTTGTAAGATACGATATATCCGCCAAATTCGTCAAGGCGGATCTTGCGCGCCGTCGGCATGATCCCTGCCGTACAGCGCCCGGACGCAATCGCCACACAGATGCCCTTTTCCTGAATCTTTACTATCTCATCAATGGTCTTCCGGGATATCGTCTTGTCCGTCCGCATCAGCGTCCCGTCCACATCCAGCACCAACACTTCGTATGCCATCGTCTTCTCCACTTTCTTGGTTCTCTTTATTTCCAGTTTCTTCCAATTCTTCTTAATTTTCGTCTTCTTTTAATTTGGATCCTGTCGCTTCTTCGTAAATGCGGACAAACTCTTTTCCGGTAATTGTCTCGCGCTCTACCAGATAAGCGGCCAGTTCATGAAGAACGTCTTTATTTTCTTCGATCAAATGATAAGCTTTTTCATAACATTGTTTCAAAAGCGCCATCACTTCTTCGTCCACTTCGCTCTCGGTCTTTTCTCCGCAATTCATCACGGTACGGCCGTCAAGATAACGGTTCTGGACGGATTCCAATCCGATCAGACCAAATTTTTCACTCATTCCATACTGGGTTACCATCGCCCTGGCAATATTGGTCGCCTGTTCGATATCGTTCGAAGCTCCCGTCGTCACATCACCAAAGATGATTTCCTCTGCCGCACGGCCTCCGTATAATGTTACGATCTTCGAGATCAATTCTTCTTTCGTACGCAGATATTTTTCTTCTTCCGGCACCTGCATAACATAACCAAGTGCTCCCATCGTACGAGGCACGATCGTAATTTTCTGCACCGGTTCCGCTTTTTTCAAAAGTGTCGTCACAAGTGCGTGGCCGACTTCATGATAAGCAACGATCTTTTTCTCTTCTTTTCCAAGGATACGGTCCTTTTTCTCTTTGCCGGCAAATACCACTTCGACCGCTTCAAAGAGGTCTTTCTGGCTCACCACATTTCTTCCGTCTTTGACTGCCATAATGGCCGCCTCATTTACCATATTGGCAAGATCGGCTCCTACCGCACCGGACGTCGCTAAGGCAATTTCTTCCAGATTTACCGTATCGTCCATCAGCACATCGTGTGAATGTACTTTCAGGACATCAATTCTTCCTTTGAGATCCGGTTTTTCCACGATAATTCGACGGTCAAAACGTCCCGGACGAAGCAGCGCCTTATCCAGTACTTCCGGCCGGTTTGTCGCACCAAGAATGACAATTCCCTTGGAAGAATCAAATCCGTCCATCTCGGAAAGGAGCTGGTTCAATGTCTGCTCACGCTCGTCATTGCCGCCGCCATACTGGGAATCACGGCTTTTACCGATGGCATCGATCTCATCGATAAAGATTATACACGGCGCCATCTGCTGTGCCTGTTTGAACAGGTCACGGACACGCGAAGCACCGACACCGACAAACATTTCTACAAAATCGGAACCTGACAAGGAAAAGAAAGGAACGCCCGCCTCTCCGGCAAGTGCCTTGGCAAGCAGGGTTTTACCGGTTCCCGGAGGGCCTACGAGCAAAGCGCCTTTCGGCAGTTTGGCACCAATCTTACGGTATTTATCCGGATTTTTCAAAAAGTCAACCAGCTCATGCAGCGAATCTTTTGCCTCTTCTTCTCCTGCCACGTCTTTAAACGTAACACCGGTTTTCTTTTCCACATACATTTTTGCGGTAGATTTTCCAACCCCCATGATACCGCCGCCTCCGCCTCCGCGGGACATCATCCGCATCAGCAGCCAGAGTACGACCCACATGCCTGCAAATGGCAGAATATACGCCAGCAGAAAACTCAGGATTCCCGAACTTGTATCATCAATCTTCGCCGAAAAATCAACATTGTACTTATTTAACATGTCCTGCACAAGCGCGGTATCCTGTACGTATCCGGTATAATACGTCACCTCAAACACCGATTTCTGGCTCTTCGGCTTAATATAAATGACGTTGGAATCAAACGTAACCTCGGATACTTCGCCCGCTTTCAGCATCTGGACAAATTTGGTATAACTGATCTCCTTCCGCGTATTTTTCTCGATCTGTGAATTTAAAAACAATATGATCGTAAGGGCAAAAAGTGCCGCTAATACGCAGATAATAATATTGGTTTTGTTTTTCTTCGAACCGTTCTGCCGGTTTTTATTGTTATTTTCCATGTGTATTGGATTCCTTTCTCTTTTTTACAACACTCATCAGGATCTGTTATTAAGTATAATAGATTTTCCTATATAAATCAATGGCATAGATGTGAAAGATTCGTGAAAAAAAGTTTACATTTTCCTATTGAATACGTTTCACAAACATAGTATAATATATAAGTATTTGAATTTTTCGTTATTCTATACCGCTTTTGTGCGGTTGGAACAAACAGAGGATAGAATGATACTGCCAGGCGCAGTATCCGCCATAAGGCAGAAGGAGGAAACATGGCTGTAAAATATGTATTCGTAACAGGTGGTGTTGTGTCCGGTCTCGGAAAAGGTATCACTGCTGCATCATTAGGAAGACTTCTGAAAATGAGAGGTTACAGTGTCACGATGCAAAAATTTGATCCTTATATCAACATTGATCCTGGCACCATGAACCCAATTCAGCACGGCGAAGTATTCGTTACCGATGACGGTGCGGAAACTGACCTTGATTTGGGACATTATGAACGTTTTATCGACGAGAGTCTCACCAAACAAAGTAACGTCACAACCGGAAAAGTATACTGGTCCGTTCTCTCGAAAGAAAGACGCGGCGACTATGGTGGCGGTACCGTACAGGTGATTCCTCATATTACAAATGAACTGAAAAGTCGCTTTTACCGCAATGACGGCTGCGATGAGACGCAGATTGCGATCATCGAAGTCGGTGGTACGGTTGGAGATATCGAAAGCCAGCCATTTTTGGAGGCAATTCGTCAGTTCCAGCTGGATGTCGGACATGAAAATGCAATTTTGATCCATGTCACATTGATCCCATATCTGAAAGCATCCGCGGAATTAAAAACAAAACCGACACAGAGCAGTGTCAAAGAACTTCAGGGAATGGGAATCCAGCCAAATATCATTGTTTGCCGTACTGAGATTCCTTTGGAGAAATCCATTAAAGACAAAATTTCCCTTTTCTGTAATGTACCAAGTTCCCAGGTTATCCAGAATCTGGATGTGGATACATTATATGAAGTTCCGCTCGCTATGGAAGAAGAGCATCTTGCAGATATCGCCTGCAAATGCCTGAATCTCGATTGTCCAAAACCGGACCTTGCCGAATGGGAAAATATGGTTCATTCGATCAAACATCTCTCAAAAGATGTTACGGTCGCTTTAGTCGGAAAATATACTGCTCTCCACGATGCTTACATCAGTGTCGTAGAGTCATTGAAACACGGTGGTTTTGCCCACAATGCCCAGGTTAATATCAAATGGGTAAATTCGGAAGAAGTAACCCCGGAAAATGTCGGCGAACTTCTCGGCGATGTCAGCGGAATCCTCGTTCCCGGTGGATTTGGCAACCGTGGTATCGAAGGTAAGATCACGGCAATCCAGTATGCCCGCGAAAACAAGATTCCATTCCTGGGTCTTTGCCTCGGCATGCAGCTTGCTATCGTTGAATTTGCCCGCAATGTCGTTGGCTGGACAGACGCACACAGCGCAGAACTTGATCCTGCCACCACCCATCCGGTCATTCACCTGATGCCGGAGCAGGACGGCGTGGAGGACATCGGCGGTACGTTACGTCTTGGTTCTTATCCATGTACTTTGGACAAGGACAGCAAGGCCTATGAATTGTATGGTTCCGAAACCATCACAGAACGCCACCGTCACCGCTACGAAGTAAACAACTACTACCGTGACGACCTGACAAAAAATGGCATGAAATTATCCGGTCTTTCACCGGACGGACGCATCGTGGAAATGATGGAACTCCCGGATCATCCTTGGTTCATCGCCACACAGGCTCACCCGGAATTCAAGAGCCGTCCAAACCGCCCACATCCTTTGTTCAAAGGCTTCGTTGGCGCAGCATTGGATTATAAGGAAAGTAAATAAACTTGTGAAATGTTTGATGGCTAGGGCTGTCGCACTAAGTAATTAGTGTGGCAGCCCTTTCTAATGCCAACTGCGTCCTGCCGACGATTTGCCGCCGAGCGTATGCGAGGGGGCGTTTCCTTTCTTATGTCGCCGACGATTTGCCGCCGAGCGTATGCGAGGTGGCGCTACCTTATGCGAGGGAGTAGCTGCCGAAGCGAAGCTGAAGGGGGAACTACCCTTCTTTTGATGATGGCAGTCAGAGGCGCAATATTTCCATTTTTTTACATAATTACGGGCAATTTTCATACTTTCTGCATTTTTGCCCGTAATTTTCTTCTCTTTTTTCCCTTAAATTACCAATTTTTTGCTTTTTTACGGGCAAAATTCTTCTTTTCTTGTATTTTGTCCGTAATATCGCCCTTTATTTTACAAAAATTTCCATTTATTACGGGCAATATTTGAATAAATTCTATTTTTGCCCGTAATTAGAATTAACGTAAATCTTTCGCATCCAAAATTTGCAATAATCCCTCACGCACACAATTTCCCATAAAAGCCTTAACGTATCCAGCCCCCATGAATCCCGGAACCCGTGAATCCAGCCCCAGCCTGACTACCACTATCCGCCGCACCTTCCGGCTTTGCCGCACCTTCCGGCTGTTACCTTTTCATTTATCAACATTTATCAAAACTAACCAAGATTTAACCAAAAGTATCTTTGATAATTCGATCGATAACTTTTGTGCTGATTGTATAATCTGTTGATTCACGAGTATAGATAATATCAATTCCGGTTCGATATCCATTTTTGATATACATTTCTTCTTTTTTAAGAGCTTTCCTGCAATATGCCGGATCTGCCATAAGTCCCATGTGCTCCCATAAAATCTCTTTTCGCTTTCTCACATGCAGGCAGGTGAAATCCGGGTAGACGGTGCCCATTCCCCGCAGATAAACCGGATATTCATAGTGATAGGGGATTCCGTGGCGATACAGACTATCCGCAATGATCTTTTCTGACTTTGAACGAACACGCTCCCCTCGCTCTGTAAAAATTTCCTGCTGTCCCTGGGAAAAATCCAGCCCCGTACACTGAATGCTTTGCCATTTTTTTACATATTTCTCAATTGGTTCTATTAGCGGACAGATTAAATTCTTCCGATCAGCCGGCTGATCATCGTAAATTTGTGTCAACAATTCCGGCGAAAAAGCAGATAAAAATTGATCTATACTCCGGATCTCACATTCTATTTCCCGTAACATTTTTATCTCATAATCCCTTTGAGCAATCCCGGATATTATATGCTTTTCCTCATTTTTCACATATCTCTTTTTAATCTTTCCCTCCGGCGTCCTGCCCCGAACGTAATACTGCATATATCCATTGCTGGTTGACCGGCACAATCGCCCTTCCGGAGCATCCGACAGACTCTTCTCAAGCTGCTTTTTCCGGGATAAAAGTTCCTGTTTCTTTTCCCGCAGCATATCCCTTATTTCATCGTTCATTTAATCCATCCCTTCTATGTTTATTTTACTTATGGAAATTTCTTGTCGAAATGACAAATAAAATCGAGCGGGCTGACTCATACTCACTACAATATAAAAGACCCACGTTATTTCTAAAAGTATAACATGGGTCAATTCGATATTCAAGTCAATTTTTTAATCCAACTCAGCATTTTCTCATACTCTTCCGCTGTCGGTTCATACGAAGAAAAACAGCTTCGCTCAAAAAGATCTTCCAAATTTTCCTGTTCCAAAGACACATTTGAAACCTTACCTGCCAGATAATGGAGGCGGTCTGACGGCAAAACCAGTTGTCGGAGCGCCGGCTCTCGTTTCTCCCGGCGCCGGCTTCGTATTTCAAGATAGATTAACAAGTTCTTTGCCGTATCGTTCGTATGCCAGGAACGGTATCGCCGCACCTGCAAATATACCTGCCTTCCACCCGATAATAGAATTATCAGAACTGCCACAACAAACGCAGCGATAGGCATTGCACCCGATGAAATAAGTCCGGTTCCAAAATTTGAAAAGGCTTCGCCGAGCTGGATCTGCGGCGAGTCGTCAATCAGTTTTTTAACAGAAGACCAGAAATCGCTGTCTGTATTTTCGGACATATTTGTCGGTGTCGCGTCCACAATCTGCCAGCCCGTTCCTGGGAAATACGCCTCCACCCAGGCATGTGCATTGGCATCGGTCAGTTCCACTTCCATGACACCGGTTTTTCCAAGAAGAGACGGCCCTTGATAATAATCTTCGTATCTGAGATCTTCGCGAAGTTCTCCTTTCAAAATATCACCGTAGCCGACCGCGTACCCTTCCACATAACGTGAAGCAATACCCAGACGGCGGAGAAGGAGTGCTGCCGCTGAGGCAAAATGCATACATACGCCTTTCTTATTTTCTTCGAGGAAATAATTTACAAAATCTTCGCCTTCCGGAACTCTTCCCGGCCGGTAACTATACGTATAATTTTCATGCAAATATGTGATCACCGTGTTAATGACGCCCGGATCTGTCCCATAATCTTTTCCCGGAATCAGCCCCATATCCCGGATGCATTCATCAAGCACCGCCGTATTTTCATCCGGAATCTGATGGTAAATATAGGAATCCATATCCTGAATCACCGCTTCCTTGGTCAGATTCGGATAAAAAGTAAACGTATTTACCGTTCCGATCGGATTCGCAACATTCATTTTCTGTGTCGTGCTTGTATACTTTTCATAGTTTTTAAATTTGGTAAAATATGGATAATATATATAGTCCGTATCGGCTCCCTTATTTTCTATTTCAATCGTCGCTTTAGCTTCCGCCTGCGGCTGCTTTTTGGCTCTTTTCGCCAGCGCATCCGCCTCTTCTTTCATACTCTCCGTATAAAAATACTGCGAAAGCCCGGCAGCCCCGCCCATCACACGATACCAGTCTGACCATTCATTATTTTTATACTGAAGTCCGGTATATCCTTTCAGATAAAGCGGCTCTGTCGTATAGGGGGCAAAGCGTATGACAAGATCCGTCTCATTGTCCGGACGCAGCATCGAAAAATCTCCCAGTTTTCCACCACTCATCCCTCCGCGGGAGGCATAATTCGGAAAAAAGCTCCAAAAACCCATCATTACAAAACCGGAAACTGCCTGTTCCGTACTTTTCTTGTACGCATTTTCACGATAGATCTCCCGGTTTTTCTCCTCGGTAAATACCAGACTAAACAAGCCGGTCAAAAGAACCGTCGCAAGCGCCACAAATAGCACACCGAGATACACTCTGGCATTTCGCTCCATCCGGTGGCGCCGCCCATTTTTCAAAATATGGATTCCCAGAAATCCCGTACACATGCAAAATACAAAAAACAGATTCGGTTCCTGGCGAAAATACAACGGTATGATATACAAAGGAATACATACAAAAAGCGGCATTTTCAGATTCATATAATTACTCAAAAATATATTCAAAGTAAGGATCAAAAATATGCCCACAAAGATAAATGTCATCGTGACAGAAAGGTTTCGGTCTTCAATCTGTTCGGCAAATTCCGTACCGCTGTTTAATCCAAAATAGACCTCTCCACGCTCGCGGATGGCATTTATAATACCGGCAAAACCACTATTTACATACACCTTAAATGTCAGAATTCCCAAGACATAAAAAACAAAAAATACAATGTATCCAAGATCTTTACGGCTATTTTTACGAAACGAAAACAGAAAACTAAAATACATTGCAGCAGCCAAAAGTACGAGGGCTGCGATGACATAATTACAGTCTATTTTAAAAGCGGATAAAAAGCCGCCAAAAGAACCAAATATAATCAAAAAGCACAGAAAACCTTTAGGAATACAGGTAAAAAAACGTCTGGATCGTTGAAAGGTGTGCGCCTCACCAAGGGTAAGTCCGGTCACCAGTTCTTCTTTCTTTTCTTCCACCTTTTTCTTCCGAAACCATGCCATCTTCTGTCACCTCGCTTTCCTACTGCTGCCACAACACAAGCATTTCCTCACTGACCTTCAGATACTCCTGCCCCGGAGCAAGCATTTGAAATGCCTGCACAGCATCTTCTTCTCCGCCCCTGGTATAAAAGATCTGTTCCATAACTTCTTTCCATTCCTGCAAATTGTCTGCCGTCCTTTCACACAACCCGCGATTGCGGCTGCTCCACCAATATACGGTGACCGGGATATGACTTTGCAGCACCGCAGTACCCAATTCGTACAAAAAGCAGACCACCTCATCGGCCCTCTGCGGATTCTTTCGATCCAGAGAAAGCACGATCTGTAATTTCTGCGACGACATCTGAAGACGTTCTTTTACCATCAACGCCTCTCTTTTTGCCGATAATTTCCAATGTATATCTTTCAGTGAGTCCCCCGGAATATATTCGCGAACCTGCCCCACTTCCGAAAAATCACTTCCTCTTGCGGAACTTTCCGTAGACTCTGTCAATCCTGCTGCATAATCGTTTTGCTCAAACTCTGACGCCTCTCCCTCCGGCGGCAGGATGTAAATATGTTCTGTCTGATCGACCGGTTTTCGTCTTTCATGCAAAGCGAGAAAATCTTCCACGCCGATCTGCTTCAATGTTATTTCAATCTCCCCACATAGTTCGGAACACAAAGGCATCCGGTACACATCTTCCCCTTTCGGCGCCAGCGAGATCGTCACCTCTTTTGCGGTCATCTGCTCAAAAAAACCATTTCCGATCTGCAGATAAAGCGTGCATCGGACAACCGGAAAAATGCTCTCGTTTTTGACTCGTATTCCAACCACAAATTCTGTATTTTTGGTAAATTCCGCAGCCGGGATTTCAACCCTCGCCGTAATTTTAGGCATGACCAAAGGAACCATCAACAGTGTGACTAAAAGAAAAAGAATCATCGCCACACCGAGCAGCAAATTGAAATAGCCTCCCAAATACCAGTACATCACGGCATTTACGGCAAATATAAAGATAAATTCGATTCCATATTTTACTCTGCGCATACAACCTTCGTTCCTTCAAAAACCTGCTTTAAAATATCAGAAACCTGTAAACCTTGTGCTTTCGCCTGTACATTCGGCTTGATCCGGTGGGCAAGTACTTCCTGATAAATGTCCATCACATCTTCCGGCGTCACGTAATCACGGCCTTTCATAACCGCCATTGCCTTTGCCATGCGGAGAAGAGCAAGGCTTGCGCGGGGACTTGCCCCAAGACGCACCATCGGATGATTTCTCGTGTTCTCCGTCAGCCGCACGATGTAATCATACATTTCTTCACTGACATAACTTTCTTCCGCCATTTTTTGCAGTTTTTTCCAATCCTCCGACGTTATTACCTCCTGTATACCGGAAAGAGATTTTGCTCCATTATTTTTCAAAATATCCACCGCATCCCGGTGCTCCGGATACCCCATCGAAAGACAGATCATAAATCGGTCAAGCTGCGATTCCGGAAGCATCTGTGTACCGGAAGAACCGATCGGGTTTTCCGTCGCGATTACCGTAAACGGAACCGGCAGATTATGGGTAATTCCATCCACTGTCACCTTCTCTTCCTCCATCGCCTCCAAAAGCGCAGACTGCGTCTTTGGCGATGTCCGGTTGATCTCATCCGCGAGAAAAAGATTGGCAAATACAGCCCCTTCGCGGTATTCAAATTCTTTGGTCTTTTCGTTGTACATGGAAAATCCTACCAGATCGCTGGGAAGCACATCCGGTGTAAACTGCACACGGCGGTACGACAGATCCGTCGCTTTGGCAATCGCCATCGCCAACGTCGTCTTGCCGACTCCCGGAATATCTTCAAGCAGTATATGGCCTCCCGCAAGCATCGCGCAAAGCACCTTTTCTACCACTTTCTGTTTGCCCTTTACCACTTGATTGATCGTTTCCTGTAACGTCTGTATTTGTCCAGCCATCTTCCTGCTCCTTTCATCTACTTTCCTTTTCCTGCTATTATTTTCTCTATTTCTTCATACTGCGCCCTCATCCGTGCGCTAAACTATAAATATTGAATCTTCTATTTTCCTGCTATTTTTTTCTCTATTTCTTCATATCTCGCCTTCGGCCAGTCCGTTGAAGTATGAATATTTAAAATGCTGTTTGTCTCGTTCATTGCGTTATAATACCACATCGCCGCCTCGTCATAATCTTTCTTTTCGTAAAAATATTCACCGAGTTCATAACACATTTCGGAAGATCCTTCACTCAAAAGATCTTTGAGGCACATTTTCAGGATTGCCCCACTGTCACCGCGCAGTCTTGCCGCACGCACGACGATACAGGCAGCTTCTTTGACCTCATCGAGACTCCGCTCCGGCTCACACGCCGTCGCCGCAAAATACGGTTCTGCCTGAAGCACATCTTCATCATTTCCGGAAATATACAATTCCATCGCGTACATATGATGCAGTCTCTTCGAAAGCCGCTGTCCTTTTTGAATCTGCTTCTGAAATACCGCAAAATCCCGACTGCTGTGAACACTCTCCGGCATATGTAAGATGTCGATTTCACTGTCATAAACGACCGGATCCAGACGAACCATTTCATGCACCGGTTCAATCCATGTAAATTCACGCTGTCTCTTGTACAATTTAGGACGGTATTCCGCATCAAAATTATAGGCCGTTCCATTGGCAAGCTGATTGCAGTAACGCATCTGTACAATCTCTATTTCAGGGAGCAGAATCTCCTTTAATTCGGCAAGTTTCTGATGATTGTCAGCGTCTATTACTTCATCTGCATCTGCCACATAAATATACTCTTTGGTCGCTTTGGAAAAAGAATAATTACGCGCCGCCGAAAAGTCATCGATCCATGCAAAATCATAAATTTTATCGGTGTATTTTTTTGCTATTTCTTTTGTATTATCACTGGATCCGGTATCGACAATAATGATTTCATCCATAAGATCCGCGATGCTGTCAAGGCATCTTGCCAGCACTTTTTCTTCATTTTTTACGATCATACACAAACTTATCGTTATCATCCGCTCACTCCTTATCTGTTCTTTTCCACCACACAGTAATCTGTCACTACGATCTGCAGTGTCCGGTTCCCGCCGTATTCATTGATGGACGGATAGTAGGCAAATCCCATATCAATTTTATTCGGCTGATTCTGATACATTTTCTGCAGTTCGCCGTCGCCCCAAATCTCACACACAAATTCCTCAAACGCATCGATGTCTCCAAAATATACGGCCTTTATAACATATCCCTTTTCATTTGCCACTTTCATACTCAGCACATTTCTATTTTTTCCGCGTCTTGCCGCTTCCATTATTTGGAAATGCTGTTCTGCAAATACCGGCTTGGCATTTCCTACTCCAAATGGTTCCATGGTCTGTAATTCCTCAATCAAAGGAATGGAGATATACTGCACCGGCATCGCCGCATCAATCCACAATTCCGGCACGAAATCCTCTTCGGTAAGTCCTGCCTCTGCATTTAAACGCCGCTCTAATTCCGGCAGATCTTTTTCGTGCAGCGTCATTCCTGCCGCCATTTTGTGTCCGCCAAACCGAACCATAAGATCTTTACAAGCCATCAGTTTGTCAAACATATGATAGGACTCGATCGAACGCCCGGAACCTTTTATCAGCCCATCTCCTACCGGGCAAAATACGATCACGGGATGATGATATTCCTCCTTTATCCGTCCTGCCACAATGCCCACAAGACTCTCGTGGCAGTCGGGCAGAAACACGATATGTACCGGCTCATCCTCTTTTCCACTTTGCCGCAATATGTCAAATGCACGCTTTGCCGCCTCTTCTGTCATTTGCTTTCTGGTATCGTTGATATCCTTTAATTCCCGCGCCATCTGCAGCGCTTTTTCTTTATTTGTCTCCTCCAAAAGTTCAAATGCTCTCGTCACCGTATCAATTCTTCCCGCCGCATTAAAGCAGGGGCCGAGAATAAATCCGATGTGATACGCTTCGAGTTCTTTTCCGCTTAATTCCTGCACGTCGAGCAATGCACGAAGTCCTGTATTTTTTGTATGTTCCAATGCACGCAGCCCGGATTTTACCAGTCCGCGGTTTTCCCCTTTTAATTCCATCACATCCGCAACAGTCGCAATTGCGGCATATTCGAGCAGTTCCTCGCGTTCATCGGGCGAGATGCCCTCTTTTTCATACAGCGCGCCGATCAGCTGAAAAGCCACACCGGCACCACAAAGCCCTTTAAATGGGTATCCGCAGCCACTTTGCTTATGGTCTACAACAGCATCTGCCGGCGGCAGTTCTTCCTGCACCTCATGATGGTCGGTAACAATGACTGTCATGCCTTTTTCCCTGGCATACCGGATCTCTTCATTGGCGGCAATCCCATTGTCGCAGGTAAGCAGAATTTCCGCGCCGGATTCTGTCGCCTCATCCACGATCCGCCAGTTTACTCCATACCCTTCTGCCACCCGGTCAGGAGTATAAATCCTGCTGTGTATTCCAATTTTTTCCAGTCCTTTTTTTAAAATGATCGCTGAAAAGATCCCGTCGCAGTCAAAATCAGAGGAAATCGCCACGAGTTTGTCTCGGTTTTCCCGCAGGATCTGCACTGCTTTTTCCATATCTTTAAACAGCCACGGGGAATGCAGCTGTTTCCAGTCTGCCTGTATATAATTTCCAATTTCTTCCTCTGACACATCTCTATTTACAATACATCTTGCCAGAACCGGCGATATGCCAAACATCTTACTGATTTTTTTAAAATCCGCCCGTTTGGTCTGAAGCATCCATTTTTTCCTTTTATGTCTCATTGTTTTTCCTTTTCGTATATGACAAAAGCAGGAGACGGCTTCTCCTGCTTTTTTGCAGTTCTTATTTATAATTATAATGCAAAATTTCGTAACATACAATATGGAAAATATGAATTTTTTATTAATTCAGCGTAGCAACAGGAAAGATATCATGAATGATACGGTCTATTTCTTTTGTATTTAACACTTTTCCAGAGGATTCAAATGTCATAATTAAATTTCTTCCTTGTATATAGCCATTCTCTGCATAGGATCCAATTTTTTCCAACGCATGGTTACAATATTCCTCCTCTCCCATCATTCCAAAATGTTCCCATATAATTTCTTTTCTTGTCTCTCTATGTAGACACAAAAAATCCGGATAAATTTGTCCTTTTCCCCTCAAATAAATAGGATATTCATATCGATATGGAACCCCCGATTGATACAGTTTATCAGCAATTATTTTCTCAGATTTTGACCTCACTCGTTCGCCCTTTTGCGTATATATTTCCTGTGTATTTTCCCAATAGTCATTTCCCTTATATTTCTTGGCAATCCATTTTTCGACAAACATTTCTTCCGGTTCAATCCACGGTTTCACAAGTTTTTTTCTCCCTTCGCTCAAGGAATCATATATCTTTTCAATTCCCTTCGGATCAAACTTTGCAAATGCTTGTTTTAACTGTTTCTCCTGTTCTATAACTTCTCTTAATACCGCCTCGTTATAATCCCTCATGGCAATTTGTCTTGCTATTTCTTGATCTTCTTTTTTTAAATATTTCCACTTATCCCCTTGTTTAATATAGTATAACATTTGGTTTCTGTTTTTACTTGTCTTCATTCTTTCCGCAGGTACATTTTTCAATTCTTTTTGAATTTTGTCCTTTAAAAAAAGCAGCTGCTTATATTCTTTCTGTAACTCCTTTATAACCATATCTCTCATTCAGTGTCCTCCCTTTATTTTGTTTTCTTAATGGAAATTATTGATTCGATTGAATCTCGTTTCTAGAATTTTGATGGCGGTCATGCCAAATCCTGTTTTCGGGTTCCACGGCATGACACATACTCTCCCGGCGGTCATACCAAATCCTTCTTTCGGGCTTCGCGGCATGACACATACTCTCCCGGCGGTCATGCCAAACCTTGTTTTTCAGCTTCGTGGCATGACACATACCTTTACGGCGGTCATGCCAAATCCTTCTTTCGGGTTCCACGGCATGACACATACCCTCCCGGCGGTCATGCCAAATCCTTCTTTCGGGCTTCGCGGCATGACACATACTTTTACGGCGGTCATGCCAAATTCGCTCCCTTATTAATTAAACCCATAAATCTTCCGTGAAATCGCATATGCCCACACCAACATTTTGCGGCCCGCTTTTCCGCGGATCTGCATCGGGCGGCTGAGAACCTGGTGATTGACCAGGCGGAACATTCCCTTGCTGCTCGCTTTCAAATAGTGCCAAAGTTCGGCACGTTTTGTCAGACTTTCTTCCGAACCCTCTTTGATCAGGAAAATCGAACTGACTGTCATCATCATGGCAAGATATTTTACCATGTAATCTTTGAGTTTTTTGTTGCGGATTTTTGTAAGATCGTAGGCATCGATCATAATCTTGTTGACTTTGATCTGCTGGTCGATGCGCCCGATCATCACTTTTTCATTCACGGACTGATCCTCACGGCCGATGTAATAGCGGTACAGATCAACGTCCATATAGTACATCGTTTTTACATTTGGCAGCGGAACATACACAAAGATATTGTCCACATAAAACGTATGTTTTGGAAGTTCAAGCCCACAGTCATGAAGCATCTGGGTACGATAAATTACCGAATGCATCAGGATATTCTGGCTGATCTTAAAGCGCTTGATATCACTCCAGCCAAATGCTTCTTCTTCCGGAAATACGCCCTCATAGCGAATCACCTTATGCTTGTGCTCGCTTGGCTTCTCATATACATAATTTGCCAGAAACATATCTACCATATTTCCCTCTTTTACCATCTGGCGCAGCTGATCCATCACGCGTAGAAGCGCATCTCGATCCAGCCAGTCGTCCGAATCCAGCACTTTATAATACAGTCCTTTGGCATTGCGGAGACCGGTGTTGACAGCTTCGCCGTGTCCACCATTTTCCTGGTGGATGGCACGGATGATCCCCGGATATTGTGCCTCAAATTCGTCGGCGATCTTTGCGGTATCGTCTTTGGAGCCATCGTCAACGATCAGAATCTCGATATCTTCGCCGCCGACCAAAGCACTTTCGATGGCATGTTTCATATATTCCTGTGAATTGTAGCAGGGAATTGCTACGGTCAATAATTTCATAATTCATTCTCCCGTTATCCGTTAAATTTCCTGTGCAAAGTCCAGCGCACGCTCGACAATTGCATCAATATTATAATATTTGTATTCTGCCAGTCTTCCCAAAAGATGGAAATTTGGAACACCATTCACATAGGAGACATATTTCTCATAAAGCGCGTCATTCTCTTTGTTGTTGATCGCATAATATGGGATCTGTCCGTCCTTGGCCTCATATGGCATCGGATATTCGCGCATGATCGTCGTCTCCGGATCGTCTTTCTGGTCTGTCAGATATTTGAATTCCGTAATGCGTGTAAAATCCTCGCTCACCGTATAATTCACTACACCGTGGCTTTGGAAAAACGGCTGTTTCAAATGTTCAAATTCAAAATGAAGCGAACGATACGGCAGTCTGCCAAAACGCACATCAAAAAACTCATCGAGTGCACCGGTAAAAATAATATCTCCCGCAAATGGCTCGCCTTCAAACAGCACTTTGTCCGCCGCTTCCGGCTGTATCGTAAGCACCTCTTTTGCCTGACAGTTCAGTCGAATGTCAATTTTGGGAAAATCAAGCATTTTTTCAAATAACTCGGTATATCCCGGCATCGGCATTCCCTGGTACGTATCCTGAAAATAGCGGTTGTCGTGGCTGACAAGAACCGGCACTCTTCCGGACACGGAAGGATCGATCTCCTTTGGTGTCTTTCCCCATTGCTTCATAGTATATTTCAAAAATACATTTTCATACACATATTCTGCAATTTCCTTTAGTTCTGCGTCTTCCTGATTCATCAGTTCAAGGATCGGAACTCTCGCACCTTCGCCAAATTTCCGGATCAATTTTTCTTCCATCTTTGGCGCACGTTCTCCGAATACCATCGCAAGCGTATTTAAGTTAAATGGAATCGGCAGTTCTTTTCCGTATACATTTCCTACCACCTCATGGCCGAAAGAAAACCATTCGGTAAAGCGGGAAAGGTACTCATACACCCGTTTGCTGTTTGTATGAAAAATGTGAGGGCCGTACTGGTGAATGCGGATCCCGTATTCGTCCGGCAGATCATAGCAGTTTCCACCGACATGATCTCTGGCATCTAAAACCAATACTTTCTTTCCCTTTTTTTCTGCCAGTTCTCTGGCGGCTACTGCGCCGGCAAATCCACAGCCGACAACAATACAATCATAGTTCTGCATCTGTTTTTCTCCAATCTGTTAGTCCAAAAAGCGCATCTTGCTTTCTCCGTCTTTGCGCCTTGGCGGTGCGGAAACCGGTCTACGGTTCAGACCAGCCGCATCTCCAAACCCTTTGGTAAATTTTTCCTTACAAGCCGGGCAGTAACGTCCGGTCTTGATCATCGTGCCACATCCCTCACACTCGATTCCAACCGGCGAATCGTCTGCGAAACTAAGTCTCTCCTCGCGGATCCACCGTTTGATCTGTTTTGTCGGGATTCCCATGGCTTCTGACAATTCGGCAATTCCCGTGTGTGGATGCTCATATACATATTTTTTTACTTCCGGAAATTTATCATCAAACTCTTTGAGGCAGACCGGGCAGATTCTCGGTCCACTGATATGATTAAATAATTTTCCACATCTTGAACAAGTAGTTACATCCATAATATCCTCCATTTCCATGCAGCTCTTTCATGCATTTACCTTTATGAAACAGTTCCTATACACAAACTGACAAAACAGATTTTTTCTGAGCCGGCTTTTTTCAGCACTTTTCCACATGCTTCCAAAGTAGCTCCCGTTGTATAAATGTCATCCACAAGAAGAATTCTCTTTCCCGCAACCGGTTTTGTCACCGCAAATCCCTTTTGAAGGTTTGCAATGCGTTTATGCATATCCAATGTTTTTTGTGGTTTCGTATCCTCTGTTCGTATGAGTATATCGGACAGCACCGGCATGTCCAGACACCCGCCCAGGTACTCCGCCATAACTGCTGCCTGATTAAATCCTCGAAAACGTAATCGTTTTTTATGTATGGGCACCGGAAGGATCATATCGAATCTTTCTCTTTGAATCCATTCGCCAAATGCGTCTGCCATCCGCTCTGCAAAATAATTTCCAATTTCAAAACGCCCTTCGTATTTGAATTGGCGGATCACCTGCTGCATCCGTTCATCGTATAGGTACAGCGCTTTTCCGGAGGATACAACATATTCTCTCTGACTGCAGTCCTCACATAACTCCTGTGTAATATCCGCAATGGGTTTGGAACATCTCTTACAGCGCGGCTCCGTAATCGGATGAAGCTGCCTGTCACACGTTTCGCACAACATTTCCACGCGTTTACCCGGCATTGTCTTTCCGCACGCAGCGCATTTGTGGGGGAATACAAGTGTCATCAAAAAATCTTTCATGCATTTCCTTTCCCATACTACACATATCCATTTTTATTTTATCAAATTTTTATTCATTTTGCAATTCCTTTAGCCGAATTTGCAACGTAGAATATCTTTTTTGTTCAGACTCATTGCGGATCATATCAAGAACCGTTTTTTTGCGTCCCACAATCGTCACACATTGTTTTCCTCTGGTAACCGCCGTATAAAGAAGATTCCGGTTAAATAACACCCGCGGGCCGTGGAACAATGGGATCACAACCGCCGGATATTCGCTTCCCTGCGACTTGTGAATCGTGATTGCATAGGCAAGTTCCAGTTCTTCCATATCGCCGGCCGTATACGTAACATGTTTTTCTTCATCAAAGACCACTTTAACCTCTTTGCTGTAAAGATCAATCTCCTCAATGATTCCGCAGTCGCCGTTAAATACGCCGGTTCCCTCCTCGATCACCACGCCATGATATCCCAATATTTTCCAAGGCATCTGATAATTGTTCTTGATCTGCATCACCTTATCCCCCTGGCGGAAAATGGTGTCATGCACCGTCATTTCCGGTTTTCCGGGCGATTCCGGATTCAGATAACGCTGTAAGATCTGGTTGCAGCGGATCACGCCAAGTTCGCCCTTTTTCATCGGAGTAAGCACCTGTACGTCAAACGGCGTACAATCCGTGTATTTTGGCATCTTGTCGCGCACAAGCCAGAGCATCATCTGCAGGACGCCGTGTTCATCTTCGCGTTCCATGCAGAAAAAGTCACGGCTTTTATTGTCCAGCGTAATGGCTTCCCCCTTGTTGATCTTGTGGGCATTGACGACGATATCACTTTTCGCCGCCTGCCGGAAAATACGTTCCAATTTGACTACCGGGCAGCATTCCGACTGAATGATGTCGCGAAGTACATTTCCCGGCCCAACGCTCGGAAGCTGGTTCACGTCTCCGACAAGGATCAGCCGCGTTCCGACGGAAATTGCCTTTAACAGACTGGTAAACAGATAAATGTCCACCATCGACATCTCATCGATAATGATGACATCCGTTTCAAGCGGATTCCATTCGTTGCGCTCAAATGCCTCCGGCGTCTCGCGGCGTTCTTCCACGCCATCCGCAGCATCCATCCCTGCACCGTTGTAGCCGAGCATACGGTGGATCGTCTGCGTCTCATGGCCGGTCGTCTCACTCATCCGCTTTGCCGCGCGCCCGGTCGGCGCCGCCAGAAGGATACTCTGCCCTTCTTCCTCCAAAAGTTTTATGATCATATTGATCGTGGTTGTCTTACCGGTTCCCGGCCCTCCGGTGATCACAAGAAGTCCGTTTTTCAAAGACTCAAAGACCGCCAGCCGCTGTCTGTCATCCAGATGAATGTCCGATTTCCGCTGTAATTCTTCCAATATCCGTTCTTCGTCAATCCCGGATTTATGCGTCACGCTGCCGATATCCAGAAGCATCCGCGCACAATTCAATTCCCCGTAATACAATGACGGCAGATAAATTTTTTCGCCATCCCGCACGAGGCTTTTATCGTATTCCATCTCTTCCTGTACGTGCATCAGCTGCTCTATGCTTACACCGAGAAAGTCAATGCAGTGATGGTACAATTCCTCATTTGGCAGATAAATATGCCCGGATGCGGTTGCCAGCGTCAGCACATAAAGGATCCCTGCCCGGATACGAAAATCGGAATTGCGGTCAAGCCCGGATTTCATCGCGATATTATCCGCGATCCGGAATCCCACGCCCCGGATATCTTCTGCCAGACGGTACGGATTGGTCTTTACGATCCCATACAGATCCTCTTTGTATGTTTTGTATATTTTCACAGCGAGCTGGTTGCTGATACCGTATTGCTGCAAAAAAAGAAGGGCATTCCGCATCTCCTTTTTTTCTTCAAACTGCTCTGCGATATCCATTGCCTTTTTCTCGCTGATTCCCTTTACTTCACTGAGCCGTTCCGGCTCTTTTTCAATGATCTCAAATGTTTTATCTCCAAATTTATCCACAATCCGCTTTGCCAGTCCACCGCCAATCCCTTTGATCGCGCCGGATGCCAGATATCTCTGCATCGACAGCGCATCATCCGGAGAACGGCTCTCGCTCTTCTGCACCTTAAACTGTTCATGATATGTCGGATGCGTCACCATATCGCCGTACAGTGTAAGATACTCTCCTTCATTAATGAATGGAAATGTTCCGACACACGTATCCAGATATTCTTCTCCCTCTTCCTGCGAGACAAATTCAAATACGGTATATCCATTTTCCTGATTGCGATAAATGATATGCTCCACATATCCTTTTTTCTCTTCCATCGTCTCTCTCCTGTATAAGTTGACAAAGCGCCCCTTGCCAAAGATGCAATGGGCGCTCATTTCTCTCTTTTTTAATCTTTATTCGGTCTTTGCCGCCGCATCTGTCGAAGTGGAAATGCCGGCATTTCTAGCCATTGACTCATACAGCATCTGTGCGATACCAAGTCCCTGGCCGCTGGAAACCATTGTCTCAGCCATTGACTGATACATCTGGTCGCCAAACATCTCCGTGTACTCATTTCCCTCTTCGTCGTCATCACTGAAGAGTTTGGCAGATTTTTCCATATTTTCAAACATTTTCTGTAACAGATAAGCTTCAAAATCCTGACAGGCTGACATCATTTCGTCATCGGTGCCTGCGTCTTTGATCTGACTTGTCAACTGATCTGCCGATGCGGTACTTTTCAAAGCCGCCGTAGACAGCGTTGAGGTACTTCCAAGGCTGTTATACAGATCATTTACCGATAATGACATCAAATCCCTCCTTACTTTCTATCAAGAACGAAGATTATTCGCCTGCTGCAGCATCTCATCGGATGCTGTGATCGCCTTTGAGTTCATCTCGTAAGCACGCTGTGCGATAATCATATTTACCATTTCATCTACTGCCTGAACATTGGAACCTTCCAGATATCCGGACACAATCTTTGAATTCAACTGGTTTGCCATATAGATCGTCGGCTGGCCGGACGCTTCTGACTCTTTCATGATCGTATCCGAACTTCTTTCCAATCCTGCCGGATTCGGGAAATTGGCAAGTCCGATCTGGATTCCCATCAGCTGGGCATTTCCCGTATTGTCCGGGTACATAAAGTTTCCAAACTGGTCAACGGACAATTTGGAAGAGTCCGTTCCCTCCGGAAATGTAATCGGATCTCCGTTGACATCCAATACCGGATTTCCGTTGGAATCCGCAAGTGCCAGTCCGTTTTCCGATACGGCTACATTGAAATTACCATTTCTTGTATAGCCGATCGTACCATCGTTTTGGCGAACCATGAAAAATCCTTCGCCCTCGATCGCATAGTCAAATGCTCCGCTGGACTCCAGCAAAGCTCCCTGCGTGAAACTGGACACGATCGCTGCCGGGCGGACACCAAGTCCTACCTGTGCGCTGACCGGTTTCGGATCTCCTTTGCTGTCATACGAATTCTGCTGCAATGTCTGATAAATAAGCGATTTAAAATTTACCGCCTCTGTCTTATATCCTGTTGTATTAATATTCGATAAGTTATTCGAAATAGTATCTAAGTTTGTCTGCTGTGCAACCATTCCGGATGCCGCAGTCCAAAGTGAACGCATCATAGGCTCATCCTCCTGTCATCAACTCAGTCGTCCTACCTGATTTACTGCTTTTTCCAGCATCGAATCCTGCGAACGGATCATTTTCTGGTTCGCTTCATATGCTCTCGTTACAGTAATCATATCGACCATTTCCGACACAACATTAACATTGGATTGTTCTGTATATCCCTGCAGAACCGAAGCATTGGATGTCATCTCGGTTGCTCCGTCCACGACACGGTAAAGATTATCGCCGGTTTTTAATATGTAATCATAATTTTCAAAATCAACAATCTTTAATGTATCCTTTACTTCTCCATCCACGGTGATCGTACCGCTGCTATCAATCGTGATATCTTTGGCGTTCGGATCGATCTGAATATCTCCACCGGCTCCCTGTACACGGTTTCCCTGCGAATCCACAAGATATCCGTCTTTTGTCATCTGAAAACTTCCATCTCTGGTATACCTTGTCACCGTTTCTCCTTTGGCATTTGTCGTCGTGATCGTAAAAAATCCACTGCCGCTCAACGCCAGATCCAGCGGGGAATCCGTCCCGCGGAGCGACCCCTGCGAATAATCCGTATATACTTCACCAACTTTTACCCCCAGGCTCATCGTCCCGATTGCCTGATTGTGGTATGCTTGAGATCCATCTCTTATTTTGATCGTCAGTAATTTATCAAAGGACTGGCTGCTCACACTCTCCTGCTTATAGCCGAGAGTGTCTGCATTTGCCAAGTTATTTGATATTACATCCAATCGTTTTTGCTCGTTGACCATCCCTGTCCAACCCGTATAAAGACCTCGTAACATAGGCTTCCTCCTATTTCTCTCCGGATGTTCCACTCAAAAACTCAACGTACTTACCTGTTCCGATGGCAACTGCCGTCATCGGTTCTTCTGCTGTCATCGTCGTGATTCCGGTCTTGCTCTCAATCAATTCTTCCAGACCATACAAAAGGCTTCCGCCTCCGGTCAGGACAATTCCACGATCGGCGATATCTGCTGCCAGTTCCGGCGGTGTCTTCTCCAATACACTGTGAACGGCATCCACGATCTGAAGTGTCGTATCGTGAAGTGCTTCTTCCGTCTCTTTGGAGGTGACTGTGATCGTCTTTGGCAGACCTGTCACCAGATTTCGGCCGCGTACATCAACCGTCTCCACTTCCGGCCGCGGATACGCAGAACCGATTCGGATCTTAATATCCTCCGCGGTTCTTTCTCCGATCAGCAGATTGTGTTTCTTTCTCATATAGCGAACGATGGCGTCATCAAAATCATCGCCGGCAATCTTAATGGACGTACTTACTACCGTACCTCCCAAAGAAATGACAGCAATATCCGACGTACCACCACCGATATCTACGATCATATTTCCACAAGGACGCGCGATGTCAATTCCTGCACCAATGGCTGCGGCAATCGGCTCCTCGATGATCTTTACATCTCTTGCACCTGCCTGAAAAGCGGCATCTTCTACTGCTTTTCTCTCTACTTCCGTAACTCCGCTCGGCACACAGATACTGATGAGTGGTTTGCGGAATCTCTGTTTTCCAACGGCTTTCGAGATAAAATATTTCAACATTTTTTCTGTTACTGTATAATCAGAAATAACGCCCTGACGAAGGGGACGTACGGCTACAATATTTCCCGGAGTACGGCCAAGCATCAGTCTGGCTTCTTCTCCAATCGCTTTGATTCGATTTGTGTCTCGGTCAAATGCCACTACACTTGGTTCTTTTAAAACAACACCTTTTCCTTTTACATATACAAGGATACTCGCTGTTCCCAAATCTATTCCAATGTCCATGACGTTCTCCTTTCTTCCTCTTCTTTGTCAATCGAACATATTATCTATATTTTATATCTTGTTAATCTTACGTAAACATACCTACTTTAATTATAAACGCATTCTGGATTTTTTCAATCGTTTTTTTCAAATTTAACATATATTTCACATATTAGCAAAATTTACTCCGCCAATGCGGCCTTTATCATGATTGCACATTCCACACGTTTTTTCTGAAGTGCACAGCCGATCTCGTAAGGCTGATTGATGTCACCGTGCATATTATAGGCATTTGCGGCACATCCACCACTGCAGTAAAACTTGGCAAAGCAGTTACGGCATTCTTCTTTGGCATAGACGTTGCACAGTTTGAATTCATCGCGGACCGGCTCATTGACGATGCCGTCGTCCACATTTCCGAGAAGGAAATCTTCGTTTCCGACAAACTGGTGGCATGGATACAAGTCTCCCCAAGGTGTCACTGCCAGATACTCTGTTCCCGAACCACAGCCGGAAAGTCGTTTGTACACGCATGGTCCGCCGGTCAGATCGATCATAAAGTGGAAGAAATTGAATCCCTTTCCCTCTTTTTCGCGTTTGATCATTTCTTTCGCAAGGCGGTCATATCCCTCGCAGATCACCGGAATGTCCTCTTCGCGGATCGCATATGGTTCACTCGGATCTGCCACAACCGGCTCAACCGAGATCTGCTTAAATCCCTCATCGGCAAGATGGAGTACATCTTCCACAAAATCCAGATTATAATGTGTAAATGTTCCGCGCGCGTAATAGCGGTTCTGTCCGCGGCTTTCTGCTACTTTTTTAAATTTATCCAAAATGAGGTCATAACTTCCATCGCCGTTTTTATTCGGACGCATATGGTCATGAACTTCTTTTCTTCCATCAATACTAAGGACAATATTGTCCATCTCTTTATTGGCAAACGCGATGATATCGTCATCCAAAAGCACACCATTGGTCGTCAGGGTGAAACGAAAATGCTTGTCATATGGCTCTTCCAGACTTCTTCCGTAGGCAACGAGTTTTTTTACCACATCAAAGTTCATGAGCGGCTCTCCCCCAAAGAAATCCACTTCGAGGTTGCGGCGGCTTCCGGAATTTTTCACCAAAAAGTCCAGTGCCTTTTTTCCGACTTCATAACTCATCAGAGAACGGTCTCCATGATACTCGCCCTCGCCGGCAAAACAATAGCGGCAGGAGAGGTTGCAGGCATGCGCGATATGAAGGCACAGTGCTTTTACCACGGTCTGGCGTTTTTTGAAGTCAATGACACCGTCTTTGTACGTATCTTCGGTAAACAGCGTGCCGTCTTCCCGCATTTCTTCGAGATCCTGATACAGTTCTTCCATTTCCTCTTCTTTTACTTCCGGATATTTTTTCAAAATTTCCGCTGTGATCTCTGCTCTTTCTTTTGTCTCATACATCCCGATCACATCATATGCCACATCATCCACGACATGGATCGAGCCACTGTTTACATCTAAAACTATATTATAACCATTATTTTTATATTGATGAATCATCTTTTTATCCTCATTCCATTTTGAATTCAAAGGTCGTTTTCGGAGCGGCGCCCCAAACTCTCATTTTTCAATAAGAAAGGACTTTACCCGACCCAAATCAGGCAAGTCCTTTGCCACTTTTCGTACTTCTCCGATACAATCTGATCTTACTTGTTCTCGCAGCTCTGGTTTCCTACTGTGCAAGATGTCTTACAAGCAGACTGACAAGATGTCTGGCACTCACCGCATCCGCCTTTTTTCATTGTATCTTTCAGATTTTTTGTTGTCAGAGTTTTAATTCTTTTCATGGTAATCAATTCCTCTCATATTTATCGTACTTTGATTTAGTATATCACAACTTTTTCTCAATTTCAATGGGGATTTGACTTTTTCTTCTAAATATGATAGGATAACATCATTATGAAACTGCCACCGGGTAGAGTGGTGCAGAGAGCACCCGCAGACACATCGTTAGGTCTTAGAAGATGTGTCTACGGGTGCCTTTTTTATGGAGGTTTTCGTATGAGTAAAAAAGCATTATCCTATTTTTCCATCGGCGAATGGATCTTGTGGTGTTTTTCCATTGTACTGATCCTTGTATCCTTTTGCATTTTTGGCGGAAATGGCTTTTTAACACTGATTGCGTCGCTTATCGGTGTCACATCCATTCTGATCAACGCAAAAGGAAATCCACTCGGTCAGCTGTTGATGATCCTTTTCAGCCTGCTGTATGGGATCATTTCCTATTCCTTTTCGTATTACGGCGAAATGATCACCTACCTCGGAATGACGATGCCAATGGCTGCTTTTGCCCTGATCACCTGGCTGCGCCATCCTTACAATGGAAACCGTTCCGAAGTCCGGGTCAACTCGATCACCAAAAAAGAAACGGCTGCGATGTTCCTTGCCGCCGTCCTTGTTACTGCCATATTTTACCAGATACTGTGTTATTTTCACACCGCAAATATTGTCCCAAGCACGATTTCTGTCACCACGAGTTTTCTTGCCGTTTACCTGACGTTTCGGCGCAGTCCGTATTTCAGTCTGGCTTATGCCGCCAACGATGTCGTACTCATCGTCTTATGGACGCTGGCGAGCCTCTGCGACAAACGGTATATCGCGGTCATCGTATGCTTTGCGATGTTTTTGGTAAATGATATCTATGGGTTTATCAGCTGGCAGCGGATGAAGGTGAAACAGGGGGAGGGGGAGTGATTCCCCTTACCGCCCCTTGATCTTGTATGTTTCTCCCCAAAATGTTTCGAATGCCACCCCGCCATAATCAAATGGAATCCTTTTGTATTGAATATAATACGTTTTACCTTTCCTTAACTTTTTCATTTTAATTCTGGTTACGGAATCATCAAATACTGCAGGAAGACATTTGGCGTTTTCCATTTTTTTACTGCCTGCATATCGTACTTGAAGGAGAAGGTATCTCGACTCAAAATCTCCTTTGCGTCCTATGTCAATACAGTCGGCAGGGAGATAATCCTTTAATAACGCTCCTATATCCAGCACTAATGTTCCGCTCTGATTTTTCTTTACGGATATGTTATCTATCATCGGTGCCACTGTAATGTTTCCTTTCAAACCTTTACTGAACTGCGATACTCTTGCATTATACCACGTTCTGGTTATTCCTGTTTGAAACTTCTTACCTTCTGCCTGATATCTCCAGCCCGAAAAGCAAATGTTTTTCTTATTAGAATACACGTTTTTCGGTAACTTGGGTTCTTTTCCATATACATAAGATGTCGGAAGTTTTCCGTTCATCTGAATTTTATACTTTTCAATATTCTTTGTATCATAAGATAACTTAAAACGCTTTCCTTTCGACTTTACTTTTTCGCCCGGCTTTACTTCTGCCACTTTCTCTTTTCCGCGATACCAATTCATAACATATTTACTCGCTGAAAGCGGATATGTCACCTGGGATTTATTTTGAATAACCTTTAATCTCGAACAATCCTGATGACACGGTTGTATTTGATTTACATTTTGGGGAATTACCAATTTTTTCAAACTTACACACCCGGCAAAAGCCCCTTTGCCAATCTTCTGTATGGAATCCGGAATATGAATCGTTTTCAGACTTGTACAATCCATAAATGCATTCAGCGGTATCTCTGTCATCCCCTTTGACAATCGAATCCTTTTCGCCCGTGCACAATGCTCAAAAGCATTCTTTCCAAGCTGAATGATCGAATCCGGTAAAATGAGTTCCTGAATCGCTGTACAGTAAGAAAATGCATACCTTCCTATCTTTGTAATCTTTTTCGGAAAAGATAAATCATCTAACTTATTACAATAAGCAAACGCAGAATCCCCTATCTCCTTTATTTCCTCTGACAATTGAATCTTTTTCAAATTTGTACACTTGGAAAAGCATTTTGAAGGAATTGTGGTAACCGCATCCGGTATACACATTTTTTCAATTGACTCACATCCGTCAAATGTACTCGCCTCTAACTTTTGCAAACCATTTGGCAAAATAATATCTTTCAATTTTTTACAGTCACCAAAAGCACCTTCGCCAATTTGGTTGACCGAATCCGGAAGATTCATTTCTTCCAGCTCCAGACATGAACTAAATGCATATTCACCAATACGGGTCAGACAACTTTCTTCCTGTATCGTAACCTTCTGAAGCGATTTATTGCTTTCAAAAGCTCCACTCTCAATGACTTGCACATTTTTAGGAATCGTGACGCTTTTCAGGCGATAATTATATTGAAAAGCATTTTTCCCAATTTTTTCCAATGAATCCGGTAATTGAATCCCGTCTTTTAAAAAGTCATATTTATAAATGACCTCCACAGACGAGAATGCTGATTCACAAATAGATGTAATTCCCTCTGAAATCACAACTTTTCGTATTCCTTTCCAGCAATCCTTTTTCTTCATCCATGGACTTGATGTCATTTCTCCCTTTCCGGTAACTATAAGAATTCCATCCGAGCATGTCCATCGTACATCTTCACCACACATTCCCTCGTATTTTTCCTGTGCGTGCGAGACATAGCAATTTAAAATTCCCAAGCAGCATATTACTCCCAAAAACAATATTCTTTTTACGAATTTCATAGTAATCCTTTCTTCAAATCCTAATGTTCTGTAGCTTCATTTATCTGACAATATCAACCGCCTGTTTCAGATACCATTTTGGACAAAG
>ERZ808252.308-NODE-308-length-49774-cov-4.755104_pt1 | contig 49774 bp, 51 predicted proteins | sample MGYA00521242_ERZ808252 | MGnify/ENA primary metagenome ERZ808252 (study PRJEB31516, sample SAMN03275581) | gut metagenome | biome: mammalia-associated habitat; material: feces | host: Papio cynocephalus | place: Kenya | collected 2012-08-07 ... | reverse complement strand
AAAAGGAATCTGAAAGCCTTGTATTTATTGGTTTAGAGATTCCGAGAGATCATTAATTTGTAACGGAGGGAAATGGGTTGTTGCGCCGGGGTGGCGCAATGACCTTGTTTTTTAAGGGTGTGCAGGCGCGTGAGTGGGGGGAGAGGATGGGCGTGCACACGCCAAAAAGAAAAAGGTAAGAAATGACGTGTGCGGAGCCGCCCCAAACTGCGCCAAACCACCATATCGCACACGTCAAAAAGAAAAAAGCAAGAAATGGCGTGTGCGGAGCCGCCCCAAACTACTCCAAACCACCACGGCGCACACGCCAAAAAGAAAAAAGCAAGAAATGGCGTGTGCGGAGGCGCCCCACCCAGCTCCAAACCACCGCATCGCACACGCCAAAAAGTAAAAAAGCAAGAAATGACGTGTGCGGAGCCGCCCCAAGCTACTCCAAGCCGCCGCATCGCACACGTCAAAAAGAAAAAAGCAAGAAATGGCGTGTGCGGAGCCGCCCCACCCAGTCCAGAGCCGCCTAAAACAAGAGCCATCCCACCCCAGAGCCACCCCGCCCCCAAAAAACTCAACATCCCATGCAACATTTTCCAAAACTATGCATCAAATCTATAAAGAGAGGAGGAAGACGATGGAAGAGGAAAAAAAGAAACTGGTCAACCAGGCAAAAAAAGGCGATGCGCATGCGTTTGCCAGACTTTATGAGGAAATTTATCCGGATCTGTACCGGTTTGCGTTTTGTATGGTAAAGCAGCCGTGGAAGGCAGAAGACGTCGTGAGTGATGCGGTGCTCAAAGCCTTTGAAAAAATACATACATTAAAAAAGCCGGAGGCATTTCGCAGCTGGATGTTCCAGATTACGGCGAACGAATGCCGAATGGTATTCCGGCAGGAAAAACGCGTTGTATATATGCCGGAAGTGACGGAAATGGGAATGCGGGAGTCGGTCAATGCAACGCCGGAAAATAACTTTTTGATCAAAGAATTGTTAATGCAGCTGGAGGAAAGAGAGCGCATGATCGTTGGATTAAGCATCTTTGGAGGATATAGCGGCAGAGAGCTGGCGCAGTATTTTCATAAAAAAGAAGGCACGATCCGGTCGATCAAAAGCCGCGCACTCGGAAAATTAAAGCAGGCATGGGAATGCAGAAATGAGGGAAAATTATGACGGAAATAGAAAAGAATTTAAAGGAAATGGCAGATGAAATCCCTGTTCCAGAAGGGGTTGCACCGGATCAAATAGAAACGAAATTAAGAAACAAAAGAAAGAAACCGCGCAGATATCTGCGGCGTGTGTGCGTGGCGGCGGCTGCGGTAATTGTAGTCGGAGCGGGCATTATGCTGTGGCAGAATCAGCAGAATCCGAAGACGATACTCCTGCCGATAAAAAAGGTGGCGGAACAATCGGAAAACGGTGCAGACCAACAGTCCAAAACAACCGAAGAACATAAGACCTATGAAGAAATCCGAAAATCCATCGATGAGTATCTTACGGGAAGGGAGAAAGAACGAATCACCATGATGGAAAACGATATTGCGTATGCCGAAGAAGCATCCGGAGAATCGGATATGGCAAAGTATGCGGATGGCAGTGCCGGTGAGTATACCCGGACAAATGTACAGGTTGAAGGAATCGACGAGGCAGATATTGTAAAAACCGATGGAAAATATATTTATGCATTCTATCAGGACGCCGTTTCCAGCACGATTTGTATTGTAAAGGCCGCAGGAAAAGACAGCAGCCGGATTTCACAAATTGTACTGGACGATGTGCAGGTACAAAACCTGTATGTAAAGGATAGATGGCTGGTCGTGCTGGCGGCAAATGAAAATGAATCCACGGAAGAAGCAGACTGCCAGACAAACATTTATCTGTATGATGTGAGTGACGCGGAAAATCCGGTCTGCCGCAGTAAGAACAGCCAGTCAGGAACTTACAGCGATTCCCGTCTTGCCGGTGATATGTTATATACGATTTCTATAAAACAAGTAGTAAATGCCGGAAAAAAGACAGACAAAGAAGAATACATCCCGAAAGTGAATGGGAAACTTCTTCCGGAAGACCGTCTGTACTGCCCGAATGAAGGGGAATCCTCGCAATATCTTGTGTTCCAGAGCATCGATCTTTCCCGGAGCGGGAAAGTCATAGACAGCATGGCAGTACTTGGTGCCGAGGGAACGTATTATATGAGCGAAAAAAATATCTACGTTGCGGCGCCGTATACTGACCACGGAGCCTGGCAGAAAACCAAGATCACCCGGTATTCCTATGATAAGGGAACGATAAAATATGGCTGCGAAAAAGTTATCAATGGAAAGATATTAAACCAGTTTTCCATGGATGAATATGAAGGAAACCTTCGATTTGCCGCCACAACTTACGATTACAGCATGCAGTCCACCAACGGGCTGTACATTTTAGACCAGTCGTTGAAGACGGTTGGAAGCGTAAGCCGGCTGGCTCCCGGTGAGCGGATTTATTCGGCGCGGTTTATGGGGGACAAAGTATATTTTGTCACATACCGGGAGACCGATCCTTTGTTTTTGGTAGATGTGAGCGATCCCGCGAATCCGGTGGTAAAAGACAAATTGAAAATACCCGGATTTTCGGACTATCTGCATCCATTTGGAGAAAATATGCTTTTGGGGATCGGAAGCATACAGGACAAACAGGGAAATTCCTATGTAAAACTTTCCATGTTTGATATTTCGGATCCGGAAAAAGTAAAAGAGATCCATAGTAAAAAATTGGAAAAAAATTCCACTCAGAATATTGGAAATGACCACAAGGGAATTTTGGTGGATGTGCAGAGAAACCGTATTGGATTTGGAACGCAAAACTATGACACGGGAATTTCCCGGTATGAGATCTTTTCCTATGATACAAAAAAAGGATTTCAAAACATAGCAAACCTTCCTTTGGAAGAATCCCGGAGTGCTGTGTCCAGAGGACTTTATATCGGAAAAGATTTTTATCTTTGCAGGGATTCTTATGGAATTTGTGTCTATGATACAAAAAAATATAAAAAAATTCGTTCGATTGCCTATTAATATATCAATTATTTCTTCCGATACATATTGTGACACAGAAGAAATATAGAATTTTTAGGTGGTGAATATTATGAGAGTCGATGCTTATATGCAGGTTAGCCAGCTTTATAAAACCAATAAGCCAAAAGGCACAGCCAAAAAGACCACAGCTGCGGCAACAGATTCCTTAGAGATTTCCGGACCCGGAAAAGATTACCAGGTAGCCAGAAAGGCAGCAGCAGAAGCACCGGAAGTTCGTGCGGATAAAGTAAAAGATATTATGGAACGCATGAAAGCCGGAACGTATAACGTTTCCATTGAGGATGTTGCAGCAAAGATGGCAGATCGTATACTGGGATAATACCCATTGTACCGGGATAAGCGACAGGAGGATGTTTTTTGGCAAGTTTAATGGAAGAGTTGATTGATACACTGGACAAGGAAGACCGGTTGTATGCTGACTTAATTCCAATTCAGGAGGAAAAGATCCGGGCAATTATCGCCAACGATCTTGACTCTTTGTCCCGTCTGCAGGGACAGGAGCAGGTTCTGGTTGATCAGGTGGGAAACCTGGAAAATAAGAGACTGCATGTGACAGAAGATATTGCAACCGTGCTTGGAATAAAGCCGGAAGAGATGAATCTGGAAAAATTGGTAAATAAGCTGAACAATCAGCCAAAAGAAAAAGAAACTTTAGAAAAATTACATGACCGTCTCAAACAGACAATGGGACGTTTACAGGAACTTAATCTCCAAAACAAAAAACTTCTGACGGAAGCGCTGGAGATGGTAGAATTTAATATGAATGTGATAAGAAGTACACGGATGTCTTCAGGAAGCAGCAATTATTCAAGCGATGCCGCACAGGTGGATTATGGTGATTATGGTGCCGGTATGTTTGATGCGAAGCAATAGAAGGAAGAAACGGGCAGGATAGGCTCGTGGACATCGTGTACTTCTATTGTGTTATTGTAACGATTCAGGATTCCATGCCTGGTTACACGTTATTATAAATGCGAGGAAAATGATATGGGAAATTTATTTGCAAGTTTTAATACAGGAGTTTCGGGACTGCATTCAGCACAATCGTCCCTTTATACAACCGCACACAATCTTGCGAATGCGACGACAAAAGGCTATTCAAGGCAGCAGGTAATAGTTACGGATGCTTTTTATTCGACAAGATATGGAGCCTATGCCAACCGTCTGCAGGTAGGAAAAGGAACCGATATTGCGGAGATCCGACAGGTGCGTAATACCTTTTTGGATGCACAGTACCGCGTGCAGGCGAGCCGGCAGAGTTTTTATGAGGCGCAATACAAAGCGGTGCAGGAAATTGAAGATTTGTTTGGGGAACTGGAAGGAGAAGAATTTATCACTTCCGTTACCAATTTATGGAGTGCGGTGTCCAATCTGGCACAAGAGCCAAATAATATCGTACTTCGTTCGGAACTGGTATCCACGGCGTCCCAGTTTACGGAGCGCGCAAATGCACTTCGTGACCAGCTCACCGAATACCAGACCAATATGAATCAGGAAGTAAAAAATCAGGTGGATCAGATCAATACAATCGTCGATCAGGTTCGCGAATACAATGAATTGATTCAAAAATACGAGGCGACCGGTGAAAGCGCAAATGATTACCGCGATTCACGAAATCTTCTTCTGGATCAGTTAAACGAGATCGTTAATGTAGACTGCTATGAAGAAGTAGACGGAACGGTAACCATTTATGCCGAAGGACAGTACCTTTTGGAAGCAAATATCCAGCATCGTCTGACGACGGCGTTTGAGAGCGAAACTTCCAAATTGCTGAAACCGGTCTGGGAAGCAGGCGGCGACTTCTTTTTCCGCGGAGAACTGGCTTATTCCAGTGAAAATGATTCGGATACCGGCTCTTTGCGTGGACTTTTGGTAGCAAGAGGAAATTCCACAACGACGTATCTGGATATCCCGCAAAAACCGCAGGAATCCGATTTTACGGATGAAAATGGAAACTTTGACCAGAAAGCCTATTTTAATGCAACCGAAGAATATAATCGAAAAGTAGAACAGTACAATGAAAATGTGCAGCCATCGATTGTAATGACAATTCAGGCAGAATTTGACCAGTTGATCCACGGAATCGTGACAATGATCAATGATACGTTGTGTCCAAATAAAGAAATCACATTATCTGATGGAACCAAGATGACAGTGCTTGATACCGATAAGGCGCCGATCGGCGACGATGAGAACAAGACGATGGGGGCAGAACTTTTCAAGAGAAGAACCCAGGATCGTTATACCGAAAAAACGGTAACGGTTCTCGATGAAGATGGAAATCCAAAGGCGGTAACCGTATATGAATATAATCCGGAGAACCCGGACGACCATTATTCTTTGTATACGACAGACCAGCTGGGAGTAAATCCGGAACTTATGAAAGATCCGTCCAAACTTCCGCTTAGCGCCAATGAATCTTCCGGTCATGTGGATGGTTACACCCTTGACCTCTGCCAGGATTTGTTGAAGAGCTGGCAGGGCAAATTCGGTGTGCTGGATCCCAATTCCATGACAACGTACAACTTCTGCGATTACTATGGAGCAATGGTTGGACAGTTTGCCACTCTCGGCAATGTGTGGAAGGGAATTATTGAAAATCAGGAAACAACGGTGTATTCTGTAGAAAAAGCCAGACAAAACGAAATGGGTGTTTCTACAGATGAAGAATTATCCGATCTGATAAAATATCAGCAGTGTTATAATGCTTCTTCGCGTTATATCACAGTAATCGATGAAATGATAGAACACTTGATCACACGTATGTAAACGGTGACAAGAAAGGAGGAACAGCATGGGAGCAACATTTCAAGGACTTGAAATTGCAAAATCCGGAATGATGGCATACAATGCCTCGATGCAGACCGCAGCCCACAATCTAGCAAATGTTGGAACAAAAGGATATTCCCGCCAGGTTGTCAAGACCGCAGCTCAGACACGACATGTAAGTTCAGTCAAAGTAGAAGGATCCGGAGTGTATGTTCAGGGGATCGAGAGACAGCGTAATGAATATTACGATGTAAAATATTGTAAAGCAAATACAACCTATTATAAATACAATACGCATAGTTATTATCTGAATGACATTCAGAAAGTGCTTTATGCGAAGGACGAAAAGCAGGCAGGCATCACGACTTCATTTGATGAATTCTGCAAACGTCTGACAGGAACTTCGACGGATGCCGGAAGTGAGACAAGAAGAAAAGAGATCGTTTCTTATGCAGAGACATTTACCAGTTTTGTACAGGAGACGGCAACAAATCTGAAAGCACTTCAGGAAGAGGCAAACGAGGAGATCAAGACAACCGTGGAACAGATCAATGCGATTGCCGAGAAAATTGCGTCACTTACCAAACAGATCAATACATTGGAAGCATACCGCAATCCGGCGCACGATCTCCGCGACCAGCGAAGTGTGTTGATCGACCAGCTATCCGAGTACTGCAACGTTGAAGTAAAAGAAAAAACACCGGCGGATGGCGTCGGTCTCAATCAATATTATGTATATGTCGATGGTGCGATCCTCGTGGATACCCAGCAAGTCAATCCACTCAAAGTGTCGGAACTTGAAACGAGCAAAAGCATTAATGATGTCAGCGGACTTTACAAGGTGTCCTGGGAAGACGGTACACCATTTTACCCATATAGCGCTACGCTTGGCGGTAAATTACAGGCACTTTTCCAGGTGCGTGATGGTAACAACGCCACAACCCTGAAAGGAAAAGGCGACAGTCTTACCAACAATGCAGACGGCAACCTTGTCCTTACGATGAAAAATGCCAATATCAATAATGTCAATCTCCTCAACATCCCGGCACAGGATGGAGAACTGACCATCAATAACTTTACGTATGCATATGACCATTTTGATGTAACCGTAGAAGACGATGGTTCCTTTACTTACCAATTTACGCTGAAATCCAATATCAGCTCAAATCAGGCAACCATATTAAATAACGCGGTAACAAGCGGCTATGAAGTGGTTGTTGGAGACAGTGTGGACTACAAGGGAATCCCTTACTATATGGCACAGCTCAATGAATTTGTCCGCACCTATGCACAGGAATTCAATGACGTACATAAAAGCGGCTATGACGACTATGGCAATGCCGGCATCGATTTCTTCAATGCAAAAGTGCCGGCCACCGGAGATAATTATATCTTTACTACAAAAGTAGACGGCAAGGAACACAGTTTTTCTTCTGTTGCTTCCCAGGATAGCAATGGAAGCTACAGCGGCAGTTATTATTATATGACGGCAATGAACTTTGGAATCAGTGATGCTGTATCGAGAGATCCGAGACTGCTTGCCTGCAATTCCCAGGAACTGCCGGGAAAATCCGAAAACCTGAATTTGAAAAAATTATCCGATTTAAAAGATGATTCGAAGATGTTTCTGCATGGAGCACCGGATTCATTTTTGCAGTCCCTGACAGCAGATGTCGGTGTAGATGGACAGAAAGCTGCTTCGCTTGAAGCGAGCCAGAAAAACATCCGCGATGCAGTAGATATCCAGAGACAATCGGTATCCGGCGTGGATGAAGACGAAGAAACCGAGGGCCTGATGACCTATCAGCAGATGTTATTTAACCAGTATAAAGTGCTTGCCGTAATGAATGAAGTGCTTGACAAACTGATCAATCAGACAGCAGTCTAGGAAGGATGTGACAACGTATGCGTATTACCAATAATATCATCCGAAGCAATACAATGCTTCATATACAGAAAAATAAAGCGACGTCAAACGATTATTTTCAGCAGTATGCGTCTCAGAAAAAGATCCAGAAACCTTCGGACAATCCGACGATTGCCGTAAGGGCGTTGAAATATCGTACGACACTTGTAGAAATAGAACAGTATCTTTCCAACTGCGATGAGGCAGAAAACTGGATGGATGCCACGGAAGAACCGTTAAAAAAGGCAGACAGTATCCTCGATACGATGATTGATTATGTGACACAGGCAGCGAACGGAACAAACAAGGATACGGACCGGGCTACCATTGCCGCACAGTTAAAACAGTACTGTGACTTCATCTATCAGCAGAATGCCAATATGGATTATGCCGGACGTTATCTGTTTACCGGCTACCGCACCGATATTCCGCTGCTTTTCGAAAAGGACAGTACCAATGTCACCTATGTAATGAAAGAAGAATTGCAGATCAACAATATCCAGAAGTATAATTATGTATACGGACAGCCGGAGTATGCGGATGATAAAGCCGCATCCGATTATGCCAAAGAGGCATCCGAATATCTGGAGACACATCGAATCCTGCTTTCCTACGACAATTGTGATGCACGAGATGTGACAATTACTTACACCGATGCTGCCGGCAAATCTCAGACGGTAACGGCTGTGACAAAGGGCATTGCCGACAATAAAACATATAATGAGCAGTATCATCCGGCGGCGAATGAGATCAACTATGTGCCGGAGACAGGGGAACTTATCTTTGGTGATGATATTTATGATTCGATCCGTGCAGGTTCCGATCTTAAAGTGGAGTATTCAAAAACCAATTTTGAGACGAATGATATCCGTCCGGAGCATTATTTTGAGTGTACGGCAACAGATAATGTGACCGGCACAACAAAAAATTATTTTAATATCAAAGAGCAGAAGATCAATTATCAGATCAACTTCAGCCAGACGATCACGGTAAACACACTTGGCTGCAATGCATTTGATACGTCCATGGGACGCGCGGTTGATGATATTTATAATGTGCTCAATAACTTAGATGTCATGGATCAGGCGCTGGTAGCAATTCAGAAGCGGATTGACGACTGCGATCCGAATGATACGGAGAAACTGGCAGACCTGCAGGAATTATATGACCGCACCGAGACAGAGATTTCTTTGCAAAACACGGTGCTTACGAATGCATATACTCATTCTATCACAGTATTCCAAAATGCAAAAGACACGCTGAATGTGGCACTTGCAGAGCATGGTTCCCGGTATAACCGTCTGAAAATGACGTCCAGCAAACTGGAAGTACTGCAGACAGATACCAAAGAATCCAAATCGGAAAACGAAGACGCAGATCTGGAAGAGGCATTTGTTAATTATACCCAGGCAGATCTGTTGTATCAGGCATCTCTGCAGGCGACGGGAAAAATATTAGGAACATCACTTTTGGATTTTATCTGATAACAGAATGGAGGAAAGGATATGTTAGTAAAAACAAAATATTTTGGGGAAATTAATCTTTCAGAAGACAAGATCATCACGATGGAACGTGGGATGTTTGGCTTTGAAGAATACAAAAAATATACGATTCTTTATGACAGCGAAAAAGAAGGACGGCCGAATGTGTCCTGGTTTCAGAGTGTAGAAGAACCGGGGCTGGCATTTCCGGTCATCAATCCACTGGTAGTAAAAGAAGATTACAACCCGGTCGTAGAGGATGAACTTTTGAAGGGACTTGGCGAGATTACAGAGGAAAATATTGTAATTCTTCTGCCGCTTACCGTCCCACAGGATGTAACCCGGATGACAGCAAACCTGAAAGCTCCGGTTATTATCAATGCGGACACAAGAAAGGGAGTACAGGTTGTTGTAGAAAATGAAGACTACGAGATCAAATACAAGATTTACGAGATTCTGAAAGGGAAAAAGGAGGCGTAAACGATGTTAGCACTGGCAAGAAAAGTAAATGAATCCATCGTGATCAATGACGATGTGGAAGTGACGATTTTGGAAATCAAGGGTGACCAGGTTAAGATCGGCATCAATGCGCCAAAATCGGTTCCGATTTATCGAAAAGAATTATATGTACAGATTCAGAAAGCCAATCAAGAGGCTATGAATTCGGCAGATCCAAATGCTTTAAATGAGTTGTTCAAATAAGGTTAACTTTTTTTAGGATCGTGCCGATATGTTCTTTAAGAAACGATGAATTTTGCATTAAGATACACATGGAGGTGTTTAGAAATGGAAATCGAAACAATATCAAATGTAAATTCAAATTATGGTACCACAGAGGTTGTGCGTACGACACCAAAGACAACAACCGGTGAGAGCGCAAATATCGAGTCGCCAAATCCGGCGCTGGATGTACCACAGGTTCATACAGCAAATGCAAAGGGAAATGCTGGACAGCAGGGAGGCAGTAACCAGCAGAAGAAAGAGCATGCGGCAAGCGAAGCATCGATTAACGATGCGGTATCTAAGGCAAATCTTAAGATGGAGCATACAAGATGCGAATATTCTTATCATAAAGAGACGAACCGTGTGTCTATTAAAGTATTGAATGCCGATACGGATGAAGTGATCCGTGAGATCCCGCCGGAAAAATCTTTGGATATGTTACAGAAGATGTGGGAAATGGCAGGAATCCTTGTAGACGAAAAGAGATAAGGAGGAGATAATATGGCAATTCGAATGAGTGGTCTGTCCTCAGGACTTGACACCGAAGCGATCGTAGGTGCCCTGATGTCAGCACAGAGTTTGAAAAAGACCAAGTTGACACAGGCGAAGACAAAGTTAGAGTGGACGCAGACGAAATGGAAAGAACTGAATACCAAATTATATAAACTGTATTCGGAGCAGGTTTCCAAATTACAGTTACAGTCATCGTACATGACGAAAAAAGCGACATCTTCCGATGAGACAAAAGCAAAGATCACCGCTTCTGCGAAAGCAGTAAACGGAAGTTATACGATGGAAGTAAAAAATATTGCCACAGCGCAGTACCTTACCGGAAGTAAGATCAATGCCACCAGCGGAAATACGAAGATGTCAGAATTGGATCCTGCACTGGTAAACAAAGAAGTAGAAGTTAAAGCAGGCGACAAGACGACCAAATTCACGATTACGGAAGATACAACGATCAATGATTTTACAAGTGAATTGAAAAAAGCAGGTCTGAATGCAAACTTTGATACTACGCAGAAACGTTTGTTTATCAGCAGTAAAGACAGCGGCCTTTCCAATGCTTTCTCGATCACCACTTCCGGAATCAGTGATACGGAAATAACGGCGAGAAAGAATTTGCGTGATGCGGTCGGTTACGACAGTATGTCCACGGCAAATAAAAACATTGTCGATGAAGCAATGAAAAAACTGGAGACATCCGGCGTCGATACAGCAGAATATCAGGAAGCACTGGATGCGATCACGGGAGCAGCGTTGAACACCCGGACCGAGAAGACAGAGGCAGCGGCATCTACGTATGTAAAGGCAAAATTATACAGTGATAATTATGCTTCCTATGAGGAAAAAGCAAAAGAGAGTCTGAAGTCTACTTACTTTACAGACGATGGTGAAGTAAAAGACGAATTAAAGACAAAATATGCGGAAGAATTTAACATATATACGCAGGAAGAGAAAGAAAAACTTGGCGTTGAAAACATGACAGAGGAAGAATATGTCAATTGGCGCGCCAATAAGGTATATGATGAAGCAGTTGCCAAACAGGCAGACAGCGACACGACAAGTTTTGTAAATAATCAGATCAGTTCCGATGAAGAGACAAAACTTGCAGTAAAAGAGGCAGCTTATGCCGGCAAGACAGAAGATGAGATCCGGGCTTTGGACAGCCGGGCATTGACGAAATATTATGGTTCCGGCAACGATGCAGATCCACTTAATATTTCTGCAATCGAAGGAACATCAACATTTAGTGCCGACAGCATTAAAAATGATATTTCAAGTGTTGTCAGTGATTATGCTTCGGTTGCTGACCGTACGTATGCTTTGAGCGATTCTGCTTTGACGGGTATTGGTCTGGCAGATATTAAGGTTGACGACGACGGTAATGTGACAGTAAATGGAAAGACAGATGGAACCCTTCCGGAGGATATGGGCTTGGTAAAAGCATCCGACAGTGAGATCCTTCTGAACGGAGCGAAGATGACATCCTCCTCTTCCACTGTTTCCGTAAATGGATTGAATATTGAGCTGACCGGCCTTACAAAAGCAGGAGAGTCAATTACATTCACGGTATCCAGCGACACCGATGCGGTATATAACACGATCAAGAATTTCTTTACCGAGTATAATGCTCTGATGAAAGAAATGAATGAATTGTACAATGCCGACACCGCAAAAGGGTACGAACCTCTGACAAGTGAACAGAAAAAAGAAATGTCAGACGATGATATAAAATTGTGGGAAGATAAGATCAAAGCATCCCTGCTCCGTGGAGACAGTTCACTGGGTTCCGTTCGCAGTGCGATGCGAAATACCATGATGAGCCAGGTAACTTACGAGGGCAAGACATATTCTCTGGCAAGTTTTGGAATCTGTACTTCCACAGACTATACAGAAGGCGGATTGTATCATATTTATGGTGACAGTGAAGATTCTGTATATGCAGATAAGGATGATAAACTGAAAAAGGCACTGGCAGAAGATCCGGATGCTGTAGTAAGTGTACTTTCCGACATCTTTAGCAAACTTCGTACTACAATGAGTGAGAAGATGGCAGGAAGCAAAGTCAGCAGTTCCCAGACGTTTTATAGTGATATCAAGATGAAAGATGATATCAAAGATTATGAAAAACAGATCAAAGAATGGGAGACAAAGCTGGCAGACATGGAAGATGCTTACTATAGTAAGTTTACCGCGATGGAGACTGCACTTGCAAAGCTCCAGTCCCAGCAGAGTTCTTTATCCGGTTTGTTTGGAAATTAAGTAAAACAGAAGAATAAAAATTGGCGCAAGAGTATGAAGAGATTTCTTTATACTCTTGTGCTGAATCATCAGAACGGGAGGAAACTATGGATCAGAGAGCGATCAATGCATATCAGAAAAATGCAATTATGACAGCTTCCAAGGCAGAATTGACGCTGATGCTTTACGACGGAGCGATCAAATTCTGTAACATTGCTTTGAGTGGATTTGAAAAAAAAGAGTATGAAAAGATCAACACCAATTTGAAAAAAGCACAGGCGATCATTACAGAGTTTCGTGCTACCCTGGATCACAAATATCCGGTATGGGAAGATTTTGAAAGAGTCTATGATTACATTTACCGATGCCTGATAGATGCAAATATTCACAAAGACGAAGAAAAATTACAGGAAGCGCTTAAATATATCCGCGAAATGCGGGAGACCTGGAAAGAAGTGATGCGTCTCAATAAAGCAGGCAAATAGTAAGGATGTGACAGGATGGCAATAGAAGAAGTTTATGTCAATATGATGGTTGACACACTGGAACGGAAAAAAGCGATATTACAACAGATCCTTCATCAGACCAAAGAGCAGGAAACACTTTTGAAAGATGAAGAGATGGACGTGGATGCCTTTCAGAGGATTCTTGATCTGAAAGGTGAAGAAATCGAAAAACTGAATCAGCTGGATGAAGGATTTGACACGCTGTTTCATCATGTGGAAAAAGAGATCAACGAAAACCGTATGGCATATAAAAGCCGGATCCGGAAGATGCAGAAGCTGATTAATGAAGTGTCGGAAATGGGCATCCGGATTCAGGCGCTGGAACATCAAAACAGTGGACATTTTAAGATTTACCTTGCCAATCAAAAACAGGTGGTAAAGAAGTTCCATACCAATAACCGCACGGCGGCAAATTATTATCAGAACATGGCAAATGCCCATAAACCGGGCAGTTCTTACTTTTTTAACGAGACAAAATAAAAAAAGTAAAAAAAATGAAAAAAAAGGTTAAGTTTTCAAAAAGACCACCGATATATATTATGTAAGAAAGATAGTAACTAAAGTAGGGAAGCAACTTTGGTGCAGGGCCCGCATCAAAGCCTTACTACTTTAGATATTATAAAAATCAAATTAAAAAAATATCGGCAGGGAAGCCGATTTAAATTCAAGGAGGAATGACTTATGATAGTACAACACAACATTACATCAATGAACGCTAACAGACAGTTAGGTATCGTAGGAAACAATTTGGCAAAGGCTACTGAGAAACTTTCCAGTGGTTACAGAATCAACCGTGCAGCAGACGATGCAGCAGGTCTTGCAATTTCTGAGAAGATGCGTTCTCAGGTTCGTGGTTTGAATCGTGCATCTGACAATGCTCAGGATGGTATTTCTTTGATTCAGACAGCTGAAGGTGCTTTGGATCAGAAACATGCAATCTTGCAGAGAACTCGTGAGCTGGTAGTTCAGGCTTCCAACACCGCTGTATTGGATTCCAGCACAGCCGATGTTGACAAGATTAACGATGAGATTAAGGAACTTAAGAAAGAGTACGACCGTATCGATAGTGATACAGAGTTCAACAAGAAGAAACTTTTGGATGGTAATTACAACGGTTATCTTCAGATCGGTGCTAACAAAGAGCAGGGTTATGAGTTGACAATCTCAAGTACTGCTTGGACAGCTATCACATTGACAAATGATGGTAAAGCAAACTCTGGTCAGCTTGAGACAGTAGATACTATGATTAAAACCGTATCTAGCGTTCGTAGTAAACTGGGTGCTCAGCAGAACCGTCTTGAGTACACTGTAAAAGTAGATGACAACACCGCTGAAAACATGCAGGCAGCAGAATCTCGTATCCGTGATACAGATATGGCTGATGAAATGACAAGATTCTCGAAAGAGAGCATCTTGCAGCAGGCTGCTACTTCAATGCTTGCTCAGGCAAATCAGGCAAATCAGGGTGTTCTTTCACTTCTTCAGTAATTGATGTTTTGAATTCATTACAACAGAACAAGTTGTACGAACACATAGTTAAAGGGAGAATCCTGAGAGATTGGGGTTCTCCTTTTTTCGTATTCAAAAGAGAGAAAGGGAAGCAGTATGGAGTTTTTGGATTCTTATTTTGAGGATGAAGTGCGGGAAGGATTTCCGGTATCCGGTTTGATGAAACGTGCCTGGGCGGCACAGCTGCAATTGTTTGATGAAGTCAGGAAAGTATGTGAAAAGCATGGAATCACATATTTTGCAGAATGGGGAACACTGCTAGGGGCAGTTCGCCACGGTGGAATGATTCCGTGGGATGATGATCTGGATATTTGTATGAAGCGAAAGGATTTTCAACGCTTTCTTTCTGTTGTGAAAGAACTGCCGGAAGGATGCTGGATTCAGGATTTTCGCGTTTCAGAAGACCACGATGATCTTATTGCCAAAATTGTGAATACGCGATCGAATTTTTTGAATGAAAAACAGTTGGAAATATATCATGGGTTTCCTTATCATTGTGGTATTGATATTTTTGTATATGATTTTTTCCCGGCAGATCAGAAGGAAAAAGAAGAATATATTTCGTTACTTCAGGATATTGTAAAAATCGTTCGCTTGTTAAGCTGCCGTGAAGAGACGAGAGAACAGATAAGTGATGAAAAACTGGAACAGTGTCTGAGACGATTAGAAGATTTATGTGGGATAACATTTGATCGAAAACATTCATTAACACAGCAGATATATGAGCTGCTTGAGACAAGGATTGCGCCTCTGTATAGCGAACAGGAATCCGATGAATTGACAAATATTCCTAAATTCGGCATTAATCCGGAATATCGTATGCCTAAGAGCTGCTTTGAGGAATCTTTTGAAATTCCATTTGAGATGACAAAGATCCGGGTGCCGGCAGGGTATGACCATTTGCTGGATCATTGCAAATACGGAAATTACATGAATCCGGTACGGGCAGATGGAATGCATGATTACCCATTTTACAAGGAATTGAATGAGTATGTATTAAAAAATTCCGAGACGGCACTTCTGGAATATGTGTTTCAAAAAGAAGATCTCGAAGCGCATCCGCATTGTGAAGAAAAAAGTTTGAAACAGAGGGCAGGTGAGTATGCCGGTTTGTTTGCGGAAACCGGGCAGAGTATCCGGCAGTTTCTTTTGGAGAATGACTATGATACTGTAAAACAGCTGACAGCAGACTGTCAAAATCTGTCAATTCAGATCGGGACGGAAATAGAGAATGCCTATGGGAGACTGGCGATTATTGAAGTGCTTGAGGAGTACTGCGAATTCCTTTATCGGATTTATGAGAAACTGGAAAAAGAAGGAAAACTTTCTGAGACAGAGGAGATCATCCTGGCGTGGCAGGGGTATGACGATAAAATGCAGTCTGCTTTTGGAGAATTTATGCAGAGACAGGAAATGGTATTTATTCCATATAAGTCCGATTACTGGCATACGATGCAGCCGTTGTGGAAACAGGCAGGCGAGGAAGAAAATGACGTGACGGTCATTCCGGCGCCGTATTATTACCGCGATTGTTATGGTGGTGTGAAAAGGGACACCATGCAGTACGAGATGGAAAATTTCCCGGAAAATGTGGTGCTGACAAATTATCTGGAGTATGATTTTAAGAAACATCAGCCAGATGTGATCGTAATTCAGTGCCCTTATGATGAATACAATTACGGAATAACGATGCATCCATTCTTTTATGCAAAAAATCTGCGGCAGTATACCCGGAAATTAGTCTATGTTCCGGCATTGATCGTGGATGAAACTTATGGTATTGACGAACATATGAGAGAAATGCTGCGGCCGTACTGCAATACGCCGGGTGTGGTTTTTGCAGATGAAGTAATCGTTCCTTCTGATACTATGAAGCAGGCATATGTAGATATTTTGACCGAATTTGCGGGCGAAGAGACGAATTCAATCTGGCAGGAAAAGATTACAGTCAGGGAAGAAGTGAAGAATGCCGTGCCGGATGGCCAAAATACACAGGCGGAGCTTCCGGAGGAGTGGACGAAGAAACTTCAGAAGCCGGATGGTTCTGCAAAGAGAATAGTGTTATATACTACGAGTGCCAGTGCGTTGTACTGTTATGGTGAAGAGGCATTGGGAAGAATACAAAATGTACTGGATGAGTACAAAGAAAAGCAGGAAGAAACGGTATTATGGTGGTTTCCGGACAAAAATGTACGTCAGATCATGCGAAAGAGAAATCCTGCCATTTGGAGAAAATATTGTGATATCCTGCAGAACTACAAAGAGGCGGCATGGGGAATTTTAGATGATTCGGGCGATGCTGCAAGAGCCGTGGCTGTCTGTGATGCTGCGGTCGGTGATGGTGGTGTGTTATTGCACAAATGTCGTAATGCAGGAAAAGAAATTACGCTGCAAAAATATTAAAAGCGAGGAGGGACTGTCATGAACTTTCCGGATTCCTATTTTGAAGATGAAGTGCGAGAAGGGTTCTTCGTTCCCAGTTTGATGAAACGAGCCTGGGCGGCGCAGATGGAACTCTTAGAAATTGTACAGAATATATGTGACAAACACCAGATTCCAATGTATGCGGAGTGGGGGACACTGCTTGGTGCCGTGCGGCACAAGGGGCGGATTCCCTGGGACGATGACATTGATATGTGTATGCTGCGTGAAGACTATGAAAGGTTTTCAAAGATTGTTGAATCGGAGCTTCCGGAAGGATGCTGGTTTATCGATTTTCATCAGGTAAAAGATGCAGATTTTATGCTGGGTCGGGTAATGAATTCAAAGTTTCATGTCGTAGAGGGCGAGATGCTGGAAAAGTATCATGGATTTCCGTATGTTGCGGGAATTGACATTTTCTGGCTGGATTCTCTGCCGGAAGATGAGACCGTTTGTAAAAACTATCAGGAACAGATTAATTTGATCTACCGGGTGATGCTGGCGCTGCAGTATGGAGAAGATTTTTCTAAAAAAATGTCAGATAAAGAGATTGAATACCATATCTGCCAGGTGGAAAAAATGTGTGGAGTTTCCCTGCGGCGAAATACCTCTCTTCGAGAACAGCTGGCAGATCTTTTGGAAAAAAAGACGTGGGAAATGGGACAGGAGAAAAGTTCAGGCGAGATTACCAATGTGTATTTATGGCGTAAGAATGCCTGTTATCATCTGCCGAAAGAAGCTTATCAGACAGAAAAATATATCCCATTTGAAAATACAAAGATCCGTGTGCCGGATCGATATGAGGAGATCCTGGCGAGAAAATATGGAGAAAATTGGAAAGTGCCGATCCGTTGCGGCGGACTGCATGATTATCCTTCGTATGCAAAGCAGCAGAAATTTTTGAAGGAAAATGAGGCAGGAGAATTGTTTGCTTATCATTTTTCGAAAGAAGAAATGGAGAAAGTCCGGGCAGAACGGGAGAAAAAGGTGACGTTACGGGAAGAAGTGGAGGCATTTCTTCCGCTGTTTAGCGAGATTCATGAAGAAATCGAAGAGACCATACAAAGGACAGAGTGGAACACGGTGCTTTCACTGCTTGGAGAGTGCCAAAATACGGCAATCCAGGTTGGAACTCGTGTAGAAGAACAAAAAGGCGGAGAGTGCAGTATTGTAAAAAAATGGGAAAACTACTGTGAAACTGTATTTGGCATCCATCAAGAGATCGGTGAAGAAAGCTGGGGGGATCCGGAGGTGTATGCACATGATGTACGGGAACGGTTAAATGCAGAAATTCTTGACATCACGGCTCATTTGGATGAATTAAAAGAAAAGAAAGAAATTGTATTTATTCCATATAAAGCGGCTTTATGGCAGGGCGGCATGCAGCGTGCCTGGGAAGAGGCAGTGCAGCGGGAAGATGCGGAAGTTTATGTGATTCCTGCGCCGTATTATTATAAAGATGCTTATGGAAGGGCAAAAACAGAAAAAGTCTGCTATGAGACGGGAGATTACCCGGCAGATGTGAAGATCACAAACTATGAAGAGTATGATTTTCAGCTTCACCATCCGGACAGAATTGTAATCCAGTGTCCGTATGATGAATATAATTACGGAATTACAATCCATCCATTTTTCTATGCGAAAAACCTGGTAAAATATACGGAAGATCTTGTCTATATTCCTGGACTTCAGATGGATGAAGCCGGGGAAGGCGAGGATCGTGAAAGATATAATCTGAAATCCTATTGCAATCTGCCCGGAGTGGTTTATGCAGACCATGTGATCGTGCAGTCCGGGCAGATGCAGAAGGTGTATGTAGAACTTTTGACAGAATTTGCAGGAGAAGATACAAAACCAATCTGGGAGGAGAAAATTTCTTCTTTTCCGGACAAATTATAAAGTGTCGATCAACGTTAAAATCTGAGGGATCGGCATCAGGCGGTCATCGACTTCTTTTGCGCGGTGATAGCGCAGGATATCGGTGGCAGTCTGCTGCATGGCAGGAAAAGCGCTTCGCGTCAACTGGTTTGCATAAATGACGATATTCACGCCATGGCTGCAAAGTTCCTCTTCCGTGACGGTGTTGAACGAAGTCGGAACGACAACAAGAGGAGTCGTCGGATCTGTCTTTCGGAATTCGTCGCAAAAGGAAAAAATTTCCAAAGGATCCTGTTTGCGGCTGTGAATCATAATAGCGTCAGCGCCGGCATCGACAAATGCGGCTGCTCTTGCCAGGGCATCCTCTAGTCCCTGCTCCAGAATAAGGCTTTCGATGCGGGCAATAATCATAAAGTCATCGGTCAGCTGCGTCTTTTTCCCGGCCCGGATCTTTTGGCTGAAATGTTCAATTGAGTCCTGAGTCTGCGGCACATCCGTTCCAAATAAAGAATTCTTTTTTAAGCCTATCTTGTCCTCAATGATGATCGCGGATACCCCCATACGTTCCAGTGAACGGACAGTATATACAAAATGTTCGATCTGGCCGCCGGTATCTCCGTCAAATATGATCGGTTTTGTGGTTACTTCCATGACATCATCTATGGTTCGAAAACGTGAGGTCATATCGACCAGTTCGATATCCGGTTTTCCTTTTGCCATGGAATCACAGAGGGAAGAAATCCACATCGCATCAAACTGATCCAGTTCCCCTTCGTGCTCGACTACTGTTTTTTCCACGATAAGTCCGGTCAGACCGCTGTGGACTTCAAGTGCTTTGACGATCGGACGGATCTGGAGCAGCTGTTTTAAACGTTTTCTCCGAAATTCAGGCATTGCAAGTTTTTCGCGGATCTTGTCGTCGATATGTTTTACATTTTCATTGTAAGTGTAAGGAACATCAATGATCTGTCCGCCGTAACGTGAGAGCAGACTTTCGACATTTGCACGGATTGCTTTGAGGGGGCCGTAGTTCCAGTTATCCCCATGGACGATATAGTCCGGGTGATAAGTTTCTACGATCTCATCGTACATGACATCTTTTTGGATGACAATACGGCTTACACCGGGGAGTGTACGGATCAACTCCATTCGCTGTTCAAAAGGAATGGTGGGAAACTGATTGTAACGGATCATTGCCTCATCAGACAGAACGCCTGCAATCACTTCGCCGTATTTTTGCGCTTCATGTATAATGTTGAGATGCCCTTCGTGGATGACATCCGTTGTAAAACAAGTGTATACAGTTTTCATACGATTATCCCTCACTTTTCTGATCTGGTAAACTTCTATAAAAAGTATAACATATTGGAACGTATTTTGGGATATCTTTTTGTAAAAAGATGAAATTTGTCTTTTCTTTTGAAAAGAGGGATAAAAACTTCTGGGGCAGTTGATTTTTAGGGGGTAAACAGGTATAATGAAAAAGTGGAATTCATGGATTCGGTGGAATAGCCGGCAAAATGGAATAAAAGGAAGGTGAGCAGGATGTATTTGAAAAAAATTCATATAGAGAATTATAAGGCGATCGAAAAGCTGGATATTGAATTAAAACCGGGAGTGAACTTACTTATTGGGGATAATGGAGCAGGAAAGACTTCGATTTTGGAAGCAATTGCAGTAGCTCTTGGAGGAATGTTTGTAAATGTAGCAGGTGTCAGCACGAAAAATATTGTAAAGGAAGATGTTCGTTTTATAGTAAAACCGCTAGGGGATTCATCTACATCAATCGAATACTGTGAGCCGGTTTCAACAGGGTGTATACTTCATATATCCGATAGTGAGGAGTTTACTTGGAATAGAATAAAGAAAGAGGTGTCAGCAGCACATACCAAAATTGATAGTAAAGATGTATGTGTATGGATGAAAAAAATGACGAATAATTCGGAAACAAGTCTTCCATTGATTAGTTTTCAAAGTGCTGCCAGAGCCTGGCGAGTTAGAAGAGGGGATTTTGGAACAGAATTGAAGAAAAAGCTGGATGATAGAAGATGTGGATATATTGGATGTCTGGATTCTTCAATGGATGTAAAGTCTGTTCAACAGTGGTGTCTTAAACAGGAAGTTATGCGTTCCAATAAAGGTACGGTGCGTGAGTATGAAATGTTTAAGAATATAGTAGCTTCGTTTATGAAAGAAATAAATGAATTGGATGATTTTCCGGTTGTTTATTATTCACCGCAGTTTGATGAATTGATTTACAAGGATAACAACGCAGAAATGCCGATATCAAAGTTGAGTGCCGGTTATCAATCGTTATTGTGGATGATTATGGATTTGGCATATCGAGTATGTATGTTAAATCCGGAATTGAATGATAGAGAGCAGATTACGGGAATTGTTTTAATAGATGAAATCGATCTGCATTTGCATCCAAAATGGCAGTGGAATGTGACGGAGGCGTTACGAAAAACCTTTGAAAATGTTCAATTTATCATTGCGACACATTCCCCTATTGTGATATCGGCATCCAAAGAAGCAAACCTTGTTCTTTTAGAAAATGAACAGGAGGTAAAATATTTGCCCGATTGTTATGGATACGAAGTGGAAGATGTACTTAAGTTCAGGCAGGAAAGTAGATCAAGACCAAAGATTGTAAAAGAGTTAGTTGATCAGATAGAGACTGCTATAGATGATATGGAGTTTAAAACAGCTTCTGATGTATTAGAAAAACTGAAAGTTGTATTAGGAGAGGATAATTCAGAGTATAAGAAGATGGCCGGCATGGTGGAAGATGCCAGGCTGATAGAGGAGTGTTGATATGCTGTATATTGTCAAAGAAGGGTTGCCAAATGATGTTAATAGAAAGATTATAGAACTTCGGAAAAGCGAGGAATGGAAAAGTATCAAAGAGGGTGATACAGAGGCAATTCGCCGGGTATTTGATACAAATTTCCCCAAAAATGATGTGAAAGAAATATTATTGAGGGAACAGCACGGAATTTGTGCCTATTGTATGAGACGAATTTGTATGGATAGTCATTCCAGAGTAGAGCACCTTATGCCATTAAGCAAGAATAAGGATAAAGCTATTGATTATATGAATATGCTTGGCGTATGTGATGGTGGAGAGAAGGCGATAGACAATCAAGGGCGTATCCTTTGTTGTGATGCTCATAAAAAACAAACAGAAATTGAATTAAGTCCACTTAATAAGATGCAAATGGATAAAATAGCTTATGACAAAGAGGGAAGGATATTTACAAAACCAAGAGATGAGGCTATGGAAAGAGATATGAATGAGGTTTTGTTATTGAATGGAATTCAAAAGAAGGATGGAACTGTAAGAGATACATCAACAGAATTATTAAAAGGCAGAAGAGATGCATATGACAGAGCGAGACGAATGATGGAGACATTAAATAAAAAAGGAAAGTGTACATCTGTTGTAATAAAGAAATTGATGGAAAAATTATATGATAGTGTTGAACGAGAAGAATATGTTGGAGTAAAGTTGTATTATTTCAGAAAAAAATATAATTCCCTGCGTGCAAGAGGAATGTAATATATAGAATCGATGGGAGGACTGATCTTCATGACGATAAAGCGAAATATTCTGTTAAATCCCGGACCATCCACCACGACCGATACGGTGAAGATGGCGCAGGTGGTTCCGGATATCTGTCCGCGAGAGGAAGAATTTGGAAATATCATGAAAGAAATGCGGAGTGATCTTGTACGGATCGTACATGGAGATCCACAAGAGTATACCGCCGTTCTTTTCTGTGGATCGGGGACGATCAATATTGATGTGTGCCTGAATTCACTCCTGCCGGCGGGGAAGAAAATACTGGTTGTGAACAATGGTGCTTACAGCGCAAGGGCAGTAGAAATCTGTGAAGCCTATGGACTGGATGTCATGGATCTGCAGTTTTCGCCGGAGATGCTTCCGGATCTGGAACTTGTGGAGAAGACATTGCGGGAAAACCCGGAAATTGCGCTTGTACATACAACACACAATGAAACAGGCACCGGTATCCTCAATCCAATCCGGGAGATTGGAGCTTTGGCACATAAGTATAATGCGGTATTTACGTTGGATACGACATCTACCTATGCGATGCGACCGATTCATGTGCAGGAGGATAATATTGATTTTTGCATGGCTTCCGCCCAAAAAGGCTTGATGTCGATGACGGGACTTTCTTTTATCGTGGGACGAAAAGATATCATCGCAAAGTCCGCTGCCTATCCAAAGAGGTCGTATTACTGTAACCTGTTTCTGCAATATGACTTTTTTGAGAAGACCGGGCAGATGCACTTTACACCGCCGGTACAGACAATTTATGCGACGAGACAGGCGCTCAAAGAATATTTTGCAGAGGGCGAAGAAAATAAATGGAAACGCCATACGAGAGTATTTGAAGCCATTCATAAGGGGCTGGAGCAGCTTGGCTTTCAGGATGTGATCAAACGGGAATGGCAGGCAGGCCTGGTTGTCTGTGTACGCTACCCGGATGACAAAAATTGGAATTTTAATAAAATTCACGATTATTGTTTTGAACGGGGATTTACAATCTATCCGGGAAAGATTTCCGATATGGATACGTTCCGGCTGTGTGCCCTCGGTGCCATTGACCAAAAGGACATTGAGGATTTCTTTGTTGTGCTGGAAGAGGCGCTGAGGTATTATGAGGTGGCGGTTCCGGTGAGGTATGAGTAGAGAAAAGATAACCTTAAAAATTACAATCCCCCCTCTTAATATTTAGGGCAAATTGTCCGATATATATTATAGTGCAAGGATAGCATGAGAAATTGCAAGGAGGCAAAACAATGTTTGAACAACAAAGAGATTATAAAGGTATTCTTTATTTTATATGAAGGTTATGTTTGAATAAAAGTGAGGACATAGCCTTTTTGTCGTAGACAGAATGGCTTTAGAAAGAGAAAAGCGACATGATTCAGATAAGACGAGCAGTTTATGAAGATATACCAAACATCATGAAATTCATGGACGAGCACTGGAAACCAGGTAATATACTTGCGAAAGACCGTGACTTTTTTGAATGGCAGTTTTGGGAAGATGGAAAAGTAAATATGTTTATTGGAATTGATGATGAAACGGATAAGATTTATGGAATGCTTGGTACAATTTTGTACAATAAGAGTGAAAATCCAGATATATCCGGGTGTACCTGGCAGACAATTAAAAGTGAAAATCCGTTGCTTGGAACAGATCTGCAGGATGTTATGTGGCAGGAAATTCATCCACGATATAATTGCTCCATTGGATTAACGAAGAAAGCAGTGGAAATTAATAGAGTAATGTATGGATTACGTCCCATAGTGATGCAGCATTACTATCGACTCGCAGATCGAATGGAATATAAAATTGCAAAAGTAATTGATAAGATTATATCGCGAGCAGAGAACACAGGATATCGCTTAGAACCAGTTTACACTGTGGAAGAAATGAAGCAGACAATTTCAGAAGAAGAACTGAGGACAGGAGTTTTAAGTAAAGATTATTGTTATATTAACAGACGATATTTTGAACATCCGGTATATAAGTACGAAGTTTGGAAGATTATTGATGAAAAAGAAAATTCAAAGTCCATTCTGATTACCAGAGAGGAAACTGCGAATGGTAGTAAGATGTGTAAAATCATTGATTTCTACGGCGATTTGCAGGATCTTGGAAAAATCGCACATGCTTTAGACCGATTGATGGATATAAGACAATATGAATATATGGATGTTTATTCATATGGTGTGCCAACAGAGGTATATGAAAGAGGTGGCTTTATATGCTGTGATGAAAATAGTGTTAATATTGTTCCAAACTACTTTCATCCTTTTGTGCAGCAAAATATTGATTTGCGTATGATGGAGCCGACTCAGAAAGGCGTCAAGATGTTTCGCGGTGATGGAGATCAAGATCGACCTTGCTGATTTTTGAAAAACAGGTATACTGATAAATTATAGTTGAAAAGATGTCAATATTTATATAAGATATAAGTATTGTAACTTACAATAGAATAGAAAATAAATATATTTTTGGAGGTAAATAAAATGACTTTACAGGAAAAACTTGAATTTTTGGAAGATATTATGGATGTTGAAGATGCATTGTCTGAGGATATGCTTTTGGAAAATATTGAAGAATGGGATTCTTTGAGTGTATTACTTTTAATTACTCAAATGAAGAAAGAATTTGGAATTATCATTTCAACATCAGATATTAAAGGATTTAAGACGGTTTCAGATATCTGTCAATGTATTCCGGATTAAGGATGAGATGCAAAAAATTGAAATTAGGGAACCAGTTTGTGAAGATGGAGATATAATATGTTAGGCCAATTTTCGAATGTTAAAATTCAAGGTATTGCATCAGCAGTTCCTAAGAGAGTGGAAGACAATAGTCAATTTGAGCCGATTTTGGGAAAAAGAAGAACGCAAAAACAGATACGCATAACAGGTGTTGAAAGACGTCATGTATCAGAAGAACCCCAGCAGGTATCAGATTTGATGTATGTTGCTGCAGACAGATTATTGAATCAATTGAAATGGAAAAGAAATCAGATAAAAGTGCTGGTATGTGTGACACAAAGTCCAAATTTTTTGATTCCGTCAACGGCGTTCTTTATGCAAAAAAGATTGCAGCTAGCAGAAGATTGTATGTGCTTTGATGTCAATTTGGGATGCTCAGGAGCTTGTTCTGGGATACAGATTGCGTCATCTTTGCTGCAAGCATGTGATAGTGGAGAAAAGGCACTGGTATTAGTAGGTGAGCTTTCTTATTCGACCTGCTATAATGAGGGTATGCCGTTGAGTGATCTGGCGAATAAAATGCTTTTTGGAGCTGGAGCTGCGGCAATTGGGTTAGAAAAAGCAGAGGATGTGACAATGAAGTTTATGACAAAATCCGATGGAGATCGTTATAATACAATTATTCGTTATTTTAATCAAGAAATTGAAATAGATGGCGGAGCTGTGCTGGAATTCTCCATAAATAAAGTTACTAAAGACTTATGTAAGTTTAAAGAGTATTTTAATATTCAAGAAAAAGATATAGATTATTACGTATTTCACCAGGCGCAAAAATTGATTTTAGACAGTATTTGTGATGAATGTGGAATACAAGAAGAAAAAGAACTTAGAAGCCTAAATGAGTATGGTAATACATCGAGTGCTTCGATATTGTTGTCGATATGTGCCAATATTGAGTTGTTTAAAGACAAGAAAGAGCTAAAGATGTTATTGTGTGGATTTGGAGTAGGCTTGGCTTGGTCAATGATCTATACAAAAATACCAACACAAAATATCTTGCCAATAATTGAGACAGATGTGCATTATTGTGAAGAATAGGAGAAGTGGAATATTATGAAGTATTATCTGGTTACAGGTGCTTCTTCCGGAATCGGCAGACAGGTAGCAAAAGAATTATCGAACAATGAAACAACGTTAATTCTCGTGGCGCGCAGAAAAGAAAAACTGGAAGAATTACAATGTGAATTGAACGGAGATAGTATTGTGATTCCGTGTGATTTATGCAAACAGGAAGATATCGAGCATGTATTTGAGGTCTTGCAGAATAAAAAAATTAAGTTGAGTGGGATGGTTTATTGTGCGGGAATTTGTACCATTACCCCAATTAAAGCAATGGATATGGAAGCATTAAAAGATATGTTTCAGATTAATGTATTTGCATTTTATCAGATGTGTAAATGTTTTGCACAGCGTAGTGTTTCTGAAAAAGGAAGTGTTATCGTTGGAGTTTCTTCCTATGCTGCAGTCACACGAGAAGCAGGGATGTCTGCGTATGCAATGACTAAGGAAGCTATGAATGTTCAGGTTCAAGTATTGGCGAAAGAGTTCTTAAAAAGAAAGATAACAATCAATACAGTGATGCCGGCTAATGTAAAGTCTAAGATGGCTTGCGAATGCAATGATTGGACAGAGGAAGAAATTGGAAATGTGGAGAGCAGACAACCGTTGGGAATTATTCCTATTGAAACGGTGGTAAATACAATTTTGTTTTTGATGTCGGAGGCTGGAAAGTATATTACAGGAGAAAACCTCGCTATAAGTGCAGGTTATCAAATATAAAAAGAATGGAGAAATGAATGATGACAAGAGAAGAAAAATTACAAAATATTGCAGAAAGCTTGGATATGGAATTGGAAGAGATAAGTGAAGAGCATGAATTGGCGGATTACGAAAACTGGGATTCTATTGCAGTCTTGTCTATTATTGCTGTTATTAATGAGAAATTTGACAGGTATCCGCATGCCAATGATATATTAAAGTGTAAGACAGTAAAAGACTTGATGCAATTGATGGAGTAGATTTAAAAATGATGAATCATAAAAATTATATGGTTACGGGTGCTTCATCGGGTGTTGGAAGGGCGCTGGCAATAGAAATAAGTAAGAGAGGCGGATGTGTTGTTCTTGTGGCCAGAAGAGAAGAAAAATTGCGTGAAACGTTAAAACAGATGAAAAACCCAGAGAAACATATCTGTATTCCTTTTGATTTGACTTGTTTTGATGAATATAGAAGTTTATTTGCTCAAATCAGAGCAAAGGGAATAGTATTGGATGGTTTGGTGCATTGCGCAGGGGTTGCTCCTATTACGCCGTTACGTGCAATCAGTTATAAAAGTATGAGCCGGATTTTTGATATTCACTATTTTGCTTTTATGGAATTGGTAAAATTCTATGCGAAAAAAGGTGTGTCAAATGGAGGAAGCATTGTGGCAGTTTCCAGCACGGTAATAGAACATCCATTGAAATGTATGACTGTATATGCCTCAGCAAAAGCGGCAGTAGAAGCAGCTTGCAAAAATTTAGCTATTGAGTTATATGATAAAAGCATTCGCATTAATACTGTTGTTTTGGGAGGTGTAAATACAGAAATGACACAGAATACAGAGGATGTCATCGCTAATGACGCGATAAGCAGAGATGACTGGTCAAGTGTCAGACATTTAATGCCTATTCCAGAAGCCAAAGAAGTAGTGGGACCAATTTTGTTTTTACTGGGAGAAGATGCAAGATATATAACAGGCAGAAAAATAAATGTAGATGGAGGAATGCTGTGATGAAGCATGATGAAAATAAAGTATTGTTTCATGGAAAAACGGAAGATGTTACGTATGGCCAACTTGTTTCTGCAATGAAAAAAACAGGTGCTGAGGATTGTGATGTTTTGTTTGTACATTCAGAGATCTCTTTTGGTGCTTTAGAAAAAGGAGTACGTAGAAATGAAATCAAAGAGATACTCGTAGATGCTATCAAAGAATTACATGTGAAGACATTAATTTTTCCAACATTTACATTTAGTTTTTGTAATCAGGAAGTATATGATAAAGACAATTCCAAGACAGCAATGGGAATGCTTCCAGAATATGTAAGAAAGCGCCAAGATGCAGTTCGATCCGATGATCCGATATTGTCTGTCGCAATATTAGGAGAGCAAGAGGGATTTGATAAAATGCTGGGAAGTTCTTCTTGTGGTGAAGGAGGTATTTTTCACATACTGAATCAAACAGATAAAAGAGTTAAATTTATGTTTTTTGGTACATCGCCATTGATGTGCTTTACATACTTGCACTACGTAGAAGAACGAGTTGGTGTTCCGTATAGATATCTTCGGAAATTTTCTGGTCAAGTGATCGAGAATGGAGTAAAAAAGGATAAAGAAATAGAGTTGTATGTAAGATATAAGGGAGTTACGGCCACGTTGCCGACCAATTTTAAACAAGAATTATTAGATAAAGACATCGTAAAGAGTATGGATGTTGGAGATAGTGAGATTTCCGTTGTTGATGAAAAGATGAGTTATGATTATCTGTATAAGATGCTTAAGGACAATCCATATATCTGTGCAATTATGCCAGAAGATGGCGTATTGAAAAAAGAGTATTCATATGGAAATGTTACAACAATGTAAAATGTTGGTGGAGGATAAAAAATGTATGGAAAGTATGATAATATCTGTATTAGGGGCATAGCTGCAGTTGCTCCAGAAGACGTTATTGAAAACATGGAATTTGCTGAAAAAATAGGCGGACGAAGAGCAAAAAAGCAGGTAAAGTTGACAGGAATATCAAAACGACATGTGGTTGTAGAAGGACAAAGTGCTTCGGATATGTGCTGCCAGGCAGCTGAAAAATTATTTGATAAATTAGGCTGGGAAAGAGACAGCATTCGTGTATTGGTATTTGTTACACAGTCAGAAGATGTGAAAACACCATCGACAGCTATGATTGCACAGAAAAGATTGGGAATTGGAGAGGATTGCCTGGCGTTTGATGTCAATCTTGGATGTTCTGGATTTGTAAGTGGTCTGCAAATTGTATCTGCATTATTGAATAATACAGGAGGAAAAGCGCTCCTATTGTGTGGTGATGGAAAATATTATAATGCACGCGAATGTACGTCCACGGATGCAATGTTGTTTGGAGATGCAGGGACGGCTACAGCAATCGAACTAAAAGAAGATTGCCCACTCTTATATGCTCAAAAAACAGATGGAACCCGTCATAAAATGTTAACTACAGCGTTAGATGGTACAATGACAATGGATGGAAATGGTATTTTATTATTTTCTTTGAATGAAGTGGTAGATAGTATTAAAGAAATGAAAGATCATTTCAAACTGGAAGAGGGACAGATTGATTATTATGTATTTCATCAGGCACAAAAGCTAATAATTGATAGTATGACTTCAGAGTGCGAAATTGATCCGAGAAAAGTTCTCATTTCTTATGAAGAGTATGGTAATACATCTACAGCAAGTATTCCATTGACAATATGTCATAATGCAAAGACATTAAAGGAGAATAAGAAAGTCAGATTATATTTATGTGGTTTTGGAATTGGACTTGCTTGGAGTAATGTTGTTATAGAACTCGAAAAGGAAGCAATAATGCCAGTAGAATTATCAAGCTTTTGCTATAATGATTTAGTAATGGAGGAATAGAAAAACGTTATGTATTTGGATGAAATTAATGAAAAAATAAAGGAAATCCGGAGTAAAAGCAGGAATTATATTTCTAATATAATTTATGGAAAACTAGAAAAGGAAAAGAATTATCCTGTGATTTGCCATGAGAATGCAATTGCTATTATAGATGAAGAAAGATATAGGATAAATGTTTTGTTTATGGCATTGGATGAAGAAAATCTGAAAGAGTTATTACAAGAAATCCCACAAGATAGTTATGTGGAATTCTTTCATAAAGAAGAGAACAATGAAAAAGAAAAAACATTTATGGACTGTGGACTTTCTGAGTATGCCAAATACATTCGTGTGACAATAACATATTTGCAAAATCCTTATTCAATCAAGGAAGAGGGGCGACGTGCGATCCTTCAACAAATGTATAATCCTGATCGAGGAGAATATCCCAAAATAGAGGATGCGGAAGAAATATATGATATGTGTATGAAAGTTTTTGATCCTACAATAGACGATGTTTTTTCGGTGGATGAATGGCGAGATATAATTGCAAATAAAGAGTGTATTGTTGCGAAGGAAGAGGGAAAAATCATTGCATTTTATAAATGGAGAATAGAAGGAAAGAAATTGTATGGAAATGTGTCTGTGAATATCGGGGCAGCAAATCTTTTGTATGATCTTGAACGTAGTGTATGCGAAAAATATTGGAATGAAGGTATAAGAACAATATATGCATGGATTAATTGCAAGAATAAGAAAGCACTGAACCGTGGTATACAGGGTATAGAAAAAATAATAAAGGCAAAAAGCGTCCTTTATCAAACTATATACAAAAAGAATTAAAGGAGAGGAATAACAACATGGAAGAAAAAATTTATGCGATTTTGGCAGATATCAGACCGGAATTTGATTTTAAAGACAGTGATAATTTTGTAGAAGATGGATTATTGGATTCTTTTGATGTAGTTACACTGGTTTCTGAAATCGAAGATCAATTTGATGTAATTGTGGATGGCATGGATGTAATGCCGGAGAATTTTGAAACAGTGACGGCAATATGTGAATTGATTGAAAGAAGTGGTAAAAAAGCATGAAAACTACATTTACCGGAAAAAAAATCACAGGTGTTTTGACTGTATTGCCAGAAAAAGAATATATCTATGAGGACGAAATAACCAAAGAACCTGAAGAAAATCGTAGATTGAAACGTTTGAAACGAATCATGGGGTATGGAAAAAGAAGAAGAGCCAAAGAAACGACAACCGTTTCAGATATGTTTATTTATGGTGCGAAAAAATTATTAGCAGAAGGAAAAATTAGCAAAGAGGAAATAGGAGCTATTGTAGTGGTTACTATGTCACCAGATTATTTCTGCCCGACAGTTAGCGCTATTATTCAGGGAGAATTAGGACTTGATTTTGATGTACAATGTTTGGATATATCGCAGGCATGTGCAGGTTATATTGTTGGACTGGTTCAAAGTTTTATGCTTTTGGAGCATATGGAAGGAAAAAAAGTTCTTTTATTTACGGGAGATACTTTTTGCCGCGTTAGCAGTGAAAAAGAGGAACCACCATCTTACAGCGCGCCTTTTGGTGGAGATGCAGCCAATATAACAATTGTGGAAAATACTGGAAATGAGAAGATATATTATGAATTTCATCAGGATGGATCACAGAGAAACTGTCTAGTGATTCCTGACGGAGCATTTCGTAATCCTATGACGGTAGAACAAATTCAAAATCAAGTAACAAGAATGCCAATAACTAGTGTTGTTATGGATGGTTCAACGGTGTTTAATTTTGCACAGAAAGAAGTACCGGTTTTGATAAATAGTTTAACGGATATGGCAGAAATTTCGAAAGAAGATATAGATTGGTTTTTATTCCATCAACCCAATAAATTTATGCTTCAAAAACTGGCAGAACGTATTGGAGTTCCATATGAAAAGATGCCGATGGATATTGTAGGAAAATTTGGAAATTCAAATTCTGCTACGATTCCGACAGCGATCACAGCAGACTTAAAAGAAGAAATGCTTAATAAAGAATCGTTGTGCTGCATGGCAGGATTTGGAGCAGGTGTTGCCTGGGCAGGGATTATTATGAAAATGGGAAACATGGATTTTTGCGATACGATTATTTCGAACTTGTAAAAATCATGATAAGATGAAAACGTTGGAGGTGTAGAGATGAAAAATTCAGTACTTTGTTATCTGGAAGAAACGGCAGAGAGACTGCCGGATAAAGTGGCTTTTTTTGATGCAGAGGGAGAAATAACCTTTGAGCAGCTTCGAAAAAATGCTGTGGATATAGCCTTTGCCATTCAGGAAAAGGTAGAGGGAAGAAGAAATCCTATTTTAACGTATATACCCAAGTCGGTAAAAAATATTACTGCTTTCATGGGGATTTTGTACAGTGGGAATTTTTACACACCGACAGAAGTACGTTTTCCTGAAGAAAAGGTGAGAAGTGTTGTAGAGACACTGCATCCGGCGGCTATTGTTGTTGATACAAAATCCAAAGAAAAGCTGTGTGGGTATGAATGGACGAAAGACATATGTCTGATCAATGTGGATGAAGTTGCGAAAAGCGGCCGTTACGAGGAAAGCCGTGAATTGGTAGATAAGATTCTTGACGTTGATCCGGTATATACATTTTTTACATCAGGATCTACCGGCACACCAAAAGGCGTCATCATCAATAATCATAATGTAATTGATTATACAGACTGGGCTGTGAAAACATTTCCGATTAACGAAAATACAATTATGGGAAATCAGTCCCCGTTTTATTTTGATATTTCTACACAGGATATTTATACGACATTAAAGACCGGGGCAACACTGGGAATCATTCCGCCGATGTATTTTGCATTTCCGGCGAAAGCGCTTCAGTTTATCAATGAAAGAAAGATCAATTTCCTGTATTGGGTTCCGTCGGCGTTTGTATCGATTGCAAATTATGATCTGTTAAAATCAATTCCGCTCAATAATGTGGAACTGATCATGTTTGGTGGAGAAGTAATGCCGGTAAAACAATTGAATTATTGGAAAAAGTATCTTCCAAATCTGAAAACCATTGCAAACGTGTATGGACCGACCGAGGCAACCGTAAACTGCACGTATTATATTGTTGACCGGGAATTTTCAGATTCAGAGGTGCTGCCGTTGGGAAAAGCCTGTGAAAATACAGGGTTACTGGTTTTGGATGAGGATAATAATATCATCGATTCATCCAAGGTAAATGAACTTGGTGAATTATGTGTATACGGAAGTTCGTTGTCTGCCGGATATTGGGATGATGAAGAAAAAACAAAAGAAAAATATGTCGACAATCCAACCAATCCGTATTATAAGGAAAAAATGTATCTGACGGGTGATCTTGTGTATTATAACGAGCGTGGTGAACTGGTGTTTGCCGGACGTAAAGACTTTCAGATCAAGCATTCCGGATACCGTATTGAATTAGGAGAAATCGAGTCGGCAGCGATGGGTGAACAGAGAGTTTCCGTCGTATGTGCGTCGTACGATAAAAAAGAAAAACAAATTGTGTTATTTTATCAGGGAGATATTGAGGAGGAAGCATTAAAAGAATATTTGCTGACAATTATTCCGAAATACATGGTTCCGACCGTATATATTCCACTTAAAAAATTCCCATATAATGACAATGGAAAAATAGACCGCAAAAAGCTGGAAAATGATTACTTGAGTTAGAGGAAATATACTAAAATGAAGAATATGATAATGCAAAAAATAGCGAATATTAATAAAATTCAGGTGCAGGAGTATATTACTAATTATTATGGAATATCAACAGAATGCGATGAAATTAATGTTCTTGTGGATCAAAAAAATGCTTTTGTATTTTCAACTGTAATAAATGGTCTTGAGCAGTTATTTTTTGCTGGCGAAAAGCAACTTATTATAGAATTGTTAATGGAGATAAACGGATCTTATGTAATAGAAGTAGTAACAAGAAAAATGGATGATATTTTGTGGCTGGAAAAAATAGGATATAGAAAGTTTATAACTCTCCAGAGGGGATATCAAAAGTCATTTTGCAATCAAGAGATTCCACCTCACGATTTATTTATTTCTGTGGCAGAGATAATACATGCAAAGCAGATTATGCATCTGATTCATGAAAAATTTGATTACATCAATTCTAAATATATGAATAGTAATCAGTTGGAAAAGTGTATTAGAGAAAAAACGGTTTGGATAGCTACGAATGATAATGAGAATGTGGAAGGTTTTTTAGTGGCAACTAAAATTAAGGCTACATTATGTATCGAATTTGTTTATAATGGCTGCAGTGGATTCAAAGCAGGTTATTTTTTGAAGATAGTAGAAACATATGCCTTATCAAATGAGCTGAAATTAGTGTATGTATGGGCAAATATAGAAGATGAACGTGCTAAAACTATGTACAACAGAAATGGATATAAGTGGGAGCAACGTTATAAAAGTTTTTTTATAAAAGGAATGGAATAATATGAAAGACATACAAACTTATTGTTTTTATCCTATTGATGCCAGAATGTATGTTTTGATCGAGAATAATAATGCATTGATTATTGATCCCAATGTACAGGAACAATTAAAAAATAAATTGAAAGAAAACGATATAGAAAAAGTCACGGTATTATTAACCCATGAGCATTATGACCATATATCCGGCGTAAACTGGCTGCGGGAAAATTTCCCTGAAACCAAGGTAGTATGCTCGGCAGCCTGTTCGAAAGGTATCATGAGTCCGCATAAAAATTTATCTGCTTATTATGAGGTTTTATTTATGGGGAAGGATCCGGAAGTGCAGGAATATGTAAAAAACATGGAAGTTCCGCCGTATTCCTGTGAGGCAGATGTAATATTTAATGGCAAAAAGGAATGGAGCTGGGAAGGACATCCGGTTTCTATGGTGGAGACCCCCGGTCATTCAAAGGGCAGCTGCTGTATTCTTTTTGATAAGGAGTGTATGTTTTCCGGAGATACTTTAGTAACCGGGCACGAAACCATACTCCGTCTGCCGGGAGGCAGTAAAAAGGATTTTGCAGAGATAACGATGCCATTTCTTGATTCTCTGGATGGTGAATGGATGGTTTATCCTGGACATGGGGAACCACAAAAGTTGTACAAGTATTTTGAAGAGTCAGCGAATAAATAAGGTAAACGCAGGAGAATGGTTATGGAAAATGCGATTATTATGGCTGCGGGAATGGGCACAAGAATGCGGCCTGTCACACAAACGATACCCAAACCGCTTGTTAATGTTCACGGTATTCCCATGGTGGAAACTGTGATAAAGGGGCTTGAGAGACGACACATTAATGAGATTTATCTGGTTACCGGTTATCTTGGTGATCAGTTTTCTTATTTGACAAAAATATACAATAATATACATATTATCGAGAATGCCGACTATGAAAATATAAATAATATTTCCTCTATTTATGCGGTAAAAGAGGTACTTGATAATGGCGCAGATTATTTTATCTGTGAAGCGGACTTATATGTGGACGATGTAAAAATTTTTGATAAAGAGCTGGAACATTCCTGTTATTTCGGAAAAATGGTACCCGGTTTTTCAGAGGACTGGGTTTTTGAACAAAATTCTGAGGGCAGGATTATCCGGGTAGGAAAAGGTGGTACGGACTGCTATAACATGGTTGGTGTTTCTTATTTCAATTCCATGGATGCGAAAATTTTAAAACAAGAGATTGAAAAAGCATATGGAATACCGGGATTTGAAACATTATTTTGGGATGATGTAGTCAACCGGAATCTGGATAAACTGGATCTGATCGTTGAACCGGTAGGGGAAGGGCAGATTATAGAAATTGATACCGTAGAAGAACTTGAGAGGATAAATAAAAGCAGGTAAAAGGAGAAAGAGATGCAGGTAGAAACTTTTGTGAATATGCTGAATGTTGATTTTTATACAGGAGTACCCGATTCCTTGTTAAAACCGTTATGTAATTATTTGATGGATACGTATGGAATCGATTCCAAACATCATATGATTGCAGCGAATGAAGGGAATTGTGCGGCACTTGCAGCAGGATATCATTTGGCAACGGGAAAAGTGCCTGCCGTATATATGCAAAATAGCGGAGAAGGCAATATTATTAATCCATTGGCTTCTCTTTTGAATGATAAAGTATATGCGATCCCGATGATATTTATTGTCGGATGGCGTGGGGAACCGGGAGTGCATGATGAACCACAGCACATTTATCAGGGAGAGGTTACGATCAAACTTTTGGAGGACATGGACGTTGCCACTTACGTGATTACCAAAGAGACGACGGAAGAGGAACTGGCAGAGCAGATGCAGGTATTCCGTCAGATGTCAGCCAAAGGGAAAGATGTTGCTTTTGTTGTGAAAAAAGGGGCGTTCTCTTTTGAAAAGAAAGTCAGCTATACCAATCATAATCATATGCATCGGGAAGAGATTATAGAACATATTGTAAATGTATCCGGAGAAGATCCTATTTTGTCTACGACGGGAAAGGCGAGCCGCGAATTGTTTGAAATCCGGGAAAGAAATGGACAGAGCCATAAGTACGATTTCCTTACGGTGGGATCTATGGGGCATACTTCATCCATTGCGCTTGGCGTGGCACTGCAAAAACCGGACAAGAAGATATGGTGCATCGATGGCGATGGTGCAATGCTTATGCATATGGGAGCAATGGCAGTAATTGGTGCCAACCGTCCATCCAATCTGATACATGTTGTGATTAACAACGGTGCGCATGAGACAGTCGGAGGTCTGCCTACTGTGGCATCCGAACTTGATCTGGTAAAAATGGCAGAAGCCTGCGGATATCCGTATGCCGTCCGTGTGAAAGACTTTGCGCAGCTGGATAAGGAATTGCAGGCAGCAAAACAGAAAAATGCCTTAACATTGATAGAAGCAGAGTGTGCCATCGGTGCACGCGAAGATCTTGGACGCCCGACCACCGCAGCGTTGGAAAACAAAGAGAATTTCATGAAATATCTTCAGGAAAACTGAGTTACATTTTTTTGTTATATCAAAACTTACCTATTTTTCTTCCAAAATTTCCTGAATTTCTTCTGCGGTTTTGCCAGATACTTCTTCAATTTTTTCGATGGAAATTCCAGCGCGATACATATTCTGTATCATAAAAAACTGAGTTTCCGTGCGGCCTTTTTCAAGCCCTTTCTCAATTCCTTTCTCAATTCCTTTCTCGATTCCTTTCTCGATTCCCTTTTCGATTCCCTTTTGAATTCCTTTTTCAATTCCCTTTTCAACTCCTTTGGTATATCCATTCGCCATAGCATCTTCCCAGATGCCTTCACCTAGATTACACATTGTCTCCACGTCCTTTCCCAAATCCTGACTTGAAATATCATATTCTTCTTCCATGATACTAATACGTTCATCGCTTGTCAAGCCTTTTGAGAACAAAGCCCCTAAAAATCGAAGTAAATCATGAGAATCGTCTTGTTTTGCAAGGTGATTGGAGATGCCAATCATGACAAGATTGATTAGGTTCAGATTACCGTCCCACTTATGCTCTCCAACTAAGTCATCCTGTGTTAGATGGATGTGGCACATGCTGTTTTCCGGCATGTTCATACAGATCCACACGCTGTAAACTTCGCAGATGTCGCCATAATCCTGTCCTTTGAAATCACGGTATTTCTGTGATGAGATCAGGCGGCTTACATAAAAGATCCCGCGGTTTAGGACGGGGTATTTGTGTGGTTCGTCTTTTTGTGGTTCCACATTTAGGATCACTTTGGTAAGGCCACATTTTCGATGAACATAGAGAACGATATCAAAGTAAATACTTCCTTCGTTGATGATTGTATTCTCTGTGTTGAATCCGACAATTTCGTCTGTTTCGCCTGGCTGTGTGGTATTGGTAAGTCCCGGATCAACCGGAACAACTCCAATTTGCGGCTCTCCCTCGATGTAAGGCACGATATCCTTCGGCTCCATGTCTTTAAAATCGTCAAGGATTCTTTTTAAGATGTGTGCTAAGACGATTTTTTGAGCCAGAAGTTTTTTTGCTGCCTCATCATATTGGGTCGTCAGGTCTGTAATGTGTGATGTGTGGTTTAATATTGTACGTATCATAAGTCCCTCCTTGTGTGACTGCTGTCATAACTATTCAGACATCCTCTGACACAGCAGTTCTCAATAGTTCTTTCCCTTTTATATAAAAATGTTAACATACACACAATGCATAATCAAGTGTCGTTTGTACGAATAAATTGACGTTTGTACGCATAAATTGTCGTTTGTACGTGTTCGAGTGAATATATTGCATAAAATGCATTTTATGATGGAGAATACTTTGCAGAACAAAATTTCCCTTGACATTTCCCCTGAAAACCCCTATTATAAAAGGGTAGTGAAATGCGTGGAAGAAGAGGAGTACACAAAAAAACGCCAGCAGAGAGGATTTTCACCGGCTGAAAGAAATCCGGCAAGTGGTTTGTGGAAGGTAGCTTCGGAGCATGATCTTTGAAGCAGACGTTGTGTGTAGAGGATCACGGGTCGCCCCGTTATCGGCAGAATGAGGAATAAAACGCAGGAAAGAGGAAACCTGCATTTATTTGAAATAAGGTGGTACCGCGGCAATGCCGCCCTTATAGAGGGAAGGTGCCTGATTGAAGCGAATGACTCCGGAAGGTATTCTTCCAGAGTTTTTTTATTATTATCGGAGGTAATCATGAGGAAAGAATTGGAAAAAAATTATGATCCAAAAGACATTGAAGACCGTCTTTATTCCAAATGGATCAGCAAGAAGTATTTTCATGCGGAAGTAAATCCGGATAAGAAACCGTATACGATCGTAATTCCGCCGCCAAACATCACGGGTCAGCTTCATATGGGACATGCCCTTGACAATACGTTACAGGACATTCTCATTCGTTTTAAGAGAATGCAGGGCTATGAAGCACTTTGGCTTCCGGGAACCGACCATGCGTCGATTGCGACCGAGGCGAAGATCGTAGAGGCGATGCGAAACGAGGGAATCACGAAAGAAGACATTGGACGTGAAAAATTTCTGGAACGTGCCTGGGACTGGAAAAAGCAGTACGGCGGACGCATTGTATCCCAGCTTAAGAAAATGGGATCTTCCTGTGATTGGGACAGAGAACGTTTTACGATGGATGAGGGATGCAACAAAGCCGTTAAGGAAGTATTTGTAAAATTGTATAATAAAGGACTTATCTACCGTGGTGAACGTATCATCAACTGGTGTCCTCACTGTCTGACATCCATTTCCGATGCCGAGGTAGAGTACGAAGATCAGAAGGGACATTTCTGGCATCTGCGCTATCCATTTGCCGATGGAAGCGGTTACATCAATCTGGCGACAACCCGTCCGGAAACACTTTTGGGAGATACGGCGGTGGCTGTCAATCCGAACGATGAACGATACAAAGATATGGTTGGAAAAATGCTCGTCCTTCCGTTGGTTCACCGTGAGATTCCGTTGATCGCGGATGATTACGTAGATATGGAATTTGGAACCGGTGTTGTAAAGATTACGCCGGCACACGATCCGAACGACTTTGAAGTAGGTCTTCGCCATGATCTGCCAATTATCAACGTAATGACAGACGATGCAAAGATCGTCGATGAATATGAGAAATACGCCGGAATGGACCGCTACGAAGCGCGTGAGGCCATTGTAAAAGATCTGGAAGCAGAAGGCGCCCTGGTTAAAGTAGAAGACCACGATCATAATGTAGGAACCTGCTACCGCTGTGGTACGACGGTAGAGCCTCGTGTCAGCAAACAATGGTTCGTAAAGATGAAACCACTTGCAGGCCCGGCCATTGATGCGGTTAAAAATGGCGAGACAAAATTTGTGCCGGATCATTTTAATAAGACGTATTTCCACTGGCTTGAAAATATCCGTGACTGGTGTATCTCCCGTCAGCTTTGGTGGGGACATCAGATTCCGGCATTTTACTGTGACGACTGTGGAGAACTTGTCGTAACGAAGGAAAAGACGTGTAACTGTCCAAAATGCGGCAAAGAGATGCGTCAGGATCCGGACACGCTGGATACCTGGTTCAGTTCCGCACTGTGGCCATTTTCGACACTTGGCTGGCCGGATGATACCGAGGAAATGAAATATTTCTATCCGACCAACACGCTTGTTACCGGTTATGATATCATCCCATTCTGGGTTATGCGAATGATGTTCAGCGGAATCGAGCAGACCGGTCAGGTGCCGTTTGACACGGTATTGATTCACGGTCTGGTACGCGATTCCCAGGGACGCAAGATGAGTAAATCCCTTGGAAATGGTATCGACCCATTGGAAGTAATTGACAAATACGGTGCCGATGCGCTGCGTCTGACACTGGTAACCGGAAATGCACCGGGAAATGACATGCGTTTTTATTGGGAGCGTGTCGAGGCAAGCCGTAACTTTGCCAACAAAGTATGGAATGCGTCCCGTTTTATTATGATGAATTTTGCTCAAAATGAGGAACTTGCGAACAAAGAAGTGCCGGCAGACGAACTTACGCAGGCAGATAAATGGATCCTTGCAAAATGCAACCAGCTGGCAAAAGATGTCACGGCGCTGATGGAAACTTACGATCTTGGTATTGCGGTTCAGAAGATTTATGATTTCATCTGGGAAGAATTCTGCGACTGGTATATTGAGATGGTAAAACCCCGTCTCTACAATGAAGAGGACGAGACAAAGGCAGCAGCACTTTATGCATTGAAGAAAGTATTGATCGATGCCTTGAAACTGCTTCATCCATATATGCCATTTATTACGGAAGAAATTTACTGCACATTGATGGACAATGACGACGATTCGATCATGATTTCGGCTTGGCCGGAATACACCGAAAGCATGAATTTCGCAGAGGACATGGATGCCGTAGAGCGCATCAAAGAAGCCGTAAAAGGAATCCGAAATGTCCGCGGTGAGATGAACGTGCCACCGAGCAAGAAAGCAAAAGTGATCGTTGTGACAGAAGATGCCGAAGTAAAAGACATTTTTGAAACCAATAACGTATTTTTTGCAACACTTGGTTATGCCAGCGAAGTAACGATTCAGGCGGACAAAACCGGCATTGAGAAAGATGCGGTTTCGGTTGTGATCGATAAAGGTACGATCTATATGCCGTTTGCGGAACTTGTCGATGTGGCAAAAGAGATCGAGCGACTGAAGAAGGAAGAAAAACGTCTGACCGGCGAATTGAAACGTTCGGAAGGAATGCTCGGAAATCCAAATTTTGTCAATAAAGCACCGGCAAAGAAAATCGAAGAAGAGAAAGCGAAACTGGAAAAATATCAGAGCATGATGGCTCAGGTAAAAGAACGTCTGGCACAGCTTCAGTAATTTCGAACATTGCATTAGAATAACAGAAAGCCCGATGATGGAAAACGATCCACCGTCGGGCTTCTTTTAGTTTCCTTTGCTGCTCAGAGGATTGGAGGCATCTTCCCAAAACAGATTGTTGTCCGGTGCCGGCTGATCCTTTTCATTGTAGTGTGAGTTCTCGCGGATGCGGCGCTTGCGGGCATCGTTGGACTTCTTGCTGTCTGATGTGGAGAGATTCTTTGTAGTGTAGTGTGTGTGATTCATTTTGAGGTCCTTTCGTAGGTTCTGGTGGTATTAGTATGGACGGTGAGAGGAAAAAATATGCAGGGACGGGAATGTGTAAAAAAATGTACATAAGATTTTGGTAGAATAACCTTATCAAAGACAAACGTAAGGAGGAAGACAATGAAATTCGATAAGGAAATTCAAACCCAATATGGGTTTATGCATGGCAGCAAAACACTTGTTTTTATAAAGCCGGGGCGAGGAGGGAGTATTTATGGATATCAGGATAAATATGTACGGATTTCCCACGCGATAAAAGATCGATTTGGTTATTCCGTCTGTGTTTCTGCAAATCCGATTGAGAGTCAATTTAATTTGGCAGACGAGATTGAATTTATCAATAAAGAATGTCAGATTGACGATATACATTTTATAGGTATTTCGAATGGTGCACTGGTGGGCGCGCAGCAAGGATATCGAGAATCCCAGATAAAGGGGATGCTTTTGATCAATGGGCCTCTTATGATAAACTGGTACAAAACCCGCGAAGGCATTGAGGCGTTTCAGGGGAAAAAGGTACGTATGCTTTATGGGGGAAAAGATCCGTCTGTCGATTACATAGAGTTGTTGGATCTTATCCGTTCGGAGGTTTTAGATTATCATATTTGTGCAGGCGCAGGTCACTCTTTTGCAGGAAAAGAGGATTGTCTTAAAAAAGAGATAATGGATTTTTTGCAAAAGGTACAGGAATAAATGAAAACGCAGAAGGGAGTTAAAAATGGCGACATATGTAATCGGCGATATTCATGGACAATTGGAGCAGCTGAAAGTCCTGCTGGAAAAGATGAAATTCGATGAAAATGACGAATTGTATGTGATGGGTGATGTCGTAGACCGCGGGCCGGATCCCATCAAGGCATTGCAGTATCTGATGACGCTGCCAAATTGTGTATGTATCGCAGGAAATCATGAATGGATGGCACTGGAGAGCCTGAAACTTATGCTAAATGAAATAACGGAAGATTTTATCCAAACACTTAACGAAAATCAAGTAATGATACTGCTTGACTGGCTTCGCAACGGAGGAAAAACGACGATGGATCAATTTTGTAAATTGTCGAAGGAAGAGCGGCAGGAAGTGCTTGATTTTATCGGAGATTTTGAAGCGTATGTTGAGTTGGAAATTCAGGGACAAAACTATCTTCTGGTTCATGCCGGCTTGAATGATTTTTATTATAAAAAGCCAATCGAAGAGTATACGATTGATGATCTGCTGTGGACGCGCACCGATTATGAGATGCCATATTACGAAGACAAAATCGTGATCACAGGGCATACACCGACGCAGACAATTCTTGGAAATGACAGGCCCGGTTATATTTATCGCAAATATAACCATATTGCCTTGGATTGTGGTGCCTGCTCACATAACGGGCGGCTCGCCGGAATATGTTTGGAAACGGGAAGGGAGTATTATTCGAGGGAATAGAAATTGTAGATTTGCAGGAAGAAAGTACCGGGAAATCTACCTGGAAATGATTTATAATAATTGTAAAATTTATTTTTGAAGAAAAGGAGAGGATTGGAATGGAAACAGAAAACATAACGGCAGAGGATAGTCGTAAAACAATGAATGAATTTAATTTTAAAGGATTGTATGAGTGCTATGATGAAAAGCAAGAGAGATATCATAAATTTGAAGAGAATGTTAGTAATGCAAAATTGAATGTTTTAAAGAATTTTACGGAACCTAATTTAATTATGGAGAAATATGAAGAATTACGTAAGATATTAAAAAACTACTCTTTAGAGGCAGGCATTATATCCAATGGAAACCATGGATTGGATTTGCTTGACATATATAAGAAGATAATGAATACGGAAATTGATTTTACAAATTGGAATGAAACCCCGGTAATGTTTGTATATGATTCTCCGGCAGATCATTTGAAAGATGAAAAGTTTATTTATGGTAAAGAAGTGGAAAAACCATATAAAGCTGAAGAATTGAGAAACCACAAAAGAAACAAAGAAGAAAACATTGATTCCAAATTTTATCTAAGTACACATTTGTGGAGAGAAAAAGATATAAATAGGTTTCAAGAGGAATATAAGAAGAGTGAGGATGTTTTACAATATGCGTTTTTTGATCAGAAAGCTTATGGAGAATTTATAGTATCTTTGATGCTTAATTTTCAGCTGAACAATGTATATGTGACAAATTTATTTCGATATCAAATTACATCCGCTACAAAGAATTATTATAGTCTAGGACAAATGAGGGATATTATTAAAAAAGAAAAAGGTAAAGCTGATTTTGTGAAAACAGTGTTTAAGGAGGTATTTCTCAAAGAAGTGAAAAAATTTCAGCCGGAGGTAATTATTGCTACTGGCAGTGTGTATAATTATTTGAAGGAAAATGAAATTTTAATAAAGAAGATTAAGTCAAACGGGAAGATTGAGTTAATAAGAACAATTCATCCTGCCTTTCGCTTGAAGAATGATGATAGAATGTGTTTAAATATGTGTAAATTAGCAAAAGATCTGTATACTGCTGATGTGATAAAGGAAGCAAGGTTAAAAGAGGTAATTAGCACATATTTTGGATTAGAACTTTAGAAGAAGGGATGGATGGCTGACCATGTACGCAACAGCAAATAAAAAGATGCTTAATATGCTTATTTTAGACATCCTGAAAGAGTATTCCGATGAAAATCATCATCTGACGCAGCAGCAAATTCTTCGCATACTCAAAAGAGATTATGGGATGGAGTGTGACCGGCGATCCGTAAAAAATAATTTGGAATATTTGCAGGAATTTGGCTATGAAATTTCCATGGAAAAAGGGTATTATCTGATGGAACGGGAGTTTGAAGATTCCGAGCTGCGGTTCCTTATTGATGCCGTTTTATTTTCAAAAGGAATTTCCGGTAGTCAGGCGAAAGATTTGATTGAGAAACTAAAAAAGCAATCGAATAAATATTTTGAGCCTAAATTAACGCATATTTCCTATTTGCCGGAGCTGCACAAGGTGGACAATAAGCAGTTGATGTATGTGATCGGTGTGATAGAGGATGCGATAGAAAGCGAAAAGAAAATCAGTTTTATTTATAATGATTATAATACAGATTTCAAATTGCATCCAAGACGGGAAAAGCGATACATAATGAATCCATATCAACTGATCATTAATAATGGACGCTATTATCTCCTTGGAAATTATGATAACTATGATAATGTGGCGCATTGCAGGGTGGATCGGATTACAGATATTGTCATATCAGAGGAGCCAAGAAAACCGATGAAGTGTGTCAAAGGGCTGGAAAAAGGAATCAATCTTCCCAAGCATATGGCAGAACATATGTATTTGTTTGGTGGAGAAGGCAGTAGAATTTTAATGAAAGCCAAAAAGAGTATTTTTAACGATCTGGTGGACTGGTTTGGAACGGATTTTTCTGTATTGTCCGAAGAAAAGGATTGGTATAAGGTATCGGTATCTTGTAGTGAAGAGGCAATGTTTTTGTGGGCGATGCAGTACAACACCAACGTTGAGATTCTTGAACCTAAGAGCCTGCGGGAGAAAATCGGGGAACGAGCCAGGGAACTGGCAGAGGAATATGGGAAAATATAGAAAATGAAACAATGAAGATAGTTTATATCGAAGAACAGGTATTTTCAAAACTGAAAGAAAGATATAAGAAGTGGACAAGAAGCAGTTTTGATGAAAAAGATTTGATTTCTTTTGGTCTTGTCAATGAGCAGGGGAAATTAACAAATGCAGGAGCATTGCTTGCAGATGAAAGTCCTATTCGTTGTTCGAGACTGTTTTGTACAAGATGGAACGGACTAAATAAAAGTGGTGGCACTGTTGATGCGTTAGACGATGCGGAGTATTCAGGAAGTGTAATTTCCCTTATTGAAAATGGGGAAGCATTTATCAAACGTAATTGCAAAATGAAATGGCGGAAGACTGCTAATTCAAGAGAAGAGATGCCGGAATATGTAGAGAGAAGTTATCACGAAGCGCTTGTAAATGCTCTGGTTCATCGTGATTATCTGGTCAATGGAAGTGAAGTCCATATTGACATATATGATGACAGAATGGAAATTTATTCTCCGGGAGGAATGCCGGATGGTTCTATGATTCAAGACAGAGATCCGCTTACGGTTCCTTCAACCAGAAGAAATCCGGTTCTTGCAGATGTGTTTAATCGGCTTGGATTTATGGAACGTAAAGGTAGTGGATTTGGAAAAATTATTAGTGGATATAAGTTTCAAATCAATTACAGTGAGAGTAAAAGACCAACATTTCGTTCAGATAGGTATCAGTTTACTGTTGTGATGCCAAATCTCAACTACGATGTCCCTCAAGATGTCCCTCAAGACAAATTGAATTGTCAAATTATGGATTTGATTCGTAAGGATAGTAAAGTTAGTACAGAAAAAATGGCGATTGCGCTAGGAGTAAGTTCCAAAACGATTAAGCGCCATATAAAAGAAATGGATAATGTAAGTTATATTGGGCGTGGTTTTAGTGGACACTGGGAAATTGCGGATGATAAAAAACTGTGAACAAGTTGAAGCGGACTGGGCAGGGACTTCCGGAAAAATGAGGTATGAAAAACTAATACACACTTGTCAAATAAAATAATGTTGAATATATATGCAAAAGATGATATAATTTGCATATACCATATATGGAGGTGACCAATATGTTGACATTACAAGAAACAATAAGACCATCTGCTGATTTGCGAAATCATTATTCTGAAATATCAAAACTGTGTAAGGAAAACAAAGAAGCAGTAATTATTACAGTGAATGGTAGAGGCGATACGGTTGCGCTTTCCTATGAAGAATATAAAAATATGAAAGCAAGAATAGAGTTGTTAGAAGTATTAGCCGAAGCAGAAGATGATGTGAAAAATGGAAGGGTCGCTCCGATAACTGAAACATTTGATGATTTGAGAAAAATGCTTCAGGAGGGGTGAATATGAAGTATACGGTAATAAGGACTGATACAGCCGATGCAGGAATTAGAAAAATAGTTTTGTATATTGCTCAAAATTTTGGAAATACAATAGCACTTGAGAAACTTGATGAGATTGAAAAACGAATTCTTGAATTGGGAGAAGATCCATACATTGGAACCGAGCCAAGATATCTTATCCTTAAGAGACAGGGGTATAAAGTGCTTATTTTAGAAAAAGACTTAGTATTTTATAAAATTGATGAGGAAAATAAACAAGTAATTGTATATGCAGTCGTAGATCAACGCCGGGATTATTTGAATATTATTCGTGGTTTGTAGAGAAGTATGCGTGGTTCAGGATGAAACCGGAGAAGATTTAAAGCTAAAGAACTTGTTGCTTAAATGTGGTAATACGATTGTAATGACAGCGGCGGTCAGCATTAAGTTTAATGTTCCGGGACTGTTTATCAGCGACGGCTCTGAGCCAGATGAGACCGATGAAAGTTTATCTTTTGATTTTGATTCAGAAAAAAATAGATGTAGATACCTTTGATGGTGCGTAATAAACATTGTAGAATCAATTTGTGATTTCAAACAAAATACAAAAATTATGAAGGAGGCTTTATATATGCCAACAACAATAGAAGTTAACAAACAAAGCGTAGAGGCGCTTTTAGGAAGTGGTAAATCGAAGCCGTTTGTTATCCCGGAATACCAGCGCCCTTATGCGTGGACAGACGTGCAGGTGGAAACACTCTTTGAAGATTTATGGGAGTTTACAGCCACAAGCGGTGGTACAGAGCGAGAAGGCTCATATTTCCTTGGAAGTGTCGTTTCTTATGAGAACGAAGATGGTGAGCAGGAAATAATCGATGGACAGCAGCGTATTACATCATTGTTTTTGCTATTGCGTGCTATTTATACAAAGTTGGTTGCAACCCCAGCATCAGAGAGAACGGCAGAGGCTAATAACTTTATTGGGAAAATTGAGCCTTCCATTTGGAGAACTAATAAATTAACGGGTACTGTGGACTATAAAAATATACTCTTGACATCACGTGTTGTAAATAACGACGGGAATGAGATACTTCGTTCAATTTTGGAAACAGGATGCGCTGACGAGAATGCAAAGGATAACTATTCAAAGAACTATCGTTACTTCCAAGAGCTGTTTGATAAGCATTCTACAGAGAACCCTTTGATGGTATATCAGTTTATTTATGCATTACTGAGTCAAGCTATTTTGCTTCCAATTACAGCGGATACACAAGATACTGCTTTAACAATCTTCTCAACATTGAATGATAGAGGGTTGCCTTTGTCAGATGCAGATATTTTTAAAGCAAAGATTTATAACCAGCTTGAACCGGAAGATAAAAAAGCCTTTATTGAGAGGTGGAAGGATTTAGATGAGCAGGCTACAGACGCAAACGAAAGCATTCAGCAGCTGTTTTACTACAATATGTTTTATTATCGTGCATTGGAACAAGATACTAAGACAACTACTCCCGGCGTAAGAAAGTATTATGCTACCAATAAATTTGAGCGTCTATATAAATCGGAACTGATAGATACACTATTTGTGATTTTGAATCTATGGAAAGTTGTCAACAAGGGGGAAGAAATAGAGAATGAGGCTTGGTCCAAGAATACGAAAATCAAGCAGACACTCGATATTTTGAGTTCTTATCCAAATGAGTTTTGGAAATATCCGGTAGTAATTTATTATATATGTTATCGAAATGAAGAAAATTTTGAAGTGCGATTTGCACTGTTCTTGAATAAGCTTCTTATGGAATTGATGACAAAGTATCTTATGATTCCGACCATTAATGCTGTAAAGCCAGATATTCTGAAATTGAATTCAGCAATCGTTGCTTCAGATGTACCAACATTTGAATTCAAGAATATTGATTTGACTCAGCTGGAACCTTATATTCAGAATCCTAATCGTAATGCGGTACGTATGCTTTTGAAAACATTGGCATATGAGCAGCAAGATGAGCTTCTGCCCGCAAAATGGGAAATTGAGCATATCTTTCCTCGGAAGTGGCAGACAAACTATTTTCCAGATGAGCCAGACGCGACCGTCAAGGAAAAGATTGAGCATATAGGTAATAAGTTACCATTTGAAAAGAAACTTAATATCGTAGCTGGCAACGGCTATTTCGGTAAGAAGAAAAAGGAATATGCAGCATCAAAAATTGCAATTACAAAGGCGATGGGCACTTCTGATGTTGCCGATTGGAACATGGACTCTATAATGAAACGCGATATCCGTGTTTCTGATGAAATCATAAAAACTTTGAATAGATGGAATAATGAGTATTCGAACATACCGGTTAAAGAAAGCGAAGCGGAGGCGCCTTCTGAGGAAGATTTGGCTCGAATTGAAGAATTCAAGAAAAAAGGCTGGATATAAGGAGGCAATTCATTTGAAAAAGAAAAAAGACGAAATAACCATCCGTTCCAGCGCAGCAGAATATCTGACCTATGTTGCTTCTGTCGGTGACCAGCAGGACAGCATTGAGATGCGGCACGAGGATGAGAATATATGGCTGCATTATATGATGTGGATGTTCGTACAATCAATGAACACATTAAAAAATTTATTCAGATTCAGAACTTGAGGAAGATTCAACTATCCGGAATTTCCGGATAGTTCAAACGGAAGGCTCCCCTCAGGTTACACGCGATACCAAGCATTATAATCTTCAAATGATTATCGCCGTCGGCTTTAAAGTGAATAATGAGCGAGCTGTGCAGTTTCGCAAGTGGGCTAACGGTATTGTCAAGGACTACACCATCAAAGGCTGGTCATGGATGATGAACGCTTCAAGAATAGCGGTTCAATACTTACAACAGAATACTTTGACCGCTTGCTTGAGCAGATTAGAGAAATCCGTCTTTCCGCTTATTTGGATTTGGCAGAGGACCGCGCAGAACGTCATATCCCAATGACAATGGAAGACTGGTCAAAGCGTTTGGATTTATTTCTCATGGCTGATGATAGAGAGATTCTTCAGGATGCGGGTAAAATCACAACAGAGATTGCCAAGGCAAAAGCTGAAACGGAATTTGAAAAATATCGTGTTGTAGTCTATAATGTTATAATAATACACATTCGTCAAATAAAAATTAAAAAAATTAAAAGGTAATTGTGGCGACATGTCGCAAGAATTCAAACATGAGTAACGCTTATAAATGTAATTCCCTTGAGTTTCCGCAAAATGCATTGAAAAACAAACAGTAATAGAGAAAAAATAGA
>ERZ808252.307-NODE-307-length-49803-cov-59.781177_pt1 | contig 49803 bp, 31 predicted proteins | sample MGYA00521242_ERZ808252 | MGnify/ENA primary metagenome ERZ808252 (study PRJEB31516, sample SAMN03275581) | gut metagenome | biome: mammalia-associated habitat; material: feces | host: Papio cynocephalus | place: Kenya | collected 2012-08-07 ... | reverse complement strand
AGGCTGGAGGCCTCTCTGGTGAAATAATCGGAAAAATTATGTGTCAAACTTCCGGGTCCGGCCACGACCGTATGTGTGCCCTGGCCTGTAACCGTTGCCTTTGTTCCCGGGCGCGGAGCCCTCACGAAGATATTCGCGCCTCTCGGCCACCATCATGCCCTCAATCATCATCTCAAGCAGGTCTTGAAGACCGTTTTCCCTTTCCGCGTGCTTGCATAATACCTCGGAAATTTGTTCCTTTGTGAAATCCATAAGTCTACGCTTTTTTTTGTTTGTAGTTTTTTTTTGCTTTTACAAATCTAAAGAAATCCGTAGACTTTTTTAGTTCATCTCAGACACACTTTTTGAAACAGTATCGTTTAAATGGGACAAACTCATTGAGCCTAAGGAATATGAACGTGGCCGCCGCCGCTATGTCGAGTCGATGGAGCAGGTCACTATCAATGCCGTGTCGGCGTATTTCTCGCTTGTCCAGGCTCTTAAGAACCAGGAGGTCGTGAAGTCGAACTACGAGAACACCGAGAAGATGCGTTCCGTGGCCGCTGAAAGGATGAAACTCGGAAGCGTCACGAGGGCCGAATATCTCCAGCTGGAACTTCGCGCCCTGAACGACAGCATTGCGATCGGAGAAAGCCTTGTCAATGTGCGTCAGGCTCAGATGTATCTGAACTCAATTCTTGGCTACGATGAATCGGTTGAGGTTGAGCCTGTGGTTGACGATACCCTGCCTGACATTCTGATGGACTATGATCTGGTGATGGAGAAGGCGTTGAAAAATTCAACGTTTTCCCTTGACAATCAGATAAATGAACTGAACGCCGCCTCGAATGTGGCAAAAGCCAAGGCTGACAGGGGCATCTCGATGAGCCTGAACGCCCGTTTCGGTTTGTCCCAGACCGGCGAGGGATTGCCGGATGTTTATAAGGATCTTCTGAACCAGGAGGTTGTCGGCCTGACTTTCAGTGTGCCGATCTTTGACTGGGGGCTCGGCAAGGGCAAGGTGCAGAAGGCAAAGGCCGCCGAGGAGGTCGTCAGGGCGCAGAACCTCCAGAGCGAGAACGACTACCGCAGGAAGATATTCACCGCCGTCGGCCAGTTCAACAACCAGCGTCAGCAGTGTAAGGCTTCCCGAAAGGCGATGGAGATAGCCTCCGAAAGGTTCGAGCTGATGATGGACAAGTTCCGTCGTGGATCCGCCACGGTGACCGATCTCACGAACGCCCAGAACGACAACGAGTCCGCGATGACCAAGTACATCACCGACTACGCCAACTTCTGGACCTACTACTACACCCTCCGGAAGTACACCCTCTACGATTTCATCACCGGCAAGGACATCGATGTCAGCGTCAAGGAAATGGTTGAATAATTCAGAATCAATGAATATGCTAAAGAATATACTCACGCCCCTTTTAGCCAGCGGCCTCGCCATGATGGCCGTGGCATGCGGGGAAAACAAAAAGACTGAGGAGACTAAGGATGGAAAGCTGACCTACACCCCTCAGATAAACGAGGTCACAGTGATGAAACTGCAAAGGACGGACTTCGCCCGCCAGCTCCTGTCCAACGGAAAGCTTGTCGCCGGCCGGAAAAGCGCGTTGCAGTTCAGGACGACCGGGAAAATCGCGGCGATAAACGTCAGGAACGGTGAATATGTCTCCGCAGGTTCAGTCATCGCAACCGTTGACCGTCCGGACTTGAAACTGTCACAGGAATCCGCCAGGCTTTCGCTCCAGAAGGCCGAACTGGATCTGTACGACTTCCTTGTCGGGCAGGGCTATTCCGCCGGGGACACCACCTCGGTTCCCGCCGGCCTGCTGGCCACAGCGAAGATGAAGTCCGGCTACTCTTCCGCCAAGAATGCCTTGGACCGCTCTGGCTACGAGATCTCCGGGACGGTTCTCCGCGCCCCGTTCGCTGGCCGTGTCGCCGGCATCAGGCAGAAACCTTTCGACCAGAGCCCGTCAGGAACTTTCTGTACGATCGTGGACGACAGTGTGCTTGAGGTCGATTTTTCGGTGATGGAGTCGGAATATTCATTCCTATCCTTGGGGCTTCCGGTGAAGGTGCGCCCGTTCGCTGACGAGACTAAGGAATACTCAGGAAAAGTCACCGCGATCAATCCTTTGGTGGATGAAAAGGGGCAGATTTCAGTTACAGCGCAGGTTCGGAACGATGGTTCGCTGATTGACGGAATGAACGTCCGGGTGATTGTGGAACGGATGATTCCGGGACAGCTTGTCGTGCCTCGCAGCGCGGTGGTGATCAGGGACAATCTGGATGTGCTTTTCACCTGCACGGATGACGGCAAGGCCCATTGGACCTACGTCACAATCCTTTATTCCAACGGAGAGTCGTACGTGGTCGAGGCCAACAAGGACAGGAACGCCGAACTGAACGAAGGCGATCAGGTGATTGTCTCCGGCAATCTCAATCTGGCAGACAATTCGGATGTGCTTGTAAAACGATAGGTGATGCTTAAACATTTGATCGACCGTCCGATAACCGTGACGATGATAACCCTTGTCATCGTTGTGCTGGGCATTGTCAGCATCCGTTTGCTGCCGGTGTCGCTGATTCCGGACGTGGACATCCCTTACATCACGGTGCAGGCCACGTCATCGGAGCTTTCGGCCAGGGAGATGGACGAGAGTGTGCTGAAGCCTCTGCGCCAGCAGCTCATCCAGGTCAACGGGCTGGAGGACATCGTCAGCGAGGCCAAGGACGGTAGCGGTACAATCCGGCTCACGTTCAATCACGGTGCGGACATCGACTACCTTTTCATCGAGGTCAACGAGAAGATTGACCGGTCCATGTCCGGCCTTGGCGATGTTGGCCGTCCCAAAGTGCTTAAGGCCAGCGCAACAGACATTCCTGCGTTCTTTGTCAACATTACCAGCCTGTCGAAGCGCGCCGATCTTGGTGAACCAGATGACCTCTTCCCCGTCACCGAATCCTTCTCCCGGATGAGCCGATTCTCCCGTGACGTGATCAGCAAACGCATCGAGCAACTTCCCGAAGTCGCGATGGTGGACATCAGCGGCCTTGTCAGCGATGAGATTCTCATCATCCCGGACGAGTCCAAACTCCTCCAGATGGGCATGACGATGTCCGAGTTCGAGAACTGCGTCAAAAGCTCGAACATCCGTCTCGGCAGCCTGACGATCCGTGACGGAGAGTACCGCTACAACGTCAAGTTCGACTCGCGCGCCTCCTCCAGCGAGGACATCGCCAATCTGTGGTTCAAGAAAGAAGGCCGCCTCCTTCAGATAAAGGACGTCGCCACGGTCATGGTCCACCCCGCCAAACGGACCGGCCTGGTCCGCTCTGACGGAGAGGACGCTGTCTGCCTTGCTGTCATCAAACAGAGCGAGGCAAAGATGTCCGACCTCAAGTCGGCAATGAACCGCCTGATGGACAGCTTCAGGGAAGACTATCCCCAGCTAAAGTTCGAGATCACAAGGGACCAGACCCAGCTCCTTGAGTACACCATCAACAATCTGTTGCAGAACATCATCGTCGCCCTCCTTCTGGCGAGCGTCATCATATTCCTCTTCATGAGGGACTTCCGCTCTCCGGTGCTGGTCATTCTGACGATGCCTGTGGCACTGATCTTCTCGATGCTCTGCTTCTATGCCATAGGTTTGACACTGAACATTATATCCCTTTCCGGCCTGCTTCTCGGGGTCGGAATGATGACAGACAACACGGTAATCCTCGTGGACAACATAACCGGCCGCTGGCAGCGCGAGGGAAACCTGCGCTCGGCTGTGCTTGAAGGCACAAGAGAAGTGATGGGAGCGATGCTCAGCTCCGTGCTGACCACATGCGCCGTGTTCATCCCGTTGATATTCCTGAGCGGTATAGCAGGAGCGATGTTCTATGATCAGGCGATGTCTGTGACAATTGTACTTCTGACCTCGTACCTCGTGACCATCCTCGTGATTCCGGTCTATTACTATTGGTGGTTCAAGGGCTCGGACGGATTCCGCCCAAGTCCGTTGCTGGAAAAGATCAACTTTGACGAGCCTATCCGTCGTTGGGACGACAAACTTATGGAATGGTTCATCCGGCACAGGCCGGTCGCATGGGGGCTTCTTGCCGTGTCGGTCATCGGCTTGGCGTTCTGTTTCCTTGAAATGCCGAAGTCCCGTCTCCCAGAGATGACCCAGACGGACGCAATAATGAAAATTGACTGGAACGAGCATATTTACGTCGAGCGTAACGCGGAACGAATCAAGGAGTTAGAGAGTAGACTGGCTGGGAGCGTGAAGCAGATGACCGCTCTTGTCGGCTCCCAACAGTTCATCCTGGGCCACAGCGGTGACCAAGGAATTTCGGAAGTTTCCCTCTATGTCAACTGCAAGGACCAACGAACCCTAAAGAAGGTGCAGGACGAGCTGCGCGGTATGATGGAGAATGAATATCCTGACGCGGCATATTCATTCGAATCTTCCGGGAACATCTTCGACATGGTTTTTGCCCAAAACGAGGCCCCGCTGACGGCACGCCTCCGCCCTGTCAAGACGAAAGAGGTTGAGGTCGGCCCGCTTAGGAATATGCTTGCCGGGATCAGGGAAGCGCTTCCGGAGGTGACGGAGGCGGATCCCCCGGTAAAGACCGATGCCCTTTTTGTCGCTGACCCAGACTTGCTTGCGCTTTATGATGTGAGCTATGCCGAGCTTATGGCCATCCTGAGGAACTCGCTCAATGAGAACCGCCTGTTCAACATTGTCCAAGGAACCAGCACGATTCCGGTCGTGACCGGCTCCAATGCTGGTGGGCTTTCGGAGATTCTCCAAGGAACATTCATAGAGAAGAAAAACGTTAACGGAGAGACGATAAGGATTCCTGTCGCAGATCTGGTGTGCCAGACATTCGCGGAGGATCTGAAGACCATTGTTGCCGGGACGGAAGACAACTACTACCCTTTGGCTTTGGATGTCGCCTCCAAGGACGTGAAACCTGTAATGGCCGCGGTTAATGATGTCGTGCGCGAGGATGAGGGGTTCGAGGTCGGGTATTCAGGGGCATATTTCACGAACCGCAAGATGATCGGAGAGATGATAGTCATAATGCTGGTCGCCATTATTCTGCTTTACTTGATTCTGGCCTCCCAGTTCGAGTCGCTGATCCAGCCATTGATCATCTTGTCAGAGATTGTCATTGATGTCTTCGTGGCTTTGATGGTCCTGTGGATCTTCGGGGTCAGCATCAACCTGATGTCTATGATCGGTCTGATTGTCATCACCGGTATCGTCATCAACGATTCCATCCTGAAGATCGACACGATCAATCAGATGCGCAAGGCGGGAGAAAGCCTTGAGAAGGCTGTCATCGATGCGTCATCGCTTAGGGTCAAGGCAATCATAATGACCTCATTGACAACCATTCTGGCCGTCTGTCCATTCCTGTCGAGGGGAAGCATGGGCGCAGACCTCCAGTACCCGATGTCCCTTGTGATCATAGCGGGAATGCTTGTCGGAACCCTTGTCAGCCTGTTCGTCGTGCCGGCACTGTATTATTCGATCTATAATGGAAGAAAGAAAAAATAGACTTTCTCCATTTTCGGTTGTTCTGATAATGGTGGCGCTGTCCCTTGTGGGGTTGGCGTCGCTTCCGCGTCTCAACATCCAATACACTCCGATAACGGAAGGCCGTACTGTCTATGTGTCCTATTCTTACCCCAACGCTTCTGCGGAAATAATCGAAAGCGAGGCTACATCCAAGATCGAGGGAGTGCTGGCCGGAATCCGCAATGTCACGGACATCGCCTCCACTTCCCGAAAAGGCTCCGGTTCGGTTTCGGTCAAGTTCGGCAAAGGCATGGATATGGATGCCGCACGCTTCGAGGTCGCCTCGGCGATCCGGAATGTCTATCCGAGCCTCCCGAAAGATGTATCCTATCCGGGAATATCCATGTCCGGAGGCGGGCGCGTGTCACGAATATCCTATCTCGTCAAGGGCGGGATACCATCCCGTGAGATTTCCAAATATGTCAAGGAGCACGTTCTCAGTCATTTGGCCGCCATTCCCGGCGTTGACAAGGTCAATGTCGACGGCGGCGTGCCATTCCATTGGGTGATTACTTTTGACGCTGGCAAGATCCGGTCCGTAGGCGTTTCGGCCGCTGAGATCGCCTCGGCATTCAATTCTTATTATCGAGAGGAAATTCTCGGAATGACTGAAACCTCTGAAGGATTGATGACGGTACGTCTGAAGGAGGCCTCTGATCAGGACTTCGGATCTATTCCGGTCTGCAATCAGAACGGTCGTGTGATTCATCTGCGAGACATCGCCCAGTGGCGCTATGTGGAAGCGTTGCCGTCCGGCTACTATCGTGTGAACGGCTTGAACACCATTACATTGACAGTGGAAATTGCCACCAACGCCAATCTGCTGACCGTAGCCTCAGCTGTCAAAGAGCGGATGGCAGAACTCCAAAAGAACTTCCCTTCGGAAATCACCGCCGGCATCGCCTATGATTCCTCTGAATATGTCAGCGAGGAGCTCGGCAAGATTTACATCCGCACAGCTCTCTGCATCCTGATTCTTCTGCTGTTCGTGTTCCTTATAAACAGGTCGTGGCGGTACATGTTGATCATAGTCTTTACCTTTACAGTCAATGTCTTGACCTCGTTGATGATCTACAGCTTCACCGGCATTCAGATCCACATCTACACCCTTGCCGGCATCACGGTTTCACTTGGCATAATCATCGACACCTCAATCGTGATGATCGACCACTATGCCCATTTCAAGGATCGGAAAGCCTTCCCATCCATCCTCTCGGCTGCCGCCACGACCGTCGGTGCCCTGATGATGGTTCTCCTGCTGCCAGAGAAGGAAAAAGCCAATCTTGTGGATTTCATCTGGGTGATTGTCATTAATTTAGGTTTGTCGCTGATAATCTCCTACTTATTCACCCCGTCACTGATGGAGTATATTCCTGTAAGGATGTCCGGTGGCAAGGGGCACTCCCCTCGAAAGATTCGGAGAATCCTGTGTTGGAACAGATTCTACGCTTCCTACATCGGCTGGGGAGTGCGGCATCGTTGGGTGTACATTCTTTTGTTCGTCATGGCGTTCGGAGTCCCTCTGTGCCTGCTCCCGGTGCGTATGACAGACAATGACAGGACGAAGGCAAGCAGGTTCGACAAGTTTTTGGACAAGATTGTGACATGGAAACCGTACGACAACAACCGCATGGTCATCGACAAGGTCGCCAGTTCGTCTTTCGGTCTGTTCTACAAGTCTTTGAACCGCTCCAATTTCTACCGGGAACCCGAAAAGAAACGCCTTGTCATCAATGCCGGTATGCTTGAAGGCTGTACCGTGAACCAGTTGAATGATGTCGTGAAGGCGATGGAGAACTACCTGTCGAAATTCGACGAGATCTCCGTCTTCACCACATCGGTATATTCCTACGACAACGCGGAGATCGCGGTGGAATTCAAGCCAGAGTATGAGAACTCCGGTTTCCCTTCCGTCCTGAAGTCGGAGGTGACGAGGATGGCAATCAATTTCGGCGGAGCCAACTGGCGGGTTTCAGGAATCGATGACAACAATTTCAACAACAACATAGTGTCGTCCTCCAAGAGCAACCGCATCTCCCTGAAGGGCTACAATTATCAGGAGCTTCATCGATATGCCGAAAAACTCATGGCCTATCTTTCCGGGAATCGTCGTGTCCAGGGTGCCGAAATCTGGTCTGGCGGCTGGAACGGACGACCTTCAATGGAGTTTGTCCTGGACTACGATTTCGCGCGGATGACGCTGGCCGGCATCAATCCTTACTCCTATTACGGCACTCTTGCCTCCCTTCTCTACGAGAGGCGGATCGGAAGTCATGAATATGCCGGTGAATCTGTCGATGTGGTTCTCCGCTCATCGGATCTGGACCGCTACGACCTTTGGCACGTCCTTAACTCTCCGATAGATGTCGGACAGAAGAAGATGACACTTTCGAGTGTCGGGGGCATTGACAAGAAACGCACCGGGGTGACGATCCGGAAGAGCAACCAGTCCTATGAGCTGGTTGTCTGCTACGATTTCATCGGCAGTTGGGAACTCAGCCGTGCCTTGTCACAAAAGGCAGTGAAGTATATGAACGAAGAGGTTCTTCCGATCGGTTTCAAGGCCGAGGTCCCGGGTTGGGGCTGGTTCGACACCGCCAAGCAGCAGTACGCGTGGCTGCTGTTCCTGATTCTCGCGGTGATGTACGTGATGCTTGCCATCACCTTCGAGTCGTTCCGCTACCCGCTTGCCGTGATCTTCATGGTTCCGGTCTCTTTCATCGGCCTTTTCCTCGCCTTCGGTCTCTCGGACTTCTCCTTCGACCAGGGCGGTTTCGCCGCCTTCGTGATGCTCAGCGGCATCGTCGTCAACGCCGGCATCTACCTCATCACCACCTACCAGTCCCTTCTCCGTGAGCGTACTCAAAAACATAGCATCCGCCTCTACGTCAAGTCCTACTCCCGTAAGATAAACCCGATCACTCTCACCATAGTCTCCACCATCCTTGGCCTTCTCCCGTTCCTCACAGACGGCCCCGAGGAAGTCTTCTGGTTCGACTTCGCTGTCGGCACCATCGCAGGCATGCTCTTCTCCATCCTCGCCGTGATCTTCATTCTCCCCGTTTTCGCCATCCGCCGCAAATAATCAATGTTAAACCTTTTATTTGTTGAATGATAGTTGCTTTTGTCTATGAATATTACTACATTGTAATTTTGACAGGAAGGAACATCGGAGTGAAATTAGAAATATTTCTGAAGTGTCCATTGTTCCCTCCATCTTTATGAGACATAAACTTGCTTTGTTGCTTCCAAGGACAGAGTAGTAATTATGCTTGCGGCAGGAGAGGATGGGTGAATTTAGATAAAACAATAGTATGAAGACAGCAAAATTAAGGTTGGCCATTCTGGCCTTGATGATGATCGTTGTCACTCTCGGCTCATGCGGAGGAGACATGGGCATGGTTCCTGAATCTCTTCGTTGCGAGTATCAGGAGGGGAACAACATCCTCATTGACACTCAGGCTCCAAGGCTTTCGTGGATAAACAACACTACCCAAACCGCGTGGCAGATTCTCGTGGCCACCGACAGGAAGGCTTTAAGGGAAGGCCATGCGGACATCTGGGATTCGGGAAAGATGATGGGTAGCGAGTCCCATCTGGTCTCATATTCAGGGCCCGGGATGACCTCCATGGAGGATTATTGGTGGACTGTCAGAATCTGGGACGAGGATGACATGGCCTCCGCGTGGGCGGAGCCTGCGCATTGGACCACCGGCATGTTCAGCGAAAGCGATTGGAAGGCTCAGTGGATCGGGGCTTCCTGGCAGGATGATAGTGACCCGACAGCGGACAACTCCGCACCCATATTCCGAAAGGAGTTCACAGTCAGGAATGGGCTTGTCCGCGCGAAAGCTTTTGTCACCGGACTTGGCTGGTTCGAAATGTCCATCAATGGCGACAAGGTGGGAGACGACTTCTTTGTTCCGGGCCTGACCGACTACACGGCAAGACCGGAGCTTATCACCAATCCGAGAATTCCTTTGGAACCGGAAGTCACCGCCTACAGAACCCTGTACCTCGCCTATGACATCACCCGAATGTTGAAAAAAGGAGGGAACGCTGTTTCGATGCTTTTGGGTAGCGGTTATTTTCATGAGGGGATGTTCAACAACAATACCATAGCCAACTACGGCTACCCGAGATTCATCCTCCAGATGAAACTTGAATATTCAGACGGCGGTACTGAATATGTCTGCTCGGACACCACTTGGAAAGAGGCACATTCTCCGGTCGTGTTCAGCAATCTCTACAAAGGGGAGGTCCATGACTCCAATCTTGAGATTCCCGGGTGGGACAAGCCGGGTCTGGACGACTCCTCGTTGAGCTATGCTGCCCTTAAGGACGCGCCACAAGGAAGGCTTACCGCCAACATGGGGCCGACAGACAAGGTCATTGAGGTGCTCAAGCCTGTCAGCTTCGAGAGACTTGGGAACGGCACGTACAAGGTCGATTTCGGCAAGGTCATCTCCGGCTGGGTCAAATTGGACGGCGTCGGCGTCAACAAGGGCGACACTGTCAGGATCAACCATTTGTCAGAGTATCCTGCCGGCAGGTGTGAATATGTCCGCGCCTCTGACGGTACTGTCACATTGAACCCTAAGTTCACCTGGTATGTCTTCAGGGAAGCCGTCATTTCAGGGGTTAATGATCTTGATGCCTCGCGGATAGTCGCCGAGGCAGTCTGCTCTGATGTGAGACCTGATGCCGAGTTTGACTGCTCCAATCCTCTGTTCTGTCAGATAGAGAAGATCTGGAGACAGTCCCAGATAGACAACATGCACGCTGGCGTGGCCTCCGATTGCCCTCATAGAGAGCGGCTCCCTTACACAGGAGATGGAGAGGTCGCCATGCCTATGGTCCTTGCCAATTTCGATGCCGCCTCATTCTACAACAAATGGATCGGTGATGTCAAAGGCAGTCAGAATCCGGAGTCGGGCTATGTCCCGAACGGGGCTCCGTGGGAGCCTTGCTGTGGTGGCGGTCCTGCCTGGGGCGCCGCCATCTGTGTCATGCCTTGGGAGTTCTACAACCACTACGGAGACAAGGCACTTCTCGAAAGCTGCCTTGGCCCGATGAAGAACTTCATGCGCTACTACGACACCTGGCGGATCGAGGACGGGACATCATCATTCCACAAGCCGACACCGCAGGGCGCTCCGCTCTACTGGTACAACCTCGGTGACTGGGCTCCGGCATTCGGACTTCCACAGGACGAACTTGTCCACACATTCTTCTACTGGTTGTGTGCTGACATCACGGCCAAGACCGCGAAAGTGCTTGGCCATGAGGATGACGCCGCGGAGTATTCGAAAAAGGCTGATGGAATCAGGGACGCGTTCCACAAGCGTTACTACAATCCGGAGACAAAGAGTTACGGGGATTTCGGCGGCAATGTCTATGCACTCTACATGGGAGTTCCACAGGATAGGCTTGACGAAGTCCGCGCCACACTTCGCGAAGAACTGATGGTCAAGTACAATGGCCATGTCAATGTCGGATTTGTCGCGCATCGGTTCCTCTACGAGACTCTCGCTCTCAACGGAATGAACGACGTGGCATGGACACTGTTGAACCAAAAGGATTTCCCGAGTTTCGGGTGGTGGCTGGAGCAAGGGGCGACGACCACTTGGGAGCAATGGGACGGAACCGATTCGAGAAACCATCCGATGTTCGGAGGTGGCCTCGTCTGGTTCTATAAGATGCTGGCGGGCGTTCAGACGGATCCTTATGTGCCTGGTTTCAAGCATATTATCATCCGTCCGGTTCCAGTCAAGGAACTTGGCGATGTGTCCTACACGACCCAGACTCCTTACGGAACACTCGTGTCCAAGGTAAAGGTGGACGGAGACGTGGTACGTATGGAAGGCCGGATCCCTTTCGGGGCTCATGCCACAATCTATGTTCCGAAGAGCGCCGAGGCCGCGATCCTCAGTCCTCTTGACGACAGCAGTTACGAAATCCATGAGATTGGTCCGGGAGATTACTCCTTCTGATTCTGTCCCTGATCCTGTCATCGACAAAAAAATTGCAATCTGAAAGTTTTTGTGTAAATTTACGGGATTTGTTTTTAACAGGTTCCGGATGACTATGAGAGGCGGAAAGAAAGTTATCATATTCGCTGGCCTTGGAGGGCTGGTTTTAGGGGTTTGTGCCATGCTGGCTCTTGGCGGTGCGATGTCACGCACTTCCACCAACGAGTATTGCATGAGCTGTCACTACCATGAGCAGGCGGATGCTGACTGGAAGAAGTCCGAGCATCACAACAGCGGGAGCGGCGTGGTGACCGACTGTGCGGCCTGCCATCTTCCACCAAAGGAGAACGGTTACCTACGTTACTACATGATCAAGGCACGGACAGGTGCCAAGGATCTGTGGTCCAAAATGACTAAGGATAAGGGAGAAATTGACTGGGAATCAAAAAGAACCCTTGAGCACGGGACTAAGATCGTCTACAATGAGTCCTGTGAGAAATGCCACGCCAACCTTTTCCCTGCGGGAATATCCGATGACGGGATCACGGCGCATCTCTATTACGAGGAGAATGCGGATGAACTTGATCTCCAGTGCATAAGCTGCCACTTGAACACCGGCCACGATATGCCGGGATACGAGCACAAGAGGCTGGAAGGCAAGGTGGTGGACACCGGCGGTGGAGTGAGGTACGAGAGTGCGGCTGTGGTAACGTCTTTCACTAACTTCACGGAGACGGTGCCCGGAACGACCGCCGCGATCAGTATGGTCGCCGTTCCGGGAGGTGAGTTCACGATCGGAAGTCCGGAAGATGAGCCGTTCCGCTCAGTTGACGAGGGGCCGCAGAAAAAGGTCAGAATCTCTCCGTTCTTCATGGGCGAGGTCGAGGTGACTTGGCATCAGTTCTGGGCTTTCTACAACGAGACGATGTCAGAAGGCAGAACCCCGCCGGAGAAGATCTACGCCAACAACAACCGTCCTGATGTCGATGCCGTCAGCGGCCCTACACCTCCGTTCGGATTCCCGGACCAGGGTTGGGGAATGGGCAAGAGGCCGGCCATCACGATGACGCACTATGCTGCTGAGACCTTCTGCCGGTGGCTTTCCCTCAAAACGGGGCGCAACTACCGCCTCCCGACCGAGGCGGAGTGGGAATATGCGGCCCGTGGCGGCACCAAGACCCCGTACTTCTTCGAGGGTAGCCCGAAGAAATATTCAAAGGAAACATTCTGGAACAAGCTTTTCGGGGCGGACACCACCTCGATCGCAACTTATGTGGTGTATTCGGAGGACAGCTTCGGCAAGACTCAAGAGCCTTCCGAGGTGAAGGCCAACCCGTTCGGGCTTAAAAATATGTTGGGCAACGTCATGGAGTATTGCTCTGACCGATACGCCGAGGATGCATATTCAATGATCTCTGACGGATCTCTTGATCCCAAGGGGCCGGAGAACGGCGAGGAGTTCGTGGTTCGCGGCGGGGCGTATTCAGATGACGCGTCGCAGGTGCGTTGCGCCGCCAGAAACCACACCAGGAATGACGATTGGCTTCGTACCGACCCGCAGAATCCAAAGAGCATCTGGTGGTATTCCGACATCAAGGGAATCGGTTTCAGGGTGGTGTGCGATGTGCCCGAGGGAATATTATAAAGATTTCCAAGTTATTGTTTAAGATTACTGAATTTAATAACATAAAGACTGTTGATAAAATGAGCAACAAAATGGACAGAAGATCCTTTCTTGGCAAGAGCGCCAAGATCGGTGTAGGTCTGGTAGGCGGCAGCGTCCTGCTGTCAGCTTGCGCAAGTGGTGACAAATCCGGCAAGATGACTCCCCTCAGGCAGCCGGGTGAGTACTATGTTCCTGAACTTCCGGACAAGGCCATTGACGGAAAGGAACTTAAGGTTGGTGTGATCGGTTGCGGCGGTCGTGGAAGCGGTGCCGTTGAGGATTTGCTGAACGCCGCGGACGGCATCAAGGTGACAGCCCTTGGCGATGTATTCGCCGACCGTCTGGACAGTCTTCGTGAGAACCTTAAGAACAATCGCGACCAGGAAGTCCCGGAGGATCATTGCTTCATTGGATTCGATGCCTACAAGCAGGTGATTGACTCCGGCGTGGACATGGTCATTGTCGCCACTCCTCCTGTTTTCCGCCCGACCCATTTCCAGTACGCCACCGAAAAGGGAGTCCATTCGTTCCTTGAGAAGCCTATTGCTGTGGATCCCAAGGGCTATCGTCTGATCATGGCGACCGCCAAGCAGGCCGAGGCCAAGGGACTCAGTGTCGTGACCGGAACGCAGCGTCACCATCAGAGACCTTACGTTGAGTCTTTCAAGAAGATCCAGGAGGGAATGATCGGTGAGATCACCGGCGGCAACGTCTACTGGAATCAGGGCATGCTTTGGTACAAGGAGCGTCAGCAGGGCTGGAGCGACATGGAGTGGATGATCCGTGACTGGGTCAACTGGAAATGGCTTTCCGGTGACCACATCGTCGAGCAGCACGTGCACAACATCGATGTGTTCAACTGGATGATTGGAGGGCATCCTATCAAGGCGACAGGCTTCGGCAGCCGCCAGCGCCGCGTCACCGGTGACCAGTACGACAACTTCAGCATTGACTTTGAATATGAGAACGGAGTCCATCTGCACAGCATGTCCCGTCAGATCGACGGCTGCTCCAACAATGTCAGTGAATATGTCCGTGGCACCAAGGGCTACTGGAGCTCCTCGGATTTCGCCATCCGCGACCTTCAGGGAAATGTTCTTTGGCAGTTCGATCAGGAGGCTGAAAAGGCTCAGTACAAGCAGACCAACCCGTATGTTCTTGAGCACGTTGACTGGGTCAACCACATCCGCAAGGGTGAGGCCCATGTTGAAGCCGGAGAGGACGGAATCTCCTCTCTCTGTGGCGTGATGGGCCGCGAGGCCGCCTACACCGGCAAGACCATCACCTGGGACGAGATCAGCGCCTCCGACCTGGATTACCTCCCGGAGAAGCTTGAGCTTGGCAAGATGGACATGAGCAAGTACACCGTCCCCGTTCCTGGATCAGAAAAATAACCGGATATGAACAGAAGAGATTTTCTAGCGACAGCGGCGGCGGGGTCGGCGGCATTGGCCGCGGCTTCTGTGCTGCCGGGATGTGCCACGGTGAAGGACGATAAGAAAAAGGCTGCGAATGAGCCTGAACTGAAGATTTCGTTTCAGGAGAGCACGGCTCCGGGCGAGAGTCTGGCCGGGAAACTGGACTTTATGGAGAGCCTTGGGGTTGTCGGTTTTGAGCCTGGAGGACGTGGACTGGCCTCACGTGTGAAGGAGATTCAAGATGCGCTGAATGGTCGGAACATCAAGGTGTCGGCTATCTGCGCCGGTTTCGACGGATTCATCCTCGCAGAGGATCCTGCGGTCAAGGAACTGTTTGACAGGACGATGCGTGAGATCGTGGCGGCTGCCGGAGAACTTGGCTCGACCGGAGTCATCATGGTTCCGGCCTTCAACCACCAGGCTCCGTGCAAGCCTCACACGATGGACACCCGCAACTACCTCTGCGAGCAGCTTCACGAATTAGGAGAATACGCCCTTGAGCACGGCACGACCGTGATCCTTGAGCCGCTGAACAGGAACGAGGCGTTCTACCTCCGCCAGGTGGCGGACGCCGCCGCGATTGCCCGCGATTCCGACAGCAAGGGTGTCAAGGCTATGGGCGATTTCTGGCATATGTCCGAGGATACTTCCGACTACGGTGCCCTGATGTCAGCCGGCAAGGAATACCTCCAGCACGTCCACATGGCCAGCCGTGGCCGACGCCTGATGCCGGGCGAGGACGGAGAGAAGGACAATTACGTTGACGGATTCAGAGCCCTCAAGGAGATCGGCTACGACAAGTATGTCAGCTTCGAGTGCGGCACAAACGGCGATCGTGCCACGACCGTCACGGCAGCTGTAGACCTTCTGCGCAGGCAGTGGGCTGAGGCTTGATGTCTGCCTTGGGCCATACGTTCGGGCTTCCCGCGACCTTGGTCTATGTCGGTCTGTTGGCTGGCATATATGCTTTGCGTGACCGTTGGCCTCTGTACAGACATCTTGCAGGGAGAAATGCCTGCATCGCTTCGATCTCAATTGTACTGTTTCTGCTTCTAATCTTCGGGCTTGTCCCGCAGGATGGGGGCAGAGACGGTTTTTTGGGGGTTCTCGGTTTCAGGTGCATGAGCCGGTCGCTGATCTTCATCCTTGCGTTGTTCCTTTTGGCGACCACCGTCACGCTGAACACGATCGAGGATATTCATAGATTCACAAGGCACCGCCTTGGGGTGACCTGCGCCCATCTGGGGCTGTCGGTGATTCTGGTCGCCGGACTTTTCGGCACAGGCGGAATTGTTAAGGCAAGGATGGTAGCGATGCCGAATGAGCCGATCCGGCAGGCTCTGAACGAATCAACTGATGAATATTTTAAACTACCTTTTGAACTGACGCTCAGGGAGTTCTCCGTCTATGAATATTCTTCCGAAGTCACTTTGACATTTCCTGACGGCCTTTCCTCCGAGACCAAGATCGCCGTGAACCACCCCGCAAAGGTTGGCTCCTGGTGGATCTACCAGTCCGACTACCTGCCGGACACGGTGCGGGGTGGCTTTGCGAGCGTATTCAAGTGCGTCTATTCCCCGATGTCGGAGGTTTTCCGCGTCGCTTTGTGGCTGCTGCTTGTCTCCGCGGCGGCAATGGTGTTTTTCTCCGGCTTCAAACCTAGTTTTGACGGAAGGAAATCCTTAAATGGCATATCTTTTAGACAAAATGACTCAGCCGGCCATTCTGACGCGATGCGCGAGGGGAAGGATCTTTCTTCCGGAGGAACATCCAATAAGAAGGAGGAACGGCAATGAGTTGGGATTCTTTCATCTGGTTCGCATTGGCGGCATCGCTGTTCTGGATCTCGGGAGCGGTGTTGTCATTGAAGGCCAAAAGGGTAGTCTTGCCGCTGCTGCTTACCGGGATAGGCACCAAGATATTCTTTACGTTCATCTTCGGGATCTGGGTCACGCTTGGCTACCCTCCGCTTCGCACGATGGGGGAGACCCGCCTGTGGTTCAGTTTTTTCCTCTCTTTGATCGGCTGTTTTATCTATCTTCGTTGGCGTTATCGCTGGATACTGCCTTTCTCGTGCCTGATGTCTGTCGTCTTCGTCTGCATCAATGTCTTCAAACCGGAGATCCACACCGAGGAACTTATGCCTGCTCTTCGAAGCCCTTGGTTTGTCCCGCACGTCATCGTCTACATGTTCGCCTACGCCGTGATGGGTGTCGCCACAATCCTTGCGTTACGTGTCCTTTGGCTCTCCGGAAAACCAGCCTCCTACTCAACACTTGAGACCGACCTTCGTCTCTGCGACACCCTCGTCCGCATCGGCTGGGGTTTTCTCACGATGGGCATTGTCATGGGGGCCCTATGGGCCAAGCAGGCATGGGGAGACTACTGGACCTGGGATCCGAAAGAGACCTGGGCCGCCGCCACTTGGCTCAGCTATCTTCTGTACCTGCATCTGCGCCAAGGACAAGCTCCCGTTTTTTCTCCGGCCACGTGGACTGGTCCGGCGGTCCAATCCTCCATCAAGTCTCTCCGCCGTCATCTTTTCCTGCTGATATTCTCCTTCATCCTTCTCCAGATGTGCTGGTGGGGTGTCAACTACCTCCCTTCCGCCCAAGGCTTCAGCCTGCACACTTATTGAAATCCTAGATCCGGTTGGCTCACTGATCTTGTCAAAACCCCTGATTTTGTCCATGATATTCATGGCCTTGTCCAATATATTCATGGTTTTGTCAACTTCCCGATCTGAAAGAATCCATGTGAGCCCCAGAATGTGACCCCACTCTCGGCCCGTTGAAATTGCCGTGGAGGACAATGTGTTGAATATGACTGCTTTGGCTGGTTGTCCTCCTCCCTGCTTAGTGAGGGAGGAAGGTTTCCTTTCGCGCTGAGAGCCAAGTCTTTGCCCACCACGATAAAACAAGATAAGACAAGGCTGGCTAAGTGGTAACTTAGCCAGCCTCTTGGTTTTTGGTCGTTTGTATGGTTGAGTTTGCTATACCGAAAGCTGTTTACATTCAGCTAGAGGGTCCAACCCGCTGTCCAGTCATCATCGGCCGAGACAGCTCCGGCGCCATCAACAGTGCCCACAAAGCGGGATGAGAATGTCAGTTTCTGGTTGACCTTGTTTCCGGCGGAGGTAAACAAAGCCTCTGTGTAGGACGGAGTTGTCTTTCCGTCATCCTTGACAGTCCCGGAGAGGATGACATTGCTGAATTTCGATTCGCCCTTTACGAATGAACTGATGGTAGGCTCTGTCTCAAGTGTCAGAGGGTTCGGTTTTCCAGTGACGAGAGTGTTTGAGAAGCTTGCGTGTGTGCCCGCGCGGAGACGGATTCCTCTTTTGGTCTCGCTGCTGTTGTTGCCGATAAGTGTGACGTGGTTCAGGGTCGGATTAGAGACCGGAGCCGCTTCGATTGCCTTGCCGTTGTTGTCGCACTCGAAAAGGCAGTCGCAGGAAGGGTCTGTCTGATAGGCGACGAGCCATTCTCCCTTTCCGTTCCATCCCTCAGTCCAGTCGAAGCTGTCATCGGTGCAGTCAACAACCACGCAGTGGTCCACATTCACGCTGCCTCCGAAGAATTCGATTCCGTCATCAGAACCCTTGTAGCACTGGATGTAGGAGATTGATGTGCCGTTTCCTACACCATAGAGGGACAGTCCGTTCGCCTCGTGCTCGGAGTCGAGGGCATAGCCGGAATATTCAATCCTGATGTATTTCAGAGTGCCTGAGTTGTCGTCCTCAACGTTTCCACCGTATGGAGCGTTGCCGATCTCAGAAGTGTTGCCGGTACCGGCGTTGGAGTGGGCGCGCCCGCAGATGTGGATTCCTCCCCATGCTCCGTTCTCCTTTTTTTCCGCGGTAAGGACAATCGGGCTGTCCTTTGTCCCGACAGCGTTTATCTTGGCTCCCTGTTCGATCAGTATGTAGTTGATCTCCCCATTATTTTTGGAGATGAGCGTCACTCCTTTCTCGATGGTGAGTGTCGCCGGAGCCTTTACCTGGAGGCTTCCTGTGAGATAGTATGTCTTGCCGGCCCCAAGCTTGAGGTCTGATGTGACATATCCTTTCAGTTCATTGTTTTCTGACTCTTCCTGCTTGTTGTCCTGATCCTTCTGACAAGCGGTCAATGCTGTGGCGGCGATGATTGCGGCCGCGAATGCTTTAAGATAAATACACTTCATATAACTTAATGATTAATGTAATGATGTTCAATTATTCCTAGAAATTGTATGTGATTCCGACGTCCGCTCCTGTTCCGAGCCTCCAGCCTTCGGCGTCAACTGTTCGTCCAGCGGCCGGAATCTCTTGGGTAAACCTTACCGAGGAGTTCAGGATGTTCCTGAGCCCCAGTCTTACGGAAAGATTCTTGTTGATCCTGCAGGTTCCGGAGAAGTCAAGGCTATGGAATGGCATCTGCTTCTCGTCTCCAAGTCCGAGGATTCCCACCGCATGGATCCTTGGTCCCTGTACACTGTAGATCAGGGCGAGACCGATTGACTTGCCGTCACGAAGCGTAGGAGTGTAACTGATGTCGGCGTTGATAAGGTAAGGCGAGGCCCCCTGGAGTGTCCTTTCCTTGTTGGTGTAGGCACCGCTTTCCGGAAGTTTCACGTTCGTGAATATGTAGGACGCATTGCCGCTGATGCTCAGGTCTTTGACGATTTCCTTGCGGAATTCGGCCTCGATTCCCGCCGCCAAACCATTGTTTGCGTTCTGAAAAGTCTGCTCCACCGCTCCTCCGGAGAGTCTCTGGGTGCGCTCGATCGGGCTGTCAAGGTACTTGAAGTAGCCTGTCAAGGTGAACATGTCTTCGGATTGATCCGCAAAATATTCGTATTTCAGATCCACATTCCAGTTGTAGCCGTTCTTCAATGACTCGTTGCCTCGCAGTTGGGTGCCTCCGAAACTTTCCTGATAGAGGAAGGGAGCCATCTCGATGAACGAAGGGCGGGTGATTGTCCGTGACAGGGCCAGCCTTAGAGCTGATTGCCCGTCCACTGAGTATTTAATATTCACGGCAGGGAAAAGGTCGAATGCCTTAAGGTGTCGTTCCCTGTCCTCTACGTCATCGTTATACTTCACCCCCTGGTCAGAAGCCTCGGCCCTGAGTCCTGCGTTGAGGAACAATCTCTCTCCGAACCCGAGGTCAGCCTCGGCGAAGGCTGCCATGATCTTGTTTGAGGCATTGTAGCTGTCGCGCTTGTGCCGCTTCCTGTCGATTCCGACAAGTCCGGACTCTATGTTGGCGTCGTTGAGGTACTGGTCCATGTCTCCGATGTCACTGATGGCGCCGGTGATTTTCTTCATGTTGTAATAGAAGCGGGTTGTGCTGAAATCACGGCTTTTGTCCTTTGCGCTGAGGCCGAAGCGGATCTTCTTGTCGTCATCAAGGACACGGGATGCCCGCACGTCCGCAACCACTTCATCCTCCGAGAGATTACCGAAATATCTTTGTGTCTCCTGCTGGTTAAGGTTGAAGAAGCCGAGAGATCCATCGCTTCCGCGGCTGAACATCACCTGTCTTCTGTCCGGTTCGTCGCTGGAAGTGCCGCTGTAAGACATTCCCCAGTCAAGGTCCCACTTCCCGTCTGCAAGAGAGTGCCTTCCGGTAAGCTGCAGGTTCTTGAGGGAGTAGAAATGGCTGACTGAGTTGCTCCCGATCAGGTCGTAGGTCTCAAGATGATCCAGAAGAGATCGCCGCTGGTAACTCGACATCGCGTTTCTGGCGAAGAAGAATGTCAATCCGATCGAACTTGGCTTCTTGAAAGAATATTCAAGGTCGACAAGAGCCGCCATGTCCAGTTTGGATGTGTATGAGTCATAGACGCTTTCCGTCGCCGCAAGTCCCTCGGAGCTGGCCTCGTAGGTCCGGTAATAGGCGTCCTTCAAGGTCTCGTTTCCGGAGTTGGCACTGGCGCTTGCCAGCAGCCCGAGCTCTCCGCCGCGGGTCTTCCAGTTCTTTCCGAAACTGACGCCGCCGTTAAAGTCGGGAAGGGCGGTCCCGTCATCCACCTGGAAACTTGTGCCGAAGAGGGATTTTGTTTTCGAATATTCCTGAAACTGCGAATAATCGGATGTTCCTGCCGCTTTTCCAAGCTTCGGGGTGACGAACAGGGACTTGCGGTCCATTTGGCTGAAGTCGTCGAACAATGTCCCGAACCAGCCTCCAGTGGAGAATGACAGTTTAAGGAAATCCTCACTTTTCCCCTTGCTAGTGCTGATGTCCACATGCGCTCCGGAGTAGTCCGCGAAGGATCCTGCCTCGTAGACCTTGCTTACGGTGATGTTCTGGATTGTGGATGCCGGGAATATGTCAAGAGGAATCAGCTTGTTGTCGGGATTCGGGGACGCTATCGGCAGTCCGTTCAGGGTGGTGGAGCTGTAGCGGTCGCCAAGGCCGCGGACAATCATCTGGCCGGCCTCCGCGATCGAGATTCCGGAGAATTTCGCGATGCTTTCCTGGGCGTTTGAAAGTCCCTTGAGGCTCATTTCCTTGGATCCCATGTTTTCTATGGCGTGCGCGGACATCTGCCTTTCTTTCTGGAGAGCGGAGATGCTCTCAAGGCTTTTGCGCGCCATGACGGTGGCGTTGTCGATCAGCGTGTTGTCCGCAGTGAGGCTTACGGTGACCGTTCCCGTGCCTGTCAGTCCGGCTTCGGGCTCTCCTTCCGGAAGCATGACCTTGCCGCCCTTGACCCTAAGATTTATTGTGACCGAGGAATAGCCTATGTACGAGACCTCGATGGGATAGTCCCCGTCTTTCAGGCTGATTTCGGCCGCTCCTTCCAAGTCCGTTGTAGCTCCGGTTGTGCTGCCTTTCAGGATTACCGCCGCGCCGATCAGGGTCTCCCCGCTGCCTGCGTCTGTCACAACGAATTTGACTTTCAAGCTCTTGGAGGTGTTTGCGGAGTTGGCTACAGAAGTTGTTGCCAGTTCAGGCTTTGTGATTGCAGCCTTGATGTCGGCCCCGCTTGCCGCGGACAGCATTCCGGCCGCGATGATGATGGTAAGTCTTGTATTTGTCATATCGGCGGCAAATTTAGTCTCTGCTTGTTAAGGCTTCATTACAGTTGGGTTACGAAATTGTTAAGAGGATGACTTTTGGCTGTTGACGTGCCGGTTAGGCGTCAGCCGCTTCTTCGGTGGAGGATAAAGTGTTTAAAATTAGTAATTTACCGAGATGTCCTCCTCCTGGTTTTGGGCGGGAGTAATGTAGCGCATCTTGATGATAGCCAAAACTTTGCCCTCCACGGCTCAATTGCGCGTGTAAAATCAGGCATATTCAATTATTCTTGTGGATAAATTGCTAAATTTGCAAGTTGTTGGCTCGTTGGATTCCACGGGCGGCTGAAGAAGAATATTCAAAACATATTAATATGTACAGAACACACACGTGCGGGGAACTCCGCATTGGGAATGCCGGGCAAAAGGTGACCCTCGCCGGTTGGGTGCAGCGGTCAAGGAAGCTCGGCGGAATGACTTTCATAGATTTGCGTGACCGCTACGGCATCACACAGCTTGTGCTTGAAGCCGATGCTGACGCCGCTTTGGTCGAGACTGCGACCTCTCTGGGCCGTGAATATGTCATTCAGGCCATCGGTGAGGTTGTCGAGCGCCAGAGCAAGAACCCTAAGATGGACACAGGTGACATCGAGATCAGACTTGAGGCGATCAATATCCTCAACAAGTCAGTGACCCCTCCTTTCACAATCGAGGACGAGAGCGATGGCGGAGAGGACCTGCGCGCCAGGTACCGTTATCTGGATCTTCGCAGAAGTCCACTTCAAAAAGCCTTGGCGCTCAGGCACAAACTCGCCCATGAGGTCCGCAATTACCTTGACGCCCATGGGTTTATGGAGATCGAGACACCTTACTTGATCAAGTCCACTCCTGAGGGTGCCCGCGATTTCGTGGTTCCTTCCAGAATGAATCAGGGACAGTTCTATGCTCTTCCTCAGTCTCCTCAGACTTTCAAGCAGCTTTTGATGGTGGCGGGCTACGACCGCTATTTCCAGATTGTGCGTTGCTTCCGCGACGAGGATCTGCGCGCCGACCGTCAGCCGGAATTCACACAGATCGACTGCGAGATGTCTTTCGTCGAGCAGGAGGATGTCCTGAATATGTTCGAGGGCATGATGAGGACGATGTTCAAGAACGTCCTGGGTGTGGCCATTCCGGATCCGTTGCCGAGGATGAGCTGGTATGACGCAATGGACATGTATGGCTCGGACAAGCCGGATGTCCGTTTCGGGATGACCATCCACGAGATCACCGACAAGGTGAAAGGCAAAGGTTTCGCTGTCCTTGAGGATGCCGCCTACGTTGGAGCCATCGCGGTTCCGGGGGGCGCTGGATACACCCGCAAGCAGATGGATGAGCTGACCGAATGGGTCAAAAGACCTCAGGTCGGAGCCAAGGGCTTGATCTACATAAAGCTCAACGCCGATGGTTCCGTGAAGTCGTCCATTGACAAGTTCTATTCTCCTGACGAGTTGAAGGTCATCGCCGAGGCTGTCGAGGCCAAGGCGGGGGACAGCGTGTTCATCATGTCCGGTGACGGGAAGCGCAAGGTTCAGACAATGCTGGGCGTTCTGCGTATCGAGATGGGCAACAGGCTCGGACTGCGTGACCCCAAGGTTTTCGCTCCGCTTTGGATCGTGGACTTCCCTCTTCTGGAATGGAGCGAGGAGGATGGACGTTTCTACGCCATGCACCATCCGTTCACGGCGCCGAAGCCGGAACACATGAAGCTGTTCTACAGTGACAAGAAGGAGGATCTCGAAAGGGTCTGCGCCAACGCCTACGACTTCGTGCTGAACGGCACGGAGCTTGGCGGCGGCTCGATCCGGATCCACGACGCCGAAGTGCAGAAGAGAATGTTCGAGGTGCTGGGCATCAGTCCTGAGGAGGCTGAGTACAAGTTCGGCTTCATCATCCACGCGTTCCAGTACGGCGCTCCGCCTCACGGAGGCCTGGCCTTCGGATTCGACCGTGTCTGCACGCTTTTCGCCGGCAAGGAGTCGATCCGAGACTTCATCGCCTTCCCGAAGAACAACCAAGGCCGTGACGTGATGATCGACGCTCCGTCCATGATAGACCAGGCCCAGCTTGACGAACTCGGCCTTGACATTCGTCCGAAATAATCATTAAAGATCCAGGAATATGTTCGCAAAAGAGATCTACATCGCAAGGCGCAAGGCTCTGCTGGAGAAGATGGCGCAGACCGCTCCGCAGGGGAGGCGCGGGATAGCCCTGTTCGTGGGCAACGTCGAGGCGGCGGCCCAGTACAAGGACAACACCTATAAATTCCGTCAGGACTCATCCTGGCTGTACTATTTCGGTCTTGACGAGCCACGCTGCGCGGCCATTCTGGACCTTGACAGCGGAGAGGAGTGCATCTTCGCAGATGATGTGGAGATCGGAGACATCATCTGGATGGGGCCTCAGCCATCAGTCGCCTCAAAAGCCGCCGGAGTCGGAGTGAGTCAGTCAGCCTCTTATGGTTCGCTGAACATAGCAGTCACAAAGGCTTTGGCTACAGGCCGGAATATTCATTTCCTTCCCCCGAGCCGCTACTACAACACGATGAAACTGGCCGCCCTTGTGGGCGTCTCCAATGAGGATGTCGCAAGGGTCGCTCCGATTGATGAGGATGGCGGCAAGCACGCCTCAAAGGAATTAGTCCAGGCGGTCATCTCCATGAGACTGGTGAAAGAGCAGTGTGAGATTGACCAAATAGAGGATGCCGGCGCTCTCGGACAAAAGATGCACACGGTGGCCCGCAACAGCGTTAAGGTCGGTATCATCGAGCAGGAGATTGTCGGCAGGATGGAGGGTGTCACCCTCAGCGAGGGTTGGGGAGTGTCCTTTCCGACCATCCTTACCCAGCACGGTGAGACCCTGCACAATCATCTGCACGACAAGGTCATCGAGCCAGGCAAGTTGATGGTGATCGATGCCGGCGCCGAGAACAACATGCACTACGCGTCGGATTTCACCCGTACCCTGCCTACCAGCGGCAAGTTCACCCGGAAGCAAAGGGACATATACCAGATTGTGTGCGATTGCAACGAGTTGGCTTTCAAATTGACAAAGCCGGGAGTCGCCTACAGGGACGTGCATCTGGCCGTCGCCAGGCTGATGCTTGAGGACCTTCGCTCACTGGACATTGTGCGCGGCGACCTGGACAACATGCTCCACGAGGGCATAGCAGGGCTGTTCCAACCGCACGGACTCGGCCACAACATGGGTCTTGACGTTCACGACATGGAGGATCTCGGTGAGGATCTCGTCGGCTACGATCCGGACCAGAGACGTTCAACCCAACTCGGTCTGGGCAGTCTCAGGATGGCCCGCAGACTCGTTCCTGGCAATGTTGTCACGGATGAGCCGGGAATCTACTTCATCCCCGCCCTTATCGCCAAGTGGAAGAGCGAGAAGCGTGACAAGGGCTTTGTGAACTACTACAAGCTGGAACACGATTACCTCGATTTCGGAGGAATCCGTCTTGAGGACGATGTCCTTGTGACCGAAGATGGCGCGCGTCGCACGGGCCCGGACCGTCTCCCGATCCTGCCGGACGATGTCGAGGCCGCCATGGCTTAGGAATATATATTCTTGAATATTCATGAGTGTTTTGGTCATCATCCTTGCCGTTCTGGCGGGAGTGATTGGCATCGTCGGGAGTGTTGTTCCGGCTTTGCCCGGCCCTCCTGTCAGTTGGGCGGGACTGATGATCCTTTATTTCTGGGGAAGAGGCACTAACGGCGCCGGTGACCCAATGTCGCTTACGTTCCTGCTGGTCTGGCTGGGAATCACGGTGGCCGTGACGGTTGTCGACTACATCGTGCCGTCCTGGTTCACAAAGGTCACCGGCGGAACGAAGGCGGCTGGCAGGGGGGCTATGGCCGGAATGCTGGTCGGCCTCTTCGTCCCGCCGGTCGGAATCATCCTCGGCACTCTTTCAGGAGCCTTTCTTGCCGAGTTGGCATTCTCTGAAAAGAATGGCTGGGAGTCGGCCAAATCCGCGCTTGGGGCCTTTGCCGGCTTTCTTTGCGGCACTGGAATCAAGCTGATAGCCAGTGGAATGATGATGTATTACATAGTAGTGTATCTTACTTGAATATGGATGAGAAATATTCGCGTTTTCTTGAGGAAGTGTGTGATTCCGTGCCCAAGGCCAGGATCTACACAGATGAGTTAAGATGTTTCGCGTGGGGGACGGACGCGGGCTTCTACAGGCTCGTTCCGAAGATTGTCATCCGTTCGTCCAATGAGAAAGAAGTCTCGAAGATTCTTGTGGCTGCGTCGAGGTTTGATGTCCCTGTGACTTTCCGCGCGGCCGGGACCAGTCTCTCAGGCCAGGCCATAAGCGATTCAGTCCTGATTGTCGCCGGCAAGAATTGGGAGCGGTTCAAGGTGTCGGAGGATGCTTCCGAAATCACTCTTGAACCAGGAATGGTAGGGGCCAGGGTGAACGCCATCCTGAGACCTTTCGGCCGTAAGTTCGGCCCGGATCCCGCTTCCATCGGCAGTTGCATGGTGGGTGGAATCGTGATGAACAACGCCTCCGGAATGAGCTGCGGTACCCATGCCAACAGCGACAGGGAGCTTGAGAGGGTCCGGATGGTTTTCGCTGACGGTACTGTTTTGGACACGGGCGACGAAGCCTCTAGGGATGCTTTCCGGACCTCTCACCCGGAATTCATCAACGAGATCATGTCGTTGAGGAATGAGATTCTCTCGGACAAGGCCCTTTCAGACCGCATAAGGTACAAGTATTCAATAAAAAACGTGACGGGGCTCAACATATTCCCGTTCGTCAGGTTCAGCGATCCGTTCGACATCATCACGCACCTGCTTGTCGGTTCGGAGGGTACTTTGGCTTTTATGAGCCAAGTTACGATGAAGACTCTTCCGCTTCCGTCCAAAGAGGCGTCCGCGATGGTCTATTTCGGTACCATCCAGGAGGCGGCGGAGGCAGTTGTCGCCCTTAGGAAAGAGATTGATTCTGCCGTGCTTGATGCTGCCGAGTTGCTTGACAAGCGTTCTCTCGCGTCTGTCGATGACCCGATGCTTAATGAACATCCCGGCAAGGATCTCACCGCTCTCTTGCTACGTGTCACAGGCGCGGATCAGGCTGACCTCGATGCGAATGTCGGGAAACTGTCTGAGGTGCTTAACCGCTTTGCCGTCTTGAAGGACTCTGAAGGTAACGCTTTCATATTCAGTAGTGATCCTTCTGTCACCGGAAAGTATTGGGCCATCCGTTCGGGCATATTCCCTTCAGTTGGAGGAATGCGCCGCCAAGGTACGACTTGCCTGATTGAGGACATTGCCTTCCACATCGAGGACCTTCCGAGCGCAACAGTCGATCTGTCGGCTCTTCTGGACAAGCATGGCTACGATGATTCCTGCATCTACGGCCACGCCCTTGAGGGAAACTTCCATTTCATAATCAATCAATCATTCGGTTCGCAAGAGGAGGTTGACCGCTATGAGGCGATGATCCGGGATGTCGCGAGGATGGTCGTGGAGAAATACGGAGGTTCCCTTAAGGCCGAGCATGGAACCGGCAGGAATATGGCTCCATTTGTTTCGTATGAGTGGGGCGAGAAGGCGTTCGGGATTATGAAGCGTGTCAAGAAACTGTTTGATCCTAAGGGACTTCTTAATCCTGGCGTGATATTCAATGACGATCCTAAGTGTTTCCTGCGGAATTTCAAGGCGTTGCCGGTTCTGAAGCCTTGGCCTGATGACGGCAAGCCTGTTGAGCCAGAGCTTGCCCTGATCTATCAGAAACTGAATAAGTGCATTGAATGCGGTTTCTGCGAGGTGAATTGCCTTTCGTGTGGTTTCACGCTTTCTTCAAGGACCAGAATCGCAACCCAGAGAGAAATCACTTCCTTGCGCGCACTGCCAAATCCTACCGCTGCGGAACTTGCTCATCTGCGGACACTTGAGAAGGAATATTCCTACGCGGGGGAGCAGACTTGCGCCGGGGACGGTCTCTGTTCGACATCCTGCCCGATGGGCATCAATGTCGCGGATCTGACTCATCAGTTGCGGCGTGTGAATATGCCAAAGGGGTCGTTGGGCTACACTTTTTGGAACGCCTCGGCCAAGCATTACTCTTTTGTCAAGGCAGGATTGAAAGGCGCGCTAAGGATGGCTACCGCCGGGGAGACCGTGCTTGGGGACCTGGCCATGAGCGGCCTTTGCCGCTGGCTTCACGACTCCGTTCGCCTTCCACTCTGGACTCCTGCGACGCCTGAGGCCTACCATATTCCTAAATCGCTCCGTGCTCTGGTCGCATCCGCCGCCGCTTCGGCTGGCTCGGCCGGATCAACGCCTGGTAAGCATTCTGTCTCCGGGCCGGCCGGAGAGGCCATGACGTCGAAAGACAAGGTGGTTTATTTTCCAAGCTGCATCAATCAGATGATGGGCCTTCCGAAGCATCACCACGCCGTGGACAGGCCGCTGGTCGAGGAGATGGTCTCGCTGCTTGGCAAAGCCGGCTACGAAGTGATATTCCCGAGGAATATGTCCTCCCTGTGCTGCGGTACGATCTGGGAGAGTAAGGGAATGCCCGAAATCGCTGACAGGAAGACCGCTGAGCTGGAGGATGCCCTTTGGGAGGCAAGTGAGCATGGGCGTTTTCCGGTTCTCTGTGACCAGAGCCCGTGCCTCCATCGTATGCAGCATAAAATCAAGAAGATGCAGCTTTACGAGCCGTCTGAGTTCATCCTTGATTTTTTGGCTGACAGACTGGACTTCCACAAGACAGACACCCCGGTCGCCATCCATCTCACCTGCTCGATGCGCCTGATGGGCAAGTCCGGCAAGATGCTTGATCTGGCCAGGATGTGCTCCTCCAATGTGATTGTCCCGGAAGGAGTAGGCTGCTGCGGTTTCGCCGGGGACAAAGGCCTGAATCACCCGGAACTCAACAGGTATGCTCTCCGCAAGCTTAAAGCCCAGGTCAAAGGCATCCCGGTCGGCTACTCCAACAGCCGCACCTGTGAGATCGGCCTTGCCACCAACTCCGGTATCCCGTACGTCTCCATCGCCTACCTCGTGAACCGCTGCACCACAGCCAAAAAAATTAAATGAATATTCCGTATCTTTGTCCCTATGGAAGTACGTGCGAAAAAGGCGCTGGGGCAGCATTTTTTGACTGACCAGAGCATTGCGAGGAACATTGTCGGGGCTCTTGAGGGTCATCAGGCGTTGGAGGTCGGGCCGGGGATGGGAGTGTTGACTCAGTACCTGCTGCCTCGACCGGAGTTGGCATTGAAGGTTGTCGAGATTGATGGCGAGTCAGTCGTCTACCTGAAGAAGCATTATCCGAAATTGGGGGATGGCCTGATTGAGGGTGATTTCCTGAAAATGGATCTTGACGGGGTATTCGAGGGAGAATATTCAGTAATCGGGAATTTCCCCTATAACATCTCCTCTCAGATTTTCTTCAAGGTTCTTGAGCATCGCGACCGCATTCCGGAGGTGGTCTGCATGATCCAGAAAGAGGTTGCGGAACGCATCGCTGAAAAGCCCGGCACGAAGACCTACGGCATCCTGTCGGTCTTCCTTCAGGCGTGGTATGACATTGAATATCTTTTCACTGTGGGATCGGGCGCGTTCAATCCTCCGCCAAAGGTCCAGTCTGCCGTGATCCGCCTGACGCGGAACTCCCGCACTTCCCTCGGCTGCGATGAAAAGCTTTTCCGCACGGTTGTCAAGACCGCTTTCGGCCAGCGACGCAAGACGCTCCGCAACTCTCTCAAGCCGTTTATCAAGCCCGATCTTTTGTCAGATCCGGTCTTTGACCTGCGCCCGGAGCGTTTAAACGTAGATGATTTTGTGGCGTTGACATTGAAACTTCAGTGTTAATTTTCTCAATATTCTTGGAATACAAGAAAAATTTGTATCTTTGTAGTCCAAATCAACGAAAGGTTTGACAACCGTTCGGCCAGAGACATCCGGAGAGGTGGGAGAGTGGCTGAATCCACAGGTTTGCTAAACCTGCATACGGGTTTCCGTATCACGAGTTCGAATCTCGTTCTCTCCGCTGAAAAGGCCATGCAGGATAACACTGCGTGGCTTTTTTTTTGAGTACCGCTGGTCTGAGGATTTAGTATTACGACATGAAGACAGAAAGGCCGCCGCTTTCCCCAAAGCGACGGCCTGTTGTATATAAAACGAACTTAACAAATAGACAACAAAAAGAACTTTTGTCTGTCCGATGACAAAGTTATCAAGTTTTATTGAAACTGCAAATATTTTTGTAGATTTTTTAAAACGATTTTTCCGTTTAAACTTTCACTAAAGAGGCTTTCTGACTTACAGATTAATGCAAAATGCCTGTTCTATGCGTTCTGTGGCCATTTTCCCTGTCATTGGCGTAGCGGTCATCCGTTCCGGTATTGGCTTGGTGTCATTCCTGTGTGGGCCTTGAAGAATTTGTAGAAAACAGAAGGGTTCGGGAAATGGAGCTTGAAGACAATCTCCTTGATGCTGTCGTCAGTGTACTTGAGCATATTCTTGGCCTCAAGCACTACGAATGAGTCGATCCAGTCGGGTGCGGAGCGTCCGCTGACTTGCTTGATGAGTTTTGATAGGTATTTCGGGGTCAGGCCAAGCCGGCTGGCGTAGAAGGCCATGTTGCGTTCGGATGTGTGATGTTCGGTGACCAATGACATGAAATGCTCAAAAATCAATTTTACCCTGGTGTTGACCATCCCTCCTGTCGTTGTCTGTGGCCTGACCACGTTTTCTTCCATCAAGCCTCCAAGCACATAGAACAATGATCCGATCAAGGATCCTACTGCCTCTTTTTTGTTGAGAACATCGGAGGACAGGATCTCTCCAATCAGATCCAAGTACTTGGAGCAGAAAGAAATGTTCCGTTCGTTGAGTTTTACGCATGGCTCTGTCAGTAATTTCAGGCGGTCATCAAAAATTTTCTTAAAGTCGAAACTTATGCTGGAAAGATACTCCTTTGAAATCGCCATGACTATGAACTCATATGAGTTGTCATCGGTAAATGGTGACTTGTTGATCTTGATTATGTTTCCTGGAGTGCCTACGAACAGGGTGCCCTTCCTTATAGAGTATGATCTAAGGTTGATTTCCACATCAAGCCCGCCTGATTTGCAGAAGATGGCAATGTAGGCATCGCTGCGGCAGGGATATTTCAAAAATTGAAGTTCGTCGCTGTACTTTACATCCATGATGAAAAAATCATCTCCAAGCTGTACTTCGTTCTGGACGGGGACAAGTTTCCTGATTTGCTTCAGGCCGATATTCAATAATGAATCAGACATCAATAAATTGTTTTTTGTATCGAAAGGCAAATGTAAGAAATTTTTACCATATCGCAAAAATTCGCAATTTTCTACCTTTTGATAATCATCGAATCCATATGGCTATTCCAAAGGCGTAATTTGGCAATTTATTTGTAGGAATCCCTTCTGTTTGGCACAATTAGGAAAATCAAGAATTTATGAATATGAACAAGTGCATTGTCAAAATCTCAACGTTGATCATCGCGGCTTTTGTGCCTGTGGTGATTAGCGCCCAGCAGACCCTCACTTTGGAGCGGTGCCGTGAAATGGCTGTGGAGAACAACAAGACTCTGAAGCAGGCGGAAACCAAGATCGAGATGGCTGGTTACGACCGTAAGATAGCTCTGGCTAATTATTTCCCGAATATTTCAGCTACGGGCTCTTACATTTACAACGGCAATGACATCGCCCTTGTGGGCGATGCCGCATCGCAGAAACTTCAGAACATGGGAACGCTGGTCCATTCGCAGTTTCAGGACTTCGCCCAGAATCTGATGACAGCCATAAAATCCAATCCTGCGGCTGCGCTTGAGTACGCAGGCAGCCCGATGTGGCAGACTGTCCTTGGCGCTCTGTCGCAGACAGACATGTCTCAGGCGATCAATGCCTTGGGGAAAGAGATTGATGATGCGTTCCACCCTGATCTCCAAAACATATTCGTTGGCGCAGTCACGGTTCAGCAGCCTGTTTTCATGGGCGGGAAAATCATTGCCGCGAATCACATTGCCAAATTGGCAGAGCAGCTGTCAAAGACGCAATACGACCAGCAGTACCAACAGGTGATTGTCGATGTGGACCAGGCGTATTGGCAGATTGTCTCAATCGCTAACAAGAAGAAACTCTCCGATGCCTACGCCGACCTGCTTCACAAGATGGAGCACGATGTCGATCTTTCCGTCAAGGAGGGCGTGGCCACTGAGTCAGACGCTCTTCAGATCAAGGTGAAGGCCAACGAGGCCGACATGCTCAAGACCAAGGCGGACAATGGCTTGACCTTGGCTAAAATGCTTCTTTGTAAGCAGATAGGTTTGGATCTCGGCACTGAAATCGTTCTGGCTGACGAAAATCTTTCCGACATTCCTGTCCCGCAGATCGGCGCGGAGAAGTCGCTGGATCAGATCTACAGTGACAGGCCGGAGACCAGAAGCCTGGACCTTGCTTCCAAGATCTATGATGGAAAAGTGAGGGTCGCCCGTGCCGACATGATGCCTAAGATCGCCTTGATGGCAGGATATTCAATGACCAATCCAAACCTTAAGAATGGTTTCCAAAAAGACTGGGGCGGCTTCTTCAATGCCGGAGTGATGGTGAACATCCCGCTCTTTCACGGCTTCGAGGCCCTGAGCAAGACGCGTAAGGCCAAGGCGGAGGCGACATTGTACAGGACACAGTTGGAAGATGCCAAAAATCTGATCAACCTCCAGGTCACGCAGCTTCGCAAGCAGGAAGGGGAGGCGTTCGAAAAACTCACGATGGCACGGAATAACCTTGCGAGCGCGGAGGAAAACCTTCGGACTGCCACTGTCGGCTTCGAGGAAGGCGTTGTGGAGACGAACACCGCTCTGGCTGCCCAGACCGCATGGCTCAAGGCTAATTCTGAATATATTGACGCGGGAATCGAACTTCAGATGCTGGCCGCCAATCTTAACAAGGCCGAAGGAAACAGTCATGCCCAGGCAAAATAATCAATTGATAATAATAAAAACGTAAGAATATTATGGAAAAGGAAAAGAAAAGCTACAATCTTGTGATCGGTATTGTGGCGCTGATCGTTATCATTCTTCTGATCGCTGTAATCGGCTATTTTGTCTCTAAGCCGAAGCCGCTGGTAATCCAGGGTGAGGCCGAGGCCAGTGAGTATAGGGTTTCAGGCAAAGTCCCCGGGCGAATCGAGGAAATGTATGTAAAGGAAGGCCAGATGGTGCACAAAGGAGACACTGTTGCGTTCATCGACTCTCCTGAGGTTCGTGCCAAGCTCGCGCAGGCTAACGCGGTAAAGGCTGCCGTGAGCGCCCAGAGCAGGAAGGCCCAGAACGGTGCCCGCAAGGAACAGATAGCCGGTGCCTATGAGCTGTACCAGACGGCTCTCGTGCAGGAGGATGTGATGAGAAAGTCCTTCGACAGGATCCAGAAGCTTTACGACCAGAAGGTCATAGCCGCCCAGAAATATGATGAGGTCAAGGCAAAATATGACGCCGCCGTCGCTCAGACAAAGGCCGCCAAGAGCCAGTACGACATGGCTGTGAATGGCGCCCGCGCCGAGGACAAGGCTTCCGCGCAGGCTCTGGTTGATCAGGCAAACGGCGCGTTGATGGAAGTGGAGTCCTATCTTGGCGAGTTGTATCTGACATCACCTTCGGACGGAATCATCTCTGCGGTGTTCCCTAAGGTAGGTGAATTGGTCGGCCAGGGAGCTCCTGTGGCCAGCGTCACTGACTTGAACGACATCTGGTTCACTTTCAATGTCCGTGAGGATTATCTTCATGGAATGAAGCAGGGCGACAAGATCACGGTGATCATTCCTGCCCTTGACGGCAAAGAGGTTCCGGCGACAGTGAACTATGTTGCGGTCAGAGAGTCCTACGCCACATGGAAAGCCACGAAGGAGACAGGAATGTACGATGCCAAGACATTTGAGGTCAGGGCTGTACCGGATGTGAAGGTCGAAGGCATTCGCCCGGGCATGTCAGCAATCGTTAAATAGGAAACTGTGCTATGACTAACTGGCAGAGAATAATCGCGGTCGCGCGCCGTGAACTCAGGATCATCAGGCAACGTCCGCTCTATCTTCTGGGTTCGGTCGGTGTGGTCGCTTTCTGCGCCATATTCTTCCTGACATTTTTTAAGGCCGGCTTGCCGAGTGACATTCCAATAGGTCTGGTGGACTATGACTATTCCTCGACATCAAGGAATTTCTGCCAGCAATTGGATGCCACTCAGTTGGGCAAGGTTGTACACTATGATTCCTTCGCCGCTGCGCGGGAGGACATGAACAGAGGCAAGATCTCCTCTGTCTGTGTAGTGCCTGTAGGGATGAACGATGACATCCAGGCGAACAGACAACCTAAGATAACGTTCTACGTCAATGGCCTTTACTTCGTGAGCGGAGCTTTGGCTTGGAAGGACTTGCTGACGATGGTCAATCTGACCAACGGAGCTGTCCAGAGGGAGGCGTTCAGGGCACGGGGCTACAATGACAGCCAGATCATGGGCATGATCCAGCCGGTCAATGTGGATCTGCATCAAATTGGTAATGTGACCACGAACTATGGCTATTACCTGTGCAGCGTCCTATTGCCAGGGGTGTTGGAGATGATAGCGATAATAGTCCTTATATATTCCTTGGGCGCAGAACTTAAGTACGGCACTTCCCGCCACCTGCTCAAGACTTCGGGAGGTTCGATTGTTACCGCCATTGCAGGCAAGCTGCTTGTGTGGACACTGACGTTCTCGGCCATCGGCCTGATTCTCATCATGGTGATGTTCCATAGGCTTCATTTCCCTCTGGCCGGTTCGATCTGGAACATGTTCTTGGGAATAGTCCTGATGGTTCTTGCCAGTGAGGCGGTGGCGATCTTCATCATCGAGATGCTTCCGGTGCCGAGACTGGCTTTGAGTATCGGAGCCCTTTACAGTGTGCTGGGATTCTCTCTTTCGGGATTTACGCTTCCGATTGAAGCCATGCCTCCTTACATTCAAGGGCTTGCGTCCGCATTCCCACTCCGTCACTACTATCTGTTCTATGTGCAGGAGGCAATCTTAGGCGCGGGATTTGCCGGATGGTGGAAGCAGGCGGTCTATCTGCTGTTGTTCATCCTTGTGCCTCTCACAGGGCTGTACCGCCTGAAGAAAGCGTACATTTACCAGAATTACCCTAAAGACTAAGTGAAATGAGCAATTCATACTTAAAGACATGGATCAAGGACTTCTGGGGAATATTCTGCCATGAGTTCCGTCAGATTTTTTCGGACAGCGGCGTCCTGTTGATCTTTTTGGTGGCCGGACTTGCCTATCCGTTGCTTTATAATCTGGTTTACCTGAACGGAATACTGTCAGATACTCCTGTGGCGGTAGTGGATAACTGCGACAGCCAAGACAGCCATCGTCTGATAAGGGAAATTGACGCCACAAGAGAAGTGGAGGTCGCCGCCAAATGTGTGAACATGGCCGAGGCTGAGAAGATGATGCAGGAGCGCAAGGTCAACGGCATCATATATTTCCCTTCAGATTTCACCGAGAAACTTGCCCGGAATGAGACGGCCACGTTCTCCGTCTATGCTGACATGAGCAGTTTCCTGTACTACAAGAACGCATTGATGGCGACGAATTTCGTGATGCTTCATGAGGTCGGCAAGATACAGATGCAAAGGTATTCATCCTTGGGCATGACTGAGCAGTCCGCGCTTCAGACTGTGAAACCTCTGGGCTACGAGGAAAACAATCCTTACAACAGGGCTTTCAACTACAGTTTCTTCCTTATCTCCGCGATCTTGATGATCATCATCCAGCAGACACTGTTCTACGGAATGTCCCTGCTGGTCGGAACCGCAAGGGAGCGAAACCGCAGTTTCGCCTCGCTGCCTGACCGGTTGGAAGGCCATGGCGTGGGTCGTGTTGTCTTGGGACGCGGTGGCGCCTATTGGCTTCTTTATCTTGCCGTCGGGATGTACATCATCTTCATCGTTCCTTCCATATTCGGCATTCCTCAAAGAGGAGAATTCCATGATGTGCTGGCTTTAGTGGTGTTCTTCATCACCGACTGCGTGTTCTTCAGCATGACATGGAGCACTCTGATCACAAGGCGGGAGTCAGTGTTCCTGCTCTTCCTCGCGATGTCCCCGGTGGCTTTGTTCCTTACGGGATGTTCGTGGCCGACAATCGCTTTCCCTGAATTCTGGCGTTGGTTTTCGTACATTTTCCCATCAACGTTCGGTGCGCAAGGTTTCATCAACCTCAGTACTGCCGGAGGGGACATGGGCGCTGCCGATGTGCAGATGAAGGCCATGATCCTGCAGACTATAATCTACTTCTTTCTCTCCTGCGCCGCCATATATGCTGAGAACTGGTTCATACGCCACAAGGAATCTTTGCTTGAGAAACGCAGCAGGCTTGAGAAGCGCATCGGCATAGATCGCGCGGAGGACGCGAAGATCATTGCCGGCAAGTAAGGGCAAATTCAATATACCAAACTGGTTAATACTGGCTGGTAGATAATAGATGTAAGGCTATAGACACTGAATCCCGAATTTTGGTAACGTGCAAAATTCGGGATTCAGTGTCTATAGCCGACTCTTTAGGTTTTGAGAGTCTACTTGTCGGTCACTCTCCGACGTGGAAAGCCACGCGGAGTTCTTCGATTTCCTCGTCGGTGATCGGGTTCAGTTTGCCCAACGGTGCCGCCAGAACCAGCGAGCGGGCGCTGAAGTCAGCCACCTCAAGGCGATCGAACGTGTTGATGAGCTTGTCGCCTGTCACTACAACCGAATCGTTCTCCAACATGACGAACGGCCTCTTTTTGAATTCATCGGCAAGCTCGGCAAGATGTTCGTTGTACTGGCTTCCGAACGGGAATGTAGGGATGTCCTGAAGGAATATCCAGCTTTCCGGAATCGTGCGCACGTCAAACTTGACACCAGTCGTGCAGAATCCCATCAAAGCAGGGGACTGGGTCATGATTATCGAGTTGACCTTAGGGTTACGGCGGTAGATCTCATAGTGCAGTGCCACCGAGCGGCTGGCTCTTTTCCCGGCCTCTACCATTCCGTCTTTCACCTGTACAATGTCCTCCGGGTCAAGATCCCAACGCTGCATGCTGGAAGGGGTGATGAGAAAATCATTGCCTCTCCAGCGCACAGACGCCGTTCCGTAGGAGCTGCACATGAGCCCCTGCGAGCATGCCCTGCGGACAATCTTGCAGATCTCGGCACGGATCGCCCTTTCATCTGATGGATGCTTCACATCCATAAAATGCTGGAAGGTGTTGTTCACCGCCCTTTCGTGCTGGAGGATCTGATCCTCGCTGAGGTATTTAGGCTCGCCTAAGATTTTGGCGTTCAGAATGGTGCGTGCGCAGAGCTCAAGAGTCTCAAATCTTTGGTAAGCATCGGCGATGTCATCACCTGCGACCACGACCCCGTGATTCTCCATGATGACGGCCTTGAATTCCGGATTCTTCTTGAACTCGGCCACGATCTTCTTTCCAAGAAGCTCGCTGCCAGGAAGTGCGTACTCGGCAAATCCTACAGGGCCGCATGTGGCACGCGCCTGCGGGATAATGCTGGTGTCAGGAACCTGGTGAACCATGCTGAAGGTCACCAGTCCTGGAGGATGGGCGTGGATTACAGAATGAATGTGCGGATTCATTTTGTAGATGGCCTTGTGGAACGGGTACTCGGATGATGGCCTGTGAGGTCCCACAATGGTTCCATCGGCTTTCACACACATGATGTCAGCCGAGGTCAACGATCCCTTGTCAATTCCAGCCGGAGTGATCCACATGTCTCCGTTGTCGTCCATGATGGACAGGTTGCCACCGGAGGTCGTGGTCATCTCGCTGCGATAGATCCTGCCGATGATGATTGCGATTTGCTCGGCTGGATGCATCAGATTTACGTCAAGCTGTTTCATAATATGAATGAATTACATTGAAGTTATTGTTCTAAGGCAAAGCGGCTGCTCAGATTCCCGATCATGCCAGCATGACCTGTCCGCCTGTTACAGGAATCGCCTGCCCGGTCTCTCCTGTCTGGTCAATAGCGTAGAGGATGGCCTTGCAGACATCTACGGGGTTGCAGCCCTTGCGCATAGGCACTTGGGCCAGGTAATAGTCCTTGACATCCTGCACAGTCTTAGCTCCCGGGACCTTTCCTGCGTTCAGGTACTGGATGAACAGACCGTTCTCAGGGTTGCTCCACAGCGGTCCATCGTAATAGTTCCCTGGACAGATGCTGTTGACCTTAACCCTGTAAGGAGCAAGTTCAAGAGCGAATGACTGGGTCAGGCCTATGCCGCCGAACTTGCCTCCGGCGTAGGCGAAATTGGCCTTGCTGCCGCGCAGCCCGCTCTTGCTGTTGACTTGTATGATGTCAGCGAAATACTCCGGATCCCATGCGGTCTCGATTTTCATCAGGTGTGAGGCGACCTTTGCGCAGAAGAAGTAAGCCTCATAGTTGATTTTGGTGACGAACTCGAAGTTCTCCGGAGTCATCACATCCAGTCCTCCGGCGCGGACAACCCCGGCGTTGCTGACAAACGTGTCCAAGGCACCGAAGTTCATCACGGTCACCTTCATCAAGTTTTGAAGGCTTGCCATGTCGGCGACGTTTGTCTTTACGAATATCGCCTTGTTGGATCCGGCTTTCTCATTGAAACTTGCCGCTGTCTTCTCACCCGTGGTCTCGTTCAGGTCTGCCACCACGATGTTGGCTCCTTGGGACATCAGCTCGCGGGCGATGCCTTCCCCGAATCCTTGAGCGGCTCCTGTGACGATGATGGTCCGGCCTTCCACGCGTCCATTTGACGCGGACGAGGCAACCCTGCGGCGGTAGTTCTCCACCTCCCAGTTGTCGATGAAGTCAATCCAGGCCGGCTCCATCGGATGCTCTCCTCCGAAACTCTGTGCGTGGTACGCCACCTTCATCGCGTCTGTGAACACATCCGTGATGATCTGCGCGTTCTTTGCGCTGTCGCCTGCAGCCACTAGGCCGATGCCCTTGATAAGCAAAACCTTTGGCGTGTAGCCTTTCACTTTTGTGAAAGACTCGATCTTCTCTTCCGCCTGCTTGAGAATCTCCTGGCCGGACTCGGAGTCAATGAAGATGTAGGCGCTTTTGCAGTACACAATCATGTCCGGGGTGAATGGCTTGGAGATCATCTCGAAATGATTGTCAAGGAAAAAGTCCACAAGGGCATTTTTTGTGACCTTCAGCGTTTTGAGCCCCCTCCCGGAGCGCGAGAGCATCTGCCTGACCGCAGGAACGATGTCTGTTACGGTGTCGGAGACGGTTGTCTCACCCTCAGGAAGCGCGGCCACCTTTGCCTTGAGTTTTTCAAGGATTTCTGAATATATCGCCTCGATCCCGGCGGTGGTGTCTCCGCCCACGAATATTCCGTGATTCTGGAGAAAGATCACCTGCGGCTCCCTGCCTTTGGCCTTCTTGTAGGCCTTGATCCGGTCGTAAACCTTCTTGAAAAGCGTGTAACCAGGGTCGGTATATTCAATGAAAAGGGCTTCGGGAAATATTTCCTTGCAGGCCGCCTCGGCGTTCACCGAGCACATCAGGCCGTTCACAAGGGTGGGGTGAAGGTGCACAACGAAGGCGAATCCCATGCAGTTATGAAGGGATGTCTCCACGGATGGCCTCCTGTCCTTTGTCACGCAGGCCGCCGCGAGGTCGTTCTTGACCTGCTCCTCGCGGACCACGGTGTCATCGCTGTAAGCCTTTTCGCCCATCTCGTTCAGAAGGGCTCTGTCAAGGACGGCGAACCCGTCCTCTGTTATCGTCGCGAGGGCGTGGCCGCTGGCCTTGACCCAAAGATTATCGTTGTTTTTGTAGGATGTGTTTCCTCCTCCGGCGATCACGAATCTGGAGTCCTGGCCGAGCTTCCTGGAAATCGCGATAAGATCTTCAATTTGTTTCATGTCCGTGTGTCAATTATGTGATTTGTAATATTCCTAAAGAATGGTCCTGCGGATCAGCTCGTCGCCGGCTTCGATTGAGTCAAGCCCGGCCTGATGCGCGGCCACCGCGCAGGCTCCACGGTAGTTGGTTCCACGCAGTCTCTCGCTGAGTCCCTCCGAGTTGTCGCGGGTGCGCAGGCGGATCGGCTCCAGGGCCGGAGTGTTGTGCTCCGATCCGAAGGTGACAATGAATCCCTCGTCCTGAAGATAGTCGGAGTATCTCTCGAGCACCTCGGTTGTGTTGCGCGTCGTGATGAATTCGACTGATCTGATCCCGCGTTTTTTCAACGTGTCGGAGGCTTTCTGGAGGTCTCCCTCAAAATCGGTGAAATCGCCTTTCGGGTCATCGGCCAGGAACGGGTAGGTCGGGATTCCGCCGGCGGCCTTGATGATCCGGCAGACTGTTTCCATCGGAAGGAACGCTTCCGGATCCTCCGGCACGAAGGCCGCACCTCCGGACTTGAGAAGTCTGCTCCGGATCTCGTTCTCCACCGCCGCCTCGTTTTCCAGGGCGGATTTCAGGGGCTGGCCACCGAAAATCCTCTCATAGAGGTCGATCCGGTCTTTTGTCTCTTTATGTTTAGACTCCACCGCATGTCTCAATCCTTTGGCAAGATGCCTCTCACGGACTGATCCTCTGGTCAGATTCTTCACGACTGTCTTGAAGTCAATTCTGAATCCGGCCTTGACCGAGTCAAGGTGGGTGTTAAGCTTGACGCACATTCTTTCCACCTGTGCATTCGACTCGGCCCTCACCCGGGCGAGCATCCTGGCCTCTTCTCCGCTTAGGACCACCGGGTAGGACAGGCCTTTCCCGCTGAGGTAGGTGCGTCCCGGGTTGTTCGGATCGTTCACCCTGAGCCCGGCGGCCTGGTCCTCGCTGTTCAGAGAGATAAACTCGATGTTGAACATCGGGTAGAGGTGTCTCGCGGCGCATTCATCATTCCACTCCCTGTAGCCGTCCAAGCTATAGAAGTCGTTGATTCCCACAACTCCGACTCCTTCTGAAGCGGCCATGTCCAAAGCCTGTCTCACGCCAGTGAAGGCACTGAACGAGAATGGAGTGTGAAGATGTGCGTTTACATCGATTATTTTTTTCATATTAATGAATATTCATTTTTTCAAAAATAATAATAATCCGGCAAAGCCAATTCTTCAATGTGGATTTTTAAAGCCATTCGATCAAATTTGAAATTAATTTGCTAAATTTGCGGAATATGCCACGAAGAAAATTTCGATAACATAACAGATCTTACAAATGGAAAAAAAACAACAACAAGGTAACATTTTCGCTATTGTGATAATGTTCTTCCTGTTTGCGATGATCTCCTTTGTGACTGGATTCCAGAATCCGTTCGGAGTCATCGTGAAGCAGCAGTTCGCGGCATCGAACTTCATGTCCCAGCTGGGTAATGCGGCCAACTTCATCGCCTATGCTTTCATGGGCCTGCCTGCCGGCATGATTCTGTCCAAGAAGGGCTACAAGTTCACAGCCCTCGCGGCAGTGACCGTAGGCTTCATCGGAGTCGGGATCACATTCCTTTCAGGAATAGCCGGTAGTTTCGCCGTCTATCTTCTCGGTGCATTCGTTTCCGGTTTCTCGATGTGTATGCTCAACACGGTTGTCAACCCTATGCTCAACACCCTTGGCGGTGGCGGCAACAGAGGCAACCAGCTCATTCAGTGGGGCGGCTCTTGCAATTCGCTGAGCGCCACTATCGTGCCGGTCCTTGTAGGATACCTCATCGGTGACGTGGCCAATGACACTCAGATCTCTGACGCGAACCCGGCGCTTTTCATCGCCATGGGTATCTTCGCGCTTGCGTTTCTCATCATCGCCGTGTCTAAGATTCCTGAGCCTGAGCACGAGGCTACGGCCGTATCCGGTGACTCCAGCAAGCTCACCCTCAGTGAGAATGTCAAGGGCGCCCTGTCGTTCAGACACTTCGTTCTTGGAATCATCGCGATCTTCCTGTATGTCGGAGTCGAGGTCGGAATCCCTAATTTCGTCAATCTGTATATGACAATGACACCGGAGCTTGGCGTCAGCGCCGCTGTGGCCGGAACAATCGTCGGAATGTACTGGTTCCTTATGCTCGTGGGCCGTCTTGTAGGCGCTTCCGTGGGCGGCAAGGTCTCCAGCCGCGCCATGGTTGCCTTTGTCGGAACTGTCGCTATAGTATTCCTTCTCCTTGGAATGATACTTGGCGACACGACAACCGTCAAGTTCCCTGCCATCACCTCGCAGCTTTCGTTCTCCCTTGCTGAGATTCCAATCGGTGTGATGTTCTTCATCCTCTGTGGTCTCTGCACTTCAGTCATGTGGGGCGCGATCTTCAACCTCGCTGTTGAAGGACTTGGCAAGTACACATCAATCGCTTCCGGACTGTTCATGGTGATGGTTTGCGGTGGTGGGATTCTGCCTCTCATCCAGGGCGCTGTCGCTGATTTCTCAGGCTACCTTGTCAGCTATGTTGTTGTCATCATCGCTGTCGCCTACATCCTCTGGTACGCCCTCTTCGGTTCCAAAGTGAAAGAGACAGCTTAACTGAAAATCTGTCCCGGTAAAGCATGATTTACCGGGACTAATCATAAAATATCATGGAACAGACTTTAGTAATAGGAATAGATGTCGGTGGACAGACCACCAAATGCGGTGTGGTTGACGCGCGCGGCACAGTGCTGGCCCAGACGGTGATCCGTTCGGACTCCTACACTGAGGTGGAACCTTACATAGCCGAGTTGGCGGCTGCTTTGAAGAAGATAATCGCCGACGCCAACGCTGAGGGCCAGATCCGTGGAATTGGAGTCGGAGCACCTAACGCCAACTACTACACCGGAGAGGTAGAGAATGCCGTGAACCTTTCTTGGGGTCGCGCAGGCGCCATACCTTTCGCTGCAATGCTCTCCGAGGCGATGGGAGGAATCCCTGTGACCCTCACCAATGACGCCAACGCCGCCGCAATGGGTGAGATGACCTACGGAGCGGCAAGGGGAATGAAGAATTTCATCATGATCACCCTTGGCACCGGTGTCGGAAGCGGAATCGTCATCAACGGTGAGATGGTCTATGGCCACGACGGATTCGCCGGCGAGCTTGGTCACACCACGATAGTGCGTCACAATGGCCGTCACTGCAACTGCGGAAAAAACGGTTGCCTTGAGACCTACTGCTCCGCGATCGGAGTCGCCAGGACCGCCCGCGAGTGGCTGGACATGAGCAATGAGCCATCATCTCTCCGCAGCCTTGACAACATCACGTCGAAGGATGTCTACGAGGCCGCGAAGGAAGGCGATGCACTTGCCATCAAGATCTTTGAATATACCGGAACTCTCCTCGGAGAGGCTTTCGCCGACTTCATCGCGTTCTCCGCACCGGAGGCGATAGTCCTCTTCGGCGGCCTCGCGAGAAGCAGGGAGTTCCTCACCGAACCGATTCTCCGTTCGATGAACGACAACGTTCTCTCTCTCTGGAAAAACAAGGTCCAGCTGGTCTATTCCCAGCTTAAAGAGTCCGACGCCGCCATCCTCGGTGCCTCCGCCCTCGCGTGGGAAAGATAGTTGCCGTGGAGCGCAAGCTTCTGTAAATGAATATGTTGATGCACCCACCTCTGTCCCGTATCGGGCAAGGGGAGGGTGCGTCTTGTCATTGAAGTACAATCACTTACCCTCCACGTGTTACTGTAACCGTAGCTGCATTAAAAGCATATTTTCTAACCGAGAATCTCCTTGAGGAACGGGCCGGTGACGGAGGCGGGGTTCCGGGCGAGGGCCTCGGGGGTGCCTTGGGCGACAATCCGGCCACCTCTTCGTCCTCCATCGGGGCCAAGGTCGAAAATGTAGTCGACACTCTTGAGAACATCGAGGTTGTGCTCGATGATGATTACCGTGTTGCCTTGATCGACAAGCTGTTGCAGGACGTTGAGCAGCACTTTGATGTCCTCGAAATGGAGGCCGGTAGTCGGCTCGTCAAGGATGTACAGGGTGTTTCCGGTGGCTTTTCTGAACAGTTCGGCGGCCAGTTTCATACGCTGGCTCTCACCTCCGGAAAGTGTCACGGCTGACTGGCCGAGATGAACGTAGCCAAGCCCCACATCGACAAGCGCCTTAAGTTTCTGTGCGATCGCAGGAATCGGCCTAAAGAACTCGTAGGCCTCGCTGATAGGCATCTCAAGCACATCATTGATGCTCTTGCCCTTGTAATGTACGGCCAGCGTGTCTTCCTTGTACCGTCTGCCCCTGCACTCATCGCAGACCACATTCACGGATGGAAGGAAGTTCATCTCGATGACCTTGATTCCGGCTCCTTTGCAAGCCTCGCAACGCCCCCCGGCCACATTGAACGAGAACCTTCCGGCCTTGAACCCGCGCACCTTTGCGTCCGGAGTGTCTGCGAACAGATTGCGTATGTCGTTGAACACGCCGGTGAATGTCGCAGGGTTGGATCTCGGCGAGCGTCCGATCGGACTCTGGTCAATCTCGATCAGCTTGTCGATGTTTTCGACTCCCTCAATAGAATCATAAGCCAGAGGACGCATCTTCGCCCTGTAGAACTTGTTCTTGAGAATCGGCATCAGAGTCTCGTTGATGAGGGTCGATTTGCCGCTTCCGCTTACTCCGCTGATCCCGATGAAGCATCCCAGCGGAAAGTTCACAGACACGTTCTTAAGGTTGTTCCCTCTCGCTCCATTGATGCTCAAGAACTTGCCGCTGCCTGTGCGACGCACGGACGGAACCGGAATGGAATCTTTCCCCTGAAGGTAATCCAAAGTCTTTGACTTTCCGAATATGCAGTGCCTTGCGGTCTCCTTGTCCAGCGATGCCGGAACCTTTCCATTTTCCGGTGAATATTCCATCAGAGCCTTCAGAGGGGCGTTCAGGCATATTCTTCCACCTTTTTCGCCCGCTCCCGGACCCACATCCACAAGCCAGTCGGCGTTCGTCATCGTCTCGTAGTCATGCTCTACGACCATTACGGAGTTGCCCTCGTCCCTTAGCTCTTTCAATGAATTGATCAGCTTTCGGTTGTCTCTTTGGTGCAGCCCTATGGACGGCTCGTCCAGGATGTAAAGCACATTGACGAGTTTTGAGCCGATCTGCGTGGCTAGCCTGATCCGCTGGCCCTCTCCACCGGAAAGCGAGGCCGTAGGACGGTCAAGCGACAGATAGTCAAGGCCTACGTCCAGCATAAACTGGACCCTTTCGTTGAGTTCCTTGAGGATGTCACGGGCGATGTTGTTCTCCCTCGTGTTCAGTTTTCCCGGCAGGGACAGGAACCATTCCTTAAGCTCTGTCATCTCCATCGCGGCCACCTCGGAGATGGTCTTGCCGTCGATTTTGAAGCATAATGCGTTCTCATTGAGGCGGGTCCCGTGGCAGACAGGACACACGATCTTCTCATCGATGTCCTCCACGATTCCATCGAACGTGACCATCTCGGACATATTCCCTTCCCCTACACGGAACAATTCATCGCTTCCGAATATGATGTGGGATATCGCCTCGTCAGGAATCGAATCAATGGGATCGTACAGTGAGAAGTTGTATTTCCGTGCGATGGAGCGGATCACGTCAAATTTCTTGGTCTCCCTCATCTTCCCCAGCGGAACTATTCCTCCGTCCGCTATCGAGACGGAGCGGTCAGGGATAATCGTGTCCATATTCACATCCACTATCATTCCAAGTCCTTTGCAGTGAGGACAGTAACCTTCCGGAGAGTTGAAGGAGAAAGAGTGTGGAGCCGGCTCCTGCAAGGATATTCCCGAATCTGGATCGACAAGATGCTTGGAGAAATGGCGGAGTTTGTCCGAGCCGGACTCCAGCAGCGCCACCGAGCCTTTGCCGAGGCTCAGCGCTGTCATCACGGAGTCCCGCACCCGCTTCCCGTCCCCCTCCGATGGCTTGAGTTTGTCCACAACCAGCTCGATGAAATGGCTCTTGTAGCGGTCCAGGGCCTCCACTTCGTTCAGCGGTAGGATATTCCCGTCCACCCTGACTTCGGTGTAGCCGCGCTTGCGGAGCTGGTCGAACAGTTCGCGGTAGTGCCCCTTGCGGCCGACAACCAACGGAGCAAGCAGGTAGCACTTTTTCCCCTTATATTCATTCATTATGAGGTCCACGATCTGCGCGTCGGTGTAGCGGACCATCTCTTTCCCCGTGACCGGTGAATATGCCCTTGAGGCCCTTGCGTAGAGGAGCCGGAGGAAGTCGAATATCTCTGTGATGGTCCCTACGGTCGAGCGAGGGTTGTTACCCGTGGTCTTCTGCTCGATCGCAATGATCGGACTCAGTCCCGTGATGCTCTCTACCTCAGGCTTTTCCAGCACTCCCATGAAGTGCTTGGCGTAGGTGGAGAGGGTGTCCATGTACCGCCTTTGCCCCTCGGCGTAGATCGTGTCGAACGCCAGCGAGGATTTCCCGCTGCCGCTAAGTCCCGTCACGACCACCAGTTCCCCTCTGGGAATGTCCACGTTCACCCCCCTGAGGTTATGCGCCTCCGCCCCCCGGATCTCGATATATTCTTTCTTGCTCATCGTTTCCGCTTTTGTAACAGTTAAAAAGTGACTTGCTTCACCTTGGCCAAATCTGCGCCGACTTGTTTTTGACGCTTCTTATTCCGCAAATTTAACGAATATTCAGTAAATTTGTAGTCAAGATTAAAACAGACAATCAATGAGCCAGAATCATCAGCTTAACATCAAGACATTTATATTCAATTCTTTCCGTGAGAATTGCTATGTGCTTTGGGATGCGGAGGGGAATTGCGTGATTGTGGACCCGGGGTGCTATTGGCAGGAGGAGTTCGGGCGGCTCAAGGAGTTCATCGCTGCTGAGGGACTGAAGCCCAAGGCTGTGTGGCTGACACACGGGCATTTTGACCATGTGCACGGAGTGCTGAAGGTCGTGGCGGAATATTCAGTGCCGGTGCTGATGTCCCCGGAGGACAAGATCGTGCTGGACAACAACCGGAACGTGGTGAGAGAGTTCGGGCTGACGGCTCCGGATTCTTCTCAGATCAAGACTGTTGACATTTGGGACGGGGAGATTCTGGACACTCTGGATGGCGCGCCTTTCAAGGTGATCACCACTCCCGGGCACACTCCCGGTGGGGTTTGCTACTATTGCGAGCCTGACAAGGTGCTGCTCAGCGGTGACACCCTTTTCGCCGGCGCAATCGGTCGTACAGACCATCTTGGAGGGGATTATGACAGAGAGATAGTCAGCGTGATGGACAAGCTTATGGGTCTGCCGGGGGATGTGGATGTGCTTCCAGGCCACGGACATCGCACCACTATCGCTGACGAGCGTACCCACAACCCGTTCCTCCAGCCTTTCAACGAGCCGGAGGAAGACCCTGACTGGGATGGTGACGGAATAGAGATCGATCCCATCGGCCGCTGAGCTTGTCGAAGCGACTGAAATAACACAAAAGAACATAAATAATGCACATAGGAATAGCAGGCAACATAGGCAGCGGCAAGACAACCCTCACAAAGATGTTGGCCGCCCATTACGGATGGACACCGAAGTACGAGTCGGTGACCTACAACCCCTATCTGGAGGACTACTACAAGGACATCCCCCGCTGGTCGTACAATCTTGAGACATATTTCCTCGCCCAAAGGTTCAAGGACGTGCTGGAGATCGCCAGAAGCAAGGATGTCATCATCCAGGACAGGACCCTCTTCGAGGGCGTGCACATCTTCGTGGCCAACAACTACGCCATGGGCAACCTCACCAAGCGCGACTACGAGACCTACATGGACCTCTACAACGTGATGGCCGCCACGGTGCGCAAGCCCGACCTGCTGATCTACCTCAAGTCATCGGTGCCGCACCTCGTGGCGCAGATCCAGAAACGTGGCCGCGACTATGAGCAGACGATGAGCATTGAATATCTCAGCGGCCTGAACGACCGTTACGACAAGTGGATCAATGAATATGACGGCAAGATCCTCACCATCGAGGCGGATGACCTTGACTTCGAGAACCGCCCCGAGGACTTCGCCTCCATCACGGACCGCATCGACGCCGAGCTCTATGGCCTCTTCCCGCTGTAGAAGCAGACTACCCTAAGGTTATTTCTCATTCCTTATTGATGCCGATAAACCTGGCTCCTTCCCTCGAAGCAGACTGTCCTAAGGTTATTTCTCATTCCCCGAAGGCTGCGAGGACAGAAGTCGGGTAGAGAGCGGAGCCATCGGAGGTAAAGGCGCCTGCTCCGTATGCTCCCCAGTTGCGGTCCGGCTTCTCGTAGATCGAAGGTCTCCACTTACCGTCAACTTCCGGTTCCCAGTAGAAGACCCCGGCGCAGATGGACAAAGCTTTGGCCGAGTTCATGAAATCTTTTATGCACTTAGTTGAGGCTGCAAGGTCTGAGGCACTGCCACTCACACCAATCTCGCAGACCATAACCCGGCAACCGTATTTTGCGGCCAATGTCTTGATGTTCAGAATCGCAGCCGAGTTCATAGCCTTCCATGTCATTCCGGAGCCAGCCATCGGATAGTGCGAGAGTCCAATCATGTCGAACTTTCCACCGTTGGCCTTGAGTTTGTCAAAAAACCAAGAGTTGTCCTGATAGGCGTTGTCAATGTGGACAATAACCTGCGCTCTCGGGAATATGGCCTTGACGGCATCGTAGCCAGCGTTGTTAAGCGCAGTGTAGTTCTTCCAACCACCGGCGATCTCCCCTTTGTCATTGTAAAGCCGACCGGTTTCCCATAGCATGCCGGGACGGGTCTCATTGCCGACCTGAATCCACAGAGGAGTCACTCCGGCGGATTTAAGGGCTGAGAGAACATCCTTGGTGTGCTCGGCTACCTTGGCGGAAAGTCCCTTAAGATCCAGTCCTGACCACTCCGCTGGAGTGATCTGCTTTCCGGGATCAGCGAAGAAGTCACTGTAGTGAAAATCAATCATCACCGACATCCCCACATCGGCAGCCCGCTTGGCCATCGTCACGACATCATCCTTGCCGCTCCAACCGTTAGGATCCTCAGGCTTCACCCAAACGCGAAGACGAATGGCATTGACACCTGCGCTCTTCAGCACCGGAAACAGCCCCGTGTTCCCTTTGGCATCCTTGAAAGCTGTCCCATTGATTCTGGACGGATTGTGAGCCATGTCATATTCCATCTCCGAAGCCCAGCTTATGTCCGCCCCACGCGCAAAGGCCACCTCTTCGACCGGTGGAACATCCGGTTCCTCTTTCTTTTCGTTGTCCGAACCACCACAGCCGGCACCTAACACCGAAGCCGCAAGAACAGATGCGGCCAATGCAAAAAAACGGGAATATAAAGCACTCATTGTAAAATAGGCTAAAGACTCTCGATGTTCTTCTCGTTGAGCAGGTTCTTGCCCTCGGCCGTGTAGGCGTACTCGATGCGGTCGGCGTAGTGCTTCTCGACCTTGCCGCGCACGATCTTCATCGTGCTGTTCACCAAGCCGTTCTGCTCGGTGAACGGCTCCGGAAGCACGGCCACGGCGGCCGGCAGCCACCTCTCCGGGAACATCCCGCCGTGAGAGCCACCCTTCTTGTAGGAGTCAATCTCCTCCTGAATCTTCCTCAGCATCGCCTCCTTGCCCTCACGCGAGGCCGGATCCAGACCCTTCGAGGAAGCATATTCCTTGAGAGCGTCCTTAGCGGGAACAATCAGCACGATCGTGTAAGGATCCTGGTTGTTGTGCAGGATGACCTGCTCGATGTATTTGGAACTGTCGGTCAAGGAGTCCTCGAAACCTTCCGGACTGTACTTCTCACCGTCGGAGGAAATCAACAGGGACTTAAAGCGACCCACAACGAAAAGATATTCAGAATCATACATATAGCCCATATCCCCGGTGTGCAGCCAGCCGTCACGGAGAGCCTCGGCAGTGCCCTGCGGGTTCTTCCAGTAACCGGCCATCACATTCTCTCCGCGAACGACAATCTCTCCCTTGGTGCGGAGCGGAACCTCGTTGCCGTTGTCGTCACAGATCTTTAGGTCAAGCGGCTTCACCACACGGCCGGAAGAGCCGAACATCGCGTGTCCCTCGGAATTGGCTGAGATGATAGGTGTCGCCTCGGACACACCGTAGCCCTGGAACATCGGGATGCCGATGGCGCAGAAATATTTCTGAAGCTCGATGTCCAGAAGCGCACCGC
>ERZ808252.302-NODE-302-length-50030-cov-16.823892_pt1 | contig 50030 bp, 45 predicted proteins | sample MGYA00521242_ERZ808252 | MGnify/ENA primary metagenome ERZ808252 (study PRJEB31516, sample SAMN03275581) | gut metagenome | biome: mammalia-associated habitat; material: feces | host: Papio cynocephalus | place: Kenya | collected 2012-08-07 ... | reverse complement strand
TTTAAATAGTAGTTTAGAGATTTAAAACAAAAAATTTTTACATGCGTTTGCCCTGCAATTGTAATAGAAATGGGTAGACGCTGGGCAAAAGTTTTGTTATTATACACACATATTTTGCGCGACTAGCTCAGTTGGTTAGAGTACAAGCATGACACGCTTGGGGTCTTTGGTTCGATTCCAAAGCCGCGCATTTTTTTTGTTTTCCAAATCAAACTTTACATTTGATTTATTATATTCCTTCTAAAAAATGCATTTTTTACATTCAGGCCAATAAACTATTTACCCTGGGTAAATAATATATTTACCTGTGGTAAATAGACTGTTTACCTAAGGTAAATAAGCTATTTGCCAATGGAAAATAACGTATTTACTCAAGGAAAATGCCCGTATTTTAACTTAACTCCACAAAAGCTAATATAAGCAAAAAAATCAATAAATTTTTGCCAAAAAGTTGTTTTTTGAAATTTATTCAGTATAATGTAAAATAAGTTGTGATATACAAATCCATTGGAGGTGCGCATGCCTTTTTCTGTAATTGAAGATATGTATGAATCTTTGACTTTGGAAAAGCAGCAGGAGCTTTATGATTATCTATGCTTTTTGGTGAGCAAAAACGGCAATTTAAAGCAGGAATATACTTCTAAAAATACATATTCAAAAGAGTTTTTTACGCTGTTTGGGAAGCTTGAAGACTCCTCTTTTGTTGAGCCGGAAGATAATGTTGAGCTTGAAAATGGAGATGAGCTATTTTGAAATATTTTTTAGACACAAATGTAATAATCGATGCCTTGAAAGATAAAACAGAGTTGCTCCGTAGTCATTTTGAAAAGGTAAATTCAACGGACATTTATATTCCGTCAATTGTTATTGCGGAACTTGAATATGGTGCGCTCCATAGCAGTAACTATGAAAGAAACAAATCACTTTACGAACTTTTTATAAAAGAATTTGCAGTGATTCCTTTTGACAGGCAATGCTGTGAATCTTATGGAAGAATCCGGCAGAAACTTTCTGAAAAAGGTCTTGTTATAGGTTCTAATGACATGCTTATAGCTGCAACCTCTATTACGTATTCTGCGGTATTGGTTACTCATAACGTAAGAGAATTTAGCCGAATTGATGGACTTGTTGTTGAAGACTGGCTGAAATAGATTTTGCTTTATTTTTCCACACTGATTAGAAAAAACAAAGAGTTTCTTGTATTTATTGCGATTTATTCATTATAATGTAAAATAGATTACTGAAAAGTTGGTTATAACAGAGATTCCCACATCAAGTGTGGGAATGACAGGAAAATTCAAGTACGACAATGACAGAGAGATGAAACAACTGCGGGAATGACAGAGAAATGAAAGTTGTCATTGTCGGACTTGATCCGACAATCCAAAAAACTAGAGGTCTTTTATGAAGAAATTTATTGTTCCAGCTTTATTTGCGTTTTTATTTGTGGCAGCATCCTGCATGAACATGAGTGGCGGCTCAGAAAAAGGCGGCTCAATCCGTGTTGCCTTGCCGGGCGGACGCTACGTTTACGATAAAAGCAATGCCGACAAGTTTGTTGTGCGTGTAATTGGCGAAGCCGAGACTATAGAGAAGGATGCGATGTTGGGGGGGGGTAATCGAGTTCACGGAACTTGAAGCCGGTGAATATACAGTTGAGGCGGAAGCGCGGGATTCCGCGAATAATGATGAGCTTATCGCGTCTGGAAGCAAAGACATAAAAGTTGAAGCGGATAAAACCACAGAATGCCCTTTTACCCTTATAGTTTCCAACTGCTTTGTTGCCGAGGACGGAAGCATAGTCATAAACAAGACCAAGCTTGAAAAGACAGCCCTTGCAACTGTAACTGATACCGCCACAACAATCACAGGAAGCGGAAGCAACGGTGTTTTTGTTGACGGACGCACAGTAACTTTAAGCCCATACAGCATAGGCAAGTACGAAGTAACCCAGGAACTTTTTGAAGCCGTAATGGGAGAAAATCCAAGTAGTTATACTAGCTCTCCTGAAGATGGTGAAATTCAAGAATATCGTCCTGTTGAGCAGGTAAATTGTTATTATGCGGTTGTATTCTGTAATAAACTTTCCGCTTTAGTTGGACTTGAAAAATGCTATACAATTGAGTCAAGTGGCAGTGAAATTGATTATGATAGTATTAATCTCTATACTATCAAGACAAATTCTTCAGGTTGGACAGTTTCTTGTGATTTAACTAAAAACGGCTACCGTCTTCCTACAGCTGCCGAATGGGAATTTGCAGCCCGCGGCGGAAATCAAAATGCTGATGACTGGAATTATACTTATGCTGGAAGTAACAATATAGGGGATGTTGCATGGTATAATGAAGATGGTGTTAGAAACAAGAAAACTCATGAAGTTGGGCTGAAAAATCCTAATAGCCTTGGACTTTATGATATGAGCGGAAACGTATTTGAAATTTGCTGGGACTTTTCTTCACCTTCTACAGGAAATTTTACAGATCCGTATGGAGAGTCTGGATCATCTTATTATCGTCTTGGCGGAGGATGTATGGAGACTGAAACCAATTTAGTTGTTACAAAAAAAGGTAGTTTATCTACAGGAGAAAATACTCTTTATGGTGATACAGGCTTCCGTCTTGCCCGCAGCGGCTTTCCTCGTGCAAACTAAGATAAAATAAAAAAACGCGCCGTGTTTTCCCCAAATTCTCGGCATGAAATTTAAAAAGTACGGCGTGTTTTAAAAAATTCTCGCCGTGTTTTTTCAGTTCTCTTCAATAAAAATTATTCAGCAGAAAACCAGTCTTCCGTGCGCAAAAAAGAGCGTTCAGCTGCTTCGGCAAAATCTGTTGCATTGTGCGTTACAAGAACCATTCCGTTTGCAATTGCGGTGGCGGCAATTTGTGTGTCGCAATAAGGGAGGGTTTTTCCTTCTGTTGAACATTTTCCTGAAAGTTGACCGCAGATTCCGGCTGCAAAGTCATCGTATGGAATTATCTCGATATTATTTTTTAGATTTTCAGTAAAGTTTACGATTGAATTTTTTCGTTTTCCTTCCGGCATTCTTTCAGCTCCATAAACAAGCTCTTGCCAGGTAACGGCTGAAATTGCGCAGAAATTTTTTCTTGCCTCATATAAGTCAATCACATTTTTGTTAGGACGTTCCTTTGAGAACTCGGACACGATGTTTGTATCAAGAAGATATATTTTTTTCATTTTTCCTCCATAAGTGTTTCCTATTATATTTGCGTGTGAATAAATCTTCAGTACTTAATTATTCCTCAAAAATCACCCTGTTTGGGTCAGGATAAACTTTTGGTCTGAGCGGAATTCCCTCGTCGCTTAGAATATCTTTGTGTTCTTCACGCCATTTTGAAAGCCAGCTTGTTTCATTATTCAGAGATTCTTTTTCATAATCCGCATAGCTGATAATTACCGCAACCGGCTTATCGTACCTTGTAAGTTCCACAGGCTCTCCGCCTTCTGCAATCTTCACGAAATTTGAAAGATTGTTCCGCGCCTCATAAATAGAAGTTCTGCACATAGTTACCTCCACAGTTTATAAATTGAATAGCATCAAGTAAAATAATAACAGTGTTTTGTGTTATAGTCAACATTGAAAATTCTAGCCAACATTTTTAAGAAATAACTTTCCGCACGTTGTTGAAGTTACTTTCCGTTGATTTTAAAAAATCCTTACATTATCCTGGGCTATATGAAAAGATTTCTTTTGCTATTGATTTCGGTTTTGTTATTAACTTCCTGTAATATAGCCCGCAATAAATCTAAAATTTCATCTGATAATTCAGAATCTTCAGTAGCTGCTAAAAAATATTATTTTTCCACCGACTATCATTTTATGGCGTACAATCCGAATTTTATGGGCAAAGCCATGAATTATGCCTATCAGGAATATTCCGGGGTTACTATTCCTGCGCTGGTTTCAGCGGATTCTTGTTTCAAAAAAAGCAAGTATTCTTCTCCATATTTGAGGCTAACCAATATTTCTGCTAAAAAAATCACGCAGGCGGAAATCTTTTTTGAAAACACGAAAAATACTGATAATGAAAGCTTGCTTGTTGCACTCGATTTGCTTCCTGGAGATAGTTGCAATGTAAATCTGACCGATTCATTTTTAGGCGAGAATGAATATCGCTTGAATAAAATAGATTTTTACTTTCAGGATGAAGCCATGCTTTCATTTTCTGCGGATGATTTTTCTCATTTTCCGGAGCTTGCGGATTTTGACTTGTCTGGTTCAGGAACTTTTTTTCTAAAAGGAAACGAGGGATATTATTACTTGGTAATTAAAAACCTCAAAGCATCTGACGAAAACGCAGGATTTTTTAGACTGAGCATTACAAAAGAAACAGGCGAAGAGACAATCGTTGAAAAAGGTGTTTTCTACAACAGTGAAGATAATACTTATTCATATAGATTATGGAACGACATGGCAATTGAGGATTTTTGTTTTGCAAAAAAGATTAACATTGAATACTGTTCTTTAGACGGTAAAACAATATCCGAAGAAATCACAGATTCAGAACAGCTGGAAAAAATAAGCTTTTGGGTAGCCTCGTTCTGTTATTTTGGTTGTAGATAAGAAAAGAAGTTTGCACTAAAACAAAAAACATTAATTTTTAAGGAATAGTTCTTTTGTTTTTATGCATTTTCTCCTTGACAATCTTCGTTTTTCTAATAGAATATAATTCATAGGCACAAGCAAAACAGAAAATAATTTTTCTAAAATCAGTTTGGTTGTCATGTCTTGATGCAAGTTGAGCGTAGCAAACAGATTCTTCTTAGTTCTCTTATTTCCAGTTTTCTTAAATCCTAATCATTCAAACATTTTTATTTTCTCTTGCAAACAGGATTATTGTGCCTAAATTTATTTTTAGGGGCATTTTTATGAACAGACAGGACATTGACTTTGTCCAAACTAGCATAAACTATCAGTTTAAAAATTTGAAGCTGCTTGAACAGGCTTTTACACGCAGATCTTATTCGGAGGAGCATCCGGAAGTTCAGAACAACGAGGTTCTTGAATTCTACGGAGATGAAATTCTTGATTTTTTTGTTACGAAGATGATGTACAAAAGATTTTCAAGGATTCTCAACAATGAGCTTGTCTCGGAAAAAAAACGAGGGCGAGCTTACAAAACTGAAATCGATTCTTGTGAGCAAAGAAAGTCTTGCGCGCTGTATGTATAACATTGGGTTTTCAAAGTTTCTCTATCTTGGAAAAAGTGACGAAAAAAATGAGGTGTACAAGAGCAAATCCGTGAACGAGGATTTATTCGAGGCGATAATCGGGGCTGTTGCCGCTGACTGCGACTGGGATTATAAAAATCTTGAAAAAGTCTGCCGGACAATGCTGGATATGGAAACCGCAAATGGCTATCTTGCTTTGCTGGTCAAGGAAAAATCCAAGCGGCTTGGATTCGGTGAGCCTTGTTATCATCCTCGTGCGTGGCAGACAGATAATTATGAAGACTGGCAATCGGACAATCTTTTTAATGCAGGAATTGGATTTGGAGGCTTTGGATGCACATCAAAAAATCCTAAAACCGGGAAGCATGAATATGGAATTCAGGTTGGTGAAAACAAATTCACTGGAACTGGCAACGGAATCGCTCAGGCAAAACTTGACGCGGAACAAAAAGCCTATCAGTTTCTTATTCAGGAAGAGATAAAACGGCAGTTTCAAAATCTTGACTACACGAATCCGGCAAGCACGCTTTATGAGCTTTTCCAGAAAAAAGTGATTATGGAAGTGCGCTATGAATTCAACGAATACCACGACGAGAACGGAAATCCAATCTGGAACTGCAAAGCGATTCTCGAAGGTTACGGAACATTTGAGGCTGACAACGCGTCAAAAAAGCAGGTGAAGCAGGACGCTTCGTTGAAACTTTTGAAATTCATAGCCGAAACAAAAATCGAACAGACCGAAAAATGGGAAATTCCAACGTTTTACAGCGGAATGGCGAAAATTTGGCACGATGAAGGAAAAATATAATGAACAAAAACTATATCCTGATGGCTGTGAACAAAGCCGGGAAAAATGTATATATCGATGAAGTTCCGAACGGAAAAAACTGCGGTTGCTTTTGCAAAGAATGTGGCGGTGAGCTTGTTGCAAGGCATGGAGAAAAAAGAATCCATCACTTTGCACACGCAAGTGGAAACGACACCATAAACTGCTCGCAGACTGCACTTCATATTCTTGCAAAAGAAATTCTTGCGGAAGAAGGGAGAGTGCCTTCAATAAACAATAACGGACAGTTTGAATTTATTCATGCGGATAAAATTTCTCTTGAATCAAATTTAGGGGAGATAATTCCTGATGTGCTTGCCGTTTGTGGTGAAAACAGAATTGCTGTTGAGATTTTTGTTACTCATGCGGTTGACAATGTGAAATTCGGTAAGATTTTGAATCAGAAACTTACAGCATTTGAAATTGATTTATCAAAAATAAAGTATGAGAATAAAGATGATGTAAAAAATGCAATTTACGACACGAAGAATATTCGCCTAATTTACGATGATAAAATTGCCCAAATGACTTTGGAACGCAAAAAAGAACTGATAAAAGCAAATGGCATCCGAAAATCCATTCAGGGCGGAATTGTGAAAAAATGTCCGATGAAGTGCGGAATTATCGGAAACAGAATTGCAAAAATGTTCGATGTTAGATTTTCCAAATGTCAAAATTGCTTTTTCAGTTATATTTCAGAAGATAAAGAATCTCTTTTGTGCATGGGAAATATAAGTCAAAGGGAAGCTATTCCAGATTGGTTTGTACAAGCAAATGTCAATGAAAACCGAATTATGACTAACGAAGAGATTCAGTTAAGACTTAATGAATTCAAAAAAATGTGATATTATTATTCAAGGAAATTAAAAATGAAAAAAACGCTTTCACTTTTTACTTTGCTGTTTATTTGCTTTGTATTATTTTCTTGTGCAAGTGGAACGGCTTTTGTTACTGGCAAAAAGAGGTCTTCTGTAAATCCTGACAGGATTTCTATATATACAGAACCTCCAGAAGATTATGAAGTAATTGGAATTGTAACTGCTTCCAGTGATTCCGGTTTTACCGACCAAGGAAGTTTGAATTATGCAATTGCGGAGCTGAAAAAACAGGCTGGAAAAATTGGTGCCAATGGAATTATTTTGGAAACCATTTCAAAATCAAATTCAGGAGGCTCATTTGTCGGCAATGTCTTTGTTGCTGATTCTGCGCAGAATGTTACTGGTAAAGCGATTTATGTTCTAAGATAAAGTATTTCTCTTAATTTTGACAATTTGTTATCCTGATGTTACAATATCCGTACTTTATTAGAAGGAATAAATATGAAGTTATCAAGAAAATCAACAGTCGTATTGGTTTTGCTCATGGTTGCCGCATCTGCTTGTTTTGGTCAGAAATGGAAAAACATTGTAAAAGGACTTGGAGACAGAGTAGGCGGAAACAACAATTCGCAGCAGTCAGCAGAATCAACTGAAAAAGAAGAAATGCCTAACTTGCCTGGTTTTAATATGAATGTGGATACAGGTCCACGTAATATAAAAAACTATAAATCAAAAAGACCGGCCAAGATTCCAAACGAGCCTTATCTTCAGGAAATGGCAAAGAAAAATGACAACGCAGAAAAAGCTCTAAAGAAAGAAGATTTTAAAAGAGCGTATGATCTTTTTAACACACCTATTAAAGCTAAAGCCACAGAAAAAATATATGATGATTATGACGGCTACATGGCGATGATGGACTGGGAAAGAGACCTTGCAAGTTGGGTTAATACCTTTTATGAAGATCCAAATTATCAGGGAGAAAAATAATCTCATTTAGCTTTTTCATAAAAATCTAAAAAACAAATGCCGTGCAGGAAAGCGCATTTAAATGCAAAATCCGGCACGGCTTTTTTGTTTATAAAAGCTATAGTTTATTCTAGCAGTCTTCCTGCCTTGTAGGATTCTTCAAGATAGCTTGGATTCTGATAATAAAGGTCTGTGTTAAAGTTTGAAATTTGGTCGCTTATAAACGAATTGAACACTTTGATTAAAGTTTCTTCTTCTGTTCCTGGGGCGGCAAGGTCTTCTATCATTATGCAATAAAGTTTTCCTATGTCCTGAAATCCTGGCAACGTGTACTTGCAGTTTTTTACAGTTTCAAAGTCGCCATCTGGAATTTTGTAATCCCGGATTATTTCATCGCTTACTTGCTCAAAAGAGAGGCAATGATTTACAGGCGCGGCGTAGAGCTGTTTATGAACGCCTTTTTTTCCAAGCGCATTAACAACAGCCTTGCGGCGGTTCTTTGTTTTTCTAGCAATAAATTCAATCAGCGCGCAGACATAAAAAAATCATTCCTCTGTTCTTCGGTCATGATATTTTTCCTCGTTTTACTTTTTGGGTGGTGGTCATTTCGAGGGGTTGCTCTAGCATTGTGATTTTTGAGATGCGGGCGTAAGGCTGAAGCTCCTTGTTTACTTTTGAAATTATTTTTTCAACTTCTGATTTTACTGATTCGTCTAGCGGAGAGGATTCTCTGTTTATATTCAGTTTTGAAAAAAGGTCGTCGCTGGCATAGACAAGCGCTTCGATTTGCTCGCTTTTTGTTGCTTTGTCTGCGATGTAGCCACGCACTGTGATTTGCGCTATGTCTGTAAAAAGCTGGAAGGCATTTTCAATTTCTTCCGGGTAAACGTTTTTTCCGCCTTCTGTAACAATCATGTTTTTTACGCGTCCTGCAAGAATAAGGTAGCCTTCGCTGTCTAGTTTTCCAAGGTCGCCGGTTTTAAAGAATCCGTCTGGAGTAAAGACTTTTGCGGTTTCTTCTTCCATATTATAGTAGCCTTTAAAAACCATAGGGCCTTTTACTGCTACTTCTCCGATTCCATCTGCTGAAGGCTCAAGGATTTTCATTTCCATGTACGGAAAGAAATACTGGCCGACACTTTCAATTTTAAAGCGGCTTATCGGGTTCAATGCGATAATCGGGCTTGTTTCTGTAAGTCCGTAGCCTTGCACAAAGTCGATTCCCATTTCGTTGTAGATTTTAAATACACTTGAAGCAAGTGGTCCGCCGCCGCAAATTGCAATTCTTAGCGACTGAATATTTGCTTGTTTCAGCACGCTTTTAAAAAGCGTCTTGCCGGGATTTACTTTGAAAACTTTTTTTATTACGTAGGAAATCCACATCATGGCATGAATTGCGCCGTTTACTAAAGGACCTTTTGCCTTGATTCCTTTCATGATTCCTGCAAGCAGCTTATTGAACAAAAGCGGAACTCCGAGCAGCATTGTGATTTGTCCTTCGCGAAGTTCTTTCATAAGCCTGGAAACCGCCATGCTTTTTCCGAATACAATTTCAGCTCCTACAGAAAGGCTTTCTATGAAAACCGCCTGCATTGTGTAAGCGTGATGAATCGGAAGTAGCGCGTAAAAGACATCGGTTGAAAAAATGTCCATGCGGGTTTGCGCGATATATGCGTCGCTTACAAGATTTTTGTGGGTGAGCATTACGCCTTTTGGATTTCCTGTTGTTCCGCTTGTAAAAAGAATTGCCGCAAGGTCATCTTCTTTTGCGCTGTGGAAATCATGTTCAGTTGAATTTGGTTTTAATGTATAAACGTATTTTTCTGAAAACTTTGGACTGAGCGAATAAACTTTGTGCTCAGCATTTTGCGTGTCAAACGCTGGAAATTTTTCTTCGTCAACAAAAAAGAATTTTGGCTTGGCTGTGTTCAAAAGATTTTTGATTTCTTCTTCGTGTAGAGCGTAATCCATAGGGCAGATTGTAGCTCCGGCGGCAAGAGATGCAAGGAATACGAGTCCCCATTGAGGGGAATTTTTTCCGCTTACTGCGATTCTGTCGCCTTTTTGGATTCCATTTTCTATGAACCAGGAAGCAAGCTCTTTGACTTTTTGTTCTACCTGCGAATATGAAAGTGTGTTTTTTGAGCCGCCTTCGCCTTCAAAATCTGTAAAGCAAGATTTTTTTGGAAATCGTTTTGCTGTTATAAAAAACATTTCGGGAACTGTGGGCCATTCCCCTGAAAAGTCGCTGTCTTTGTATTTGCTTAAAAAATCCCAAGGTGTTTTGATGGCTGTCTGCATAGTCCGTTCTCCAGAAAATAAGAGTAATTTATAATGCTATATTCTATCACGAAATCTGTTTTATTTAAAACAAAAAACGGCCGCAACCGTTTATTGGTCGCAGCCGCATTTTTAGCTTTAAAGTTTGGAATTGCTATTAGTACATTCCGCCCATTCCATCCATGCCCGCCTGTGGAGCAGCTGGTGCTGGAGGTTCAGGAATATCTGTGATAGCGCATTCTGTTGTGAGCAGCATTCCAGCTACAGAAGCAGCGTTCTGGAGAGCGCATCTTGTAACCTTTGCAGGGTCGATGATTCCAGCTTCCATCATGTCTACCCATTCGCCTGTAGCAGCATTGTAGCCAATGCCTTTCTTTTCTGCCTTTGCTTTGTCAGCGATTACAGCTCCGTCTACACCTGCGTTTTCTGCAATCTGGCGGATAGGCTCTTCCAATGCTCTTTTTATAATCTGGAAACCAACTTTTTCATCTCCAGTAAGATTTTCTTTTTCTGCATCAAGAACTTTGCTTGCTTCGATGAGTGCAAGTCCGCCGCCGGAAACAATTCCTTCTTCCAAAGCTGCTCTTGTTGCTGCGAGAGTATCTTCAACGCGGAATTTCTTTTCCTTCATTTCTGTTTCTGTGATTGCGCCGATGTTAATTACAGCTACGCCGCCAGAAAGTTTTGCAAGGCGTTCCTTAAGTTTTTCCTTGTCGTAGTCAGAAGTTGATTTTTCAATCTGATTCTTAATTTCTGCAACACGGTCAGCGATTGCCTTTTTGTCTCCGGCTCCGTCAACCAAAGTTGTATTGTCCTTGTCGATTTTTACAGATTTAACCTGTCCAAGGTCTGCAAGTTCTGTTGATTCAAGCTTAAGTCCAAGGTCTTTTGTGATTACTTTTCCGCCTGTGAGAATTGCGATGTCCTGAAGCATTTCCTTTCTTCTGTCGCCAAATCCTGGTGCTTTTACAGCGCAGCATTTGAGAGTTCCGCGGATTGAGTTTACAACCAAAGTTGCAAGAGCTTCACCGTCAAGGTCTTCTGAAATGATGATTAAAGGCTTTCCTGTCTGGGCAACTTTTTCAAGAACTGGAAGAAGATCTTTCATTGTGCTGATTTTTTCGTCATAAATAAGAACGTAAGCATCGTTGTAGTTTACTTCCATGCGCTCGCGGTCATTTACAAAGTAAGAAGAAATATATCCGCGGTCGAACTGCATTCCTTCTACAGTTTTTACAGTTGTGTCCATGTTCTTGGATTCTTCAACTGTGATAACACCGTCTTTTCCGACTTTTTCAATTGCGTCTGCAAGGATTTTACCAATTTCCGGGTCGTTGTTTGCAGAAATTGTAGCTACATGAGTAATGTCTTCGTTGCCTTTTACTGCGCGGCTGTTCTTTTTTACTTCTTCAACTGCGATTGCTGTTGCCTTGTCTATTCCGCGTTTAATTTCAATTGGTGTCATTCCTGCTGAAACTGCTTTGAGTCCTTCGCGGACAATTGCATAGGCAAGAACTGTTGCTGTTGTTGTTCCGTCTCCTGCTACATCGTTTGTTTTTGAGGAAACTTCGCGTACAAGCTGGGCTCCCATGTTTTCAAATGGATCTTTAAGCTCGATTTCTTTTGCAACTGAAACACCGTCTTTTGTAATTGTTGGCGCACCGTATTTTTTGTCAAGCATAACCAAGCGTCCGCAAGGTCCTAATGTTACTTTTACTGCGCGGGCAATCTGTTCAACTCCGCTCAGCATTTTTTTGCGTGCATCTTCGCTGTAAACTAACTGTTTAGCCATGATTCTAACTCCTATTTTTATTGACTGCCTTGAAAAATCTAAAGACAGTTTAAAAATTTTATTTTATTGTAAATAAAGATACTAAAAATTATGAAAATCGACAATATTTTTTGCCAAAACTTTTATTATTTTATTTATTCGCTATTTATATAGAAGAAACTTAATTTTTAGTCCAAATATCGAGTTTTGCAGCTGAATTCGCAAATTGACGCGCTTTTTATGATAGTTTATTCAGTTTTTATGCTCAATTAATAAAACTTGAAATTTAGACTTTTTAGAATTATTGCTTGTTTTTAGGGAAATCTTTGAAAATCACTTGATATTTTTTATAATTGTATTATAATCATAATTGTAATAATTACAAATTAATTTATTGGAAACTGGAACTGCATTTTTTAGCAATTGCATAAAAAAAAGCAATGGTCTATAATGCTTCCAGTTATTATAGTTGAATTTTTCAATGCAAAGAGGTTTTGAAATGAACATGAGAGCTGAATGGGAAGGTTTTAACCCAAAAGGTTTGTGGACAAGCGAAGTCAATGTTCGCGATTTTATTCAGGCTAACTATACTCAGTATAGCGGCGATGAGTCATTCTTGGCTGGTCCTACAGCTGCCACAAGCAAGTTGTTTGATGAGCTCCAGAAGTTGCAGAAAGCTGAGCATAATAAGAAGTGCGTTGGTCTTGACGGAAAGGAAAGATCAGGCGTTCTTGATTTGGATACAGATGTTGTTACTAGCCTTACATCACATCAGGCTGGATATATCTGCCCGGAAGGAAAAGATCTTGAGCAGGTTGTAGGTCTTCAAACAGACAAGCCTCTTAAAAGAGCATTTATGCCTTACGGTGGAATCAGAATGGCAGAGCAGTGCCTTGAAATGTACGGCTACAAGCCAAATCCTGAGCTCCACAGAGTTTTCACAGAATATCACAAGACTCACTCAGACGCTGTATTTGAAGTTTATACTCCAGAAATCAGAAAAGCTCGCAAGGCCCATATTCTTACTGGTTTGCCTGATACTTATGGACGCGGACGCATTGTAGGAGACTACCGCCGTGTTGCTCTTTATGGTATTGACTATCTTATTCAGTGCAAGGAGCAGGACAAGGCTAACTGCGGAAACGGCACAATGACAGATGATGTTATCCGTCTCCGTGAAGAAATTTCTGAGCAGATTAAGGCTCTCAAGGGAATCAAGGCGATGGCTGCGATTTACGGATATGACATTTCAAATCCTGCAAAGAACGCAAAAGAAGCTTTCCAGTGGCTTTACTTTGGCTACCTTGCCGCAATTAAGACACAGAACGGTGCTGCAATGTCTGTAGGACGCATCTCTACATTCCTTGACTGCTATATTGAGCGCGACTTGAAGAAAGGAATCCTTACAGAAGAAAAAGCACAGGAACTTGTTGACCACATTGTTATGAAGTTCCGCATGGTTCGCTTTGCACGTATTGAATCTTATAACCAGCTTTTCTCTGGCGACCCGATTTGGGCTACATTGGAAGTTGCAGGTCTTGGTCAGGACGGACGCGATATGGTTACAAAGAACGACTACCGCTTCCTTCACACATTGGAAAACATGGGACCAAGCCCAGAGCCAAACATGACAGTTCTCTATTCAAAGAGACTTCCTGAAAACTTCCGTCGCTATGCCGCAAAGATTTCTATTGACACATCTTCAATTCAGTATGAAAACGATGATGTAATGCGCCCAATCTGGGGAGACGACTACTCAATCTGCTGCTGTGTTTCTGCAACTCAGACAGGAAAAGAAATGCAGTTCTTTGGTGCGCGCGCAAACCTTGCAAAAGCCCTTCTTTACGCAATCAACGGCGGAAAGGACGAGCCTGCAGGTCTTACACCGGGAGTTCAGGTTGGTCCAGAATTTGCCCCAATCACTTCTGATTATCTTGATTATGATGAAGTTATGCGTAAGTACGATGCTATGCTTGAATGGCTTGCAAGTCTTTATGTAAACACATTGAACGCAATCCATTATATGCACGACAAGTACTACTATGAGGCTGCAGAACTTTCTCTTGAAGACACAAATCTTAAGAGAACATTTGCAACTGGAATCGCAGGATTTAGCCACGTAGTTGACTCACTTTCTGCAATTAAGTATGCAAAGGTAAAAGTAATCCGTGATGAAAGCGGACTTGCAAAGGACTTTGAAATTGAAGGCGACTTCCCACGCTACGGACAGGATGATGACCGCGCGGACGAAATTGCAACATGGCTTCTTAAAACTTTCATGTCAAAGATTGAAAAGAACCACACATACCGCGATGCTGAACCTACAACTTCTATCCTTACAATTACTTCAAACGTTGTATACGGAAAGGCAACTGGCGCACTTCCAGACGGACGCAAGGCTGGTGAGCCATTCTCTCCTGGAGCTAACCCTTCTTACGGAGCAGAAACAAAGGGTCTTATCAAGTCTTTGAACTCTGTTGCAAAAGTTCCTTACAAATATGCTTTGGACGGAATTTCAAATACACAGACAATCAACCCGAATGCTCTTGGACACGACGAGAACGAGCGCATCTCTAACCTTGTAAACGTTTTGGACGGATACTTTGATCAGGGAGCGCACCACTTGAACGTTAACGTGTTTGGAGTTGAAAAGCTCAAGGACTGCCAGGCTCACCCTGACAAGCCGGAATATGCAAACTTCACAGTCCGCGTTTCTGGATACGCAGTTCGCTTTATCAACCTTACAAAGGAACAGCAGGACGATGTTATTGCCCGCACTTGCCACGCAAGCCTCTAATGTTGACTTTTAAGACTGCATAAAAACGACCGCTTTTGGTTTTTCCAAAGGCGGCTTTTTTGTTTTTTTTTCATTTTCTTTAAGGAAGAATTGCTTTTCTTGAATTAGGAACATTCCAAACTGTATTTTCTAAAATTCCATGTCCAACTCAACAGGGCAGTGGTCGCTTCCAAGAATTTCCGTGTGGATTTTCGCGCCGGTCATCTTGTCTTTTATGCTGTCGGAAACGAGAAAATAGTCGATTCGCCAGCCTGTGTTGCGCTCGCGGGCGTGGAATCTGTATGACCACCAGCTGTAGACGTCGGCGGTGTCGGGGTAGAAGTGGCGGAAGCTGTCGGTGAATCCTGATGAAAGCAGCTCGGTCATTTTTCCGCGCTCCTCGTCGGTGAATCCTGCGTTGCGGCGGTTTGTCTTCGGATTCTTTATGTCGATTTCCTCGTGGGCAACGTTCATGTCTCCGCATACAATAACGCCTTTTTTTGAGGCTAGCGTTTTAAGGTACGCGCGGAAGTCGTCTTCCCATTTCATTCTGTATTCAAGGCGTTTTAGTTCGTCCTGAGAATTCGGCGTGTAGACCGTAACAAGGAAAAATTTCTCGTATTCAAGGGTGATTACGCGGCCCTCCGTGTCGTGCTCAGGCGTTCCGATTCCATAGCTTGCACAAATCGGCTTGTGCTTTGTAAAAATTGCTGTCCCCGAATATCCTTTTTTTTCGGCGTAGTTCCAGAACTGATGATAGCCTGGAAGCTCCGTCTGAATCTGCCCGGCTTGGAGCTTTGTTTCCTGAAGGCAGAAAAAGTCCGCATTGAGCGAGGCGAACGCCTCCATAAAGTTTTTTCCCATAATGGCTCGAAGTCCGTTCACGTTCCACGAAATAAATTTCATATTTTGTTTCCTTTTTTAGCTTTTTGTTTCTATTTTCATCATACTACATCGTTTTTTTTCAGTCTATAAATGGAGAGAGGGCGGAAAAAATGGGTTAATGTGGAAAAAAATTAACAAAAATTTATAAAAGTACTTGACAAATCCCGGGGGGGGGTAAAATAGAAGCTGCTGAATTTTTTCAGCGTAATCTATTTTTTAAGGAGTGAACTTATGAGAAAGTTTGCTAAAATTTCAGCTGTATTGGCAGCTATGGTTCTTGCGCTTGCATTTGTAGGCTGCAAAGATGACGACGATGATGACGATCCAAGCGTTGTAACAACTTGGTACTGTGAAGCCGAAAGTTCTACAATTTATTTTTATGATGATGGTTCTGTAAAAGCAGAGTTAGGTGGAGAGACTTATTCAGGAAGCTATTCTGGTGATACAACAAAAGATGGAGATATTATTTTTATTATTGATACTAAATATGAAATTACGATAACTGATGGCAAGTTCCATTTTGATGGGAGAGATTACATAAAAAAATAATATCTTTTCATAATTTTTTTCAGCTCCGTGGGAATTCCTGTGGGGCTTTTTTTTTGCTAAAAGAAATGTTAAATTATTTTGTAGATACACACTTTTTATCAGCAAGGAATTTTTATGCAGGGATATATTCATCAGTTGGAATCTTTTGGTTCTGTGGACGGACCTGGCGTTCGTTTTATAATCTTTTTTTCAGGCTGCCCTTTAAGATGCAAATATTGCCACAACCCGGACACTTGGGACATGGCAAAAGGCAAGCTTTACACTGCGGACGAGCTTTTGAATGAAGCTTTGAGCTGCAAATCTTATTGGGGCGCAAAAGGCGGAATCACTGTTTCTGGCGGAGAGCCTTTAATGCAGCTTGATTTTTTGCTTGAGCTTTTTACAAAGGCAAAGGAAAAAGGCGTTAACACTTGCATCGACACTGCTGGCGGCCCTTTTACAAAAGAAGGCGAATGGTTTGAAAAATTCAAAAAGCTTATGGAAGTTACAGACATTCTTCTTATGGACATTAAGCACATTGATGAAGAAGAGCACATAAAACTTACCGGCCGCACTGGAAAAAATATAATTGAAATGTTCCGCTATCTTGACGAAATAAAAAAGCCAATCTGGATCCGCCATGTTCTTGTTCCGGGCATTACAGACAACGATGACTATCTTTTGCGCACACGGGATTTTATCCGCACACTTTCGAATGTTCAGCGTGTGGAAATTCTTCCTTACCACGGACTTGGCGCAATGAAATACAAGGACATGGGAATTGACTATGTTTTAAAGGATACAGAAAGTCCTTCCGCAGAGCGTGTGGCAAATGCAAAAAAAATTCTTGAATGCGAAAAATATGACGGCTGGAAAAAGTAATTTTATTGAAAATTCAGATTGACAAAATAATTGATTTTGTTTAAGTTAGTCCTTGTAAATAAAAGTTGTACTAAGCTAACAATATTTAGTCTTGGTTAACTTTTGTTTGAGGAGTATCTATGAAAATCAATTTTAAGGGTGCTGTTGCTTTTGCCGCAGCTGTTTTGCTTTCTGTTTCCGCATTTGCACAGAGTGTGGAATTCACAAACGAGCTTTCTTCTGACGTTGCAACAATCAGAAAAGGAAAAGTTTACAATGACGGTGAAGATGAAACAACAAAAGACTTCGCCGGACTTGAAGAAAATGTTGTTGCGACTTTCACTTCAGAAAAAGTAGACGCAGAACTTGATGTTACTTTTATTCTTGATGACTGGAATGACAAAAACTTTGGCTTTGCTTGGGACGATGTAAGCTGGTTCGTTGAGTATCGCCCTGTTGAAAAAATTGCTCTTGGTTTCCATGAAGATGTTTGGCTTGAAGGTTCTTACCTGCCGATTTATGATGACAATGTTGCTTTGGGAAATCTTGGTTCAGAAGGATTCACTGTTGCTGCAACACCAATTGAAGGACTTAAGATTGCTGTTACAGTTCCATTTGGCGAAGGCGATGACGGCGTAAATTATTTTACTAGAAAAGACGAAGATGATGAAACTGTAAAGCTTAACATTGGATTCGGCGCAGAATATGCTTTTGAAGAAATGTTTACAGTTGGAGCGGCAGTTTCAAATGTTGCAGACAGCGACAACCGCGGCTTTGGTGTTTACGCAATGTTAAAACCTCTTGCTGAACAGGATTTTGTAATCCGCGCAGGATATTCTTATAGCAAGGCAGAAGGTGAAATTACAGAAGATGATGAAGTTGTTGGAAAATACTATGAAAACAAAATCGATGACTTGAGCATTTCTGAAGATTTCGGTGTGTTTGGAAAAAGCCTTTTCAATGTTTCTGTTGAATATTCTCTTGACGCATTGAGCTTTTCTGCGGAAACACTTTTCAACACAGATGACAAAAATTCAGACTACGATATGTACTTTGCGGCTTGTGTAGGCTACGAGCTTTCAGAATCTTTGAGCGCGGATGTTACAGGAAAATTCTTGTTTGACAATTCTTCAAACGGAGCAGAACCGGTAATCGGTGTAAATCCTAATGTTGCATATACTTTCGGAAGCCACACATTCTCTGCTGGCTTGAACTACGAAACTTGCGACGGAGACTCATTTATTTCAATTCCGCTTTCTTGGAGCTATGCTTTCTAATTTAGCAGATTGCAATTAGGAAATTTTTAATGCTGCTTGCCCCAGTGAAATTTTTGCTAGGCGGGCGGCATTTTTGTTTTGTTGAAAATTCGTTTTGCGCATGATAGAATCTTTTGAATGAACGAAAATGACGATGTTCTGATAGAAATTATTCCTTTTATTCAGGAGCTGATTCCAGGAATTCCTGCCGCTCTTGTTTTGTTTTTAGCAAAATCGGCTTTTTTAATTTTTATCTGCGCGTTGTTTGCTTTTATTGTTTTTGGTCTTGCCCTTCATTTTAAAAGAAGAATTTCAGCAAAAAGGTATTTAAAGAATCTTCCTGTTTCAAAGGACTTGGAAAAAATCGAGCCTGAGCTTAGGAAGAAACTTTTTAATCTTGTGAGGCAATGCGTTGTCCTTGGTTCTGTAATTGATTCTTATACAAACAGAAAATCAAACTCAAAAAAAGTCAGCATGATTGTATTCAGGCTTTTAAAAGATAAAGAACCTTTGGAGCGGATTCTTTTTTACGCGGCGGCAATGGTTTACGATGCTGGTTATTTGGAATTCAAGCAGTCGCTTTTTCATTCGGAAGTTCTAAGTAGAAAGGAAGAAATTTTTTTGCGCACGCATGTTGCTAGAGGACTTTTTCAACTTGATTTTGTTCCTTATGAATATAAAAGCATATTTTGGGAAGCGGCGTTTTTTCACCACGAAAATCAAAATGGAACAGGATTTCCAGACGGTTTGAATGGAGAGGAAATTCCTTATGTGGCGCGTCTTATTCATTTGACGGAAGATTACGTTTTTCTTGTAAGGCAGGACGGATACAAAAAATCTTTGTCCAGAAAAAAAGCGTTGGACGAACTGAAGAAAGTTTCATTTAAATATGACCCGGAGCTGCTTTTGCTCCTTGAAAAAACTTTGCTTGCTCGGAAAAAATGAAAAGCAGATAAGTTGCTGTTTGCAAAAATTGCAATTTTTAAAAGCAACTTGTATAATCAAGATTATTATGGAAGATAAATTAAAAATAAAAAGCTCTTTACTTGAGCGTTTTTTAAAATATGTAAAAATTTGGAGCGAAAGCGATTCGCAAAAAGCAGATTCTGGAATTATGCCCAGCACTTCCGGCCAGAACGAAATGGCTTGTGTTTTGCGCTCTGAACTAAAATCGCTTGGACTTGAAAATGTTCAGACAACGGCGCATTGCTATACTTATGGAATTCTTCCTGCGAACGGCTCTTCGGAATCTTCAATTTGCCTTCTTGCGCACATAGATACTTCAGAAGAAGTTTCTGGAAAAAATGTGAATCCAAAAATTCACGAGAATTACTCAGGTGAAAAAATCGTTCTTTGCGGCACAGAGCTTGATCCGCAAAAAGATTCAGCTCTTTTTCTTGCTGCAAAAAATGGCGAGACAATTATAACTAGCGACGGAACAACATTGCTAGGCGCGGACGATAAAGCCGGCGTTGCGGAAATTGTTTCGTGTCTTGAATATCTTTTAAACCACCCGGAATTAAAGCATCCTGCAATCGAAGTTATTTTTTCTCCAGATGAAGAAACAGGACACGGCATGGATAAAGTTCCGCTTGAGCTTTTAAAGTCAAAGTGCGCTTACACTGTGGACGGCGGACATATCGGCGAACTTGAAACAGAATGTTTTAATGCGTTTAGGAGCGACATTGTTTTCAAGGGAAACGCGACCCACACTGGAACAGCGCGCGGCACAATGGTAAATGCAATCAGCATGGCTTCGTCCTTTGTTGCAAATCTTCCTGCTGGTGAACGCCCGGAAACAACAGACGGCAGGCAAGGATTTTTTGCGCCAATTTCAATTGAAGGTTCTATAGAAGAATCAAAGGTTTCTCTTTTGCTTCGTGATTTTTCTTCGGCTGGAATGGAAAAAAGAAAATCTACGGTTGAGCTTCTTGCAAAAACTGTTTCTGAACTTTTTGGCGGAAAGGCTGAAGTTTTGCACACGCAGCAATATTTGAACATGAAAGAAAATCTGGACAAGAATCCAAAAGTCGCAGAGAGGCTTATTTCAGCATATAAGGCAAGTGGAATTGAGCCGATTTTTACGCCAATCCGCGGCGGCACTGACGGTTCTAGGCTTACAGAAATGGGAATTCCTTGCCCGAACATTTTTACAGGCGGACACAATTTTCATTCATGCAATGAATGGGCTAGCCTTGACCAAATGATAAAAGCAGTTGAAGTTTTAGTTCATCTTTGTTGCGGCGACTGATTTTTTTAAGGTAATATTTTTGCCCAAATTGAAATTCATTCAAAATCTGTTTATAATTGCGCTATGTATGAATATAAAATAGAAGGCGGTTTTCCGATAAAGGGAACTATAAAAGCAAGCGGAAACAAAAACGCAGCTCTCCCTTGTATTGCGGCTTCCTTGCTTACTTGTGAAAAAGTTATTTTACGAAATATTCCAGAAATTGAAGATACAGGCGTTATGCTTTTGATTTTGCAGTCGTTTGGCGCAAAAGTTGAAAAGCTTTCTGAAAATGCGTGGGAAATAAATGCTTCTGAAATATCGCGCAATGACATTCCTCCTGAGCTTAGCAAAAAAATCCGCGCATCAATTCTTTTTGCAGGTCCTTTGCTTGCCCGCACTGGAAAAGCTATAATGCCGCCGCCTGGTGGAGACGTTATTGGTCGCCGCCGTCTTGATACTCATTTTCTTGCGCTTGAAGAACTTGGCGCACGTGTTTCAATAGACAGAAAATTTGAGTTTACCGCAAATAAACTTGTTGGCTCTGATATTTTTCTTGACGAAACTTCTGTTACTGCTACAGAAAATGCAGTTATGGCGGCTGTTCTTGCGGAAGGTTCAACAGAAATTACAAATGCGGCTAGTGAGCCTCACGTTCAGGATTTGTGCAATATGCTGAATGCGATGGGCGCAAAAATTTCAGGAGTCGGTTCAAATATTTTAAAGATTGAAGGAGTTAAAAAACTCAAGGGCTGCGATTTTTCAATTGGCCCGGATTTTATGGAAATAGGCTCGTTTATTGGACTTGCCGCCGCTACTCATGGCTCTATAAAAATTGAAGGTGTCCGTGTAAATGATTTACGCCCGCTGCGGATTTCTTTTAACAAACTTGGAATCCGCTGGGATATTGAAGATGACGTTCTTACAGTTTCCGCAGATCAGGAAATGAAAGTGAACACGGATTTAGGCGGAATGATTCCAAAAATTGATGACAGTCCTTGGCCTGGATTTCCGCCAGATTTGACTTCGATTATGACAGTTGTTGCCACTCAAGTTGAAGGAACTGTTTTGATTTTTGAGAAAATGTTTGAAAGCCGAATGTTCTTCGTAGATAAGCTTATAAGCATGGGCGCGCGCATTACACTTTGCGATCCTCACCGTGCTGTTGTCGCAGGCCCAAGTTCTCTTCATGGCGAGCATCTTGTTTCTCCTGATGTCCGTGCTGGAATGGCAATGGTTATTGCGGCTCTTTGTGCTCGTGGAGAAAGCCGGATTAGCAATGTGTATCAGATTGAGCGCGGCTACGAAAATCTTGTGGAACGCTTAAAATCCCTTGGCGCTCATATAGAAAAAATAGACATCGCTTGACATCTTGTTGAAATATAAATAAAAAAAGAATAATCTATGATGTTAATAGTATAGAATTTCGAGGAATTGAAAATGGCAGTTGATGAAAAATTACAGACAATACGCCACAGTTGTGCGCATGTAATGGCAGAAGCAGTTTTGAATCTTTTTCCGGGAACAAAAATTGCAATCGGTCCTGCAATAGAAAATGGCTTTTATTATGATTTTGATTTTCCAGAAGGACACAAAGTCTGCGCGGAAGATTTTGCTTCAATAGAAAAAGAAATGCGCAAAATTATTTCTGGCAACCACGATTTTGTCCGCAAAGAAGTTTCAAAGGCAGAAGCTCTTGAGCTTTTTAAAGATCAGCCTTACAAAGAAGAGCTTATAAAGGAACTTCCAGAAGGCGAAGTTATAACAACTTATGAGCAGGACGGATACCTTGACTTGTGCCGCGGTCCTCATGTTGCGAATACAAAGGAAATAAATCAGCAGTCATTTAAACTTATGAGCATTGCCGGAGCTTATTGGAGGGGAGACGTAAAACGTCCGATGCTTACACGCATTTACGCAGTTTGTTTTTACAAGCCAAATGATTTAAAAGATTATCTTACGATGCTTGAAGAGGCAGACAAACGCGATCACCGCAAACTTGGCGTGCAGCTGGATTTGTTCCATCTTGATCCGGAAGATCCAGGTCAGATTTTCTGGCATCCGAATGGCTGGACAATGTACGTAACTTTGCAGGACTATATGCGCGAAAAAATCCGCAAAGACGGTTATATGGAAGTAAATACGCCGGCTATAATGCCTCGCACTTTGTGGGAACGTTCCGGACACTGGGGACACTACCAGAAAAATATGTTCGTTACTGAAAGTGAAAAGCGTATGTTTGCAATCAAGCCCATGAACTGTCCTGGCGCACTTGAAATTTTCAATTCAAGAGTCCGCTCTTATAAAGATTTGCCAATGCGCCTTGCAGAATTCGGACATTGTGTTCGAAATGAACCGAGCGGAACTTTGCATGGAATTATGCGTGTGCGCGGATTTGTTCAGGATGATGCGCACATTATCTGCACAGAAGAGCAGATTGAAAGTGAAGTTTCTAAATTCTGCCGTTTGCTTCTTGATGTTTACAAAGACTTTGGATTTGACAAAAATCTTCTTGTAAAGCTTTCTACAATGCCAGAAGATCATGTTGGCGATTTGGAAACTTGGCAGCACGCGGAAAAAGCTTTGGCGGCGGCTTGCAAATCAGCGGGAATGGAATATGAAATTCAGCCTGGCGAAGGCGCATTCTATGGACCTAAACTTGAGTTTACGCTTATAGATGCTCTTGGCCGTCAGTGGCAATGCGGAACAATTCAGCTTGATTATCAGCTTCCTAGCGCAGAACGTCTTAATGCTGAATATATTGGCGCGGACAATCAAAAGCATCATCCTGTAATGCTTCATCGCGCAGTCCTTGGTTCCCTTGAACGTTTCCTTGGAATTTTGATTGAAAATTATGCTGGTATTTTCCCGGCTTGGCTTTCGTTTGAGCAGGTGGCGGTTGTTCCTGTCGCTTTTGAATTCAATTCTTATGCTGAAAAAGTTGCCGATGAACTTAAGTCGCTTGGTATTCGTGCAAATGCTTATACAGACGACAGCAACATGAAAAATAAAATCAAGAATATTTCAACTGAGCACAGAACTCCGTATATTCTTGTTGTTGGAGAAAAAGAGCAGGGAGAAAATTCCGTTACTTGCCGTTTTAGATTTTCATCCAAGATTCCGCAGAAGACATTTGCTCTCAAGGAATTTGAAGACTATATTTTGGACAAAATTAGAACTCATTACAATGGAATTTAAAAATCTATAGAGAAAACTTTTTCTTCAGATAAAGCCAGAAAATCCGTAAGTGGAATAGAAAATTGTTTTGTTTTTCCAGCAGGCGAAACAAGCGAAAGTTCCACTGCGGATTTTTTTAGTTCCTGCGCAAGATTTTCACCGTAGACAACTGCAACTAAGTCTGCATATTCGCTGGCAGTCATTTTTTCACCTGTAAAAACCGGAGCCATAAGAAGGTCAAAAAAACTTTGTGTTTCAGCAGGAAGCGTTGAGGCTAATTTTTTTATATTTTCCGGGCTGAATTTTATTTTTAATGATTTTTCATTTTGAAATGCAAAGCTAGAAAAGTTTCCTGTTCCAGAAATATTCAGCTTGGAAAATTCAGGAGATGAAATTTTTACATTTTTAAATTCTGAATTTTCTAGCGCGGATTTTATTTTTTTTGTATCGAAAATTACAAGCTCGCTATTTGAATCAAGTCCGCCGCTGGAATTAATTTCGCTTAGTCCGCTAGATGCTTCTTTTATTGCGCTTGAAATTGCTTCGCCTAAATCAATTTTTGCAGCAAGAGTCTGCATCCCGCTTTTTTCTGCTTTGACTTGAATTAAAGATGCGCAGCCTGTAAATGCAAGAAGTGTAAAAAGATAAAAGGTTGCGCATATATATTTTGCTCTTTTCATATTAATTGGAACAGTTTTTTGCGGAAAATGTTACTTTTTTTGAACTTTTGTAGTTTGCGCTTTTTTATTTGCAGCCTGTACTTTTTTTGTGCGCGGAAGAATTCTTCCATAACCAAAGAAGTGGTTTTTCCAGAAACGCTCGCTAATCAATGTAAGCTGTACGCCTGTCTTTGGTCCATCGCTTACTGCCGAAACGAAAACGCGCTTTCCGTTGAATTCAGTAATTGGTCCGCGGTAAACTCCGCAATAAAGTCCGATATGTGTTACGCGGTCAGAGTTCGGATCGTTTTTAAAGAACATCAAGTCGCCTGGCTCTTTTTCCTTTGGATCTATTTTTATTACGCGGCTGCTGTTGTAAATTTCATTTGCGGTGCGTGGAAGTTGAATGCCTGCTCCGTTTCTAGCTGCGTAGTCTATGAAGCCGCTGCAGTCGAATCCTGTTTCTGGATCTGTTCCGCCGTAAACATATTTTGTTCCTACAAATGAAAGCGAATATGTTATAAGTTTTTGTCTTCTTTCTGAAACTTTCGGGGCTGCAAAAATTCCCTGAATAATTGCAAGTGAAAAAATAAAATAAAATGAAAGTTTGAAAATTTTGCTGTGCTTTTCCATATTTAATACCTCGGAGAAAATTCGATTTTAGCTTACGCCTTTCAAAAAATAGTGCCATAATGCTGAAATTTTTTCAAGAAGACAAGAAGGTTTGACATATTGACGTAAAATGTCAAAATAGATAGACTTTAAAATTATAACTATATTTTTTACAGGAGACTTTAAAATGATTATTAAACCGATGATCCGCAGCAATATGTGTATTAATGCCCATCCAATTGGCTGCGCAAAAGAAACTGAAAATCAGATTAATTATGTTATAGCTCAAAAAGCCAAGCGCGGAACTAAGACTTTGGCGGAAGGCGGAAAAGCTCCAAAAACTGTTCTTGTTCTTGGTTGCTCTACAGGCTACGGACTTGCAAGCAGAATTACAGCTGCTTTTGAATATGGAGCTGACACAATCGGAGTTTCATTTGAAAAGCAGCCTACACAGGTAAAAGGCGGAACTCCTGGCTGGTACAACAACATGGCGTTTGACAAGGCAGCAGAAAAAGCCGGATTAAAAGCAAAGACTTTCAATGCGGATGCTTACAGCGATGAATGCCGCGCGGAAGTTATAAAGCAGCTTAAAGACTGGGGTGCAAAAGCCGACCTTGTTATTTATTCTTTGGCAAGTCCTGTTCGCACAGATCCAGATACAAAAGTTATGTACCGTTCAGTAATCAAGCCTATTAATCAGGTTTATTCTGGAGCGTCTCTTGATATGATGACTGGGAAAATTACTCAGGCTTCAACACAGCCAGCGGAAGGAGATGAAATTCCGAACACTGTAAAAGTAATGGGTGGTGAAGACTGGGAAAGATGGATTAAGCAGCTTTCAGAAGCAGATGTTCTTGCAGATGGATGCCGCACTTTGGCTTATTCTTACATTGGACCTTCTCTTTCTCATCCAATTTACCGCGATGGAACAATCGGCGAGGCAAAAAAGGACTTGGAAAAACGTGCGCACAATATTGATGACGCTCTTAAGGCAAAAGGCGGAGCTGCTTATGTAAGTGTTAACAAGGGACTTATTACACGTTCATCTTCAGTTATCCCGATTATTACGCAGTATCTTGGAGTTCTTTTCAAGATTATGAAGAAGCAGGGAACTCACGAAGGATGCATTGAGCAGATGGAGCGTTTGTTTGCTGAACGTCTTTACACTGCCGACGGAAAAGTTCCTGTAGATTCAGAGAACAGAATCCGCATGGACGACTGGGAAATGGATCCAAAAGTTCAGGATGAAGTAAACAAAGTTATGCCGGCTGTTACAGAAGAAAATGTAAATGAGCTTGTTGACTTGGAAGGAATCCGCCACGACTTCTTGATTATAAACGGTTTCGATGTTGATGGCGTTGACTACAACAAAGAAGTTACAGATATGACAAAAATCGAATACTAACTTATAGTCATTAATTGTGTAAAATGTCATTGCCGGGTATAGACCCGGCAATCTTTTAAATGATATTAGATTCCCGCATCAAGTGCGGGAATGACAGTTTTAGTCTGATATTTTTTTAGAATACAACGCAGACGCCAGCCCCAACGGAATTTTTTCTTCTGTCAGTGTCTGTGGAAATGTCTCCGTATACAGTTGCTATAAATCCTTTTGCAATTTCAAAGTCAGCACGAGGAATTATGTTTGCATAAGTGTCTGTGTTTCCTTTGTAGCGGCTGTCAAAAATTCTGATTGTGCTTTCAACGCTTAATGAAAGGTTGTCTAGCAAGTTGTATTTTACAGCCGGAATTATAGAAAAGAAATTCAAAGTGTTGCCGTCTTTGTCTGTGTAAGTTTCATCTCTAAAATGCTGGTAGCTTGCGATTCCCAAAAGCAGTTTGTCAATTCCTGTGTATTCAATGTTTTCAACAAAAACAAACTGGGCAGGTTTCATTTTTTGAATTTCAGCTTTTCCCATTCTGAATTCGTTCCGTGTTTTTTGCTTCTGATAAATTCCTTCCGCGCTGAATTTAATTCCGTTTGCAAATTTCAAATTTACATTTGCGTATCCTGCTCCGGCTGCGGCAATTGCTCCCCTAAGACTAAAGAAATCTTTTGTAAAATTTATTCCGCCTATAAATGCGTTTTTTCCGAATTCTTTTGTTCCGTTGTCATAGCCGTCTTTTCTTGGGTAAAATTTTTCACCTTTTGAATATGAATACAAATAATCTTGAACTATTGCGCCGCCAACTTTCAATTCTGGAGTGATTGAATAAACTGCATAGCCGCCAGTTTTTTTTGTGATAAACGTGAACTGCTCAAATCCGGTTGAAGTAAAAAACATATCTTTTATTCTTCCGCCCGAAACAAAAAGTTTTTGGTCAACAAATTTTCCCCAGGCGTTTGCATAAGTTATCTGTTTTTCGCTGAAAGTGATTTTGTCAAATGAACCTGCGTACTGGTATCTTACGCTCGCTCCGAATTTTTTTTCTGTTCCAATGAATTCGCCGTCAAGTCTTATGCGGGAAAATTCATCGTCGCCAAAATAATCGCCCTTTGTCCAAGTTGCTGCGGAAAATGAATTGATGTCGTCATTGTCTTCGCCTTTTGCGCCGTCAAATGCAGTTGAAATTCCAGAGCGAACATGACCGGAAAGTTTAAAAGTCTGCGCGGAAACAAAAACCGATGCGCCCGCCAGAATTGCTAAAAAAAAATATTTCTTCATAGAAAACCTCTTATGTTGTCTTATGCTAACGATTTTGCCTTTGCAATTCAACTATTCAAAAAACTTAGGCTTCCAATATTCATTTAAGTCGTTTATAATAAAAATTCATTTAAAGCATTTAAGGTGTAAATATGAAATCTGCGGTTACTCAAAACGATGTCGCAAAAGAAGCCGGCGTAACACGGAGCATGGTAAGCTATGTTATAAGCGGAAACTCTGATCGTTCTGTTGCTCCAGAAACACGCAAAAGAATTTTGGATGCGATAGAAAGACTTGGCTACAGACCGAACAAAGCGGCGCAGGCTTTGCAGCAAGGCGATGTTGGTTTTGCAGCGAATAAGCTTGGCGTTGTTCTTTGCGCTTCTGAAACTTTTTTGCGTCCGTATTATGCGGAAATACTTTCTGGAATTCACCTTGAAGCGCATGAGCAGAATTTTCAGGTGAGCTTTATAAGATTTTTCCATGAGCTAAAAAATCCGGTTTTGTTTAACAGTTTGATTCACGAAGAGGAAATAGGCGGACTGATTCTTGTTGCAACAGACCAGTGCTTGAAAACTGACGAAGATAAAAAAATCATCGACAAAATAAAAGGGCGGCTTTCTAAAATTGTTTGCATTGAATTTCAGTATGAAGGCTTGAGTAGCGTTATGTTTGACAGACAGGCAACTGCGCAGCGGGCAACAGAATATTTGATTCAAAAAGGTTTTTCTGAAATTGGATATATTGGCGAGGACGATGACCGTGTGCATGGAGTTCAGCTTGCTTTGTCTGAAAAAAATCTTGATGCAAAACGGGACAATTTTTTTATTGCTGAAACTTTTGACATGAGCGGCGGATTCAAGGCAATCGATTCTTTTCCGGCTGATAAAAAATTTCCACGCGCAATTGTTTGTGGCTCTGATGAAGTTGCAATTGGAGTTCTTCGCGGCTTAAGCAAAAAAAATATTTCAGTTCCGAATGATGTTGCGATAATCAGCATAGACAATATTGAAATTTCAGAATATACGTGTCCGCCTTTGACCACGATGAATGTGCAGAAAAAAGCAATGGGCGAGCAGGCTGTTAAAATGATTGTTTCTGGAACGGCAGGAAAAGATGAATGCGCGCTTAAAATTATGCTTCCGTCTTCTCTTGTTGTCCGTGAGTCTTGCTAGAATTTTCTGCGGAAAAAATGCAGCCGCAATATTGCTGCCGGTAAAGTGAAAATTCCTTGCTAAGCTCAAGGCTTCTAAGAAATCCACCTTTCTTTTTAAAGTCAGAAAAAAGCCATTTCGGTTTTCCGTTTTCGCATTCAGAAAGTTCTTTTCCAATTTGATTTATTTTTTCTGAATCCTTGAACGGGCTTATTGAAAGTGTTGTGCAAAAATAATCAAAGTTGTTTTTTTGCGCAAATTCAAAAGCGCGCTTTAACCTGAACCTATAGCATCTTCTGCAGCGTTCTCCTTTTTCTGGCTCTGTGGCAAGCTCTGGATTTTCCTTGATTTTTATTGCGTCATAGAATTCCTGTGGAATATAACAATCTTCCACGAGCTTTACAGAATTTTCTTTTGCCGGAAAAAATTCAGGAAGAAAATTTTTTAGTTCTTCAAGCCGCCTTTTATATTCTTCTTGTGGAAAAATATTTGGATTGTAATACAAAATTGTTATGTCAAAAAATGAAGAAAGAAATTCCAAAACATAAGATGAGCAAGGCGCGCAGCAAGCATGAAGTAAAAGTTTTGGCCTGTTTTCTGGCGGAACATTTTTTTCTAGCGATGAAAGAATTTTTTCAAGTTCGATTTGATAATTCATTTTAAATGCCAATCATCTTTAGTTTTTTTTCAAAACTGCGGACTGTTATTCTGCAAGTTTTTTGGTAGACTTCGCCGTCTGTGTGTAGCCAAAGCGGAATTGTTGTATTGAATGTTGCGCTTGAAAATTCTATTAAATTTATTCCTGGAAAAAATCCGTGCAGCCCAAAAAAGGCAGTTGGCAATGCAAAAAGAATTCCTGGAACTGACTTGTTGTTCACAATGCACAAATTCATTTTTCCGTCTGTAGGATTTGCTTTTGGACAGAATTTAAATCCGCCGCCTTCATAACGGTGAACCATTGAGGCTGCAAAAAGAAATTTTTTCAGAACAAGTTTTTTGCCGTTGTCAAATTCAACTGTGCAGTCTGCCTTTGGAGCATGAATAATTTGGTTTAATGCAATTGCAAGATATGTCAGTTTTCCAAGTCCGAATTTATTTAAATTTCTTTTTATAAATGAATGTGAAGATTTTTGACAGACTGCCGCATCAAATCCTAAGCCTGCGCTTACAACAAATTTTCTTTTTATTTTTTCTGTAATTATTTCACCTAAATCTAGTTCAACTGGATTTGTAGCTGAAAGTATTTTTTCAAGGCATTTTTTTACTGATTTTGAGATTTTCATATCGCGCGCAAAATCGTTGCTTGAGCCTGTTGGAATATATGCAAGCATGACAGTTTCAAAATTTTGTATTCCCTGAACTGCGTCATTCAAAGTTCCGTCTCCGCCAAGAATTACAATTGTGCAGTTTTTTTCCGCCAAAGATTTTTCGCTGATTCTTGAGCAAATTTTTGTAACGTCTCCATGCTCTTTTGAAAATTCAACATCGTATAGAATTTTCTTTGAAATCAAAACAGGCTCGATTTTATTTTTCCATAAACGAAGTCCTTTGCCTGAACGCGAAACTGGATTTACAATAAAATGAAACATTTAAAAAGAATATCACAAAAATTCAAAAACGTCAGCGGATTGTTTTTTTCTTTTTCCTTTGATAAAATAAAATTGTAACGATGATTACGTTGTGATGACTGTCGGTTGAATTCCACAACCTAACGAGCCTACGAACGCTCCTATCACTGCATTTCCAAGTAAGCAATCTAAAAAATTTTGAAAGGACTCTCTATGAACAAGTATGTGAAACGCTACTTAATCGATGCGATGGGTGGAATGGCGCAAGGACTTTTTGCGTCTCTTTTGATTGGAACAATTGTAAAGACTTTAGGACAGCAGTTGCTTAGGCTTGGAACAAATCCTGTTTTTGAATTTTTTGTTTCAGCAGGAAATTTTGCCTGTGAAGCTCATGTTGTTGGCGCGGCAATGGCTGTTGGAATTGGATATGCGATGGGAGCATCTTCGCTTGTTTTGTTTACTCTTGTTGCAGTTGGCGCGGCTGCAAATGTTTCAGGCGGGGCTGGAGGCCCGCTTGCAGTTCTTATAATCGCAGTTTTTTCATGTGAATGCGGAATGTTTGTAAGCAAAAAAACAAAAGTTGACATAATTGTAACTCCTTTGATTACGATTGTGGCTGGAGTTTTTTTCACTTTGCTTTTTGCAAGCCATATTGGAAAAGCCGCCTATGCCTTTGGAAATTTAATTATGTGGGCAACAACTTTAAAGCCTTTTTTGATGGGAATTCTTATTTCTGTAATTGTCGGTCTTCTTTTGACTCTTCCTGTAAGTTCTGCGGCGGTTTGCGCGGCTCTTGGTCTTACAGGACTTGCTGGCGGAGCTGCTGTTGCTGGCTGCTGCGCTCAAATGGTTGGCTTTGCAGTTATGAGCTTTAAAGAAAACGGCTGGAGCGGAATTTTATCTCAGGGACTTGGAACTTCAATGCTCCAGATGCCAAATATCGTAAAAAATCCTCGGATATGGATTCCTCCTACGCTTGCTTCTGTTATAACCGGTCCGATTGCAACTTGTCTTTTTAAAATGCAAATGAATGGAGCTGCGGTTTCAAGCGGAATGGGAACTTGCGGTCTTGTAGGACAAATTGGAATAATAACAGGCTGGTTTGAACCTTCACAGGCTGCGGTTGCGCATGGAGCTGTTGCTGTTTCGCCAGGAATTTTTGACTGGCTTGGACTTGTTCTTGTTTGCTTTGTTCTTCCAGCTGTTTTTTCTGTTTTGTTTTGTTTTATATTAAAAAGAATCGGCTGGATAAAAGACGGAGATTTGCTTCTTCAGTAAAATTTAATTCTTCTAAAATTTAACACTGAAATGCCGATAAGAAGACCATGCGTATATTCTTTTTAAAATTGTGCATTTCAGCATCGGTTTTTTCTTTTTTTTCAGGAATTTCTTTTGCCCAGTCAAAGCCTTTGTATAAGCTTCCGGAAGTTTATCTTGAAAGAAGAGTTTCTGAAAATCCAGAGCCGTTTTTAATCGGAACAGACACAGGACTTTTTAAAATTCTTCCAAGCGGAATTGCAGATCCTTTGTGGACGGAAGGAAAAGTTGAACGCATTTTAAGAACTCAGGCAAAATGGTTTTTTGTTACAGAAAAAGGAATTTATTCTTCCTTAGATTTAAAGGAATTTACGCAGCGCAATATAGGACTTCCTTCATTAATTGTAAAGAATTATGAAAATGGAAATAAAGAAATAGTTCAAAAAATGCCTCTTTTAAAAGACATTTGCGCAGATCCACTGAATCCAGATATTTTAGTTACAGCCACAAAAGATGACGTTTTTATAACCCGTGATGGTGGTTTGTCCTGGAAATCGCTTGGTTCAGCAAGCAATTACACTTCTGGAATGAAAGCGGTCGCAGTTTCCCACATGCCTATTTATGGAAAAAATGGAGAAATTGAAAGCAGCGAAATTGTTGTTTTTATGTCGCATCCTATTTACGGTTTTAGCTATTGCCGCGCCGATGAAAAAAATCCAAAGTGGATTGACGTGAGCGCAGGTTTTTCCGCAATGAAGAGCCTTACGCAAGTTGATGAAATTTCTGATATTTTGCCAGTTTTGTGCCGTGACTCAGCCGGAAACATTTATGCAGAAATTTATCTTTCCCAGTCATTCATTCCGAATATTTACAGATTTGACTGGCGGACAAAAAAAGCTGAAAAAATTTACCAAGGCAAAAATCCGTGCGATGCGATTGACGGACTTTGTCAAAACGGCTCTAACTTGATTTTTTCAACAGTCGGAAAAATCCTTTCGCTTTCTCTTGAAACAAGGGAGGTTTCAGAAATTTCAAGCTTTAATTCTTGGAGGGAAAATTTAACTGCTGCAGGCGACACTGTAAATTCAGCTTTTGTTCCTAAAAATATTTCGCAGCTTGGAACGAATGTTACTTTGAATGAACTTTGGCTTTTGAATCCAGAAACAATTCTTTCTCCTTGGGCTTATCTTGCAAACAAAAAAAAGTCAATTTATGCATCAGTTTATCAGCTTAGAAATTCTTCGGGAATTGAAAAATATAAAAAAATTGTTTCTGATAACAAGCTCAATTCTGTTGTAATCGACATGAAAGATGACTACGGACTTTTGAGGTTTGAGCCGAACAGCCAGCTTTTAAAGCAAAAAGGAAAAGTTACTCAGTACAAAATTGACTTGGAGCAAGTTGTAAGCGAATTTAAAAAAGACGGCGTTTATCTTATTGCGCGCATTGTTGTTTTTAAGGACCGAAATTTAGCTTCCTATGATAAAGGAAAATATGCGGTTTGGAATTCCCGTACAAATTCGCCATGGATTGGAATCCGCGGAAAAGAAGACGTTACTGATGAAAGTGGAAATCCGGCTGGAACAAAAACTGTTTACTATGATGAAAATTGGGTTGACCCTTACAGCGAGGAAGTTTGGGAGTACAATGTTGAAATTGCAAAGGAACTTGTTTCCCGCGGCTTTGACGAAATTCAGTTTGATTACATAAGATTTCCGACTGACGGAACAAATTTAAATTCCGCAGTTTACAGATGGCGCGACAAAGGCATGGTAAAAGAAAGCGCGTTGGTTTCGTTTTTGTCTTATGCCCGCAAAAATATAAAAGCTCCTATTGGAATTGATATTTACGGAGCGAACGGCTGGTACAGAAGCGGAACAAGAACTGGACAGGATGTTGAGCTTATGAGCGAATATGTTGACGTTATTTGTCCGATGTTTTATCCGTCGCATTTTGAACAGGATTTTCTTGAGTATCCGCCTTATGAAGAAAGAGCGTACAGAATTTATTTTTACGGCTCATTTAGAAACACAATAATCGGCAGGAACAGAATTATTGTTCGTCCTTGGATTCAGGCATTTTACATGGGCGTAAGGCATGACAGAAAATATTATGACAAGAATTATGTTTTGCGGGAAATTTTTGGTGTGCGTGATGGTCTTGATAGAGGGTATATGCACTGGAACAATTCCGGCGGATATTATGAAGACATAAGCCCGGATCCTCAGGACAACGAAATTTCTCCGTGGCATGAAAAAGAATGTGATTTGCAAAAAAGAATTCCGGCATTCAGTTTGGGAATAAAAAATTCTTTAGATTCTGATTTGCAGGATTTGGAGCAGAAAAAGGAAAATGCAAAGGACATGATTTCAATTTGGAATTCTGTGCTAGACAATGAACTTGAATACGAAAACGCAAGTGTTACAACAAGAAATTTTCTTCATGTAAAGCCTGTGTTCGGTGGAAGCAAATGAATAAATATACGCCAGAAGAACCTATAGCGGCAATCGCAACTGCGCTTGTTCCTTCTGCAATTGGAATTGTCAGGACTAGCGGTAAAAATTGCATTGAGCTTGTAGCTAAAATTTTTTCACGCAAAAAAGTTCTCTTGCAGGCTGCAGGAAATTCTCTTGTTTACGGCTGGATTGAAGATTCAAGAATTCAAAGCGGAAACAAAAAGATTGATGAAGTTATGCTTGGCGTTTACAAAGCTCCAAAGTCTTTTACAGGCGAAGATATGGTTGAAATATTTTGCCACGGCGGAGTGAATGTTGTAACTTCAATTTTTTCCTTGCTGCTTGAAAATGGTTTTAGAAAAGCTGAGCGCGGAGAATTTACATTTAGGGCTTATATAAACGGAAAAGTTGATCTTACAAAAGCCGAAGCCGTAAAAGAAATAATAGACAGCCGCACAAATGTTTCCAGAAGCCATGCCGCCGGACGTTTAAGCGGAAATCTTTTTGAGCAAATTTCCTCTATTAAAAAATCGATTTTGGACACAATTGGAAACATTGAAGTTGAAATTGAATATCCAGAAGACGAAGAAAATATTTCAGAATCATTTGACACTTCATTGCTAAAAAGCGCACAGAAAAAACTTTCAGACTTGGCTTCTTCTTGGAAGGCTGAAAAACTTTATCAAGACGGAGCAAGAATTGTTTTGTGCGGTAAAACCAATGCCGGAAAATCAAGTCTTTTCAATTCACTTTTAAAAGAAGAACGCGCAATTGTCAGCAGCATAGAAGGAACAACCCGGGACTGGCTTGAATGCTGGACAGATTTTGCAGGAATTCCTGTGAGGCTTTTTGATACTGCCGGTCTTAGAAAAACTTCGGATTTAATTGAAGAGCGCGGCGTTGAGCTTGCAAAAGATTTAAGCCAAGATGCGGATGTTATTCTTTATCTTGTGGACAGTTCAAAAGGAATTTTAAAAGACGATTTGGATTTTATTGAAAGCCAGAAAAATATTCCGATTGTTTTGGTTATGAATAAATGTGATTCCTTTGACTTGAATTTGGACGGAATAAAAAAAGTCTGGAAAGATTCTGTAAAAATTTCTGCAAAAAATAATATTGGAATAGAACAGCTTATTTTAAAAGTAAAAGACATTTTGTTTGACGGCGAAAAAACTGAACGTGAGCAAAGCGGACTTGGTTCAGCGCGGCAAAAAAAATCAGTTCAGGAAGCTTTGGAGCGGATAACGCATGCTTTGAAAATTTCTCAAGATTCCAGCTACGGACTTGATGCGGTTGTTCAGGATTTGGAAGATTCTTTGGAAAGCCTTGGCGAAGTTGCCGGCGAAGTTTCTCCAGATGATGTCCTTGAAAATATTTTCAGCCGTTTTTGTGTCGGCAAATGACAACAGATTTTTTTTTCAGTATAATCAGATTCAAATGAACGAAATTGATTTTTTAGCGGAAGAAATTTTTTTACGGTACGGAAATGTAAAGCGTGCTCGCGGACCGTTTTTATATACGGAAAAAGGCAAACGTCTTACAGATTTGTATCAGGAAAACGGCAGGGCAATTTTAGGCTGGGGCGGCTCTTCTGCATTTACAATGCTGAAAAATGCTATAGACCGTGGAGCAACCGGAAGCTTTAAAACTTGTTTTTCAGGCCGGCTTGAAAAATCTGTAAATGCGCTTTTCTTTGGATGCAAACGCAAAGTTTTTATTTTTGCAAAAAAATCTGACTGCCTTTCCGCCGCTGTAAAAATCAGTCCTCAAAACACTTTTGTCTGGAAGCCTTGGAGCGAAACTGCTTTTGAAAACGACAGCGCAGACTGCATAATTTTTGAACCGGTTCTTCCTTGGACAAGCGGAATTTATATTCTTGCTGCAAAAACTGATTTGGCTGAAAAAATTCCGCAAGATGTTTTAAAGGAAACAATAAAACTTTCTTCGCCAATTGAAGCTGCTGTTACACGCTCAATTTATAATTTGGTTTCAGCATTGCAGACCCGGCAGGAAAAAGACTGGTTTATTTACGATTTGGCTTTGACAAAATACTGGCAGAGAAAAGGTCCTTATCTTTTTCCAAAAATTTCAAAAGAGCTTTATATAAAATTTATTTTGCATTGCCTTGACCTTGGAATTGTCGTAAGTCCTGTTTATGAGCAGCCGAGCATTGTTCCATTTGGAGCAGACAAAGGCGTTTTTGAAATTTTAAAGAAAAATCCGTTTGTTTATAAAGAAGACTAAGCGTTTTAGAAATAAGTGGATTTTTGCTCAAAACTGAATTATATTTGATATAGGCATTTTTATATTGCCGAACATATTTCTAGGAGGAAAAATATGAGAACTGAAAAAAGCGGATGGACTGCGGCGCTTTTGATTTTGCAGATTGCAGTTGGAGCGATGCTTGCTGTTGGAGGAATATGGGCTTTGCAGGGCGATGGAGATTTTGCTGCAAGAGCAATTAAAGGGCTTGTTTCTGGCAATGTAGGAAATATTCTTGTGCTTGCATTTGGAGTGATTGAGCTTCTTGTTGGTGTCTTTATGATTTTAAAGATTGTGATTGGCGATCGCTTTGGAAGCTTTGGAACTGTTTTGGCTCTTATTGCGATTATTGTTTGGATTGTTGCTATTGTTATTTCAGATATTCTTGGACCTAAAGGAATCCTTAGCGGCGGCTCAAAAAATTTCCTTGAATGGCTTTATACTTTTGCCCAGCATCTTATTATTCTTGGCGCGATTTTAGCAGTAAGATAAATTTAAAGTTCAACTCAAAAATCAAAAAGCCCGGCTAAAATGCCGGGTATTTTTATTTTCTTATTCTTGCAAAAAGTTTTCTTAAAAGTCCCACTTTTCCAAATCCGAGCCAGTAAAGGAGCATAAGGAATAGAACAGAAGGAACTCCAAAAATTACAATATACAATGCGGTGAAAATAAATTTCACAAAGAAATTCAGTATGTTTGCAAAGAACTGGCGCAGCTGTGAATTTGTGTCGGGCATTACAAATCCGCTTTCATTTTGATTTACAGGAAGTTCAGCCGTAACATAAATTGTAGAATAATCAATTTGAGACTTTAAGCGGTTCATTTGCCCTTGCATGCGTTCAAGTTCAGAAGTTACATCGTTGATTTTTGTTTCAATCTTTAGCATATCCTGCATATCTTTTGCTTCTGAAAGATATTTTTTGAGCCGCTCAAGCAAAACTTTTCTAGTCGAAAGCCGTGTGTCCAAATCATAAAATTGTTCTGTAACATCGCTGGAATTTATATTTTTTGATTTGAGTTTTCCAATTTTTCCGCATTCTTGCATTGCCTGAGAAAAAGAGCCACTTGGAATTTTTGCTGTTATTCTTATGGAACTTGTGTTTTCAGAGGAATCTGAAATATATCCGCCAAATTTTTTTACCCAAGATTCAACAGACGATTTTGACTCTGCAAGATTTGAAACTTCAATTGTAAGGTTTCCTGTGTAGACAAGTTTTCTGTCTTGGCTTGTCTGCTCTGGTTCAGAAGAAAGTTCCGCTGAATCTTCAAACGCCATCTCCTGCATCATGTTCATTGCGGAATCTGCCCTTGCCGACATTTTCATTGATTTTGCCATTGGCGCAAACATTTCATTTTTTACAGCTTGATTTTTTCCGCATGAAATAAATAAAAACGCCGCAACTAAAGCTACTGCTGATTTTCTTAAAATATTTTTCATTTTTCCTCCAAAGCCATATATTCATAATAATCCATTTTGCCTTGGGTTACAATTTTGCGTTATTCAGCTGAAAATGTGTGGTTTGTTCCGCCGTGAGCTTTTTCCAAAGCGGGCTTTAGCTGTTCTGTCCAAAATCTGTCTTCGATTTTATAGCCGCCTGACGAGTATCCGATTTTTCTATCAGCGCGGACTTTTTCGCCATGGAAATCGCTTCCTGCTGTTGTAAACATTCCAAGTATTTCTGCCAGTTCTTCAAGTCGCCGTGCTTCGGAAAGCCTGAGTCCTGGATGATGCGCTTCAAGCCCTTCAACGCCTGAATTTTTTATTTCGAGCATTGTTTCTTCCATTTTCCCCCAAGCAACGTACATTGACATTGGATGCGCCTGAACTGGAATTCCGCCTGATTCTTTTATGGCTTCCACGGCTTTTTTTAAATTTTCCCCGGTTTTATTTACGTAGCAAGGACGGCCTTTTGCAAGAAACAAGTCAAATGCCTGCTGAGTTTTTTTTATTATTCCTTTTTCCATGAGAAGTTTTGCAAAGTGAGGTCTGCCGATTGTTTTTGTGCCGGATTTTTCCACAAGCTCTTCATAAGAAATATCGATATTTTTTTCTTGAAGTTTTTGGATTATTTTTTTGTTTCTTGAATCCCGCTCAGCTCTTAAAAATTCAATTGTCTCAAGAAGTTTTTTTCCAGGTTTTTTAAGTCCCAGTCCAAGAAGATGAAATTCTCCGCTCGGCCATTCTATAGAGATTTCTATTCCCGGAATAAATTCGATTCCAAGCTCATTTGCCTTTTTTTGAGCTTCCAAAATTCCGTCTATATTGTCATGGTCTGTAAGCGCAATTGCTGAAATTTTTTTTTCTGCGGCGTAGGAAATTAGCTGGCTCGGTGTGCAAGTTCCGTCGGAAGCTGTTGAATGTGTATGCAAGTCTATCATGCGGAATTCTCTTAAACAAGGTAGCATAAATAAAAACTTTGTGGTATACTAAACAAGTATAGGTGTTTTTTCAAATCAAGGCTCTTTTTAGAGTTTGTTGGTTTTGCGAGGAAGGTTATGTCAAAAGTTGTGCAATTCAGCAAAGGCTCTATTATTTTTTTTGAAGGCGACAAAGATGAAAATATTTATATTCTCCAGTCAGGCGCAGTTGCTTTGCGCAGCATGGATTTGGAAACTGGAGAGCAAATTTCAGAACAGCTTCATATTGGAGAATTTTTTGGCGTAAAAAGCGCGCTTGCCAAAATGCCAAGTTTGGTAACTGCTTCCGTGCTGCTTGATTCAACTGTTGTTCAGCTTTCAGTTTATGAATTTGAAAAAATGTTCGGCTCAAAGGCTTTTATCACAGAAAAAATGCTTAGAGTTTTCAGCAAGTCGCTTAGAGACATTCATAAAAAGACAGAGCAGTATTTGGGCGGAAACAGCATTTCAATTTCGCCTGAACACGGAATGTTTATGGTTGCCAACGCTTTTTACAATGACGGTCAGTTCAAAAGCTGCTGCGATGTCCTTACTAGAATTTTAAAGCTGAATCCTAATCCTGCGAACAAAGTTGAAATTGCAAAGCTTTTTACCAATGCAAATACTCGAAAAGGCAGAGAAAATGCCCGCAATGTTTCTTCTGAAGATATTTCCGCAAAATCTGGAAGCCTTTCTGTAAACCAGTTTTCACTTCCTGCTTTTGACCGCTTTACAAAAAAATATAAGCGCGGAGATGTTATTATAAGCGAATTTGAACCGGGCGAAACTTTTTATCTTATAAAATACGGTGAAGTTCAGATTGAAAAGTGCATAAAAGATCAGAATAAAAGCCTTGACATTCTTGGCAGCGGAGCTTTTTTTGGCGAAATGGCGATTCTTGACAATTCCCAGAGAAGCGCATCTTGTGTTGCTAGAACTGATGTTGCCTGCTTGGAATTCAACAAGGAAAACTTTAAGGCGCTTGTCCTTGGAAATCCGCAGATTGTAATGAATCTTCTTAAGCTTTTCTGCAAAAGAATTTACGATCAGAACCGCCAATTTAAAATTGTTCTTATAAAGGATATTTACACAAGAATTTGCGATGTGTTTTTAATGTACGATGAACTTGCAGGCGGATCTTCAAGAAGAAAAGATGACGACGGAAACTTTAAGCGCAAATTCTTCATTACTGCAAACGACATTGCAAGTTGGGCTTCTATTCCGCTTGATCAGGCAAAGGATTGTCTTGTGCGTCTTATGGACCGCGGAAAAATTCAGATTTTTGAAGATTACATGATTGTTTCAAATATTCACGACATAAGAAGAATTGTTGACTCATATTACATGAAGCTTGGCTCAACAACAAAACAGCCTACTTAATTGGAAAAATACTTAACCGACTGTCATTTGTGTATTTTGCTTATAGTGTCATTCCTGTGCTATGACACAGGAATCTATGTTTTCAAGAAGATGGGGATGTCCCAAAAGTATCTTTTTTGTCATTTTCGGGCTTGACCCGAAAATCTAAATGCATATATTGCAATCATTTAGAAATTGCTAACCGAGTTTGCTATGCAAACATCGCCGGAATGCGTCCGGCAATGGAAAATTATTTTAGTTCAAGACCGATGCTGAACGCTTTTCCTGCAAAGTCGCCGAGCTTAAGATAATGCTGGTTTACAGGATCGTAGGAAATCGGATTCAGTTTTTTCACATCGACTTTTCCGTTTGAATCAAGAACTGAATCGTCAATGCTCACGTTCACGATTTGTCCAAAAAGATGGCTTGTCTTTTCATCATAGCTTATGAGATTGCACTCAAGCGCAAACGGAAGTTCTCTGATAAGCGGCGCGTCAACAAATTCCGACTTTTCCGCATGGAATCCCGCCTTTGCAAATTTATCAGGCGTATTATTTGCAGAAACAAGCCCGACGTAATCACATTCCTTTGCAAGCTCCGCAGTTCCCACGCTAACCGTAAACGCCTTGCGCTCAAGGATGTTTTTTACAGTTTTGTGAGACGCGCTCAGGCAAAGTCCTATTTCCTTTTCATCGCTGATTGCGCCCCAGGCCGCGTTCATCGCGTCCGGAGTTCCGTCATTGCCGTAAGAAGCCACGATAAGTACCGGCATCGGATAAAGCCATTCTTTTGCACCAAAATTCTTTCTCATAATTCCTCCAAAAAAAATCAAAGAATTACAATTTAATATACAAAAAATTTTGCGGTTTGACATTAAGTATTTAAGGTTGACCGGCGGTATTTTTTTTATGATAATCAGCCTTATGAAAAACAATGTGATTCTAATTGGAATGCCTGGAGCCGGAAAAAGCACAGTCGGTGTTGTGCTTGCAAAACTCTTGAATTATAAATTTGTTGACAGCGATATTGTGATTCAGCAGAAAATGAAGAAAAAACTAAATGAGCTGATTTTAGGGCAAGGCGAAGAATATTTTAAAAAGATTGAAAATAAAATCAATTCTGGCTTGAATGTAAAAAAATGTGTTGTTGCTACAGGCGGAAGCGTTGTTTTTGGAAAAGAAGCAATGGAGCATTTAAAAAAAATTGGAACGGTTGTTTATTTAAAAGTGGACTTTGATTCCCTTGAAAAACGTCTTGGAGATTTGGATAAAAGAGGAGTTGTACATAAACCTGGAGAAACTCTTATGGACATTTTTAATGAGCGCGCTCCTCTTTATGAAAAATATGCGGATATAATTATAGATGAAACTAATTTAGAAATATCTCAAGTTGCAAGGAAAATAGAAGCCGCTATTTTTAGAGGCTATCTTAGTCCCAAGGTAATGCACCATTCCAAACTGGAATTCATGCTTCCGCCGAAAACTAAATTTCCAAGGAGAGTGTGAAGCACAAGATAAAGCTCTCCGCCGGCTTCAAATTTTTTGTCTGCAAAAAGTTTTTTCGAAGGCGAATATTGGTCAATAAACGGATCATAGTCTGAGCTTACCGCGGCTTTTGCTTCTGCTACGGCGAGCAACGGAAGTCCTGCAATATTTGTTATTTTCTGCCTAAAAGAAATTCCTGCAATTGCAAAGTCGCGCCGCAATGTTCCTGTAGGATAGCCGCTCATTCCGTCTGCGCCGCCAAAGTTGCAGTATCCGGAATTTAGCTCGTAAGGAAATCTGTTGCTGCAGAAAACAGAAGAAAGTCCAATTGAGTTTTTTTCGTCCGCAAGCTCAAATCTTTTTTCCGCAGAAAACCTAAAGTCGTAAATCAAATCATTTTGCATATCGTCTGTTTTTCCGCCGAAGTTAAATATGGATTCCACTTTTCCGCCGTAAAGACAAGCGTAATCGTTGTGCAGAGTTGTAAAAATAATTTCGCTGTGAAGATAGCTTGTGTTGTGCCATTTTTCTGTTGCGATTAATTTTTCTGCAGAATGCGCGATGCCGGCTTTTGCTGTAAAATAATCTGTGTGCCTGAACCTTATTCCGCCGAAAATTTCAATTCCTCTGTCTTCCGCAATCGTTCTGTCGTTAAAATAAATATTTGTCGCCGGGGAACAGCTTCCGTATTTGAGTGAATTTTTAAAGTCAAGGCTTAATATGTTGTCTTTAAAATCCGCCAGCTTCGGGAAAAATTCAGTTTCAAAAATTATTGTGTTTCCGAACGAAAGCCTAAAAAGGGATTCAATTGGAGCGCGCAAAAAAACTCCTGCTGTAAAATTTGGATCTACAGAAAGATATTTTTGAGGCTTGTAGCTTGCAACTGAAACAGATGAAGTTCCTGTAAAAAAAATCTGATTCATCTTTTGGTCGTAGTGGTTCGCAAGAATTTCAAGAGTTGTGGACTTGTTTTCGTTTTGGCTTAAAGAATATGTGAGCGATGAAAGATGATAATGTTCCTTAAGCCTGCCTAGTTTTTTTGTAAGCTGCTTTTTGGTTTTGTCATCAAGTTTCTGACCAAGGAATTTTTCAAATTCTTTTTCCGCGGGAATTGGAACTGGCTTTGAAAACGAAATGTCTTTTACAACAATTTTATCTATAGAAAAATCCGGCATTTTGTTGTATTCGCTTTCACGGTTGTAGTCTAGTTTTTCAAGTGTTCTTCCGGCTGATTCAATTTGCCTTGCAATCTGCGAAATTTTATCTTTGTTTTGTTGAACGCAAATTTCTCCTGCTCTTACAATTTGATGCGGCTTCATAAAATCAAATGTGCTGAATTCTGAAAGATCTGGACGCAAAACAATGTCCGCATAGCTGTACTGTTCAACTGCGTTAGAAGAAATAATCAAGTTGAAAATCTGCACAGCCACAGAATAAAAGTCAGAAAGAGTTTCTGGAGGAGTGTCAACAATGCTTGCAACGTCCATTGAAATTACAATGTCTGCGCCCATTTCCCGCGCAAGCTTAACCGGAAGATTGTTTCTAAGTCCGCCGTCCATTGAATACAAGCCTTTTTTTACTTGAGCTGGCGTAAAAACTGCCGGAATAGAAATGCTTGCTCTTATCGCATTTACGAGAGAGCCGCTTTTAAATATCAGCTCCTTGCCTGAAACTGCGTCTGTTCCAATTGCTCTGAACGGAATCGGAAGCTTGTCAAAATCTGTAACTGGAAGAATTTTGGTAAGGTGATTGCTAAGTTCGCAAATAATCTGCTGATCGCCTATGATTCCAGGAGCTGAGCCAAATTTTCCGTCTGCAATTGAAAACGAAAGAGTTATGCCGTCTGTTTTTTTTGAAAATGCTTCGGGCGGAATTTTTTCTGGAGTGGAAGGGCGTTCGTTTAGAATCGTCATAAAATCCATGGACAAAAGCGTTTGTCTGATTTGCTTTGGAGTGTAGCCCGCAGCGTAAAGTGAGCCAATAAGCGCGCCCATGCTTGTTCCCAAAATCATGTCCGGGCGGATTCCTTCATTTTCTAATGCTTCAAGAAGCGGAATTTCTGCAAGCCCTTTTGCACCGCCTCCGCTTAGAACTAGCGCAATCTTTGGATTTTTTGCAAATGAAAAGCTGAATGAAAAAATTGAAAGTAAAACCGCCGATACAACAGATTTAAAACTCATGTCAAAAGAATAGCATTTAGTAGAAAAAAAATCAAAAAAATGCCCTCAAATGCTGACAAATAAAATATTTTGAATCATAATTATAATATACTGTCATTCTTTATGCGGAAGATCTCCGGGTCAAGCCCGAAGATGACAAGGATACTGTTAATGCGGATTATCCGGTCGAGCCAGATAATGACATGAATTCAAGCCGGATAATGACAAGAAAACTGTCATTCCCATTCTAAAACACAACTGTCATTCCCGTGCAGCGACACGGGAATCTCTAACAAGGAGGAATCTTTATGAAAAAGCTAATTTTTTCTATTTTACCAGCATTTTTATTCGCATTTATTTCGTGCATGAACATGAGTTCTGGCTCTGGCGAAAACGGCTATGTTCGTATTGCCTTGCCGGGAAGCGAGCGCGCCACATATACTTACAGCAAAAATAACGCCGACAAATACATTGTGCGCCTTTATAATGACGACTTTGACCAAACAGAAGAAGGAACTGTGGGGGGGTAATAGAGTTTGGCGACCTTGAGCCTGGAAAATACACAGCAGATGCGGAAGCCTGGAATACAGACGAAAACATCCTTGAAGGCAGCGGAAGTACAAAAATTACCGTAAGTGCCGGCGAAACCACTGACTGCAACATCAAAATGATTCTTGAAGGGCAGACTGTGTATTATTCAAAGTACATGATTCTTACGGATTATAACAACACCAAATATATCTACGACTACAAAACATCGCAAAAATCATCTAAGAGCATTAGCTTTGGAACTTCATACAATGCCGTGGAAGACAACAACGGACAAATCTACCATATAGAAGGGGATGCTTTGTGGTTAGACGGAAGCTCTCTTTCTACTGGCATAGACACATCAAATCTTATAAAAAATCCTCTTTATTATGACAATACAACAGATACATATTGGATTGGCCTTGAAAAGAGTATTTATTTCTATTTACAAAATTCTGACAACAGTTACAATACAAATGTTGATCGTCCTCTTCTTGCTTCAAAAGGTGAAAGTTTTTTAAACTTTGCAATTCAAGAAAATAAAGTTTATCTTATATATATAGAATATAATGATTCAGGATATAATGATTCTGATTCAAATATCATATATTTTACAAAAGATGAAAATGTAAGTTTAACAGAACAAAAAAGAATCCAACTTCCAACTATTGGTGTTTCTGGCGAAGTTACAGACATGGCGGTTCTTGAAGACGGAACTGTTGCAGTTCTTGTGCGCTCTGTTGGCGTAGATTCAGAAACAGAAGGCTTTAACAACACTTCGGTTACCGATGAAGGCACAGTATACAGCCGCGGTGCTCTTGTTCTTTTGTCTTCGGACTTGTCAACTTATAAAGTTTATGGCTGGACGGACTCTTCAAGGACAATAAACGCAACCGGCAAAGACACTCAAACTAGCGGATTAAAAGAATGGACTTCAATCACAGCATACGTTCCAGAATATGAAGAGCGTAACTCGTACTTTTACGGACCGCTTAAAATTGTCGCAATCCGCCCAAAAGAACTTGTAATTGCAGACTGCGGCGCAAACTTTGTCCTACCTGATTATGACAGCAAAAAGAACGGAAAAATGTATGCCCACAACAGGCTTATGACCGTAAACCTGCGCAACTTTGCCATAAGCTGCAAAAAAGAATTCAGCGAAAGCGAGCTAAAGTTCAAAAACCTTGTAATCAGCGGCGGAATCGAAGCCACAAGCTCAGGTTCTTACGCTGGCAACTACGTAGAAGAAAAATAAAGTAACTATATTGCCCGAGTGCTGTCATTGCCGTGTCAAGCACGGCAATGACACTTAAATTACTGTTCTTATCAAAACTCGACATTCGGGCTAAAAAAGCATAGTCAAAATAAAAATCAAAAAATAATAAAACCAGCTGTATTAGGTGCTGTTATTTGCTTGGGAAACTGTTTAGATTTTCTTGAACAAGAGAATTTGAAAAAATTAAAAAGTCATTACAATCAAATAAAAGAACTCGAATTTTAGGCTGTATATAAGCAGGTTCTTAGGGCAGCAGCCCTAAGCGGTGCAGGAAAAGGTGGGTGGTATGGAGGGAGGAAAAAACACGCTTCCGAAGTAGCGGTTTTTCCTTCCTCCAAAAGTTCCACTTTACGCAAGGTTGTTTTTTTCGTAAAATAGCGTCCTATGGAATTTACTCAAGAGAAAATCGACTCGTTGGCAGTCAATGAAGTTGAAATTATGAAAAAAATCGCTGAGGAGCTGAACATAAAAGTTCCTCAGGTAAGCGCGGTCATCAGCCTTGTTCAGGAAGGATGCACTATTCCTTTTATTGCACGTTACCGCAAAGAAAAGCACGGCTCGCTTGATGAGCTTCAGGTGCGTGAATGCGACCACTTGTTTACTTCCTATAAAAATCTGGAAGAACGCCGCCTTGAAATTGTAAAAGGCATATTTAACCAGAACAAGCTCACTGAATCTTTGTATAATGCCGCAATGGGAGCCAAAACTCTTTCCGAGCTTGAAGACTTGTGGGCTCCATTTAAAAAGAAGAAAAAGACCCGCGGAATGGTTGCGCAGGAAAAAGGACTTGAGCCTTTGGCAGATGCCATGTATGAGCTTGATGATGCTGCTCTTCTTGAAAAAGCAAAGGAATTCATAAAGACAGACAATGAAGATTCAGTTTTAAATGTTGAAACTGCGGAAGATGCGATTGCAGGTGCAAAGGACATTGTCGCAGAGCGTGTTGCTCAGGATTCCAAAAACCGCGAAACTGTCCATTCACTTTATATGGAAACCGGCTCAATTGTTACAAAAGGAATTGTTCCAGACGGACAGGACGCTGAAACAGTTGAAAAAACTTCCACATACAAAATGTACTGGGACTACAGCGAACCCTTGAATCAGGTTAAGCCGCATAGAATTCTTGCAATCAACCGTGCGGAACGTGAAGGCGCGCTTGAAGTTACAATTTCTGTTGATGTTGACGAGGCTGTAAAAGCTATTCAGAAAAAATACACAATTAACAACAAGGCGTTTTCTGAAGCTATTGAAAACGGAGTTGTGCGTCTTTTAAGTCCTGCCGTTGTTCGCGAAATCCGTAGCGACGAAACTGATGAAGCTGACGAGCATGGAATTGGAATTTTCAGTGAAAACTTAAAGAATCTTTTGATGACCCAGCCTATAAAAGGAAGCCGCGTTCTTGGAGTTGATCCTGGAATCCGCACAGGAACAAAATGCGCCGCCCTTGATGAAACTGGAAAATATCTTGGCTACTTCCTTATTAAGCAGGTTGCAGATCCAGAAGGCTCATATAAGGCAATCAATGACGCGATTGACAAGTACGACATTCAGGTTGTCGCAGTCGGAAACGGAACTGGAAGCCAGGAAGTTCAGGCGATTGTAAGCAAAGTAATCAGCGAAAATTATTCTGATGTCATGTACACGGTAGTTGATGAAAGCGGTGCTTCTGTTTATTCTGCAAGCGACATTGCCCGCGAAGAATTTCCTGAGCTTGATCTTACAATCCGCGGTGCAATTTCAATGGGAAGAAGATTGCAGGATCCTCTTGCTGAGCTTGTAAAAATAGACCCAAAGGCAATTGGCGTTGGACTTTACCAGCATGATGTAAATCAGAAAAAGCTTTCAGATACTTTGGATGAAGTTGTTGGTTCTGTTGTAAATCAGGTTGGCGTAAACTTGAACACAGCGAGCGCGAGCCTTTTAAAATATGTTTCTGGAATCAACAGTTCTCTTGCAAAGAAAATTGTTGCCTACCGCGATACAAACGGAAAAATCACAAGCCGCGAGGATTTGAAAAAAGTTTCGGGGCTTGGACCAAAGGCGTTTGAGCAGTGCGCGGGATTCTTGAAAATTCCAGAAAGCTCAAATCCGCTTGACAACACTTGGGTTCACCCGGAAAACTACGAAGTTGCAAAAGAAGTTCTTCCGCTTGTTCAGAAAAAAGAAAAGATTTCCGCGGAACTTAAAAAACAGCTGGAAGAAAAATACAATGTTGGCGAAACTACAATCAATGATATTGTTGAAGAGCTTGCAAAGCCTAACCGTGATCCGCGTGACGGCTATCCTGCTCCAATCATGCAGAAAGGCGTTTTGAATTTTGAAGACCTAAAGGTTGGAATGAAAGTTACCGGCAAGATTAAAAATGTTGTTGACTTTGGTGCGTTTGTGGACATCGGTTTGCACGAAACTGGACTTATTCACATTTCCGAGCTTAGCGACAGTTTTGTTTCTGACCCGATGGACGTAATAAAAGTTGGCGATGTAAAGGAATTTACAATAATTGACTTGGATACAGACAGAAAGAGAATCAGCCTTTCGCTTAAATCTGATGCTGCAAGCCGCCCTGCTGGAGGAGCTTCTTCTGGCGCAAAGAAAAAAGTTGTGGTTGTAAAAAAACATTTATCTTCCGGGGAAAAGCCTTCGTTCGATAAAAACAAAAAGCCTCACCGCGAAAAACAGAATTTTGGCAGCGACGACGGAATGTATTACAATCCATTTGCGGCATTGCTCAAGAAGTAAAAAATGCTTCAAGTGTTAAAGCTCGTGCTTTGCGATGTGCATTTTCTGGGCGCGTTTTTTCAGACTATGATAACAATTTGCCTTGGCTACTTTTTTAGGCGGCGTGGCATTGTTGATGACGGTGGAAAAAAGACAGTTGCGGCGATTGTTTGGAAAATTGCGGTTCCTTGCATTGCGTTTAATGCCTTTATGCAGGATTTCAACAGGGAAAATTTTACTACAAGCCTTGTTGAAATTTTGCTTGCCGGAATAATTTACGCTTTGCTTGTTTTTCTTGGAAAACTTGCCTTTATAAAGCGCGCAAAAGACGAGCGTATTCTAGCGGCTCTTTTTGTGGCTGTTGGACAGACGACGCTTTTTTCACTTCCGATTTTGCAGTCGGTTTATACGGGACGCGACAAGGAAGTTATGCTTTACATAAGCTCAATTTCTGTTGTGTTCCGAATAATGGTTTATATAGTAGGATTTTACATAATTTCTGGCGAGCGTTTTCACGTTAAGACGTTTCCAATTTCTGCAAAGAAAATTTTTGTTACGCCGATTATGATTGGAATGTTCCTTGGAATTGCTGTTTGGCTTTTACAGGATTTTACGGCGCAAGTTCAAACTGGGCAGGGAATGCATTCTTTTTTGCGTGTGGATAAAACTTTGCCGGTTCTTTATACAACGGTTTCTTCATTTTGCCATTTGCTGAATCCGCTTTCGATGTTTTTAATTGGAATGTCCATTGGCGAGGCTGATTTTTCTTCCGCAGTGAAAGATAAAACTGCTTGGTTGATTGCCGTTATGAGAAACTTTTTTGCTCCGGTTTTTGTCTTGATTTTCTGCTGTGTTTTGCATTTGGTAGGAATTGTCCGCTTTAATGAATATTCGCTTGCCGCTCTTGTGATGGGTTTTTCCGCTCCGATTTCTGTTACGCTTAGCATGATGTGCGTTCAGTTTCACCGGCATGAACTTCTTGCTTCCCGCGCCTGCTTTATTTCTACTTTGCTCACGATTGTTTCTATGCCGTTCAGCTTTGTAATAATCCATCTTGCGCTTAATTCTGCAATTTTTAGATAAAAACAGGTTTTGCTATTGACACTAGCTGGTATTTTTCATATTATATAAAAACATATTACGACGCTGGGTAGAGCAGTTGGCAGCTCGTCGGGCTCATAACCCGGAGGCCGTTGGTTCAAGTCCAACCCCAGCTAAATCAAAACTTCAGATTCGTTCTGAAGTTTTTTTCGTTTTAAACCAATTCGGTTGGACTTGAAGCGGAACTTGCGCCGACCAAGTGGGAGGAAGAGCAGACAGGAGGTCTGCGTAAGCAAGTGAAGCCGGGACCAAAATACCGAAAGAAAAAGCTGTATTAAAAAACACGGATAGACTTGAGCGGAGAGATAAGGCGGTTTACTGAGTGCCGTGAAAGCGAGATTGAAGAAAATTAAGGGAAATTTTCCTATAATTTGAGCAGGCTTCCAGTTCATGCACAAAATATAAAAATATTGTGCACGAACCTGTTTTCCGAAACTGAAAATTTATCGTTTTTGAGTAATAAAATCAATTTTTATGCAGAAGTCATTTCACAAAATTGAAATTTCATTGATTTTGCGAAATAGGAATCAGTATTATAAATATTGCAGACTTCCTTTTGAATAAGAACTAGCAGTTTATATCAAACTACATTGCAGAAGACAACATTGAAGTTTCGCTTTTAGAAAACGGAACGCTCGCCTGTCCTATTTTTCTGCTCGATATTTTTATAATAAAAAACTTGAGCTATAACGGAAAAGCAAATTACGTCAAGCCATCTCCACTTGACGGCCGGCTTGGAGACGCTGCGTAGAGCCAATTTGTTCCTGCTATTCTTAAGAAATTGTGCTAGAATAAAAACGTGAATATTTATAGGTTTATCTACAATAT
>ERZ808252.300-NODE-300-length-50062-cov-8.628852_pt1 | contig 50062 bp, 42 predicted proteins | sample MGYA00521242_ERZ808252 | MGnify/ENA primary metagenome ERZ808252 (study PRJEB31516, sample SAMN03275581) | gut metagenome | biome: mammalia-associated habitat; material: feces | host: Papio cynocephalus | place: Kenya | collected 2012-08-07 ... | reverse complement strand
GCCTCAGGCCTCTCCAGTGAAAATATCGGGAAAATCAGGTGTCAAACTTCCGGGAAAGAATCAATCTTCCGTTTTATTTGTTCTCCTATTATCATAGAGGCATTTCTAATGTTGCAAAGATACAAAAGTCAAGTTATTTGCGCAAAAAACTTGACAAATAGATTTCTGTGATAGTTGCAATAAAGATGTGAAAATAATTTTTGCATCCAGTTGAAAATATTTATATTTGCCATCGTTGTTTTGGCTTGCGCTGATTGATGGGGCTGATGCTTACTGAAATTTAATCATATTGGCCAGTTCTGATTTGAAATTTGATTATTGTGCGGTGCAGGCTGATGGAAAACAGAAAATGAAGCCCGATGAGAGCTCCGGAGGGCAATATTATTAATTAAAAATCAAACTTTTATGAAAAAAGTACTTGTCGCGGCATCGGCCGCAATCATTCTGGCCGCAGGCGCGGCCACCTGCTGGACAATGTACAGCGGGAGCGAAGACGAGTTCTTCAACGAGAATCTGGAGGCGCTGCTCGAAGGGGAAATAGTCGTTCAGCCTATTTGTGCGTGGTCTAGAAACCAATGGTGCATTTATTTTGAACCGTATACTGAGGTGGAGGGAGTTTTTGTCAGTGATACTTGGATAAAATATGACTAGCGGTTGCAGATGCTTATGTGCAGTGGTATGTCTCGCATTTGTGGGATGTTCCGGTGGAGAACAGGATGCTGTCATTGCACAATTCAAAGGCAATGAGGTTTCTCTTGCTCCGACGGATTCACTGGCCCTTTCGGATTTGGGCATTTATGTCCCCACGGATGTAGAGCATGTGGATTCTGTCTTGATTATAAGTTCCGGACAAGCGAAGAATGCGGTCGATTTGCTGTGCGGTGATAAAATAATACACTGCTTCAATGTCGGACGAGGTCCTGGGGAGATCCTTATGGCTTCCAATTTTCAGTTGGTTGGCGACAGGCTATATCAGTATGACATAAAGAACATGCGCCTGTGGGCATTGGATATTGGCCGGACGATCATGTCGGGGCGTCAACAGGCTGATATTGCATGTGAATACAATGGGATGTCGGAAGATATAAATCGGCTTAACCGTCCATTCAAGGTGAGAGTGCTTCCGGATGGAGGTGTCGTTGCTTCGGGGATATTTGTGAATGATTGCTGGTACGGGATACTCGGAGCTGATGGAGTCATCAGTTCCCCGATACCTTATGTCATGACCGAGGGACTTGAGGATTTCTCCGACAAACAACTTGCTGCTGTCCACACGTCGAATTCGTTGGCTGTCAGTCCTTCCGGGAAAAAGGTCGCGTCGGCGCTTCTCGGTATAAGTGCGATTTCCATGAGTGAATATTCAGGTGGGAACCTGAAGGAGAATTATCGTTTCGTGGGGGCTGAACCTGAAGTTTCTGCTCCCGGGAATAAGAATATGCCTGCTCTTATCTGGTCGCCTGACAGCAAAATGGGCTTTTGCGATCTTGATTGTGATGATGAAAATGTTTATGCGCTATATTCTGGTCGGCGCCGAGGAGATGAATTCCCGGCCAGTGAATGCTCGTGGATTTTGGTAATGGATTGGGAGGGTAATCCTATCAGAGCGTATTCATTGTCCCGGACTCTTTGTGCTTTCTGCTTGGATGGAGACCGCATTTTTGGAGTTTCGTCTTATCCTGAGGCTAAGCTATATGTGTTTAATATTTGATGCTATATGTTTATTAAAGAAGCACTTATCGCGGCATCGGCCGCAATCATTCTGGCCGCAGGAGCGGCCACTTGCTGGACAATGTACAGCGGAAGTGAAGACGAGTTCTTCAATGAAAATTTGGAGGCTCTGACGGACAGTGAGATCATCGTTGGGGATCTATGCATGGTTTGTAAAGATTCTGCATGCACAACACTCGGAGAGGTTCTTTTTGAGCATGTTCGTCCGTGATGGAGTCACTAAAATCAATTGCTGCCGCCATGTTGCTGGCGTCAGTAGTTTCTTGCACATCGAAATACGCGGATGATCCGTATCTGCGCGATTTGAAGGTAGGAGAACAGATCCTCTCGCCTGTGGACTCGTCAGATTTGGATATGTATGCATATTGGCAGCCGAGGAATGTGGTGGACACTCACGGAGGCTGGTTTGTAATTTCGTCTGTTGATGGGGATTATCACCTGCTTTTTGTCAATCCGGAAAGTGGCGATCACTTCTATGCGATCCGCCGTGGCAGAGGCCCTGGGGAGATAGTTTCGGGCTGCAATCTCCATAAGTCTTGGGATGCTGTGCGGTATTATGATTTCACACGGACGAAGTGCATAGAACTGGACATAGAGAAGTCTATTGCCGCCCGTACGGCCGTGTGTGATACGGTGGGGGATTTCAGCAAAGGGAACAGACTTGTTTACCTGACTTCCTGCGGAAATGACAAGTTTGTGTCGGGAAGTCTCGCTGATGAGAACTGGTGGTATGCGCTTTATGACAAACAAGGTAATTTCCTGTCAGGTGTTGAGGCCATTGAGGGTTTGTCCAAGGACAGGGATAGGTTTTTGTCTGTTATGATTAGCACGCAATATGCGGCTTCTCCCGATGGAAAGCATCTGTGCAGTGCCAATGTGCCTGTGCCTGTGGTTTCATTCGCTTCAATAACTGAAGATGAATTGCAGGAAAAAAAGAGGGTACAGGCTTCGTTTGACGGTGAGAAAAAAATGCGTTTTGAGACAGCAAAAAGTTATTTTCATGGTGGAGGGGCCGATGATGAGTATGCATATATCTTGTACTCCGGCCGCAGAATAGCAGACCGCGAGGTGCCGTCCAACGAGTGCAGCCACCTCCTGGTCTATGATTGGGAAGGAAATATCAAGAGCCACTATGTCCTGTCCCGCCCCGTCTGCTCGATCTGCCTGACAGATGACGGCTTCTACGCTGTCTCCACATGGCCTTCGGGAAAGCTGCTGCACTTCGTGCTTCCCGATATGTAAGAATAAAAATGAGCCCTACGGGTTCCAAATGGATAACATGTATAAACTTTAAATCAGACATTTATGAAAAAAACAATCATCGCGGCATCTGCCGTTTGCTGGGCGGTGCTTTCTGCCGTTGCGCTTTCCTTTGTGTCATGCAAAGGGTCATCCCGTCAAGTGACGGCTGGAATCAAGTCGGAGGCCGTGTGCGCCCTGGATGAGAATCTGTTGCTGTTGGATGCTCCGAAGTCTTTGAGTGTGGTGGACGGAAAGGGCTTTATGGTCGCAGCAGGAGATAACGTTGTTCTGTATGATTTTGACGGGCGGCAGCTCAGTTCGTTCAATAAGAGAGGCAGGGGAAGTTATGAATATCAGCTTTTGTCTTATGTGCGTGGCGAAGGAGACAAAATTTATGTGTGGGATTCTGGAAGAACTAGCTTTATTGTTTATGACAGAAACGGGGAGGGTCTGGCCGAATATAAGTACGGCAGTGCCATAAAAGACTTCCTGCCTCATGAGGGGAGGCTTTATATTTATACTGCCGGGAAAAGAACAGGCCATGTTGTTGATGTCTTCGATATGAAGAGTTTTGCTGTCGTGGATTCGCTGGTTGTTCCCACTCCGGAGCACTGCCTGCTTCTTTCCAATGAGGCTGCGGCGCCGATGTCGGTGTATGACGGATGTCTGTATTTTATGCCAAAAGATGCGTTGGACATTTATAGATGGCCTTTGTCTGGCGGAGAAGTGTCCAAAGTCGGAACCATTGCTTCTGAAACATTCAAGGTTGACAAGATTGGGGATGACGGGATCATCGGGCGCGATTTCATGAAGGCGGCGCGTTATCTGTTCTCGAACTCATACACGCTTGCTTTGTCAGTGGGGCGTAAGGGTTTTATGGTCCTGGCTAATGAGGGAACGGCCGAGTTGGATAAGAGTCTGAAAGTAACAGAGGACAACTTGACGATGAACTTGTACCGTACAGACGCCAAATTGGGGCATCTCAAGAAATTTGCTGAGAAACGGTCTGCGGATGTAAGGACGATATGTTCCTCGGATGGGAAAATTTATTTTTTGAGACACTCTGTTGAGAATGAGAACGACAGATATACCCTTGAGGTTATCAAGGATTAGTGTGCTGCCACGCATGAAGATTTTGATTTGTGCTGAAAACTTGCAAAAGAACATTATTCATTTGCTGTTTAAAAATAGAAACCGTTATCAATCAACCGTATCATGAATAAAAACATCTTAGCTGTTTTTGTTATAATCACAGCAGCCTGCAATTCAAATTCAACCTATACGGTTCATGTTGAGGACGGGAATGACATTTCCGCTTTTTCAAATTCCATAAAAGAATTGGAACTCATACCCTTGTCCACGGATGACACGCACCTCCTCGGCACTCAAACCGATCTCATCCCAACCGACAATGGCTTCATTGTTCTGGATGTGCCGAACTCAAAAATCTATCATTATGATAAATCCGGTACATTCATCAACGCCATTGGGCGCAAAGGAAGAGGCCCTGAGGAATATAATTCACTGTTAAACGTCGAACTTGTGAGAGACTCTTTATATGTATTCTCCGCCCCACAGAAAATGCAATGTTTCAGTCTTGACGGGAAATTGCTTTCTGAAAAGAAGATTCCCTCTTTGGGCAGACAAAGTTACATCTTCCGCTCCGACACTCTGAATTATCACGACTTCAGTCCGACCAAAAAAGACAGGCTGAGCGTAAGCGGCCGGAGCGGAGAGAAGGAATACCTGCACACAACGGCATCAGTTCTACCTTTCAACACATCGGTTTCACGATTCAGTTCAGATGGCGACAGTGTTTTCTTGATAGACTCTTACAGTCCGGTCATCTATCAATACAACAATCAGAAATTGTCTGAACACATAAGATTTGATTTCGGCAAGTATAATATTCCGAATACATTCTTTTCCGCAGGGGATCCATACAAAGCTGCAGCTGTCCTGCTGGAATCAGACTTCGCCGTAATAAACAGGTATATGGAAACACCCGAATTAAAAATCGTGGAAATCATGACACAAAGCAACGGGGATGTAAAATTCATATATGGCCTGTACGACAAGGAATGGACATGGTTCGACTGCAGCGGACATGGCGAGGCCCTTAAAGAATCTTTCAAATTCGCCGTCGGGAAGACTATTTTCGCATTACTTGATCCCGCCATGCTGACGCATTTAAAAGGCTCATTGATACTTGACAAAGCAAGCAACAAAGAAATACTGAAACACATATCAGAAAGAGACAACTATGTCATCGCCAAAATTGAACTTAAGTAATCGCCCACAACAGAATGTCTCAGAAAAAAATAGATTCTTCCTTCCGATGAACATTCCTAGAAGTTGAATTTTATCTTTACGATCGCACTCTGGCCATCAGCGCACTTGTCTTTAAGTGCAGGAAGGACAGCTTGGCCCAACGGCCCGTAATCTCCATCGTTATTTGTGGGGATAAGGATGAAGCTGTCCTTATCGGAACCCAGTACCCTGAAACCGCTGTCTTCATTGGAATTCTTCCACGCGATACACTTTTTGCTCTGCCTGCTGTAGATCAACGAACACTCGCTCGCCTGAGAGCCGCAGAACCGGCAATAGACATAGTCGTCCGTATCGTGATAGTCCATAGGCAGCTTGTAATAGTCGGACAGCATATAGGCCCCTATATCCTCGCCTGCCGAGTCATAGAAATATCTTGCAGGCATAGCCTTTTCACCGAAATTGACCTTGAATGCCGGTACCGGCCCGTCCTTCTCCAGCCTGTAGAATATTGATTCTGAGTTTTGCGGTCTGAGATAATAGGTGTTGCCCTTTGATTGGCTTATGTTGTTCATCGAGAAGGTGCAATCTTCCCTTGGAATGCTTTCTGAAATCAGATGCCCGTCCCCACCTATCAGCCGGAGGGTATTGCCTTTACCTCGCTTATCATCGCGAGGGCTCATGGAGAATGCCGAGAACAGATAGAATTTCCCGTCTGTCGTAGCAGACAGAGCATCCGCCGGATTTTTAAGTCCCGTCAAATCCACTTGGAAACAATTGCGAGTGTCGTCAATGTCGAATACTTTTATCCTTGCATTCTCCAATATGCAGAACTTCCCGTCCATATAGCAGATGTCGGATGCGGATACGTATTCGTTTGATGCCCGTCCACGGGTCAATTTCAATGGCCCTGGATGCCCGCTCTTGTCCAATGAGAGGATGGAGCCTCTGGAGTCCAGAATGAAAAGATTTCCCTGTCCGTCGGACAACATCTTGGAGACGCCGGCGAAGAGGACGGATTCGTCAATCGGCTGGACATCAACCACGGACACCATGTCTGATATGTCCGTTGACAAAGAGGTGACCGCAGCCTCCTCTGCAGCGGACATTTTATTGCTGGATGTCTGATTGGCACAGGAAAACAAGGCCAATATGGCCATAAGTGTCATTACTGTATTTCGTACTTGCATAGTTTCAAAGATCATCTTGACCAGAATGTATCTTGGCAGCCGTTGTAAGGATCGTGAGGGCAGGAGCCTACTCTGCCGTTGCAGTTGTCGTATGCATCGTTCGGACAGCAATATGTGCCCCAATCACTGAAATTGTCTGAATTGCACCCGACGGTCTTCCATCTTCCTTTCGGGAATCCGCTTTCATCGCGCGCCAAGGCTTCTGCGTTTTCTTCTATGAATGATTCATAGGAGGTTGTCCTGCGCTGCAGCATTGCTGAAATGCTCACCAAAATGAGAGCAGTGCAACATAAAATAGTTTTTTTCTTCATGGAATGTTTTGTTTTAATTAATCTCGAACAAAGATAAACAGATTTATTTTAATATCAAATTAAATGGTAGATTTTCAGATTTTTATACTCTATTAATGCTTGGTTATGTTAAGAAATGCTATATTCGCGGTGGAAGTATAGCGGTATTTTAAATAAATTAATATCCGAGTGAAAAATAAACTGCAGATAATAACACTTTTGATTCTTGCCGTGTCCTGCTCTCGCTATCCATCGGATGTGGAGCGGACGTTGCGTTTCGCCGGCGGCAATCGTGCTGAACTTGGGCGTGTGCTGGAGCGATACAGGAAGTCTGGAGAAGAGGAGAAGTACAAGGCGGCCTGTTTTCTTATCGGTAATATAGGTGGCCAAGGTAGTAAGGACGGTCCGGCGTTGCGGAAATACTACCGCGAACTTTCATCTTTCTATGATCGTCCAGTTGTGGATATGTGGTCTCTGTATGCATTTGAAGATTCACTGTTCAATACACTTGACTTCTCCCGTCTTGAGATGTATTATGATGCCCGGAACATTAGCGCGTCATATCTGGAGAAACGTATAGAGGATGCTTTTTCTGTTCGTGATGCTAAGTGGTGCCGGGATCTGAGTTTCGAGGACTTCTGCGAATATGTACTTCCTTACCGTGTGGGGGATGAATTGTTGGAGGACTGGTTTTCGGATTATAGGAATACATTCGGTTTGGCCTTGGATTCCCTTGCACTGGACGACTCTGTGACATTGGAAGATTTCTGCGGTGCCGTCACCTCGCTTTTCCCTGAACCTCATCGCAACTATACGAACTATCCGGCAGGGAAGCCTTCTCCTGCGCCGTCGTCTTTGAAGCGGATCGTTGGTGGTACTTGTGAGGACTATCTTGGGCTGTTCACATACCTCGGTCGGAGTTATGGGGTGCCGGTCGCGACTGACTACACTCCGCAGTGGGCCAATCATTCTAAAAACCACTCTTGGTGTGGAATACCGAGTGGGGACAGTACATTCCATTATTCGGTCGGCGAACCTCTTTTCCTTGCTAAGGAAAAACCTTTCTCTTTTAAGCTGGCCAAGGTCTACCGGCGGATGAATTCAATACAAAAGGAATCCCTCGGAGCGCGTGTGCGTCCGGAGAACCTGCCCCCGACACTGCGGAGTCAGCGGATCAGAGATGTGAGCGCGGAGTATATGCCGGTGACGGATGTGTCACTTTCTGGTCTTATCCGAGACGGCCGTTCCAAGCATGTCTTTCTCTGCTGCTTTGACGACAAGGACTGGGTGGCAGTGGCAGGCGACAGGCGTAGAGGCGCTAAAGCGGTAATCGCCGATATGGGTTATCCGGCAGTGTATCTTCCCGCCTATTATGCTGATGGGGTTCTGACTCCGGCCCAGTATCCTGTGTTGGTTGACAGTTCAGCGGTGCAGCATATTCTTAGACCGGATACGTGCCGGTTGAGGACGGTCCGCTTGAAGCGCAAATTCATGGATTTGCGTGCCCGGCAGTTCGCCGACATGATGAAGGGCGGGCGCTTCGAGCTTGCCGACAACGCGTATTTCAGAAATGCAAGGGTAATAGCACTTCCAGACAGCATCGGGTACAATTTTCAGACTCTTGAGATTGGAGGGGGCCGCTATCGCTATGTGCGCTATGTGCCGAAGCCTGGCACGACTGGGGACATCTCCGAAATTGAGGTCTACTGCACTGATGAGCCATATACAAAACTGACCGGGAAAACTATCGGCAATTACCGCTGCGCTGACACTCAGCATCCGATGTCCAATGCCACGGACGGAGATGCTTTGACTTATGCGACCTGCATGAAGAGTCAGGCGGATGCATGGACAGGTGTTGACCTTGGGCGGCCTGTGACTGTTGATAAGATATGTTTCCTCCCTCGCTCTGACGACAACTTCATAAGGGGCGGCGAGGAGTATGAACTCTGCTATTGGGATGGTCGCTGGGTGTCACTGGGGCGTCAGACGGGAGACCGGTGGAGTCAAGAACTGGTATTCGACAATGTACCGGACAATGCACTCCTGCTGCTTCATAATCTGACGCGAGGCAAGGAAGAACGAATCTTTACCTATAAAGAAGGTCGGCAAATCTGGTGGTAAGACGGAAAATGAAGCCCGACGGGCGTTCCGGGGGCGGTATTATTAATTAAAAATCAAACTTTTATGAAAAAAGTACTTATCGCGGCATCGGCCGCAATCATTCTGGCCGTAGGAGCGGCCACTTGCTGGACAATGTACAGCGAGAGCGAAGACGAGTTCTTCAACGAAAATCTGGAGGCACTGATGGATAGCGAGATTATCGTCGGGGATCTCTGTATGGTATGTCCTAATGCTGCTTGCACGACACTTGGCGAGGTTTTGAAGAATCACCATAAGGCATGATGTTCAAGCAGAAAAAGAATGTTGTTGCTGCCGCCATATTGTTGGCGGCAGCAGTTTCATGCACATCGAAATACGCGGATGACCCGTATCTGCGATATTTGAAGATAGAAGAGCAGATTCTCTCGCCCGTGGACTCGTCAGATCTGGACGTGTATGGGTATTGGCAGCCGATGAATGTTGTGGATACATATGGAGGCTGGTTTGTGATTTCATCGGTTGATGGGGATTATCACCTGCTTTTTGTCAATCCGGAAAGAGGCGAGCATTTCTATGCGATCCGTCGTGGCAGAGGGCCTGGGGAGATAGTCTCGGGTAGCAATCTGCACAAGTTTGGAGATGCTGTGCGCTATTATGATTTCACTCGGGCTAAGTGCATAGAGCTGGATATAGAGAAATCTGTTGCCGCCCACGTGGCAGTATGCGATACGGTAGGAGATTTCAGTAATGGGAACAGGCTTGTTTACCTGACTTCTTGTGGTAAGGACAAGTTCGTGTCTGGAAGTCTCGCTGATGAGAACTGGTGGTATGCGCTTTATGACAGGCAAGGTAATTTCCTGTCTGGTGTTGAGGCTATTGCAGGGCTGTCCAAGGATAGGGACAGTGCCTTGTCGGCGATGCTGAGCACGCAATATGCATCTTCTCCCGATGGGAAGCATCTGTGCAGTGCCAATGTGAATGTGCCTGTGGTTTCATTTGCTTCTGTCTCAGGAAATATGCTGTGGGAGTCAAAAAGATTACAAGCTAAGTTCGATTGTGAAAAGGAGGCCCACGGCAGGACAGCTAAGAGTTATTTTAACGGAGTTGTTTCAGATGATAAATATGTGTATATCTTATACTCCGGCCGCAGAATAATTGATCGCGAAATGTTACCCAACGAGTGCAGCCACATTCTGGTCTATGATTGGGAAGGAAATATCAAGAGCCACTATGTGCTGTCCCGCCCCGTCTGCTCGATCTGCCTGACAGATGACGGCTTCTATGCAGTCTCCACATGGCCTTCGGGGAAACTGCTTCATTTTGTGCTTGATACTATGCAATAATGGGGTAGAAATTTTTGCATTCGGCTGAAAATATTTATATTTGCCGTCGTTGTTATGGCTTGTGCCGATTGATGGGACTGATACTTGCTAAAGTTTAATAATATTAGCTAGTTCTGATTTGGAATTTGATTATTGTGTGGCGCCGGTTGATGGGAAAACAGAAATGAAGCCCGACTGGTGTTCCGAAGGGTAATATTATAAAATTCAAAACGTTTTGCTTATGAAAAAAGCACTTATCGCGGCATCTGCCGCAATCATTCTGGCCGCAGGAGCGGCCGCCTGCTGGACAATGTACAGCGGGAGCGAATACGAGTTCTTCAACGAAAATCTGGAGGTACTGATGGACAGCGAGATTATCGTCGGGGATCTCTGTATGGTTTGGCCTTATTCTGCCTGCACGACACTTGATGAGGTTCTTGTGGAGCATATCAAGCCGCAATGAGACCAATGAGCTTTTCTGCTGCCATATTGTTGGCAGCAGCGGTTTCCTGCACGTCGAGATATGCTGACGATCCGTATCTGCGGGATTTGAAGATAGAAGAGCAGATTCTCTCGCCCGTGGACTCGTCAGATTTGGATGTGTATGCATATTGGCAGCCGAGGAATGTAGTGGACACTCACGGAGGCTGGTTTGTTGTTTCGTCTGTTGATGGGGATTATCACTTGCTTTTTGTGAATCCGGAAAGCGGCGAACATTTCTATGCGATCCGTCGTGGCAGAGGTCCTGGGGAGATAGTCTCGGGTAGCAATCTGCACAAGTTTGGAGATGCTGTGCGCTATTATGATTTCACTCGGACGAAGTGCATAGAGCTGGATATAGAGAAATCTATTGCCGCCCGCGCGGCTGTGTGTGATACAGTAGGGGATTTCAGCAAAGGAAACAGACTTGTTTATCTGACTTCTTGCGGAAATGACAAGTTCGTGTCGGGAAGTCTCGCTGATGAGAATTGGTGGTATGCGCTTTATGACAAGCAAGGTAATTTCCTGTCTGGTGTTGAGGCCATTGAGGGTTTGTCCAAGGACAGGGACAAGGCTTTGTCTGCAATGCTGAGTACGCAATATGTTGTTTCTCCGGACGGGAAGCACCTGTGTTCTGCCAACGTGAATGTGCCTGTGGTCTCATTTGCTTCAATAACTGGAGATGAATTGCAGGAAAACAGGAGGATTCAAGCATCGTTTGATGTCTTAAGTAAAGGTCGTGTTAAGAATGTAAAAGGCTATTTTTTTGGAGGATGCGCTGATGTCGAGAATGTCTATATCTTATATTCTGGTCGCAGAATGTCCGATCGTAAAATGTTGCCCAATGAGTGCTGCCACCTCCTGGTCTATGACTGGAACGGAAACATCAAACATCATTATGTCCTGTCCCGCCCCGTCTGCTCGATCTGCCTGACAGATGACGGCTTCTACGCTGTCTCCACATGGCCTTCTGGAAAATTGCTGCACTTTGTGCTCCCCGGCAGGTAAACATAAAAATGACCCAACCCGACGAGCGTTCCGGAGGGCGGTATTATTAATTGGAAATCAGACTTTTATGAAAAAAGTACTTATCGCGGCATCGGCCGCAATCATTCTGGCCGCAGGCGCGGTCACCTGCTGGACAATGTACAGCGGGAGCGAATACGAGTTATTCATCATTGCCAATAGTTGATGCGGTATCGGTTTTTTCTTCCCCTAATCATAGTGTTAGGGGTTTGTGCTGTTTCCTGTACTGATTCGGGTGGATACTCCGCTCCGAAGTTCAAACTCGAGAAAGAAATCAGGTTTGAACTATTGTCGGATGAATTGATGTTCACTCCGTGGGGGATAAAACAGCATGGTTCATTCCTTGTTGTTTCTGGTTTTTCGAGCGAGTCTAAGAACACTCTTTTCGTGTTTGACAAGAATAGGGGAGAACTCATATGCGAGGGGGTGCGCTATGGTCGTGGGCCGGGCGAGACTGTAGACGGATATTATAATGTGACTTTGGACGGTGACACAGTGCGTTACCATGAGCGTAACGGATTGGGGAATATGAGTTTTTCGTTGCAAGGGTTTGTTGAGAATGGCTCTTCAGTGTCCTGCACCAAAGAAAGCCGAATGCTTCCTAAGTGGTGTATGTACGATTGTGAACTTCCGGAAGACAGGCTTCTTACAATACAGAGCAAGGGCTATCAGTCCAAGGATACAATGTCGGTGCGTTCGGTCTCGGTTGAAAAAGCGGACGGCTCGACGGCAAGGTATGACGGTTCACCAGTCAAAGATCCGGCGGAGTCTTTCGTTGCTTATATGCAGCCGCATGTGACGGTGTCTCCGAGCGGGGCGCGTCTTGCGATGGCGGCAGGGTATGGCGCTATACTTGAGACTTTTGACATTTCCGAAGGGATTGAAAACACTTCCGTATCGTATTACATAGAACCGGGAGTTGTCGTTTCTAATGGGACGAATTCTCGTTCTGATGATTCTGTTTTTGGCATTGGTGGCATGTGCTCAACGGATGACCGGATTCTTTGCTCTTATGATGGGGAGATCAGATATGGGGATTTCAGAAGATTGCCACGTGAGGAGCGACCCCTGATATATCGGAATATTGCGACTTTTGACTGGGCCGGTCGTCCGCAGATTCTGTATCGTAGCGAATATAGGGTGATGTATCTGTGTGCGGATGCAGATGATGATTCGCGGATATATGCTATTCTCTCAGATGAGGACGGAAAAGATTATATAGGGACGGTGAAATTGAATTGATGTATATGAGTGGAATAGCAACAAGTGCTATAGTCATGTCTTTTAGGACAGCGCTCAATAAGTTTTGAGGCAGATGAAATTAACGAAAAATATGGCGTTGTTAGCCACGATGACCGCGCTCATTCTTCTTCCCTCTTGTGCCCGTCAGGAACTCAAGAGGGAGATGAAGCGTTTTATGGCCTCGGAGATAGTGCTTCCGGCGGAGATGGAAAAGTCGCAGGGTGGGACATTCGTGCCGGTCAGGCGGGAAGAACTTTCCGGGCCGAAAATGATCGTTTTCATTGATTCTACGGAGTGCAGTTCGTGTCGTCTTTCTAAACTTATGGTCTATGACAGTGTCGAGAGGCTGTCCCGGGAGGGCGGAAACTTCAGGTTTGTTGTGCTGCTCTCCGTCAAGAAGAGCGAATCGGCAAAGGTTCGTGATCTCCTTTTGCATTCAGAGATTTCGTTTCCGGTGTATCTTGATACGGAGCACGACTTCCGCAGGCTAAATCCTTCCATTCCGGATGATGTCCGTTTCCATAGTTTCTTCCTTGACGGTTCCGGGCATCCGGTGTTTATTGGAAATCCGGCTGGAAGTGCCCGTATGATGTCGTTGCTGGAGAAGAGGGCATCAATGGAAGAGCCTGAGACAGTTGCGGCGACAGGTGGTGAGATATTTGTCTTGCGGAAATACTGCTTGGATGTCGCCAGAATTGGTGTTCCGGAAGCGGAGGAGGTTTTGGCGCATGCCGGCACTGGTTCCGCTGTATCCGGGCTCGTGGTTTTTGTTCCGCCTTATGTCTGCGGCGAGTGCCTGTCACAGGAGGTGGAGATACTCAAGTCTTTGAGGCCGGGCCAGTTTCTTGTTTTGGCACCGGAGTCTCGTGCTGATGCTTTGTGTCGGGAATTCTCTGGGATGTCGGCAGTCGAAGTCCTGTCTTATCCGGAGTCATCCGTGGTTGGATGTGATGCTGCTTCTTTTGATGGTGTGATATATTTTCTCGTCTCGGACTCTCATGTGAAAGAGGTGTATCTGTCTAACCGTGAGGCTCCTGAAGCCTCGGAGGTGTTTGTCAGTCGGTGCGAGGATCAAATTCGGGGTTTGTAAAAAGTTGCTTGTGAAAAAGCAATCATTTCAGGCACCACTATGTCCTGTCCCGCCCTGTCTGCTCTATCAGCCTGACAGATGACGGCTTCTATGCAGTCTCCACCTGGCCTTCGGGGAAACTGCTTCATTTCGAGCTCAATGCTATGCAATAAAGAGGTGAAAATTTTTGTATTTGGCTGAAAATATTTATATTTGCCATCGTGGTTATGGCTTGCGCTGATTTATAGAACTGATACTTGCTGAAATTTAATGATATTAGCTAGTTTTAATTTGAAATTTGATTATTGTGTAGCGTAGGCTGATGGAAAAACAGAAAATGAAGCCCGATGAGAGCTCCGGAGGGCAATATTATTAATTAAAAATCAAACTTTTATGAAAAAAGTACTTATCGCGGCATCTGCCGCAATCATTCTGGCCGCAGGCGCGGCCACCTGCTGGACAATGTACAGCGGAAGTGAATACGAGTTCTTCAATGAAAATCTGGAGGCGCTGATGGATCCGGAGATTCCTCAAGAGGAGAGGGATGCTTGTGTGGAAGCGGATGGCCGGTGTGTCTATCATGTTGAAGGCGCGTGGGTATCTGTTGAGCGCCACATTGAAAAAAGCATCCTGTGATGAATGTCCGGTTTTTCACGGCTTGTTTCGTGCTTGTTGCTTTGGCGATTTCCTGTAAGGAGAATAGGCAGAGTAATAATGAGCGGAAGCCTGTTACCGAGGAACTGTCGGGAGAAGTCCTGCATTTTGATGGCATTCAAGTTCCATCTCCTGTATGGCTGTCTTCGTATGATGAACTGTTGCTCGTAAATACGTCAGACAACAATGCGAAAATTGCGTTGTGCAGGGTTGATGGTGACAGTGTCAAAGTCGTGGATCGTGGTATCAAGAAAGGCCGCGGGCCTTATGAGTTCATCTATGCCAACTACTGTGTCAGTGGTGACAGTTTGTTCGTGATGGATTCAAACCCGATGGGTTTCACGGCATTGTATGGAATCCCTCTGAAAAAGGCCGGAGCATTGTCCGATCATTCTAGCTGGAGGCGTTATCCTTGCGATGGCTTCCCGAAGATGATCACAGCTGGGTATTTTGCGAGGATAGGACAGGGGCGCTTTGTCGTCAATGCAGGAGAGCCGGGAACGCAGCAGGTATTTACTGTCTTGGACTTCAATGACATGTCAGCAACGCCATTGGATTTCTGGCCGGATGATGGCAATGAGTGTGGGACGGAGGTGAAGCAGATGGCATATATGAATAACCGTGTTTTCGGCTTGGCGGATGGCCGTTTCGTTTATGGGACACGTCCAGGCCGTTATCTGTCTGTGGTAAAGGCTGATGGCACTACTATAAAGGTGCTGTCGAAGATTTATGATATTTTCCCACAATTCGTCGAGAAAAACCACAACATAAGGTATCTGCCGGATCAGCATAAGGGTGTCAATATCAGAGTCAGCGACAGGAGGTTGTATGTGGCCGCATTTCCGGACAGGAAAGATGGCGATGATAATTATAAAGGATTCCCGTTGTCCTTTTTCGACGAGATAGAGATATATGATTGGGCCGGGCGCTTCATAAAGTGCATCCGCACAGACAGGCCCTATAGCACATTCTGTCCATCCTCGGACGACAAGTATCTATATACAACCACGTTGAATCTTGAGACGGGCGATGATGTGATGGTCAGGTATGAGCTTGAGTGATGGTGATTCTTTGGCGTACGATGTTTAGGTTGCGGTACAGAATATGGCCTTGTGGTGTACGGAAAACCAATTAGGCCCTGCGGGGTTCCGGAGGACAGATAAATATTTTTAATGCTTATGCGAAGAACAATCATTTTGGTATCTGCCGCCGTCTTGTTGGCGGCAGTTTCCTGCACATCGAGATATGCTGATGATCCGTATCTTCGAGATCTGAAGATAGGGGAGCAGACGCTCTCGCCTGTGGACTCGTCAGATTTGGATATGTATGCATATTGGCAGCCGCGCGACGTAGTTGCGGCAGGAGGTGGCTTGTTTGTAATATCATCATCGAATAATGATCATCATCTGCTTTTTGTCAATCCTGAAAGCGACGAGCATTTCTATGCGATCCGCCGAGGTAGAGGGCCTGGGGAGATAGTCTCGGGCTGCAATCTCCATAAGTCTGGGGATGCTGTGCGCTATTATGATTTCACACGGACGAAGTGCATAGAACTGGACATAGAGAAGTCTATTGCCGCCCGTACGGCCGTGTGTGATACGGTGGGGGATTTCAGTAAGGGGAGCAGGCTTGTTTACTTGACTTCCTGCGGAAATGACAAGTTTGTGTCGGGAAGTCTTGCTGACGAGAACTGGTGGTATGCGCTCTATGACAGACAGGGTAAATTCTTGTCAGGTGTTGAGGCTATTTCTGGGCTGTCCAAGGATAGGGATAGGGCTTTGTCGGTTATGCTGAGTACGAAATATGCTTCTTCGCCAGATGGGCAGCATCTTTGTGTGGCTAATTCGGCCACCCCTACCATTTCATTTGCTTCGGTCTCCGGTGACAAGTTGCAAGAGACTAAAAGGATACAGTCTTCATTCGATGCGGAGAAGCAGGCACATGGTAGAACCGCAAAGGGTTATTTTAATGGAGTTGCTGCAGATGATAACTATGTGTATATCTTGTACTCCGGCCGCAGGATAACTGATCGCGAGATGCTGCCCAATGAGTGCCGCCACCTCCTGGTCTACGACTGGAACGGAAACATCAAGCACCACTATGTCCTGTCCCGCCCTGTCTGCTCGATCTGTCTGACAGATGACGGCTTCTATGCAGTCTCCACCTGGCCTTCGGGGAAATTGCTGCACTTCGTGCTAGATACCAAGCAATAAAGATGTGAAAATGATTTTTGCATTCAGTTGAAAATATTTATATTTGCCATCGTGGTTATGGCTTGCGCTGATTGATGGAACTGATGCTTACTGAAATTTAATCATATTGGCCAGTTCTGAATTGAGATTTGATTATTGTGCGGCGTGGGCTGATGGAAAACAGAAAATGAAGCCCTGTGGATGTTCCGGAGGGTAATATTATTAATTAAAAATCAAACTTTTATGAAAAAAGTACTTATCGCGGCATCGGCCGCAATCATTTTGGCCGCAGGCGCGGCCACCTGCTGGACAATGTACAGCGGAAGTGAAGATGAGTTCTTCAACGAAAATCTGGAGGCGCTGATGGACGGTGAGGGAATTATTGGCCTTTGTGACAAGTATTGTAGTACGATGTCAGGTTATGTATGTGTCTTGAACACTTCTGCCGGGTATGACATTAATTGTGTCGACATGAAGGCATGGTACGACTGAAAAATTTGTTGTCGTTAGGTGCGGCATTCGTCCTTGTGCTGTCTTGTTCGGACCGCGAAAATGGGGAGCTGTCGTATTCTCTGGACTCTTTTGCCAAGGGGAGTCTGGAAAAAGTCGGGGACTTTGATTGCGAGTCTTTAGGAATTCTTAATCCTGCGGTCGTGAAATATCATCCCTCTGGCAACATCATTTTGCTTGAACGTGGCGTGGAGTCTCAGTTGAAAGTGATTAATCTGTCTGAAAAAACGGTGGAGGGCTTGTTGCCAAGAGGCCGTGGCCCGGGGGAAGCTGTGACTCCATGGGATTTGTCTGTGGACACGGATGGCACTTTATGGGTGTCAGATATGTCGACGCAGAAACTTGTTTCGTTTTCTATGGGTGATGATGACTCCTTTTTCTTCAGTGGGGAACGGAAACTCCAGAGTCAGTTTATGCGTGCGATGCCATTCGGAGATGAGAAATCCCTGATTATGTCGTCCTCTTCATCAGGCAACAGAATGTGCCTGATGGATGCCGCTGGCATTGCAGTTGATACAGTCGGGACGTTCCCGTATTCCGATGTGTTGGACAAATCTGTCTTACGCAATTCTGTGTTCCAGTCCGACATCTCGGTGGCTCATGATGGAGAGGTCATAGTATGCTGTAAAAGTTTCAATGTCATAGATGTTTATGAGCCTGATCTGTCCGGATGTCGCAGGCTTGTCGGGCCTGAACCTATCGATGTCGGGGTTGTGGCTCGTGAGACTCCGATGGGGGTGATGTATGTCCAGAAGCCGTTCGTCAAGGTTTTTGACGGAGTGGCGGCCGGCCGCGGGGAGTTTATGGTAGGGTATGTCGGGGCTTACACGGAAAATTCGCTTGAGACCTCTACAGGAGCTGTCAAACTCCTGATGTTCGACATAAAGGGCCGTCCATCCGTTCTGTTTGAGCCTTCTGGCCCGTTCAGGTCTTTCGATGTGGATTGGAAGAATAAAAAAGTATATATCCTCACTTCTGGCGAAACTGCCAGGGTTGAAGTCTATAGTTTCATATGACAAGGCATAGTAGAATCTTTCTGTTTTTGGCCTGTCTTTCCATGGCAGTTCTTCCCTCTTGTGCTCGTCAGGAACTCAAGAGGGAGATGAAGCGTTTTATGTCATCTGAGATTGTGCTGCCGGAAGTGGAGGAGGTGTTTGTCGGGCGTTACAAGGAGAATCATATATGGGAATGACAGATATTGTTGTGGAAAATGAAGCCCTCTTCGGGCGTTTCAGAGGCAGATTAAATATTTTTAAATTTAGAAGTTGTTTTGATTTATGTTGAAAAACCTATTCGCAATTATGAGCCGGTCTTCTTTACTGTGTCTTTATATGCTCTTGGTATTTCTTGTCATAGGATGTCGTTCTGGACAGGAGTCCAAGGTGACGAACCTCGTTTCGGAACCGATGCATTTTACGGGGGAGGATTCACTGTTGTTCCGTTTTCCCTCTAAAATAAGGATATTTGATTCTCTTGCTGTTCTTCAGACTCGTGACGATGAGATGCTTCAGATATTCAAGTATCCGGAATTCGAGTATCTTGCGTCTGTGGGGCGGCGTGGACGCGGAGCTGGTGAAATTCTTGGAATCTCTGCGTTTGAAGTTTTTGGCGATACTCTTTCCATTATGGAAATGTCTTCAAAATCAATTTATAGTTATTGTCTGAGGGATATATTTGATTCGAACAAAGCGCCTTCGTCTATACGGAGGTACGAGGGTCTTCGTGATCCTCTCCTGTCTTGTGATTTTGGAGAATCTGAGATCGTTTCAGTATATGCTTCATCGGATTCTCGTTTTTCAGTTGTTTCCAGAGATGGTTCCGTGTTGAGGAATTCTTCGTATGGTCTGGTGGAGGACAAGTCTGGCGTATCAGATAAGATTCCTTCTGAATATCTGCCTACTTTGTGGCAGTCCGTGCTGGCATACGATGCTGATGACGGTGTTGCGGTATCGGCCACTATGCTCGGAGATGTCATTGAGATTTTTGACGTGTCTGACATGAGCAGAAGAGAGATCATCGGCCCGGGAGGTCTCCCTGATGTTTATAAAGAAGGAAAGTCTGTATCTGTGGGCCGGATTGACGGCTATTTTGACGTGATTATAGATGATTCCCGGATTTATGCCTTGTATTCAGGTGCCGACAGAAAAGAGCAGTCCCGTCTCATTCGTAGCGGAGAAGATGTCCCTTATGGAGGAAATGTCGTAAGAGTCTATGATCTCGTGGGGGCATTGCTGGAAGAATACCATCTTGACAGGCCAGTATGCAGCATCTGTATAGATTCTTCATTGTCAAGGATGGTTGCGATAGATTCTGACTCTGATAATATTTTTTATTCGTTCAAATTCTAAATTAACACAATGAAAAAGAGATTTTTAATGATTGCAGGCGTAATAGTGGCTTTTATGGCCGCGTCTGTCATTGTCGCATCCGTATTGCCGAATGATGACTTTCTGGATGAGAATGTCGAGGCCTTGTTGTCAAGCGAAAGTGTGTCCGGTGTGATTGAATGTGACGGAATCGGCAACTTGTACTGCCCTCTTACTCACACAAATGAGTTCCGTGAAGTAAGGATTTATCAGTAGCCATAATGAAAAAAGCACTTATCGCGGCATCGGCCGCAATCATTCTGGCCGCAGGCGCGGCCGCCTGCTGGACAATGTACAACGAAAGTGCATAGGAACAAATGAGGAGCATTTCTATCTTGATTTTCTTTTCGCTTCTTCTTCCGTTGGCTGTTTCCTGTCAACGGAAGAATGCGGCGATGAATGAGCGGAAACCTGTTACCGAGGAACTGTCTGGTGAAGTCCTGCGTCTTAATGGTATTCAAGTTCCATCTCCGGTATTGTTGTCTTCATATGATGATCTGTTGCTCGTAAAGACGTCAGACAACAACGCGAAAATTGCGTTGTGCAGGGTTGATGGTGACAGTGTCAAGGTGCTGGGACGTGGTATCAAGAAAGGCCGCGGGCCTTATGAGTTCATCTATGCCAACTATTGCGTCAGTGGCGACAGCCTGTTCGTGATGGATTCAAACCCGATGGGTTTCACGGCATTGTATGGGATTCCATTGAAGGTAGCCGGAGCGTTGTCTGATTATTCCTGCTGGAGGCGGTATCCTTGCGATGGCTTCCCGAAGATGATCACAGCCGGGTATTTTGCGAGGATAGGACAGAGGCGCTTTGTCGTCAACGCAGGAGAGCCGGGAACACAGCAGATATTTACTGTATTGGACTTCAATGACATGTCGGCAACGCCATTGGATTTTTGGCCGGATGATGGCAATGAGTGTGGGACGGAGGTGAAGCAGATGGCGTACATGAATAACCGGGTGTTCGGCTTGGCGGATGGCCGTTTCGTTTATGGGACACGTCCAGGCCGTTATCTGTCTGTGGTAAAGGCTGATGGCACTACTATAAAGGTGCTGTCGAAGATTTATGATATTTTCCCACAATTCGTCGAGAAAAACCACAACATAAGGTATCTGCCGGATCAGCATAAGGGTGTCAATATCAGAGTCAGCGACAGGAGGTTGTATGTGGCCGCATTTCCGGACAGGAAAGATGGCGATGATAATTATAAAGGATTCCCGTTGTCCTTTTTCGACGAGATAGAGATATATGATTGGGACGGGCGTTTCATAAAGTGCATACGCACCGACAGGCCCTACAGCACATTCTGCCCATCCTCGGACGACAAGTATCTATATACAACCACGTTGAACCTTGAGACGGGCGATGATGTCATGGTCAGGTATGAGCTTGAGTGATGTTGATTCTTTGGCATCCGATGTTTTGTCTGCGGTACAGAAAACGGCCTTGTGGTGTACGGGAGACATTTTTGGACGCGTTCCGTACAGAAGTTCGGATGCCGGCCCTGTGGTCGTGCACTTGAGATTGAAATAATGGAGTATCTGCTGCTGTTCATAGGTCTTTGTCTGGTTTTCAGGTTTGGGCGCGTTCCGGTACGGGCTGTGGCTTTTGCTGCAGTATGTTTGTGGGGCGCGTACGAGGCGGCTTATGGACTGCTGCAGATTCTTGGTCTGAAGTCTTCTCTGAATCCGGCTTTTGTGCTGACCGGACACTTCGAGAATCCCGGACCTTACGGCGGTTTCATCGCGATGACGATGGCTGTGTCCGGAGCTTATCTTATGAGGTTTTGGAAGCGCCGCAGGGGCTTTTATCGTGTTGTGATGTTCAGTATTGCCGTTCTGAATTTCACTTTGGGCCTGCTGGTGCTCCCGGCTTCGATAAGCCGCGCCGCGTGGGTCGCTCTTGTCGCCTCTCTGCTGCTGTCTTTGTTGATGGACAGGAGGTTGCGGACGTGGATTCATCGCCATCTGTTGCTGTGCGGCGTTTTGGCCGGTCTTGCTCTTATCGCTGTCGGCGGCGCTTTTATGATGAAGCGTGACTCAGCTCTCGGGCGCCTGCACATCTGGCGGATAGAGGCCATCGCCATCTCGGAGCATCCGCTTGGCACGGGGCCGGGAACAGCTCTTGGGACATACGGCAAGACGCAGGAGCAGTTTTTTCGGGAGCGTCTGCACGATGTGCCCGAGTCTGTCGTGCGTGTGGCCGGTTGTCCGGAATTCCCGTTCAATGAATACCTTGGCATAGGGATGGAGTTTGGTGTGCCGGGGCTTGTCCTCTCTTTGATCGTGATGGCATGGGCGATTTTCGTTCTTGTCCGGCGGAGGGATCTGATGGCTCCCGGGCTGATTGCATGGGCTGTTTTTGCGCTGGCTTCTTATCCGTTGAGTGTGGTGCAGACATCCGTTCTCCTGCTTGTTTTTCTGGCCTCCGCCGTCCCGTCCTGGAATCGTGCGGCTTCCGGAAGGAAAAACATCTGCCAGCGCGCTATTGCGGTGGCAGGGGCGGCGGTCGCGCTTTTCACCGTGATGCATCCTTCGCGGCTTGAGGGCGGTCTGATGGACAGAAGCGCGTATCGTGAGCTTTACGGCCGGGGGTATCTTCTCTATCAGTCCGGGCAATATGAAGAAAGCTATGAGGTTCTTGAACGCGGTTCGCAGATTTCTTCCGATCCTATGTTCCATGTCATCATGGGGCGCAATTCCGAAGCCCTCGGGGATAATGTGTCGGCTGAAGACGAGTACCTGACCGCCTGGTACATGGTCCCCTGCCGCATCTATCCGCTCGTTCGCCTGATGAGGCTCAAAATACGTTGCGGAGACAATGCCGGGGCTGTCCTCATCGGGGAGAAGATTGTCTCGATGCCGGTTCGTGAAGGGCATCGCAATATGTTGAGGCTCAAGAATGAGGCTGCCGCGTCGCTGGATTCGCTGATATACCTGCAGGCGGCCAACAAAAGTGGCTCATGTGGTCTGTCGCTGTTTCGGCCTGGATAATTGCGGTGGCGGATAACTTCCTGTGTGTCAACGAAATGAGTAAATGTCCTATCCCGAAAATAGTATAGGCTGAAGCGTTAATATTTTGAGAATCAATAGGTTGTCCGCCACCACCGTCAGCTGTTACGATGGATTCGTTCCGGAAGATTTCATAGTGGGGGTGTTCAAGCCATGATTGTCGAGACAGTTGGCTCGTATTTGTAATAATCATTTAACAGTTTGTCAATTGGATTTTATCTTGGACTTTTTAATTTTGCAATGGAAAAATAAGAAAAAACCTTGTTAACACATGAAAAAAGATTTATTTATTCTTGCTGCAATCCTGCTTATTGCCGGTTGCAGCAAGCAGGCTGATACGCTCTGGCCCGAGTGCAAACAATCAAGTGCGGATATCCGGTATGCTGACCTTAAACTTGAGCGGGTTCAGTTGGATTCCGTATATACTTCAGGAGACGGCTATTCCGGTGTGTATCAAGGTGAAAACCTGTACTTCTATGATAAGTATTTCGGATATCTCTTTGTTTTCAATGCGGACGGACATCTCAAGTCGAGGACACTCGGTATGGGTAATGGCCCCAAAGAAGTCAAGATCAAAGAGGGTATAACATGCGCTGCCTCAGCCTCGGGAGATCTCTGCATTGCCGGATCGACCCTTGATTTTCAAGTATATGATGCTTTGAAAGACAGGACGGCCTATACTATGATGGCTTTCAAGCCTGACATGGAGCGCTCCCCTGAGAACTTCTGCAACTATTCGTACCCCGAAGAGGGTATACAGTCTTCATACGATGGCCAAGATTTCTACATAAATCTTGATTCTCAGCATCCGGAATTCAATTATTTCGATGATACAGAGGATTATCTGGAAAACTCCTTTCATGTTGCGAAAATCGACATCAGAGGCCAGAGCGCGAGTCTCCTCTGCAAGGGATATCCGCAGATGTATGTCTCAGAGCCGTATAAATGTGCCAGTTTCAATCTTGTGAACTTTGCGCCATCGGGCAGCGGGTTCTATGTCAATTTCGAGGCGGACTCTACGATCTACCGCTGTGACAAGGATTTCCATGCACTGGAGGCTTTCGGCCGTGCCGGAAGAGAAATGGATCTGGATTATCTTACGGTCCGTTCCTACGATGATGCGGACAAATATATCCGGAACCGACAGGAAAAAGGATCGTACGGAAAAATCGCTGTCGCAGGCGACTACGTTTTCAGGAGCTACGCCCGTGGAGCTGCTTCATCTGTTGACGGGCTCCAGATTTACAAAGATGGGGTGCTCATGGGAGACGTTGATGTCCCTAAAGGTTTCCATGTGGCCGGAAAAATCGGTGACAGATTCTTTTCGGAAATATTCTCCGACACGGACAGCGGACAATTGAGCTGCTTTACTTTCTCGCTGTGATGAGTCGAAACAGGTTGTTCATACTTACCTATGCAATGGTGAAGAAAAGAAAGAGTACTTTAAGGTCGCAGGTAATTCAGTATAAATTTCTGAAAAAATGGCATGTAGAACCAAAATAAAGTGTTTATTGTCTGGACTTGTTCTGGCTGCCGTGATTTCATGTGGTCAGAGAAAAGAAGTAGATATTTTGGCATCCTTTCCTGCCGCTGAAAAGTCCGAATGCGTATTGATGGCTGAGAATGTGCTTGAAGGCCTGCCTTATGGATTTGTTGTGGCTGATTCTTCGCTGCTGGCTTTCTCTTCTTCGATGGGAGCGGAGCAGCTGTTCTCCTATAATCTGAAAGATGGAACTCGCCATTATTCTCTGAAATTCGGCAGAGGGCCTGGCGAATCATTGCACGCAAATTCGATACAGCTCGTCGGGGATTCTGTATATGTCGCAGTAGATCCCGGGATGATTTATTCATACGATAGGGCAGAACTCATAGACCGGTCTAATGCCATACCTCGGAGTTCAAGGCGGGGGAATGGTCTGATAGCAGCTGACGGCTCTGTGATTTCTTTTTTCCGCAACATTGATGATGAGAGCAACTCGATGATGTTCTGTGTTGAGACAAAAGTGGATACATCATGGTGGGGAGTTTTTCCCGAGGACGAGATATCATATCCTGCGGGTGATGAGAGCAAACAGACGGCGTGGCAGGGTAAGCTAGTGCTTTCTCCTGATGGTGTTCGGGGATTGTTCTTGTTTTATTATGCGCTTGGCTTTGATATTATCGGCATCCCATCTAAAACGGTTTCACACCATGTATGGCTTACACCACAGGTGTCGGTCAAGCATATAGATGTGCTCGGCGTGAATGTCGTAAAACCGGATGAGAACTATCTTCGAAACTTTATTGATGTGACTGCTTGTCGGGATGGCTTTTATATGCTCTATACACCTGACGGAGCGCGGAAATATGTTTTGTATTATGATTGGGAAGGTATTCCGGTTAAGGCATACGAAGTAGAAGAGGACTCAAAGTTGATTTATGTTGAACCCGATGGCGGGGCTGTTTACCTCCTGTCCGCTAATGAAAATGGCGCATGCGATCTTCTGTCGTTCCGACCGTGATAGTTGCGGTGGCGGATAACTTCCTGTGTGGCAACGAAATGAGTAAATGTCCTGTCCCGAAAATAGTATAGGCTGAAGCGTTAATATTTTGAGAATCAATAGGTTGTCCGCCACCGCCACCACCGCCACCATCGCCCTATCATCTCATCGCCGCCAACCACCCCGCCACCCATACCAGTTCATGCCAATGAAGAAAAGAACAGAAAACATCGTCAAGATAGTGAGCATAGTCTGCATAGCGCTATGCTCACTGGTGATTCTGCATTATGCCCGGAGGGTATTCATCTGCGACCGCTTTATCATCAAGGGCCATTCGATGGAGCCGACGCTCTACGGAGGCCGGGCGGTGTATGTCAACAAACTGATTGCCGGGCCGAGGGTGTTTACCGATTTTGATTTCAGCCAGCCGCAGCTTCATTGTCTGAGACTGCCCGGGCTGCGCGATGTCAGGGTGGGGGATTTCGTGGTCTACAACACCCCTGCCGGCAAAGGGCCGGGAAAGATAGGATTCAAGGTCAACTATGTCTACGCCAAGCGCTGCGCCGCCTGTCCCGGAGACACTCTGAGCATCATCGACTCACATTACGTCAATTCCCGGACAGGGGACATAGGCGTGCCGCCACAGAACGAAAGGCGGCTCAAGGATATGCCCGACTCCATGCTGCTTCGTCTCAAATGCCTTCGCGCCGGGCAGTTCGCCTCGAAGCAGGACGAGTGGACGATCAAGGATTTCGGGCCGGTGGTCGTGCCGCGCAAGGGAATGAGCGTCACTCTCTCCCCGGAAGCCACAGATATGTACTCTCGAGTGATAGAATATGAGACCGGCCGTCCTGCCAATGAACTTTCCGGGCAGGTCTACACCTTCGACAAGGACTACTATTTCTTTGTCGGGGACAATGTCTGCGACTCGCGCGACAGCCGTTACGACGGATTCGTTCCGGAAGATTTCATAGTGGGGGTGTTCAAGCCATAATTTTCATTATATTTGCGAATGACTATCCATTGCCTATGGTTCATCGAGTAAACTTTTTGTTCGGATTATTTCTTGCGCTGCTTCCCCTGCATGCTCAGGACATGACTCTCGAAGATGTGATTTCCGAGGCGCGCACCCGTTCGGTGGCTGCGCTTTCGGCCAAGTCTTCATTTGTCTCCGACTACTGGGCCTGGCGCTCCTATCAGGCCAGCCGCCTGCCGTCCCTGCATCTGTATGGGGAGCTCGGCTCGTTCGACCGCTCCCTGCGGCTTCTCCAGAACTACGAGACCGGCGAGATGCTCTATACCAAAAACTACAACATGCAGAACAGCGTGGGCCTCCAGCTCCGGCAGAACATACCTTTTACGGGCGGTACCCTCTATCTCTACTCTGACCTGCGGCGCATCGACCAGTTCGGAGCCTCCACGGAGAATACCTGGTACGCCCAGCCTGTGACGGTTTCATACAGCCAACCGCTCTTCGCCTACAACCAGTTCAAATGGGACAGGCTCATCTCCCCGAAGGAGTACGAGAAGGCGAAACGTACCTACCTCGAATCCATGGAGGCGGTGACAATCAAGGCCGTGGACTCTTACTATGATGTGATGGTGGCAAAGCAGGTATATGAGTCATCCCTCAAGAATTACGAGAACACTTCCCGGATGCTGCGCGTGGCCGCCGACAGGATGGCGATAGGTTCCGTGACGCGCTCCGACTACCTCCAGCTCGAACTCCGCATGCTCAACGACAGTATCTCCATCAACGAGAACCTTGTCAAGCTCAACGAGGCCCGGATGTCGCTCAATTCCCTGCTCGGCTTCGATGAGTCCAGAAAGGTGAATCCGGTGCTCGAGGAGACGCTGCCCGATATCGAGATGGACTATGCTCTCGTGCTGGAAAAATCCGCATCCAATTCATCATTCAACCTTGGCAACGCCATAGACATGCTGAACGCCGAGGCCGCAGTGGAACGTGCCAAAGCCAGCCGGGGCATCACGATGGAACTTAACGCCCGTTTCGGTCTTTCCAATTCGGCTTCCGCTCTGCCGGACACCTACCGGAATCTGCTTGATCAGGAAGTCGTTGGTCTGACATTCTCCATCCCGATATTCGACTGGGGCGAGGGCAAGGGCAAGGTGATGAAGGCCGAGGCCGCAGCCGATGTGGTCAAGGCCAAGGTGGAGCAGGCTGAGAATGACAAGCGCATCAGCCTATACACGGCGGTGGGGCAGTTCAACAACCAGAGACGCCTGTGCGATGTGTCCCGTCGCGCGCGGGCGATAGCGGCAGAACGCTATGGACTTGTGATGGAACGCTTCCGCAGCGGCAAGGCCACGGTGACAGACCTCAATACGGCACGTTCCGAGAGTGATTCGGCCGAGAGCAAGTACATCCAGGATATATGCAATTTCTGGAACTATTATTATACATTGCGCAAACTCACCCTCTATGATTTTATCGCAGGGGAAGATATTGAAGTGAATTATGAAGAAATGCTTGATTGACATGGTGGCCAGACCTCTGGCCGTGGCCGCAGTGCTTATGGCCGCTTCCTGTGGGGGGAACGAGACACAGCAGCAGGACGATTCGAAACTTGCGTATTCTCCGGAAGTCAATGAGGTCGAGGTCGTGACATTGCGCCGTCAGGACTTTCCAATGCAGCTGCTTTCCAACGGGAAACTCTCCGCCAGCCGCAAGAGCGTGCTGTACTTCCCGGAATCTGGTGTGATAACCAAAGTCAATGTGCGCAACGGTTCTCCGGTCAAGGAGGGTGATGTCCTTGCGGAGCTTGATTCACAGGCTCAGAGCCTTGCTCTTGAGAGTGCGCAGCTTGAGCTTGACAAGGCACGGCTTGAGTATCTGGATGTGCTGGCAGGCATGGGATATTCTACTGCCGATACGGTTTCCGCTTCTGAAGATGTTCTGAAACTTGCCCGGATACGCTCGGGATATGAGAATGCACGTATCAATTTCGCCAAGGCGCGGCGCTCCATGGATGGTACTGTGCTGCGTGCGCCGTTCGGTGGCAGGGTGGCGGATCTCAAGCTGAAAGAGTGGGACAGGACGGGCACCGATCCTTTCTGCGCTGTCGTCGGAGATTCTTCCTTTGACGTCAATTTCTATGCCTTGGAATCCGAATATCCGTTTCTCTCGTCAGGCCAGACGGTCCGGGTGACCCCTTTCGATGATGTTGACGGGGAGGTGAGGGGAAGAATAATAGCAATCAATCCCACTGTGGACAAGAACGGGCAGATTGCCGTCACCGCGCAAGTCGGCGCAGGGGCCCGGCTCGTGGACGGGATGAATGTCAAGGTGGTGGTGGAGCGGACGCTCTCCTCGCAGCTTGTGGTTCCGAAGAGCGCTGTCGTGATCCGGGATGGACTGGAGGTGCTGTTCCGCTATCGCAACGGCAAGGCCGAGTGGGTCTATGTCAATACTCTCAGGGCCAATTCCGAGAGTTATGTCATCAAGGCCAATGAAGACCGCGGTGCATCCCTCTCCGAGGGTGACAGCATAATAGTGTCTGGGAACCTGAATCTTGCCGACGGGTCTTCTGTCAGCATCAGACAAAAATAGCCGCCTATGCTCAACAGACTCCTCGACCGCCCGGTCTCCGTCTCGATGATTGTGCTGGTCTTCGTGGTGCTCGGCATCATCGGCATCCGGAATCTCCCCGTGTCTTTGATACCGGATGTGGATATTCCTTATGTGACGGTGCAGGTCACAGCACCGGACAAGTCTGCCGGAGAGCTTGATGATGCCGTCGTCAAGCCTCTGAGGCAGTCGCTGGTGCAGATAGGCCATCTGAAGGATATCCGCTCCGAGTCCAAGGACGGCACGGCCACGATGACATTGACTTTCGAGGAGGGACAGGATATAGATTACTTCTACATCGAGGTCAATGAGAAGATAGACAGGGCGATGTCTTCCCTTCCCAAGATGGAGCGTCCCAAGGTCTTCAAGGCCAGTGCCACCGACATTCCCGCTTTCTATATCAACGTGACGATGCGTGGCTCGGGTGGAGATGATTTTCTCGGGATGAGCGAGTTTGTCGAGGATGTGGTCAGCAAGAGGATAGAGCAGCTTCCCCAGGTCGCGATGGTCGACATCAGCGGCAATGCGGACAGGGAGATTCTTGTCGTGCCTGACGAGCAGGCGCTGACGCGGCTCGGTCTTACTCTTCAGGAATTCGAGACTTTCATATCCTCGGCGAATGTGTCTCTCTCCAATCTCACCATACGCGACGGGGAATATCACTACAATGTCAAGTTCCGCTCCTTTGCCGGCTCGAAAGAGGAGATAGGGAATGTTTATTTCAAGGTCGGCGAACGCCTCTTCCAGATAAAGGATGTCGCGAGGGTCGAGGAGCGCACCGCCCCGATGTCCGGGCTTTATCTCTCTGACGGCAAGGATGCTGTGGTGATGGCGGTGATAAAGCAGAGCGAGGCCCGTATGGCTGACTTGAAACGTAGCATAGACGGGCAGCTGGAGGTCTTTGCACGCGACTATCCTCAGCTTGAGTTCACTCTTTCCAGAGACCAGACAGAACTCCTCCAGTATTCCATCAACAATCTGCTGATGAATATCGTCGTGGCGCTTGTCCTGGTTTGTCTGGTGATCTTCCTTTTCATGAAAGATTTCCGCTCGCCGCTGCTGGTGTCGCTGACGATTCCGCTGTCGCTGCTGGTGTCGTTTTTTATCTTTTATCTTATCGGGCTGTCTATCAACATCATCTCTCTTGCCGGACTGCTGCTCGGGGTGGGGATGATGGTGGACAATACCATAGTGCTTACGGACAATATCACCGGACGGTGGCAGAGGGGAGACGATTTGCGGACGGCGGTGGTGAAAGGCACCGGGGAAGTGGCTGGGGCGATGTTGAGTTCCGTCCTGACCACCTGCGCTGTATTCATTCCTCTCGTGTTTCTCAACGGGCTGGCAGGTGAACTTTTCTATGACCAGGCAATATCCTTGTCCGTGGTGCTGCTTGTTTCCTGGTTGGTGACGGTCACGGTGATTCCAGTCTACTATTGGGCGCTCTACCGCCGTCTGCCGGCATTCAGGCCGAACCAGTTCCTCTCCAAAATCCAGCTGCGCGGCGGGATGCGTATTTATGATTCTGGCGTGAACTGGTTCTTGTCTCACAAGTATCTTGTCTGCTGGGCGTTGCCTCTCTTCTGCATAGTGATTGCCGCTGTATGCCTTGCTTATATGCCGAGGCAGAAAATTCCAGATATCACGTATACGGATGCGATACTCAATCTGGATTGGAACGAACATATCTCTGTCGAGCAGAACCGCTCACGTGTTCTGGAACTTGAAAATGCCGTTCTGGGGGAATGTGAGCAGACTTCGGCTATGGTCGGGGTGCAGCAGTTCGTGCTCAGCCACAGCGGAGACCAGTCCATGAGTGAGGCTTCCGTTTATTTCAAGTGCCGTGACGCCTCTTCTCTGGAAAGGGTCAAGGCCAGGGTCTCGGAATATCTGCGAGGGCGCTATCCCGCTGCACTCAGCAGCTTTTCCGCTTCCGGCAACATATTCGATCTCGTGTTCTCGGAGAGGGAAGCGCAGCTTCTGGTGCGTCTGCGCCCCACAGGGGATGACGGGCTTCAGGTCGTGAATCTGCAGGAGATGCTCTCCGAACTTAAGGCTGCCTTGCCTGGCATAGGGATTCCTCCAGTTCCGCTCAAGGAGGATGTTCTCTATATCTCGGATCCGGAGAGGATGCGGCTGTATGGAGTGAGTTTCTCGGATCTTGTGGAGGTGCTGCGCAATTCTCTCAACGGCAACACCGTCTTTGAGATTATCAGGGGCAACCGTTCCGTCCCGGTGGTGCTCGGTACTGATGTCCAGGGCATGAAGGATGTGCTTTCCGCGACAGTCACGACCAAAGAAGGGGCGGAAATACCTCTTGAAGCCTTGATGAGGCAGACATACGAGCAGACATTCAAGACGTTGATCTCCGGTGATGAGGGCAATTATTATCCGTTGGAGCTTGACATGCCTTCTTCTCGGGTGCGTCCTGCGATGGAGTCGATCGGCGCTGTGGTGAGAAGTGACCCGCGTTTCGATGTCTCTTTCGGAGGGGCGTATTTCTCCAACCGTGAGATGATGCGTCAGATGGCTATGGTGATGTTCGTGGCGCTGGCGCTTCTTTTTCTTATTCTGGCCTCGCAGTTCGAGTCTCTCGTCCAGCCGCTTATCATCCTCTCCGAGATTGTGATCGATGTCGCTTTCTCGCTGCTTTTCCTTTGGGCGGCCGGGGTCAGCATCAACATCATGTCGCTTATCGGACTGGTAGTCATAACCGGTATCGTGATCAACGACTCGATTCTGAAAGTGGATACCATCAACAGGCTGGTGCGCGGGGGAATGGAGGTCGATGCTGCGGTGCACGAGGCCGGCCACAGACGCATAAAGGCCATAATCATGACTTCAATCACCACGGTGTTCTCCGTAGTGCCTTTCCTCTCTCGGGGCAATATGGGCTCGGATCTCCAGTATCCTATGGCGATTGTGATAGTGGTCGGGATGACTGTCGGCACGGTGATAAGCCTTTTCTTCCTGCCGGCCTTGTATTCGGCAGTATATAACCATAAAAAGCGGTGAGCATGGCCGGCAGGAAGGGCATATCTTCTTTTTCGGTGCTGCTGATGATGGCGGTCGTCGCGGTGGTCGGCATGGCCTGCTTCTCGATGCTGAAAGTGCAGTACGCCCCGTCGGTCACTGATTCTTCCATCACCGTGCGGTACAGCTATCCAGGCGCCTCTTCGCGTATCGTGGAGGCTGAGGTCACTTCCCGTCTGGAGGGGGTGTTGTCCGGAATCCGTTCCTGCACGGGGGTGCAGTCCCTGTCTTCCGACGGGAGTGGGCGTGTAACCTTGTCTTTCGGCAAAAAATCCGATTTGGAGGCTGTCCGCTTCGAGGTGGCATCACGGGTGCGCAATGTCTATTCTTCGCTGCCGGACGCTTGCTCATACCCGTCTATATCTCTGAACTCCAGAGGCGAGAAAGCGCAGACGGCGATCGTTTTCAATGTGCGCAGCCCATTGCCGTCCAAGGAGATAGCTTCTTTTGTCGAGGAACATCTGCTTCATCCCATCTCCATTATCGACGGGGTGAGTTCCGTGGGCTTTTATGGGCAGACACCATTTGAGTGGGTGGTCACTTTCGATTCGGATCTATGCCGGACTCTCGGAATTGCTGCTTCTGACATAAGGCGAGCTTTTTCTGATTATTACGCTGATGAACTTGTGGGGCTCTCGAAAAGTGGCGGCATGACTTATGGGGTACGTCTGCGGAGCGGTTCATCATCCGACATGGCTTCTGTTCCGGTGGCGTTGCGCAGCGGGCGGATGGTCCATCTCGGGGACATCGCGTCTTTCCGCTATCAGGAGGCCCTGCCTTCGTCCTATTACAGAATCAATGGCCTCAATGTGCTGAACCTTACCGTTGAGGTCTCTCCCGATGCCAATATCATCAGCTGTGTCGCCGCTGTCAAGGAGAGGCTTGAGCAGCTGCGGCCTGCCATACCGGAGGAGATAGGGATTTCAGTGAGCTATGATTATTCTGAATATATCTCGGCAGAACTTGACAAAATCTTCTTCCGGACCATCCTCTGCCTTCTGATCTTGCTGCTCTTCGCGTTTGCGGTCAACCGGTCCTGGAGGTATATGGTGGTAGTTGCCATTACACTTGCCGTCAACCTGTTGGTGTCCGTGGCGCTTTATTATTTCTGCGGCCTGCATATCCATATCTACACCCTTGCCGGCATCACCGTGTCGCTCGGCATCATCATAGACAACAGCATCCTGATGATTGACCACTACTCGCGTTGCCGTGACAGAAAAGTGTTCCCGGAGCTTCTCTGCGCTGTGGCCACGACGGTGGCGACCTTGCTCGTGGTTCTGCTTCTCCCGGATTCGGAGAAGGCCAACCTGACGGATTTCATGCTTGTGATAGTGATCAACCTGGCAGTGTCCCTTGCAGTGTCGAGCCTTTTCGTGCCTGCACTTCTGGATTATTTCCCGGTGCGCCTATCTTCCGGCAAGGTACGTTCCCTCAGGCGTGTGGTGAGGTGGAACGGCTTGTATTCCAAATATATAGCTTGGGCGCAGGGGCATCGCTGGGTGTTAATTGTGGTGCTGGTGCTTTCGTTCGGAATCCCGACTTGCCTGCTCCCGTCCAAATTCGGGGATGAACGCGTAGCGCCGCTCAAGCCTTATGAGAAGGCGCTCAACAAGATTGTGGGATGGCGGCCGTATGCCGACAACAAGGCTGCCGTGGACAAGATTCTCGGGACTTCATTTGCCCTGTTCAATGAGGCGATGTCCCGTTCGGATTTCTACCGCGAGCCGGTGCGCCCTTCGCTTACCATCAGGGCCGGGATGCCCGAGGGGTGCAGTGTCCAGCAGCTCAACGAAGTGATGCGCAGCATGGAGAATTACCTCGCCCATTTTGACGAGATCGAGGTTTTCGAGACTCGGGTGACTTCCTACAGCAGCGGGGTGATCACAGTCAATTTCAAGCCCGAATATGAGGGCACATGGCTGCCGTCGCGCATCAAGGCGGACGTGATTTCCATGGCTGCCAATTTCGGAGGGGCAAACTGGTCCGTGTCCGGCATAGATGACAGTTACTTCAACAACAACATCGTCACGGACTACAAGTCCTATTCGATCCTTCTCACCGGCTACAATTATGACCGCCTGCTGCAATATGGAGAGGCTCTTCTGTCTTACCTCTCGGAAAACCGCCGTGTCTCCGCTCCGGAAATCTGGGGCAGCGGCTATGGAGACCGCCCCAAGACGGAATTCAATATAAAATATGATTTCGAGGCGCTGGGCGCTTTGGGCATCAGCCCGAACGAGTATCATGCTGCGCTATATTCTCCTCTGTTCGATGCTGTGATAGCGAGGCTTCCGGTAGACGGAGAATATGCCAACGTCCGGCTGGTCTCCTCCACCGGGGAGTCTTTCGATATCTGGCATGTGGACAATATGCCGGTGGAGGTGGGAAAAGAGGGGAGGATCAAGCTTTCGGAGGTCGGGAGCATCGTAAAGGAAAAGTCTGGCCTGCCTATCCGTAAGGAAAACCAGGCCTATGCCATCTCGGTGTGTTTCAACTTTATAGGCTCCTATCAGCTGGCCCGGAAGGCCATAGAAGCTGCGGTGGACCACATGAATGTCGAGGTGCTGCCTGTAGGTTTCAAGGCTTCTGACGAGAGAGGGCGCGGACTGTTCTATGAAAGTCAGGAGAAATATGCCGGGCTGATATTGCTGGTCATCCTCATAATCTTTGTTCTCTGCGCGATACATTTCAATTCCCTTCGTTATCCGCTTGCCATCATCTTCCTGATACCGGTGTCGTTCATCGGATTGTTCCTTGCGTTCGGACTGACTGACTTCACTTTTGACAAGGGCGGGTTCGCGGCTTTCGTGATGCTCTGCGGAATCACCGTCAATTCCGGTATCTATCTCGTTTCAACCTGGTTGCGCGATGGTGGGCAGAAGAGCGTCAGGGCATACGTGCGTGCTTTTGACAAGAAAATCTGGCCCATCAGCCTGACCATCATTTCTACGGTTCTCGGGCTGGTACCGTTCCTTTTCGATGGGCCTTCAGAGGTGTTCTGGTTCGCTTTTGCTGTCGGGACAATCTCGGGGCTGCTCTTCTCCGTACTGGCCCTTCTGTTCTTCCTCCCGGCTTTCCTGTGGCGCGCGCCGCATGCGGCAAAGAAAAGGCGGCCTTGAGGGGCCGCCTTGCTGTGATGCAATTTATTTCCAGAGGAGCGGAGCGAGCTGGTAGAGGCTGCGTCTCCAGGTGAGGAACTCGTGAGCCGTGCCTTCTGAGACATATCCCACGGCGTTGAAGCCTGCGGCTTTCATCTCTTTTGCTGCCTTGAGGACTCCGTCGGGATTCTCCTTGCTTCCGCAACTCATGAAGATCAGGTCGACCTGGCTCTTGTCCTTGATGTCGGCAGGAGAGTAGGTGCCTCCGCTGAGAAGAGCGTAGCGGGAGAACACTTCCGGACGTGCCAGGGTGATGACCTTGGTCTCCATTCCGCCCATGGAGAGACCTGCCATGGCCCTGTGGGCCTTGTCAGCCTTGGTGCGGAAATGCGAGTCCACATAAGGGACGAGTTCATCCACAAGCACGGTCTGGAACTTGGTGAAATCGAACTTGTGGATCTGTCCGAACACGGCATCGTTGGTCATGCCGTATGTCATCACGATGATAAACGGCTTGATCTTCCCTTCGGCGATGAGGTTGTCCATTATGAGGTTGGCGTGGCCCTGATTTGACCATGCGGTCTCGTCCTCGCCCCAGCCGTGCTGGAGATAGAGCACCGGGTAGTCTTCCTTGCCCTGCTCATAGCATGGAGGGGTGTAGACGAATGCGCGGCGCACACTGTCAGTGCTCTTGGAGTAGAAGAGGATCTGCTGCACGTTGCCGTGAGGGACGTTTTTGAGCGCGTAGAAGTCGCGGTCGGCGGCCGGAATCTCTATTCCGCTCTCCCAGCGTGTGGAGCCGTAGAAATTGAGAGTCCCCGGGTCGTTGAATACACCTCCGTCTATTGTGAGGTGATAGTAGTGGAAGCCTTCGTCCATAGGGCCTGCGGTGGTGCCTGTCCAGAATCCGTCTTCTCCTTTAGTGAGGGTGGTGCCGCCCTGGCCGCCGAGGCCGAGGCTCACTACCACGGACTGCGCCTGCGGTGCCTTGACCCGGAAGCGGGCGTAGCCTTGAGAATTGACCATAGGGTATTCCTGCCCCGGCTGGTTGAGCTCAGACGGTTTGAAGTCTTCTTTTACCTGGGCGCTTGCGCATACGGACAGCAGCCCAAGTGATGCAAGAGTAATCAGTGTTCTTTTCATTTTTTAGTGTTGTTGGTTGTTGCCGGCAAAACTATGCATTCTGTCCGGATACGGCTGCATGTCGGCGTTACATTTATTTTTTGCCGCTTGACATTTTATTGCTAAATTGGCTAAATGAACACAATGACCCGTTCCAGGGTGCTGCTGGCGCTCGCCTGTGCCGCAGCCATCACGGCGTGCTCCCAGGGGGGAGGCGTACCCGAGGCGAAACAGGAGACCGGAGAACTCTCCTGGCCCGAAATAACAAGGCAGAACAAGCCATGGACGCGCTGGTGGTGGCCGGCGAGCGCAGTGGGGGAGGCCGACATCGACACCATGATGGTGCAGTATTCCAAGGCCGGACTCGGCGGCATGGAGGTGACGACCATCTATGGGGCCAAAGGCTACGAAGACAGCTACCGCGACTACCTTTCCAAGGATTGGATGGATCTGTTCTCGTACACGCTGAAGGCCGCTGAGGCCCATGACCTCGGGATCGACCTTGCCAACGCGTCAGGCTGGCCGTTCGGCGGGCCTTGGGTGACTCCGGACTACGCATGCCGTTATCTGGCTTCCAAGACCGTTGAGTTGAAAGGAGGGGAGCGCCTTCAGGAAAAGGTGGAGTATATCGAGAAACCGATGGTGCGCACTCTCGGAACCAAGGTTGACATCAAGGACATGAAATATCCGGTGGCCGCCAACGACAGCCTGCAGCAGCGTGCTTTCGAGCAGGTCCGTTACCCGCTTCCTCTTCCGCTAATCGCTGTGACGGCTAACTGTTCGGACGGGCGCTACGAGGATCTCACTTCTAAGGTTTCGGAGGACGGTACTCTTGACTGGACGGCTCCGGAGGGAGGAGACTGGACCGTGTGCGAACTCTTTCTCGGCTGGCACGGCAAGATGGTCGAGCGTGCAGGCCCCGGAGGTGAGGGCGATGTGATCGACCACTTCTCGGCAGATGCCATTGACCATTATCTGAAGAAGTTCGACGAGGCTTTCAAAGGTTATGACGTGAGCGGCATACGCTATTATTTCAATGATTCTTATGAGGTTGACGATGCCGTGGGCAATTCGGACTGGACAGCGGATTTCTTTCGCGAGTTCAAGGCGCGCCGCGGCTATGACCTCAAGCAGTACATGCCGGAACTTCTCGGCCTGAGTCCTGACAAAGACAAGAGTGACAGGGTGGTATTCGATTACCGCCAGACCATCGGAGAGCTTCTGATAGAGACATATTCCATGCGCTGGCAGCACTGGGCCGCCGCCCAGGGCAAGGGCATACGCAACCAGGCGCACGGCTCTCCTGCCAATATCCTCGATGTCTACGCGGTGAGCGATGTGCCTGAGACAGAAGGGCGCAGCATCATCGGCATGAAGACAGCCTCATCGGCTGCCCATGTGACTGACAAGCCTCTGACTTCGTCCGAATCGGCCACCTGGCTCAACGACCATTTCCGTTCCACCCTCGGCGATGTCAAGACATCCGTGGACACATACCTGCTCTCCGGAGTCAACCATATTTTCTACCATGGCACATGCATGTCTCCGAATGACGCCCCATGGCCGGGTTGGCTGTTCTACGCCGCCGTGCATTTCCAGCCGACCAACAGTTTCTGGCCGGATTTCGGGGCGTTCAACCGCTATGTGGCCCGTTGCCAGTCCTTCCTGCAGGCAGGTCGTCCGGACAATGACATCCTGCTTTTCTTCGACGCCACCGATCTCCAGTCGGAGCGCGGGCGCGAGCCGATGCTCTACCACATGAACCAGAACACTCCTGTGCAGAGCGCGATAGGCGCTTCCGCCACAGCCCTCTATGACAAGGGATATACCTGGGATTATATCACCGACAAGATGCTTCAGGACAATGTCTCCGTCTCCGGGGGCAAGCTCCTCACCAAGGGAGGCAACAGCTATCAGACCATCGTGATACCGAAGTGTGACAAGATGATCCTTGAGACGTTCGAGAGGCTTCTCGCGCTTGCACGCAAGGGGGCTGTTGTTCTTGTCGAAGAGGCTCTGCCCTCTGACGTGCCTGGCCTCTACAGGCTTGACGAGCGCCGTGCCTGTCTTGAGAAACTGAAAGCTTCGCTCGATTTTGTGGAACATGATGGTGTCAGCGAGGCTGTCTGCGGGAAAGGGAAGGTGCTCGTCTCTTCCGATCTGTCCGCGATGCTCGACATGGCCGGCGTGTCCCGTGAGACCATGTATGATCTCGGACTCCAGTGCATAAGCCGTGTCAAGGATGACGGAGGCAAGTATTATTTCGTCAAGAATCCGACATCCGGGACGGTGGAGACCTGGGTGCCTCTTGATGCTGTCTGCGGCACTGTCGGCATATACAATCCGATGACGGAGAAGTTCGGTTATGGGCGGGTTCGCGAGGCTGAAGGAGGACGCAAGGAGGTGCTGATGAAGATTCTTCCGGATGAGTCATACCTTCTCGAGACTTTTGCCGGGACTTACACCGGTGATGAGTATGAGTTTTATGAGGCGGCAGGGGAGCCGATGTCCGTTACGGGACCTTGGCATATACGCTTCACTCTCGGAGGACCTGAACTTCCGGTTTCCAGAACGGTCAAGACTCTCGGCTCATGGACGAAATATGGAAAGGCATACGAGATCTTCTCCGGCAGCGCCGAATACCGGGTTACGCTTCCCGTTGTCAGCGGTTCATCTGCGGCTGTCTGGGCTTTGGATCTCGGTGATGTGCGCGAAAGCGCTGCGGTGTGGCTGGACGGCGAGTATCTCGGGACTGTCTTCAAGAAGCCTTATTCTCTGATACTGACCCCTGAGCAGGCTGCCCGTGGCGGTGAACTCGTGGTGAGGGTTTCTAATTCCTGCGAGAACCGTATCTCCTACATGGACCGCAGCGGCATCAAGTGGAAGATTTTCTATAATGCCAACATAGCTCCGCGCGGCGGCAGCAGGGGGCCTGACGGCTTCTTCTCGGCTGCGAAGTGGCCTGTGGAGGATTCCGGCCTTCTCGGGCCTGTCACTCTGACACCTCAGAAGGCTATAGACGATATGTAGAATGGAGGGCGGCCCAAACGGGCTGCCCATTATTTCACCGGTACGAGGCTCACTTCATACAGGCGCGGCCAGTTCTTGCCTGTCAGCCATATTTTCCCGGTCTCGCTGTCATAGGCGATGCCGTTCAAGACATCCGTATCGGCGGTGCGCAGTTTGCCGGGCAGCAGGCCGGTGCAGTCCACCGTGGCTTCAACCCGACCATCGGAAGGATTGATGATGACTATCATGTCGGTCATGTAGACGTTGGCCCAGATTTTCCCGTCTATCCACTCGAGCTCGTTGAGCAGCCTGACCGGCCTGCCGTTGAGCTTGACATCCAGGGCCTTGACCTGCTTGAAGTCTTTGGTGAGATAATAGATCCTTGAAGAGCCGTCGGAGGCTATGAGTGACTTCCCGTCCGTGGTAAGACCCCAGCCCTCGCGCGGATAGGAAAAGGTCTTCTCGTATTTGAGCGTCGCCGCATCGTAGACAAACGCGACCTTGTTGGTCCAGGTGAGGATGTAGAGTTTCCCGTCAAGCATGACAGAACCCTCTCCGAAATACTTGCGTGCGAAATCCAGTTTGCGGCTCACTTTCCCCGTCTTGTAATCTACAACCCTAAACGAAGACTTTCCGTACTGGCCTGTGCTTTCGTACATTTGCCCCCCGTCATAGAAGAGCCCCTGCGTGTAGGCATCGGTGTCGTGGGTGTATTCTTTCACCACCTTTAGCTTATATTGTGTGACCTTGGCCTGGCATCCAGTGGAAACAGCTCCGCAAAGGCCCGCAAGCAACAAAAATGAAATTAACCTCTTTTTCATAGCCGCGAATTTACAAACTAATTGTATATTTGCGTCCCGTTATGGATACAAAGTATATATTTGTCACGGGCGGAGTGGCGTCTTCACTCGGCAAGGGCATAATCGCCGCATCACTTGCAAAACTCCTACAGGCCAGAGGCTTGAGAGTCACAATTCAGAAGTTTGACCCCTATATCAACATCGATCCGGGTACCCTCAACCCCTACGAGCACGGAGAGTGCTACGTGACGGAAGACGGGGCCGAGACCGACCTAGACCTCGGGCACTATGAGCGTTTCCTCGGCGTGCACACATCCAAGGCCAACAACGTCACCACCGGCAAAATATACAACACCGTCATCACCAAGGAGCGCGAAGGCGCGTATCTTGGCAAGACCGTCCAGATCGTGCCGCACATCACGGACGAGATCAAGCGCCGCATGCTTCTGCTCGGCAAGACTGGAAAATACGACATCATCATCACGGAGATCGGCGGCACTGTCGGGGACATGGAGTCCCAGCCTTTCGTGGAGGCTGTGCGCCAGCTCCAGTGGGAACTTCCCGAGGAGGACTGCATGTCCATCCATCTCACCCTCGTACCATATTTGAGTGCCGCCAAGGAGCTCAAGACCAAACCGACACAGCATTCCGTGCAGATGCTCCAGCAGGCCGGAGTGCAGCCGGACGTGATAGTATGCCGCACCGAGCACCCGCTCACCCCGGAGCTCCGCAAGAAAGTGGCCCTCTTCTGCAATGTCAAACCTGGCCATGTGATCCAGTCCATCGATGCCTGGAGCATCTATCAGGTTCCGCTCAACATGCATGAGGAGCACCTTGACGAGCTGGTGGTGCGCCACCTGCAGGTCGAGAATTTCGCCCAGCCGGACATGAGGGCATGGAACGGTTTCCTATCCCGTCTCAAGAATCCGAAGTCCGAGGTGGACATAGCCCTGGTGGGCAAATACGTGGAGCTCCAGGATGCATACAAGTCTATCCTTGAATCATTTGTGCACGCCGGCGCCGCCAACGAGTGCAAGGTCAGGGTTCACACCGTCCACAGCGAACACCTTGATGAGAGCAACGCCGAAGAAGTCCTCGGCAAAATGGACGGCATCCTAGTGGCGCCGGGATTCGGCGAGCGCGGGCTGGAAGGCAAGGTTGTGGCAGTGCGCTATGCCAGGGAGCACAATGTGCCGTTCTTCGGCATCTGCCTCGGAATGCAGATGTGCGTGGTGGAATTCGCGCGCGATGTGCTCGGATACAAGGATGCGGCCTCCGCAGAAGTCAACCCGAAATCCTCACATCCGGTCATCGACCTTATGGAAGACCAGAAGTCCACCACCATCAAGGGCGGCACCATGAGGCTCGGAGCCTACGACTGCCAGCTCAAGAAAGGCTCACTCGTGGAGCGCATTTACGGGACAGACATGATCTCGGAAAGGCATCGCCACCGCTACGAATTCAACTCCGAGTACCTTGAGGCATTCGAGAACGCGGGACTCGTGGCCACGGGACGCAATCCTCAGACTGGTCTTGTGGAAGTGGTCGAAATGCCGTCCCACCCGTTCTTCATAGGCGTGCAGTTCCACCCGGAGTTCAAGAGCACCCCGGAGCACCCGCAGCCGATCTTTACGGCTTTCGTCAAAGCCGCGATGGACTACAAGGCCGGAAGGAAATAAAAAATTATTATATTAGCGGCTCACAAATTTAATAGCCCAATGAAAACAAACCTTATCGCTACAGCTGCCGCCGCAGTTGTAGTCCTCTTCGCTGCGGGATGCAACAAAGAGGAAGCCAAGACTCCGCTTGTATCACCGGAGCCAAGTTATGTAGTGTCAGTAGACTCAAAAGCCTACGAGTTCAGTTGGACGGCAGTCGAGAATGCCTCTGCTTATTCCTACAAGGTGGTTGCAGCTGACGGCACCATCGCCAAAGAAGATGCCGCATGCACTGCCACTGAAGCATCAGTGAGCGGACTTGCCGCCGGAACTGAATATACCTTCAGCGTGTCCGCAGTGGCTACCGAGGGTACTTCTGATGCCGATTCAGAAGCAGCATCAATCAAGTTCACAGCCGTCGGCATCCCGGGCACAGCCATTACTGACGCCGGTGCCTGCATTACATGGAAAGCCAATGCCGAGACCTACTCCTACAGACTCGTGGCCAAGGACGCACCTCAGACGGACCTTCTCAAAGAGGATGGATTGACAGATACTTACCTGACATTCAAAGGCCTCTCAGCAGCAACCTCATACATCGCATACGTCAACGATGTCCCTTATCTCTTCACGACCGCCTCTACAGCCGAAAAGCCTTGGGTGGCAGTGGTTTTCGAATACAAGGAACTCGCAGGCAAGAACACCCTTTACTGCCACAATGTCCCTAACAGCGCCGTAAAGGACTACTTCACGACGACGGACAGCATGAACATCATCGGAGAGGGGATGGCAACCGAGAGCCAGTTCGCATACTACCTTGTTCTGGACTATGAGAACAATGAGCCCGGCATATACGCCAACACTGCTCTTCACAAGTTCAACGACAACGGCGCCGGCTGGAAGGCAGGGAACAATCTCTTCTATGCCGCAGTGGGCGAGGACAAGAACGGCAACGACGTGCTCAACTGGTTCTGGCTGGAGATGCCGGAGAATCCGGGAGATGACGTCAAAGTTCTCGACGGCAAGGTAAAATAGTTATTTTGTCCGGCGGGAAGGCGTCTGGCCGGAGAAACACAGCTAAAAGTTACGAATGTCCGGGGAAATGAACTTTCCCCGGACATTTTTGGTCTCATAGTACGCTGCTGCCTGACCAGCCTCAAATGTGCTCCGTGCCCGTAACGACAAACCCCCGCTTCTCAGCGGGGGTTTACGGTTAGTTAGTAGTGTATTACCTTATAGAAGGTTAATTATCGTTGGTTAGATGTCTGCCGGCCGAAGCCGGAGACTGAGTTGTTTCATTTCCGAAAGCAAAGGTACGCATCTTTTTTGGATATGCAATACTTTTTCAAATTTTTTTGGAAAAAATTTCTGCAATTTTTAAATTTCTTTATTAAGTAGTTCCGGGCGCAGTTTTCTGGTCCTTTCCAGAGCCTGTTCGTCCTGCCATTCGCGTATCAGTTTCGGGTTGCCGCTGAGCAGAACTTCCGGCACTTTCCAGCCGTTGAATTCGGCCGGACGCGTGTATACGGGAGGGGAGAGGAGCTCGTCCTGGAAGCAGTCTGACAGGGCGGAGGTCTCGTCTGTGAGCACTCCGGGAATCAGCCGGACGATGGCGTCGGTCAGCAGGGCCGCGGGGATTTCCCCGCCGCTCACCACATAGTCCCCGACTGAAATCTCCCTCGTGATGAGATGTTCGCGTATGCGGTGGTCGATGCCTTTGTAGTGCCCGCAGAGGATCATGATGTTGTCTTTGAGGGAGAGTTCGTTGGCGATGCTCTGGTTGAGGGTCTCTCCGTCAGGGGACATGTAGATGATCTCGTCATAGTCCCGCCCGGCCTTGAGCTCCTCCATCATCTTGAAGACCGGCTCGATGGTCATCACCATGCCCGCGTCTCCGCCATAGCTGTAGTCGTCCACGTTCTTCCTCGGGCCGAGGCCGTATTTGCGCAGGTCGTGGATGAATATGTCGGCGAGCCCCTTCTTGCGCGCGCGCCCCACTATCGAGTGGGACAGCGGGCTGTCCAGCAGCTCCGGAACCACCGTAAGAATGTCTATTCTCATATATCTGTCTGATTTTCTCGCAAATTTAGTCAAACTTGCCGGATAACTTGACCGTGTATGTTTTTTAATTCGTATATTTGTTGGATTATAATAAATACTCTAAATCGATTATGAGCGAAAACAACTTTCCTGAGAAGATCCAAGAGGTCGTTTCAGAGGTAGCGGATAAGGCCGGTGATCTGCTTGAAAGCACAGGCATCTCCGACAAGGCGGAAGCGGTCGGCGACAAGCTGGAGGATCTCTCCGGCAAATCTCTTGCAGAACTTTCCGATCTTTTTGTCAAACTGAAGTCCGGGGCGGACAGCATGATGCGCTCCAAGGAGGCCGAGTCCATCAAGTCGGCTTTCTACAAACTGCTCTCACGGCTCAAGGGCGAAGAGACTCCCGCCGAAGGCGCGGACAACCCTTTCGAGGCTGTCGAGCAGAACTTCAAGGCGATGTATTCCGACTACAAAAAGGAGCGTGCCGAGTTCAACCGCCAGCAGGATGAGCAGCGCGAAGCCAACCTCGCCAAGAAACAGGCCGTCATAGACGAACTCAAGGCTCTCGTGGAAGGTCAGGAGGATGTGAGCGCCCGTTTCCCTGCGTTCCGCGAGCTCCAGAACCGCTGGAGGGATGCCGGTCCTGTGCCGGCGACCGCTTACAGGGACATAAACGACACATATCAGTACTATGTCGAGAAGTTCTACGACATGGTCAAGATCAACCGGGATCTGCGCGATCTGGATTTCCGCAAGAACCTTGAAGCAAAGGAGGCGTTCTGCGAGGCGGCCGAGAAGCTTGCCGAGAACGACAATGTCGTGAATGCGTTCCACGAACTCCAGAAGCTCCACGAGCAGTGGAAGGAGTACGGCCCGGTGGCCAAGGAGAAGCGCGAAGATATATGGAACCGTTTCAAGGCAGCTACGGCAGTGGTTAACAAGAGGTATCAGGCCCACTTCGAGGGACTCAAAGAGCAGCAGGAAGAGAACCTCGAAAAGAAGAGAGCACTCTGCGAGAAGCTTGAGGAGATCGCCGCCACCGACGTGAAGACCTCAGCCGAGTGGACGGCCCTCACCAAGGAAATAGAGACGCTTCAGCAGGAGTGGCGTAAGATCGGTTACGCTACCAAGAAGGAGAACCAGAAGATCTACGACCGTTTCCGTGCCGCGTGCGATGCTTTCTTCTCCAAGAAGAGGGCGTATTTCACGGATATAAAAGACAACCTCAACGCCAACCTTGAGAAGAAGCAGGCCCTGATCGACCAGGCCGAGTCTCTCAAGGACAGTACAGACTGGAAGAAGACGGCCGACCAGTATGTGGCCTTGCAGAAGCAGTGGAAAGAAATCGGTTCCGTGCCGCGCAAGAAGTCCGAGCAGCTTTGGAAACGTTTCCGCGCCGCATGCGATGAGTTCTTCGAGAAGCGTGACGCCAACGCCTCATCCGACAATGATTTCTACTCCAACCTCAAAGCCAAAAAGAAGCTTATCGAGGAGGTGCTTGCCTACACTCCGGGCGACGACGAGACAGCCAATGCCGAGAAAATGCGTTCTTTCAACGAGCGTTGGCAGGCTATCGGACATGTTCCGTACAAGGAGAAGGACAATGTCAACGAGGCTTTCCGCGATGCGATGAAAAAGATCTTCCCTCTTTTCTCGCAGAGTCCGAGGGGCACCCGTCAGGGCAGGCTTCCGCAGAGCCCTAAGGACGCCCTTGTCAGCAAGTACCGCGCCCTTCAGCAGAACATCACCACTTACGAGAACAACATAGGATTTTTCTCTGCTTCAAAGAACAGTGAACCGCTTATAAGGCAGATGCAGGAGAAGATTGACAAGGCGAAGGAAGAGCTCAAAGACCTTGAAGCCCAGATTCGTAAAGCAGAGGAGGAAAGCAGATAATGGATAAAAATTCGGTAATCGGATTTGTTCTCATCGCCCTTATTTTCATAGGGTTTACAGTTTTTCAGTCAGACAGGGCCCGCAAGGCTGCGGAGCTTCAGGCGCAGCAGGATTCGATAGCCCTCGCGCAGATGCCGCCTCAGCAGATGGCATCCGAGGCTGTCATCGAGTCCGGAGAGCCAGTGCTGGAGTCCGCCAGACAGGTGGCCATCTATAAGGACTCCCTGCTCGAGAGTGCGTCCAAAGCCCAGGAGAGCATCGTCACCCTTGAGAACGATGTTCTCGAGATGAAGCTCACCACACGCGGAGCCAAGCCATATTCGGTTAGGCTCAAGAAGTTCCGCAACTACGACAGCACGGATCTGTATATTTTCCGCCCTGGCGGAGCCGAGTATTCGGTGAGTCTCTATACCGGTGAATACATCCAGACCAAGGACTTCAACTTCACTCTCGCCTCCGTCACTGACAGTTCTGTAGTGATGCGTCTGCCTTTCGAGGGGGGCGGGTACATCGAGCAGAAGTACACCCTTCTCGGACAGAGCTACCGCGTGGACAACCAGCTCTCTTTCGTGGGGATGCAGGGTGTCATACCGCGCAATGTCAGTTCGTACGACATTGATTTCGAGCTTACAATGCCGAGGATGGAGAAAGGATATAAAAATGAGACCCAGTATTCCAAGCTTGACTACTATTTCGACGGAGACAAAAAGCCTGTCGAGATCGGCCGCGGACGCAGCGCATCCAAGAGGGTGGAGTCACGTCTGAGCTGGTTCGCTTTCCAGCAGCAGTTCTTCTCCGCCATAGTCCGTGCTCCGCAGCAGTTCTCTTCCGGGGAATTGGGAATCAATTTCTTCCAGCAGGACGATCCGGAGCGCAACCTCATGGCATGCAGCGCCAAGATGCGCGCGGAACTCGGTCAGGGTGACAATGTCAGCGTCCCGCTCGAATTCTACTTCGGTCCTAACGACTACAAGACACTCAAGAGTTATGACCAGAAATATGAGAAGATAATCCCTCTTGGAGGCTGGCTCGTGGGGTGGTTCACCAAGTATGCCATCATCCCGATGTTCGACTTCTTCAGCCGTTTCATCAGCAACTTCGGTATCATCATCCTCTTGATGACGATAGTGATCAAACTTGTGGTCTTCCCTCTGACATACAAGTCCTATGCGTCTTCAGCCAAGATGGCGGCCCTCAAGCCGGAACTTGACAAGATCAACGCCAAGTATCCGCACACCGACAACCAGCAGGAGATGCTCAAGAAGCAGCAGGCCACCATGGCGCTCTACAAGCGTGCTGGGGTAAGCCCTATGGGCGGATGTCTCCCGATGCTTCTGACTTTCCCTATTCTCTGGGCGATGTTCCGCTTCTTCCCGGCGTCCATCGAGCTGCGCCAGCAGTCGTTCCTGTGGTGTCACGACCTTTCAGCCTATGATTCCATCATAGACTATGGGGTAAGGATCCCTATTCTGGGCGATCACTTGTCGCTCTTTGCGCTTCTGATGGCTGTGACCATGTGGGTTTACTCAAAACTGACGATGTCCTCGCAGCCTAACGCCAATGACCCGAGCGCGGCATCGATGAGGTTCATGAGCCTGTGGATGATGCCTATAATGATGTTCTTCATCTGTAACAGCCTCTCTGCCGCCTTGAGTTACTATTATCTTCTCTCGCAGCTGATCTCCATACTTCAGACATGGCTGATCCGCAAGTCCATAGACAAGGACGCGATTCTTGAGAAAGTCCGCGCTTCCGAGGGCAAGCCGCTCCCGAAGAGCAAGTGGCAGCAGAAGCTGGAGGAAGTCCAGAGGATGCAGGAGCAGCAGCTCAAACAACAGCAGAAACGCCGTTAGGCATGATAAAGGAAAACATAGACAACATCTTGAAGGAACTGCCGCCGGAAGTCAAACTGGTGGCAGTTTCCAAATTCCATCCGGTCGAGGCCATAATGGAAGCCTACCATGCGGGGCAGCACCGTTTCGGGGAGAACAGGCCCCAGGAGTTCGCACAGAAGATCGAGGAGATCCACGGGCGGCTCGGCATCCCCCGCGAGGAGTTCGTCTGGCATTTCATCGGCCACCTCCAGACAAACAAACTCAAACTTGTCCTCCCGTATGCCGACATGGTCGAGTCGATAGACAGTCTGCATCTTCTGGAGGATGTCAACGGGTGGGGCGCGAAAAATGGCAAGGTGATACCTGTCCTGCTTGAGATGCACATCGGCGCCGAGCAGACGAAGCAGGGCTTTGTGGAGGAGGAGATTCTCGACATTCTTTTCAAGGCGGACAACTACCGCAATGTCCGGTTCTGCGGCCTGATGGGGATGGCTACCCATACCGACAACGAAGACGACATCCGTGCCGACTTCGCAAGGATCAGCCATTTCTTCTCTTATCTCAAGGACCTTTTCCCCGAGCACGGAGATTTCAAGGAACTCTCCATCGGGATGTCCGAAGACTGGCGGATTGCCGTAGAGTACGGGGCCACCATGGTCCGTATCGGCACGGCTATCTTCGGCGAGCGGCAGTATTGAGTTCTTTTATCATGGCAGCTGCGACTTTGCGTGATGCTCCGCTTCCGCCGAGGGATTCTCTTATCTCTGTGTAGCCTTGCTCCATTTTTTCGCGGTATTGCCCGTCTTCAAGGATTCTCCTGAGTTCCGTGCAGACGTTGTCCGGATTGAAATCGTTTTGGAGGAATTCCTTGAACACGGCTCTGTCTAGGCACAGGTTGCCAAGGGAGATGTATTTGATGTGGTCCTGGACATGCAGGATGTGCCTGGCGGCGAACCATGTGAGCGCCGATGTGTTCCAGCCGACGAGCTGTGGCGTGCCGATCAGGGCTGCCTCGAGGGATGCCGTGCCTGAATTTATGACGGCGGCTTCGGCATATTTCAGAATGTCGTAGGTGCGGCTGAATATGAGCCGTACGTTTTTCCTTTCGCCAATGTATGGCCTGTAGTCATCCTCGCTTCTGGACGGGGCTCCGGCCACGATGAATTTCCAGTCATGGTATTTGTCGAGGCTTGAAAGCCTGTCCGCCACCTGCATCAGGACCGGCATCATCCTGGAGATTTCGGCCTTTCTCGAACCGGCGAGCATGGCTATGTACTTGCTGGTTTCGGGGCGCGAATACTGGTGGGTATCCACGGCATCCACGAGCGGGTTACCCTCGTAGGTGAACGGTATTCCGCGCGAATTGAAATACTGGATCTCGAAAGGGAAGACGATGAAGAGCCTGTCCACATACTCTTTGAGCTGCCTATTGCGCCCTTCACGCGAGGCCCAGGTCTTGGGGGCTATGTAGTAGAACACCTTCAGGTCTTTTTCGTGGCAGAAGCGGGCTACTTTCATGTTGAAGCCGGGGTAGTCTATGAGGACCACGACATCCGGCTTCCATGCGAGGATGTCTTCTTCGCACCGCTTGAGGTCTCCCAGAAGCTTGAACCCTTTAGAGAGGACTTCCGAAAGACCCATCACCGCGCCGTCGCGGTAGTGCTTGACGAGGGTGCACTCTGCACCGCACTCCCGGGCGGCCTCAAGCATGAGGTCTCCTCCGCGGAATCTGAAAGTCGCCTGCGGGTCTTCGGCAGCGAGGCCTCTGATGAGATTGCTTCCGTGCAGGTCGCCGGAAGCCTCTCCGGCTATAAGGTAGTATCGCATAGTCTGCGGAGTTCCTGCTCGTCGGTGTTGTCTATGTTGTGGGGAGTGATGGTGATGTAGCCTTGCTCAAGCAGCTGGTGGTCGGCAGGGTAGACATTGTCCCCGTTGTCGGTGAAGTCTCCGGCCATCACATAGACACTTTCTCCTTCTTCGAGGCGTTCCAGATACCTCTTGGCGGCTTCGTCCGGTTCCGCCCCTCTTTCTGCGAGGAATTCGGTATAAGGCCGGTATTCTTTCTCCCAGTGGCCCTTTCCCATGTGGCAGAAGCGGACACCCTTGATCCTGTCGGCCGGGAGGGCGGGGAAGTTGATGTTGTATAGCTGGCCGTAGCGGTGCTCCTTTATGTCGAGAAGTTGCTCTATTATGCCTGGCAGCATCTTTTCTATTGCGGAGAAGTCAGCATCGGGGTCATAGCTGTCGAGGCTGACACCTATGGACATCACTCCGTTGACTGCGCCTTCCATCGCGGCTCCTATCGTGCCGGAGTAGATGGCTGCGGTGGCGGCGTTGCTCCCGTGGTTGATGCCGCTTACCACGAGGTCGGCGTTTTGCGGCCACAGTATGTTGTCGAGGGCGAACTTGACGCAGCTGGCCGGTGTCCCGTCCAGATACCAGCGCTCAAGCCCCGGTTCTTCGGAGAGTTTCTTGACGGCGATCGGTCTGTGTCCCATGGATACTGCCATCGACATCCCGCTCTGGGGAGCCTTGGGGGCCACTATCGTGAGGTCTCCGAAACGGCGCATGATGCCGGTCAGAACCTGAAGTCCCTTGGATTTGTAGCCGTCGTCGTTGGTGATTATTATCTTCATTGTGAATTTTTCGGCAAAGATAATTGATTTTCAATAGAAAAATTGATAAATTTGCAGCGCCTTTAACGGTTAGAAGTATAGTAAAAGACTTTATAACAACTTATTATTACAAAAATGGTAAAACTTGGTATTAACGGATTTGGCCGTATCGGACGTATGGTTTTC
>ERZ808252.298-NODE-298-length-50164-cov-5.093297_pt1 | contig 50164 bp, 39 predicted proteins | sample MGYA00521242_ERZ808252 | MGnify/ENA primary metagenome ERZ808252 (study PRJEB31516, sample SAMN03275581) | gut metagenome | biome: mammalia-associated habitat; material: feces | host: Papio cynocephalus | place: Kenya | collected 2012-08-07 ... | reverse complement strand
TGATAGAAAAATTATATATATATATATATATATAATGTCAATAATTAGATATAGGAATTAAAGCTTTATATTACAATACAATTTAATTTGTTAAATATCACCATTTTAGTTTGCTTAAATATTTTGTTCAATTTCTTTCTTCAAAAATATTTTCGTATATCTAACTTTTGACAATTTAGCTAATAGATTAAACATTTATTTAAAACACTATCTTGTACATTTGTTAATAAGCCATAACTAGTCTTTAGATTTATCTTTATAAAAAGCAATATTTTCCATCCAAGGTATCTTCTTAGTAAATTCACCAGCTTCTGTTTGTGAAAATGCCGAGGCTAAAATTTCAAGTTTAGCATCAACATCATCTAGAGAATGAATAACATATGCTTCAGGAGTTATAGGAGTTTTTATAGCACCAAATTCAGGTTTACCATGATGAGAAACAATGATATGGGATAAAGTTAAAAGTTTTTCTTCGTCCATATTAAGTTTCTTGCCTTCACTATATAAAACAATTGATCCTAAGTCTAAATGTCCTAAAAGATTCCCAGCTAAAGTATAGTTAGTTGCAATATATCCAGATAATTCTAATACTTTGCCAATATCATGAAGAAGACTTCCAGCAATCAAATAATCAGGATTCAATAATGAATAATTTTCAGCTAATTTATAAGCATCATTACATATGCATAATGAATGATAAGCAAGACCTCCTAAAAATGCATGATGAACAGAGCAGGCAGCAGGAAATGTAAAATAATCTTTTTCAAACTTATTGACAATAGTTTCCACAAGAGTTTTGATCTCATTATCATTTATTTTAGAAATATATGCATAAATCTCTTTTTTAATTTCATCTATTGGAATAGGAGCTGAAGGGATAAGTTTTTCATAGTTGATATTTTTTAAATCAACTGGACTTAAATCATCAATCCTTATTTGTGGATGACCTTTATATGTTGAAATGACTCCTTCAACTGTCAACACTTGACCAGGTGTAACAAGTTGTTCATCACTTTCATCAATCTGCCATTTTCGTGCTTCAATTGTTCCACTTTTATCTTGAAAAGTGATTGACAAATATGGAGAGCCACTACTTGATATTCCCCTTGTTGCACTCTTAACAAGGAGAGTCATTTGAATAGGACCTTCTTGATTTAAAATATCTTTGATCATCTTTACCTCTTTCTATATTGTAAAAATATTGGTTTTATTTTAGCACAATTAATACTCAGTATTAAAATTAGAAGCTATAACTTCTTTTATTTCATCATAACTATATCCTTTAGTTAGCAATTTTTTAATGCACATATTTTCAAGTTCCTTATCATTATTTATATTTTTATATCTTCTTTCTAATAAAGTTCTAATCTTATGATAATCACTTTTTAACTTCACTTTCATTTTATTTTTATCTTCATTTAATTCAGCAATTGAAACGTTATTATAAAATTTATCAACGCAAGAAATAAATTGATTTTTACTAAATCCATGCATCAAAAAGAATTTAATTGTTTTATCTTTTCTATTTTTTATAAGCATCGAAGTATATTTTCTATATATATTAACAATTATATCATTAAAAAATTTATCATCATATAGACAAGTTTGATTTATATAATAAGCTAATTCTTCATCTTTAACACCATTCTTTTTGAGTTCACTTTCAATATAGTTTTTACTATATCCTTTAAGATATAAAGTATCAATAAGTTGATATGCTTTATCTTTTTCATTAATTAGATCATTGTTATCATATTCAGAAATGATTTCATCTATTTGTTTATTTGATAAATTTTTAAATTTAGTTTGAAGTTTACAAACAAGCTCTTTTTTAAAATAATTTCTATTAGTCAAAAGCCTATTTAAATATGAGTGAACTTGAAAATATTTCTCTTCATTTTCTAACTTTTGAACATCTTCTAATGTTAAATCTTTGCCTTTATAAAGATAATTATCTGTATAAAAATTTCTAGATATTTTAATTTTTTTAAAATTTAAAACTACTTCAACATTATTTTTTTTAAAAATAATGTCATTTATCTTATCAATAATTTTTTCTTCTGATGCTCTCATATATATTTTTTAATTCCTGAGTGTATTTTTCTAATGTATATTTGCTTTCAATATATTTATTATTCTCATCTAATATATAGTTTATATATTCATTATTTTTTATGTTTTCATCAGATAATGATGAAATGACAGGAATATTTAAATAGCACGCCAGCTGCAAATCATAATCATCTAATTTATTTCTTCTTGAATATAGATACGAACTTGCTTTATATATCAACAATCTATTGTAGTCTTTAGATGAATAAACATATTTTAAATCAAGTTGATATAATGAAGCAAAATCACTGCTTGATGAATCAATTAAAAAGCAGGGATAATATTCTTCATGCTTTTTTATTTCTTCAATAAATGAAAGTATCTCTTCACCATTAAATAAAGAAGTTTCCATCAAAATAGCTTTCTTATTTTGAGAAGGTATTTTAAAATCAACATTTTTGTTTAAATTGCTAATTGAAAAATAATCAAAACATGGATTTAAAATATAAACTGCTTTATCAATACCCATATCTTCAATTCTTTTTTTAGCAACAAATGAATCAACTAAAAGTTGATTAACAAAAGTGAGCCTTGTTTGATAGTAAGTATATGATAGGATGGTTGAACTTTTTTTAACAGCTGATGGAAAAGCATAATTGGAAGAAAAGTCAAAACATTTAACTAAAAGTGGAGTTTGGCTTTTTAAAGAAATATGATTAAAAAGTTTATATAGTGGTGAATAAATAGATATTTGAATCAGTTCAATTCTTTTGTTATCTAAAGATTTTAAAACATCACTTTCTGATACATCTAATCGAGTATTATCAATAATTTGAATATCGATATTATCTTTTATCATTTCTTTGACTTTACTAAAAAGCTGCAATTCATTTACATTATCAATTACAACGCAAATTTTATAATCACTCATAATCTTCTTCCTCATCTGGATCAGAGGTTGTATTTGTTTTTTCTTCATAAATTTCTGGTCCATTAATTTTTATACCATTATCGCTAATATCTAAATTTGTCCCATCAATTTGTAATTTTTCAAGCATTTTTTTATCCTTGTTTCTTTTTCTTTCAAGTTTAGCTTTTTCTTTTTCGTTTCTTCTTTTTTGAGAAATTTCTAATTCTTTAGAAGTCAAATCAGTAACTTCTTTAGATAATTGTCTTTGCTTTAATAATTCCTCACTCTCTTTCAAAGCTTCAGCTAATTGTTTTTTTTGCTCTTCAAGTGTGTCCTGATTATCAACAATAGTCTCTTCAAGTGGTAAATCATTCATATATTTTCTAATTTTAAAGAACGATTTTTTTACATCCTCTTCACTTAAAAGCTGTTTTTTAGAATGAGTTTTCTTTTCTTTTTTAACTGGATTTAAATCAAAAGTGAACTCTCTTGTTTTATCATCAGCTGATTCATCAAAGTTGATGACTTCCAAATCAAAGATGGTGGCAGTATTATATCGCATCTCATCTCTTTTAGGAGTCCCTTTATAAAAGATGAAACATAATCCACCAACTATTAAATTAAAATAAAAGGTGAGTGTTCTCCATAAAATATTTGAAGCTGATATCAAAGAAGACAAATTAGCTTGCGAATTGACTGATGAGAATATATGAAGGTAGGTAGCTTGATAAGCAACCTCAGCTCCACCTGCTGGAATATATGATGAAATAAGCTGCAAATAACTAGAAGATGATATCAAATAAAAGATATTGATATCTTGGATATTCAATTTTAATGCCCATAAGCAAACAAGGGGTAAACAATTGGTGACTAGTTGTTTTAATATATTGACAAATATTAAAACTAATAATAACCATTTATTTTTTAAAAGCTTAGTGATCTCAAGTCGATATGTTACAAACCTGATAGTCCATTTTTTTCTAATCTCTTCTTCATCATCAGATAAATGAAGTTTCATATATATAGTAACTATAAAGTTAACAAAAAATCTATGTATTGGTTTACAAGTTGAAAGCAATATAATAGCTGCCAAAATAACTAATCCAATAGTTAGTCCAATCATTGATAACGGAAATAAAGTTAATGAATTATTAAACAATCCTAACGGGACATCTTTCATGATTGGGAAACCAATAATAGCTGCCACAAGTGAATACAAAACGAATATCAGCTGATAAACTAGATAATTCATAGTCAAAATTGATGCTGCATTTGGACCTTTAATATCTTGCTTTGTAAAAGTATATGCTTGAATGAAATTGGAACTCGTTTTAGAAAATGAAGCAATAAAATTACCAATTTGAGCATTCATTGTTCCTTGAAAGAAAGTATATTTTTTATTATATCTTTTAGCAAGGATTGTCAAAACAAGCCCATCAATTGATAAAAGAGCAAGAATTGTTAATATAACGACTATAAGCGGCAAAGCTTTTACTTCTGAAAGCACTTGAAAAGTACTTTTAGGATCGTCTTTTAAAATATAATATAATCCGAGAGCTGAAAGAATTATAATCAAAGATATTTTGATCACATTCTGAATAGTCTTGGACTTTTTCTTACTTATCTTTTTAGCCATTAATCAAGGGTTTTACAAACTAATTCAATTCTTCTTTGTATTTCATCTTTCCCAAGAATTTTTAATACATCATATAATTTTGGAGCTTGGGTAGAAGTAGAAACAGCGATTCTTATAAGTGATATGCAATCAGCATACCAGCCAACATATTTATCTGGATTTGCTTTATATATCTTACGATCATCTGCAAAATTATGCTTTAGGCCTTTTTCTTTCATTGCATTAAACCATTCAGTTTCATCCATATTTAAAGTCCTATCTAAGTCACTTGCAAAATCATTTAAGAATGACTTTATAACATCGACATTAATAAATTCAGAGAAAGGTAATTTATTTTCTTTAAGAAGTTCATCATAATTATCATTATAGAAAAATGCAATTTTATTATAAACATCCGAAAACTTCTCATAATCTTTTCTAGGTTTTTCTTGTTCTCTTTCAATATTGATAATCTTTTCAAATTTGTTAACATCACTTTCAATTAAAGAGGCAAGCTTATCATCATAATCTTTAGCCCAACTTAAGCATTGCTCTTTAAACTCTTCTTTTGTTAGTCTAGATAAAAGTTCTTTTGAAATGTTAGTCAATTTTGGTAAATCAAATAAAGCACCATCAAGTGAGAATTTTTCAAAAGTCAATTTAAAATCATCAAGTGAAGCGTTTCTATTACCATCTAACCATTCTTCAAAATTAGAATTGGCAATTGTATATAGATACTCTTTAACACCTAATATTGGATAACCTTGTTCTAAGAAGAAGGAAGTAGCTGCTTCTTTATCTTTTCTCTTGGATAACTTTCTTCTATTTCCAGTTTCTAAATCATTGACCATAATGACAGGAAGATGAGCATAATATGGTGCTTTCCAATCCATTGAAGCAAAAAGCTCAATATGAATTGGCAAAGACGATAGCCATTCTTCACCTCTGGTGACTAAATTAGTATGCATAAAATGATCGTCAACTAAATGTGCAAAATGATAAGTTGGAAGACCATCACTTTTTAAAATGACGATATCTTGATCGTTTTCAGCTAAATCCAAATCGCCTCGTATCATGTCATGAACTCTGATGTAATTTAAATGATTACCTTTTGATTTAAAACGGATGACATAAGGTTTTCCCTCTTTTATAAATTTGATCATCTCATCAATTGAATAATGTCTGCATTTAGCATATTCACCATAATATCCAGGAATAACATTATTAGCTTGTTGAACAAGCCTGAGTTCATCTAAATCTTGCTTAGAGCAAAAACATGGATATGCTCTTCCTTTTTTTATCAATTCTTTGATGACAACTTTATAAATATCAGCTCTTTTAGATTGAACGTAAGGGCCATAATTTCCTTCTTCATGATCACCATAATATCCTTCATCAAAAACAATTCCAAATTTTTTAAGCTGTCTTACTAAATCTAATCCTGTACCTTCAATTTCTCTTTTTTGATCTGTATCCTCTAATCTAAAAAAAGATACGCCACCGCTCTGTTTAGCAAACTTATCAGCAATCATTGCTGTAAATAGTGAACCTGTATGTAAAAATCCAGTTGGTGAAGGAGCAAATCTAGTTACAAAAGCACCTTCCTTTAAATTCCTATCAGGATATCTTTTTTCCAAATCACTGACTGTTTCCTTAACATCAGGGAATATTAATTCTGCTAATTCTTTATTTGTTGCCATATTCAATCTCCTTGTAATTATATTTTATAAATAAATTTATTTTTTAATCAAACGGTTTGATATAGAAAGCACCATACACTTGATTGATATCAGTCAATGTTATAAATGCTCTTTCATCTCTATTTCTCACCATCTTGATAGCTTTCTTGCTTTCACTTTTGGAAATGACCATGTAAATAATATAATTTTTATTTCCTGAAAAAGCACCTTTAGAATCAACAACTGTACATGCATGCGGGAAAGTATGAATCAAAACTGTTGGGACCATGCTATCAGTTGTAACAATTTGCATCTCTTGTTTCTTATTTTTTGTATTTATTAAATCCATAATCTTTGAAGAAACAAAGAAATAAACAATTGTATATAAAGCAGTTGTAACAATCTTTGATGGATCTTGTTTATTCCAAGAAGGATTTATATTATGCCCTAAAACAGAAAATAAAACATAAAGAATGACAGTGATTGAATTTAAAAATAGTGAATATTTACCAACGGATGTTGATTTCTTTTCAGAAATATAAATAGTTATACAATCATATCCACCAGTAGAAGTGCCAACAATCATTGCAAGACCAGATGAGATACCAGTACAGATACCTGCAAATAAAGCACGTGCTAGCATATCGTTATATAAATTGATGATATTATATATCCAACTATCTGGAATGACTGAATTAAACAAAGAAGTCAAGCCAACATTAACAAAAGTAAAGAAAGCAAATTGTTTAGATATTTTTGTAAAACACAAAATGAAGATTGGAATATTTAATGAGAAATACAAAATTGACACTAAAAGTGATTCATAATTTGTGATATTTGCAAACATGGAAATAAATCTAATAATCGTTTGTGAAACACCACTTGCACCACCTGAAATAAGTCTAGTAGGTGAAATCAAATCATTTTCTGTAAAACCAGATGCGATAATATCAGCCTGTTTAAAAGAAGACATGTCATAGTCAGGATTAGAAGTAGCCCAAAATTTGACACATCTAACATCAGGTGCTGTAAAAGCTTTAAAACCATATGCAAAGAAAAAAGCAGATATAACTTCAACAATAAAAATAAGTACCCATTTAGAGTATTTCCTTATCTTAGAATGATCAATTAAGAAATCGGTCAATGAAGTTTTAATCTTTGATATTTTTTTATTCATATAATCTTTATTAATACAAGTATATATAATATATAAATATAATTTTTTTTCAATCTAATTTTAAATAAAAAGAACTCAACTAGGAGTTTATGTACTTTGTGTATGTACGATGTTATTTTAACACTTTTTACGTTCCACATAGTGCCAATTCTACTATCACGATGAATTTCCTTAGCTGACGCTTATTGATTCAAAGAACATTTTATAACATTGTCATTAAAAAAATAACCCCTCCCCGGCGGTCAATCGTACTCACTCGGCCTCGGTTTCCATCTTGAACCTTCCTGTGTGCTCTTGCGTGAGTGACACAATCAACACAGGCTTTGCAGGTTGCTCGGCACGAACCGCTCGCCGCCTTGCTTGATGGGAACGATATGGTCTACCATTATCGCTCTCATTCTTTTACCCGCTTTCAAACACTCCGCACAAAACGGGTGCTGATTGAGTTGCTGCTTCCTCGCGTGCAACCATTCGGGTGTCTTATAAAAGTTCTTCGTGAAGTTATCTCGTCCGTACTCGTTGTATTGCTTGTCTACGAGCTTGGGACAGCCGAGATAACTGCATGGTCGTTTTGGTTTTCTTGGCATATTTATCTCCTGCCTACACTCTTATTATATCTGCCGTTTGTCGCGTTTTGGCGGTTTTTGGCTCGGTCGTGTCGCTTTTTTCAGATAAAAAAAAGCACCTACCTTTTAGTAGATGCTTTACAAACTGTCGAGCTTATTTAATTAAGTCTTCAATCGAACAATCAAGTGTTTTGGCGAGTTTGTATAATGTCTCGCCTTGCGCCTTGGATATATCGAGTTTTCCTTGCTCGTAAGCCTTTATTGCTCTTACTGAAACACCGCTTATTTCAGCCAATTCGGTCTGGCTTAGTTTCCGTTTCTTTCGCCACGATTTTAACGGAGATTCTGTGGATAATTGTTTTTTAATTAACTCAATCGTTTCCGTTTCGTCCATCTCGTGGTAAGGGAAATAGTTAAGCAACAGTTTACTACACGGATACGCTTTGATGATTTCGGCAAACGTCTTGCAAGTGTACCATTGCGTATAGGCAAGTACCCACCCTACCCAGTATTCGGGAGACGCAAGCATATTTTGCTCTGTTTCTTCAATTTGCTTACCTAACACAAGTCCCAATAGTTCATTCGCAGATTTTCCCGCAAGATAAACGGGATCACCTTCTTCAAATGCTTTACTTATAGGAGACTGAATAAATCTTTCTCCAAACTCGTCAACGGTTAATTTTTCTTGGTATACTGCCAATTCAAACATTGACGCGAGTTTTCTTTGCGACATATCGAGATAATACTCATCGTATGCGTGGATCATCAGGCTTTATCCCTCCTCTCAATATTTCGTTCAGGTATAAGGCATTCGGGTCGAAAGGTCCTCTCTTATCCGATAAAAATTCCAATCTTGCTTTCTCGTTTCTCTGTTTGCGGAGCGGATAATAAATATCCGCAGGTGCAATCTCGTATCCAAGGAATTTTAATCTGTCGAATGCATTTTGACTTCTAATGACTATTTGTTCTCCCAAATTGCCGAGTTTAAGCGCTTCCGCAAGTCTTTGGCAAGAAATAGTATTGTTTAAGAACGATTCAGCATACGAAAAGTACGAATCATCTGCCCGGTATCCCTTGATGATGTCATAATCTTCGTAAGGTATCGAGAAATTCTCCACCAAGTATTGCTTGCCTGCCTTTGTGATATCGTTCTTCAAAGTGAACACTCTATTTTTTAGCAGTATGGTTATCCAATTGAGAATGTTGTATTGCAGGTCCGATAAATCAAGACAAGTCAATCCGCTTGTATCGAGTTCGTATTTATTCGCATATCCGTCTTTTCCGTCGGTGACACCCCATTCTTTTGCAAGCTCGATATCTTTCGTACAATAGAAACCGAGTCCGTAATCATTCCTTGGATTTCCATATCCGAATTGAGGTTTTTCTCTAATCTCACTTGAGCCATGGTAAATAATAAAACTCTTTTTCATAGGGCACGCTCCTTTACTTGGTTATATTATAACATTACAATGTCCCTTTGTCAAGAGAAAAGGTCTTTACACGAGTAGATTTTGACTCTATTACGATATTTTATTCTTTTTCTCGTCTCGTTGATATTTTTTGCGGCGTTTTAATGAGTGGATTTGCGGTAACCTTTTATAACTCAGCTAAACAGTCGCTTATAATGGCTATCGCTTTATCTCTTCTTCTGGCGATTGCATCGTGTCCCAAGAAGAACCGCTTGCTCATTTCTCGCAAGGACATCTTTTGCAGATAATACTTGCGGATGATCTCGTCCAATCCGCTCGGAAGTCCTGCAATGCAGTCTTCAATCACCGTGATACATACGAGTGTTCTATTTTCGTTCAAGCCTTGTTTTTTCTTGTATTCCGCTATGGCTTTCTTGACCGTATAGTTCTCCAAGTATTCCTTGATTTCAGTCGTTGTCATTGCAGTAGTCCTCCATTTCCTTTCGTCTTTTTTCTTCTCTTACACGCTCGTCCCAAACCCAATCGCCGTTTTCTTTGGGGGCGATCTTGCTTTTTAGCCAACTTCGTATTTGTCCGCAGTCTTCCAAATTCTCGTTCCAATCGTCTTCGAAACAGACCCCGCACAAATCCCACATTTGCATCGTTTCAAACTTTTGTCCCTTATAAAAGAACAGCAAGAGCATTTTATCGGCGGTTTCGTCATAGTACTTCCACTTGTAGTAATATCCCCAAAGTGTGCGACCGCCGTCATATCTGGATTCTATGTAATTCTCACAAGCCTCTTTTATGTCGGCTTTCGGCATCGGCAGTCCGAGTATTTCCTCGTAATCGAATTCCGCCTCTTCCGTTATCACCACTTTGTTGATGTCTGCCATACTACTCCTTTTCAAACGCTTGAATTATCGCTTTTACCTCGTCTACGCTTTTTACGATTACCGCATATCCGCCCGCTTTCAATATCTGCCGAATCGTCTGCTGTTGCAGTGCCGTTGCCGTGTTTTTACCTATCTTGCGTTCCAGTCCGATGAATCTGCCCTTATAACAGACAATCAAATCTGGAATACCAGCCGTTCCGTACATCCCGCCGTGTTCCTTCCAAAAGAACAAGTTGGGAACTGTTTTCAAATAATTGCTTATCGCTTTTATCAGGTCGCTTTCCTTCACTTTTTTCGCTCATATATAAAACTACCTGTCACAACCGTCACACCCGTCACTAAATGACACTTTACCAGTGTGACAGTAACCCCTCTCTAATTTTTCAAGTTCAGTCATTACGCGTTCATCTGTAAATCACTATTTTTTGTGCTTTTCTTGGTACGAATCTTTCAGTCGGTCTATTGCCATTTCCACACTCATCGTGTGATATGGAAAATAGGTTATCCGCATCGTTTTTGCTGGTGCTTGCTTGTAAATCTCTTTACTGCTTTCGCCTGTGTAATAATGCCATCTGCGATAAATATACCCCGTCCAATACATTGTTTCTCGATCGTATGTCTCACCGCCCGTTTTCAACTTGTCTTTGAGCTCGTCAAGAATACGCTCCATAATGTACTCTTTACCTGCCCATTGCATATGGTTGAATTCCGAGTCAAGATTACTCGCTATATCCGACAGCATAAAAGCCTTTATAAATGTTTCGCTATCCAACTCTTTTTCGATAGACATCTCAAACAGTTGCCCTTGCATATCCGAAAGTGCCAATTGCAAACTATCACTCATATCACTCACCTCTCAAGATTTCATCAAAGAATTTTCCTTCTCTACGGTATTTCAGCAATATCTCTTCCGTAAGGTCTATTCCTTCTTGCCTTCTAACGATACTCTTATTTCGGAATATTGCCAGTTCAAGGGATGTCAATTCTCTCTTGTCAACGATTTCGAGTTGGTTGCACGCTTTTACTGTTTTGCAAACATATTGACGGCCAAGGTCTAATGCCAAAAGGCTATGAATGAGTGCAACATCGGTTATTTCCTTCTCGAAAAAACTCTTCATCACTCGGTACATACGATCGTTGGCGATATAGCCGAGTATCACATCGTATCCATCAGCCAACCTTTCGTACTTCTTGTAGATATCGTTCCCCTTTACTTCATCCATATACCCGCGATAATAAGCAATCAGCATTGCCCATTCAAGGTTCATCTCGACTTTCAAGACTTTCAGTCCTGTTAGGTCAAGTTTCATCGTGTAAAGGATTGGTTTGTCTTCATCACAGATCAGGGTTAAGGGCTGTGCCGGGTCAGTACCGAGATAGAACCCTTTTCCAAAGTCACACGACTCTCGGCTCATCGGTTCAATCTTGCCCGTGATACCTTTCTTTGAGCCGTGATAAACTATCAATCTGTTATCGTCTGCATCGCGTTTTACTTGCTTTGAAATGTAGTCGGATAGGTCGATATTGTTCTTCTTGCAAGACTCGAACAACTGGGTTTGTGCCATCTTGTTCGGCTGCGTTTTCCCATTCTCCCACCGATTGATAGACAATGTCGTCGTTCCGAGAGTCTCTGCAAACTTCTCTTGATTCATTCCCATGCTTTGTCTTATAGCTTTTATAAGTTTATCCATACAATTACCTATCACTTGTTGTTTTTTATATTATATCAAATGATAGCCTGATGTCGATAGTTTATTCCGTCATCTGCTCGACTTGGGATGTAATTGCCTTGTTTTTCTCACTTGCTTCTCTTCGGATGAGAAAAGTGACATTTTTCTCTGCCACCGAAAGTGTCATTTTGGCATTTTTGCAGTATCACATAGTGCCAATTCTCTTATGTTACGATGATTACGCGTTTGTTATACACGCTATCGGCCAAGCCAATTGTCATATGGAATATGGTCGCTTCTTACTTGCAAATCTATCGTGCCTTCTGGTATCCAAAAGAATGGAAGAATGCTGTATTTATCATCAACTATCGGTGGAAACACCAACACAAATGTTATGATATTGCTGCTTATCGTCCGACAGACTTCAAGTGTGAAATCACGTTTTTTACGTATAAAAAAAGACCGAGTAGCGGAGGACCCGTTGCCCGATCTTATATTTACTCTAAAATTGCTCAAAGATGGGTAATGATCTATAAGAAAGACTTATAGATTATCACACTTGGTGACCCTATGGTGATTCGAACACCAGACCCTCTGATTCGAAGTCAGGTACTCTATCCAGCTGAGCTATAGGGCCACGACAATATCAATTATAGTTAAACAATTTATCTTTATCAATAGTAGAAAAATGGAAAAGATAATTTATTTTCAACAAATTCAGGGACTTTTTCAAGTTCGATATCAAGTGATATAGATAATTCTTCCATAACTATTTTACTAAGTGTATCAAGAAGCCTACTTTCATATTCACTGAGTGTTTTTTTAAGCAATGCTTTTTGTTGGCGATATTCATACAAGGATTTTATAATTTTACACATCTTGTATTCATCGGAATTTGCTAAGACTTGATCAAAGAAATTTTTACGATTTTTAGGAGGAATATCACCATATCCTTCAATTTCAGCTAATGAATCAATCAGTTTTAACGCATCTTGTTTATTCATTATAGGTTTAAGAAGATTATCTGCATTGCTAGCTGGAACAAAAGAGGTAAATCCATTATTAAAATCTTCCTTAAAACATGGATACAAAACAAAGTAGTCAGTCAATCCTTTTCCAAAATCTTTTTTGACTACCTCATGGATATAAAACACATGACCTTTTTTATCAACAACTTTGTCACTCAGTTTAAACATATCTTTCTTTCTCCATAATAATTATATCAAAAAAAGAGTTTTTTAAGAATACTTAACAAGTACAATTAGCTACTTTTTTAATTTAAAACAACTATATTAAAATATTAAAATTTACAAAAAAGTATGATAAAATAGTAAAAGTTACAATTTTAATGGTATTTATATGATCAATATTTTAATGGGTGGAAATAACTATGCTAGTAAAGGATTACTTGTAGTTGTTTCGTCAATATTAAAGAATGTAAAAGATAGTGTTACTATTTATTTTATGACTATGGATTTGTCATATATTAATAAAAACTACATTCCATTAAAAAAAGAAAATGCTTCTTATATTGATGGCTTATTAAAGTCTAAAAGTAAAGATTCTTCTCTTAAAGTAATTGATTGTACATCTGAATTTATCACTATCATGGAAGGTAAAAAAAATATCAATGGTGGATATACTCCTTATGCATTAGTACGTCTATTTGCTGACTTAAAAAAAGAAATTCCAGACAAAGTTTTATATCTAGATACCGATGTCATTATCGCTAAAGATATTTCTTCTTTATATAACACCAATATTGATGATTATATCTTCGCTGGTTGTCTTGATTATTACGGCAGATTTTGGATTAAAAGAAATTATATAAATTCTGGTGTTTTACTTTTAAATATGAAAAAGATACGAGAAACAAACTTCATGGATAAGTGTAGACAATATTGTAAAAAAACAGCTAGTATCTTAGCTGATCAAGATGCTTTAAATAATCTGACTGATTTAAAGTTATATCTTGATGATAAATATAACGAACAAGCAAGAAGGCCTAAAGAAGATACTGTCATCAAGCATTTTTCAAAGCAAATAAATTATATCCCACCATATACTATAAATATCAAACCATGGGATGTAAAAAGAATGCATTCAAGATATAAAATATATGAATATGATGATATTTTAAATGAATACTTAAAATATGAAAAAAGACTTATATTATAGGAGGATTTATGAAAACTAAAAAAAGAGTATCATTATTGCTTTTATCGCTGCTTCTCTCTTCTTGTAAAGGATATGAAGAAGCAAAACTTGATGATTACATCACAAGTATTGATATCTTCAGAAATCAAGATGAAGTAAAAATTTTGCAATTGACTGACCTTCACTGGTCATTTCAAACTGATTTTGAAAGAGAAAAGAAATATCTTCAAAATCTAGTATCACTTTGTGATCCAGATATTATCATGACAACTGGTGATAATATTTTAGGTGGTAACAGTATAACTGTTGACACCTTATACAAAACATTTGATTCACTTACCAATGCACGTGGTAAGAAAGTGTATTTCGGTCTCACTTGGGGAAATCATGATAGACAGGGTGTCTATGATAAAGATTATCCAGATCGAGAACTTTTAAAATATACTTCAGCTAATAATTATCAGGTTGGACAAAGCTATGAACATTATGGGCTTTATAAACATCCTTCTTCATCATTATTTGGAAGAAGCAATTATGCTGTAAATTTAACTGATGGTGAGAAAACCATTTGGACATTATATGCTTTAGATACTAATTCAGATTCATTTAATGGTGTCAAATATGATTATGACATCATTCATGATGATCAAATAGCTTGGTTTAATTCTTTAAATTCAAAAATAAGAGCTGAAGATAAAGATATTCCTTCTCTTGCTTTCTTCCATATTCCTTTATATGAGAGTGTTTTTTCATATGATAATGCATATAAATCTACTCCATTTATTGAAAAAGGTGATTTTGGTGGTGAAGTTAACGAGCCAGAATCAGATATTCCAGGTTTGAAAGAATATAATTTAAAATCAAACGCTTTCTATGTTGGTTATCAGAAAACTGACTTCTTTAAAGAAGCTAAACAAGGCGGAGTCAAAGGTATGTTTTATGGCCATGACCATTTAAATGACTTTTGGGCATTATATGATGATAAAACATATTTTGATAATAAAACAAATACAGTTGTAAATCCTAATGGAACAGCTGATGATGTTTTACTAGCATATGGAGTCAAAACTGGTGATGGGCTTTCATGTGATTCAAATAAAATCGGTGGAAACTTGATAACCATTCACAAAGATAGAAGCTTTAATGGAAGAAAAAGTGAAACTGGTACTGATTTTAAAGCTGTCTATCTAAAATATTAAGGAGAAATAAAATGACTAAACGAAATAAATTATTCACTTCAATCACCTTACTTGTCGGTTTTATATTTGCATCTTATTTGATGTATTATTTTTTCTTTTTCATCCTGCTGGATTATGGTAGCGGTGATGTTCAATCTATTACTTCTTTTGCTTTAACTAAACGATACTATCCTTTCTATTTACTAGTTTTCAATGCTTTCTTCTTCCTCATTAATTTCTATAATCTACGTTTTAGGCATCATAAAAATGTTAAATCTTGCAAAAAGCATTATTTAGTATCTTCCATTCTTCTTTTAATCATTTCTCTTGCGACAATTATAACTACCTCTTTGAAAATAGTTGACAAAACTTTCAATTTAAATTATCCAGGTTCTTTGCTTTTATATTATCCATATGAAGGTTTTGTTTTTCCAATTATTTATATAGCATTTTCAATTTATTATTTAGTGGTTGCTTTAACTGATATTGATGTATTTAATAATCATGAAACTAAAAAATGCAACTTGTTTATTTCTATTTTAAAATCAATCTTTTATACTTTATTTGTCTTAATTGCTTCATATTATTTTGGTATTGTCATCTTCTCTTTTAAAACCTTTCCAAGGAATAGTTTACATCCGATGATGTCAATTCAAACTTATCTTGTCAGTTTGATTCCATTTATCATGCTTTGCTTATTTGTTTATTTAAAGATGTCTAATAAATCATTTAAAGATAAAATTAAATTTCAAAGAAATAGTTCAATCATTTTTCTTTTAATATCAATTATCATTCCTTGCTTATATTACTGCTATGAGCTTTCCAATCCTGATTTTTTAGTAAACGAGCTCACTAATATCTTTCCTCTTGATCACATGCTTATAAAATCATATGCATTCTCAATTATCATCATAACTGTTGAAATATTCTCTTCATCAGTTGTTTCACTTATAAATTCTATAGCAAAAAGAAGGCATTAATCATGTCACCTATTGGTAAAAGACTTTCCTATTATCGCAAAAAAGCTGGATATAAGCAAAAAGAGGCAAGCGAAGTTTTACAAATACCTGCTTATATGCTATCAAATTATGAAACTAGTCGCTGTGAGCCTGCTTTAGAAATGCTTTTAAAAATGTCAACATTATATAAAGTGACTCTTGACGAACTTGTCGGCAATACTTATGTTGATGAACCAATCAACGACAAAAGATTTCAAGAACTTGTCAGACTTGTCTATTCACAAGTCGGTGATAAAAGAACTGAGGCTATTGAACTAGCAATAACTATTTTAAAGAAAGTATTAAATAGTTAGTTATCTTCAATCATCAATTTATTTAAATCAATTAGAAGCTTATCACTCACTTTCAATACTTCTCGATCAAAAGTATATAATCCATTATATTCACTTTCAACATCATTAAATTGAGTATAGATGATAATAGCTAATCCTATCTTTTTTAATGGATACAATTCTTTTTGATATAATTTTTTAATTTTATTTTCAAGTGCAGTAACACTCTTACATTTTTTATGAGCAAAATATCCAGGGAATAAAGAATGCAAATCATCTTTATATCCGATTCCTCCCATTTCAGAAATGATAAAGCATCTATTCTTTTTATCTTTTCGCTTTTTAGAAGGAATAGTATACGTGTGAACTGAATAAAAATCACTATCCGAATCATACCAGCCAGATGCTGTATCAAATAAGATATCAGGATATGCTTCTTTCAATTTGTAATATAATCTTTTAGGATCAAATTCACCCCATCCTTCATTAAAAATAGTATAAATCAAAATGGATGGATGATTATATAAAGAGTTAACGTATTCAAACATCTCTTTTTCAAATTCAATTTCACCACGCTTGTCTTTTCTACCAAGTCCTTTCTTAAAGAAGAGACATACTTTATCGTTTGATAAAATAGGAAATAGACGAGGTAAAACAGTTGGTAAAAATGAATAACTATCTCCACCGCTAGGAAAATCTTGAATCACATATAAACCCAATCTATCCGCATAATAATAAAATAAGTCAGATTCAATTTTGATGTGAACTCTAACAGCATTGAATCCTAAATCTTTAATTCTTTTTAAATCTTGATACATGTCATCATTTTTTAGTGGTGTCAAATTACCAAGATAATAATATCCTTGATATAAAACACCTGATAAAAATGTTTTCTTATCATTGATATATATGTGTTTAAATCTATCATCATCACTTCTGATGTCAACTTTTCTGATTCCAAAATAAGAGTAGACTTCATCATCTAAATAATTTATTTTTACATCATATAAAAAAGGATCACTATCAGAATAAGGATGAATATTTTCAAATTTTATCTTGCATTCTTCATTTACTTTGATTTTATAATCTTTCTCATCTATTTTAACTATTGCATCTCCATAATTATTACTTTTAATAAAAAAGGAGACTGTTTTATTATCATATGAAGGATTGATAGCAACACTTTCAATATAAGCTTTAGGGGCTTTTTCAATCCAGACTGATTTGTAAATACCAGAACTTGATGTATAAAAATATCCATTTGTTTTAGTTGATTGTTTTCCTCTTTGATAATAACTTTTATCTGTAAAATCTTTAACTTTAACAGTTATATCAAACTCTTTTTTGTATTCTTCTAATTTGACAACAATTCTTCTATATGGATTTAATGAATATGTTACAAGCACATCATCAATATATATCTCACATATTTGATCAATACCATCAAAATTAATCAGTAAAATTCCATTTAAAAATTCATCAGGTAAAATAACTTTTTTATGGTAAAACATTATATCATCAGCTTTGACAAGCTTTTCAACACCTGAAAGATGTGATTCAACTGCATAAGGTACTAAAATTCTATCTTCATATGAGAATGGTTTTTCATCTTCTTTAGTCAGCATAAAATCCCACAAACCATTTAAAGATAAATAACTATCTCTTCTAAGTTGTGGTCTTGGATACTCGTTTAACGGGTTTTCATCGAATGGGAACTTATAATCAATATCCTTAGCATATAAATAGCCTTCTTTACTCTTTTTCATTTTCTTTTTTCCTCATCTTAAAATAAAAGCATAATGGAATAATTACTAAAATCAAAATGCTAGCTCCTACAATATAAGCTAATTCACTTGGAAGTTTAGTTTCAATTCCAAATTCATCTTTATATGAAGGCTTAAAGGTATTCAAATAATTTCCAATAAATGGTCCAATGCACATTGGTAGAAGGACAACAAAAATCATTCTCACCCCTAAAAAAGAACCTTCTTTCCCTTTGGGAATATATTCTCTTACAAGTGAATTTAAAATAGTAGGAACAGCTACATATCCTAAGATCATAATTAGTGTTGAAATGGTAGCATATATGATACGAGTATTATTTATTTGAGGAATAAAATACATCATTATTGAACCGATAGCAAAAATAAGAATGGTAGGAATTATCATCTTATCTTTACCATATTTATCAGCTAAAAAGCCAAATATCAATGATAATAATGAACCGCCAAGAAGAGAAATAGCCATAACTAATGCAAAGTCAGTTAAAAATGATGCAGATGTATTTGAAATATTGCAAGTCTTTTCAACATAGATCATGATGTATGGGAAAAAGACCTGACATGCGGTTGCAAATATAAAATATATAGAGAGTATCAAATAGAGTTTTTTATTCTCTTTGATGGTTTTAATTTTAAACCCTTCTGAAATCAAGCTGGTTACTTTCTCATCGTTTTTTAATAAAGAAATAGTTAAATTATCCATTCTATCTTTAGAACTTGGAATCAAGAAGATAGCAATGATTCCAACTAAAATAACAATGCCACCAACTATATAGAAAAATAAATCCCACCTATAACCATTTTCTTTAGTTGTTAAAGAATTGAGACCAACAAAAATAATAATCATTGCAATTAATGGCATGATTGATAAAACAGATTCAACTTTGCCTCTATTTGAATCTGATGTCTTTTCAGTCACATATGAATTAAAACTTGCATCATTTGAAGTTGAACCAAAAAAAGTCATAATTAAGTCAAACACAATAACAAAAACAGCTGCTAAAAATGGTGTTATTGACAAAGTCTTACCATCGCTTGAGTTGACATTTAGCAAGCCAAAACAAGCTGTTGATATTCCCCATAATATATATCCTAATGAAATGAACAATTTTTTATGGCCAACTTTATCAGTTAAAGCTCCCATAAAGATAGTTGTTAAAGTAGCCATGATAGCAGAAACTGCTGTTGTAATTGAAATTAAAAGTGAATAATCAAAGCGTTCACTTTCAATTGAAGAGAAATTTAGATAAGCAATGTATGAATTTAAATACATATTCTCAATTGCCCATGCAAATTGTCCAGCTAGGCCAATGAGAATAAATACCATCCACATTCTAAAGCCAACCTTATCCTTAGTCATTTATGTTTTCCCCTTTAATTACAACATCAGCACTAGTTTCTAACTTAGCATAAGAGACTTTAATAGTTGCTGAGCCAGTCTTATTAGCTTCTAAATAAATTGATTTTCTCCCAAGTTCAAAATCAACATGCGATTCACCAATCAGTTTGATATCGCCAATGGTATCAATTTGAAGAATACCTTGAGTATCATTTAAAATATTGTCATTTTCATCAACCAAGAAAATATCAGCTTTGATGACTTTTAATATTGAATCCAATATTATTTTTTGATCAATTACTAATTTTAATCTTCTTTTAGAAGACAGTTTATATTCTTTGGAAATAGCAACCACGTCATTTTTATATCCTTCGAAAATATAATCAGCCTCAAGTGAATTAAAAATAACAGCCTCAGTATAAAAAGACAATAGATTTTCAATTGTCAAAATCTTTTTAAATACTAAATTTTTTACTTCATCAATCTTTAAAAAATCAGCAATTGACGAAGTTTCTTTTGACATTTTATCTAATGAAATAGCAAGTAATTCATTATCATTTTTTGAATATTTTTCATCCTTGTATGTCTTTAAATAAATATCATCAATAAAGATTGGTTTATCGTTTATGTTCTCATATTTATCTTTAGTTGGATAATAGCTATCAACATAATTATGATTTATATACATCTTGATATAATCACAATTTGAAAAGATAACTAACTTATTATAGGTAGTATATGGTGATTTATAAATCATTGGAGGATTGATAACTTTTAAACTATTTTCTTTAGCAAATGAAACTTTCAAAGCTTCTAAAATGTAATCATTTATCAAAGCATGCTCACAGACTTCTTTAACTGATGAATCAATTTTGTTGATATAGCTTACATATATTAAACCGACATCATTAGCAATAATTGACTCATTTACTTTTTGCAAATAATTCAAAGTATTATTGATTTCTGAATTGAGGGTTATTTTACTAGTAAACAATGTGTGATCTGATGAATAAAAATATTTGAATGTTGATTTGGTATACAATTGCTCTTTAAGTTCTTTTTCTTCTTTTTTGCTGATTAATCTATCCAAGAAAATATAGTCATCATCAGGATGTTTTTTATTTTTAGAAGTGATTACTCTTCTTCGATCAATTGTTTTTAGTAATTTATAAGTGATATCAATTGCTTCATCATTATTAGTTGTTATGTAATATCCAAGAAGACAGACATGATTTCTACATAACTTAATATATTCAGTAACTGAATTTATATAATCATCTTTCTTATAGTAATCATCATCAATAAAATTAGGAAGTTCTAAAATAAAGAAAATACCGAGCCTATCAAGTAAATCAAGAATACTTTCATTGATGAGTGTTGAATTTAAAAGAAGCAGATTAATACCAGCTTCTTTTAATGAATAAAAATTAGAATATATGATTTTTTTCTCGCGATAAGATAACGTATTATTTAAAACTATTTTAAGACCATATAAAAAACGTTTCTTATCATTTAATCTAAATGATCCTTTTGTAAACAAAGTATCTAAGAAGGCGAGCTTCATCGATTTTACTTCTTGATATTTTTTTGTTTTCAAAGTAACTTCTAAATCATATAAATAAGGATCATCAAATTCATAAATATGGACAAAAGGAAGTTTAGTTTCTCTTTTATCAAACGTCAATACAGTCTTGCCTTTGGCAAGAAGTCTATAGTTTAAAGTATATGGATCACTACCAATAACATCAACATCAAAGTAAAAAGAACCATCAGCTTTTCCATAATTAATGTTGATATCATTGATATATGTTTTATGGTGAGTCTGTAAAAATATTTCACCATTTAGGCCATAAAAAGCATTCTCATCATAAGAAAGTGAATAATCAAAATAATTTCGATGTTCATTTTTAACAACAATAACAAGATGATTATCTTCTTTTATAAGATCAGAAACATCAAATGTATTTCTAGGACAAACTTTTGAAGTATTCCCTAAAAGCAGTCCATTTAAATAAACAGAAGCTTCATAATAAGTATCATTTACATTTAAGATGATGACTTCGTTATCATCTTTTTGGAATTTGAAATATTTAGAATAAGTATAAATATCGCATTTATCATCAAGATAAGGAAAGTCATAAATAGAAGCAATTTTAAAATCTTCATTTTCTTTATTTATTAAAGAAAAATCAAAGCCTTTAAACAAATGAAAAGATGTACTTAAATCAATTTTCACATTCAAATTATAAACAAAATATAGTCGCTCTTCAATTATTTAATAATATGAATTTAAACTGATTAATTAAAAATATCTAGTGTTTTTTTTATTGTTTTAATCAAAAATATCAATTTTTAATATCATTTTTTAATTTTAACACAAACATATTATTATAATTATATAAAAGTTGTTTAATGTTTTAATTAAAAAAATCGCTTTACTTGCTTTAATATTCTAATATGTTAGAATATAAATATAGCTTCGTTTTTAAACATATTTTTAAAACTTGTTGCTGTTTTTATGAGGTGAAAATATGGATTTACTTAAAGCAAATATCAGGAAATTATATTACAGTTACCTATTATCAGCTTTTGGTAGTGCAGTTATTGCTTGTGTTTATTCTTTTGTTGATGCTGCTGTCATTGGTAAATATCTTGGTCCTGATGGTGCATCCGCACTGGCTGTTGTTGCTCCATTTTGGAATATCATCTATTCTCTTGGCTTACTTTTAGGAGTTGGTGGTGGAGTCATCATGAGCAAATTAAAAGGTGAAAGTTTAGATAATAAAAATCAAGAAAATGAATACTTTACTGTTTCAATCATCTATTCTCTCTTTCTTTCTATTTTAATGTATATCATGATATTCTGTTTTGATAAACAGATACTTTTCTTCTTTGGAGCTAAAGATGAAAAGATAATGCAATTAGCATTAGAATACTTGAAACCAATCAAATTTATCTTTCCATTATTTCTATATAATCAAATGCTTGGCTCATTTTTAAGAAATGATAATAATCCACTCCTTGCAACAATTGCGGTTTTAGCCGGTGGTGTTTTCAATATTGTTGGTGATGTTGTCTTCACTTTCACCTGCAATATGGGTATATTTGGTTCAGCTTTAGCAACCACAATCGGTGCATGCATCACTTTTATTATCATGTTAATTCATTTTTTTACTAAGAAAAACACGATGAAATTTACAAGAATAGAATCATTTTTAAGAAAAATTTGGGATATATCTAAAATTGGTTTTTCTTCTTTTTTTGTAGACCTTGCAATGGGTATATTAACTATTTTATTTAATAATCAAATAATGCGATACTTAAATGATGCAGCATTATCAGTTTATGCTATTTTGATTAATATAACTACTTTTGTTCAATGTTGTGCTTATGCAGTTGGTCAAGCTAGTCAACCGATCATTTCAACAAATTATGGTGCTAAAAATACTAAAAGAATTAAAGAAACTTTAAAGCATTGTTTTTATTCGCTATTATTTGTATCATTTATCTTTTTAATTCTTACCCAAAGTTATCCAAACATGTTTACATACATGTTTATGACTCCAACTGATGAAGTATTACAAATAGCACCTAAAATAATTAGAATTTATTCAATATCATTTGTTTTACTTCCTATAAATATTTTTGCTTCTTATTATTTTCAATCCATTTTAAAAAACAAAATTGCTTTCTTTATTTCAACTTTCCGTGGCTTAATATTATCAGCTATCTTGATTATGACTTTGCCTCTTATAAATTCAAATTTATTATGGTATGCAATGCCTATTACTGAAATAATAACAACAATCTTATCAATTTATTTCATCATCTATTACACTAAAAAAATCAGTATTAATGAAGATAATACTGATAAATAGTTTTTTTAAAAAAAGGATGCAACTAATTGCATCCTTTGAATTTCAAATAAGCTACCAACGGGAATCGAACCCGCATCATCTCCTTGGGAAGGAGAGGTCCTACCACTGAACGATGGTAACAAATAATTTATGCCTGATTAATCAGGCATAAATATTTAATTATTCAGCTATATTATCATCAGTTGAGACAGTTGTCTCTTCAGCATGATAAGTTTCAACTGAGTTAGGATCAAGACCAGAAGCATCATTTTCTTTAGTTAAAATTGGATTTAAACCAGTACCTGCAGGAATGAGTTTACCGATCATGACATTTTCTTTCAAACCTTTAAGATAATCGACTTTACCTTTGATAGCAGCATCAGTTAAAACACGGGTAGTTTCTTGGAATGAAGCAGCTGATAAGAAAGAATCACTTGCAAGAGCAGCTTTTGCAATACCTAAGATGATTGGTCTACCAGAAGCTGGTAACTTATTGAATTGGAAAGCAGCTTTATTCTTTTCAGTAAATTCAACAAAGGAATATTTTCTTCCAGGTAACATATCAGTTGAACCAGGATTGATAACTTGAATACGATCAGTCATTTGACGGACGATAACTTCAAGGTGTTTATCTGCAATAGCAATACCATTAGAATGATAAACGGATTTGACTTCTTTGATGATGTAGTTTCTAACTTCTTGTAAATTAGTACATTCAAGAAGTTCTTGTGGATTAATATGACCTTTGGTAAGTGGAGCACCAGCTTGAATAATTTGACCTTCGCTTACACATGGAACAGCATTAGTAGGTGAGACATAGCTTTGTTGTTCGATATCATTTTTAACAACGAAGACATGTCTTAGACCTTCTTCTCTTATTTCAATAACTTTACCACTGATAGAGGATATTAAAGCTAAATCTTTAATCTTTGGATTTCTGACTTCAAGAAGTTCTTGAACACGTGGTAAACCAGTTGTAATATCAGTTTGACCTGCAACACCACCAGTATGGAAGTTTTTAAGTGTGAGTTGTGTACCAGGTTCACCGATTGATTGAGCAGCCATAATACCGACTGTATCACCGATTTTGGCAAGTTCACCAGTTGCTAAGTTTCTACCATAACAATGGACACAGACACCGTTTGTTGATTCACAAGTAAGAATAGATCTAATCTCAACTTCTTTGACACCAGCTTGAACAATTTTAGCAGCTAAATCCTCATCAATATAAGTATCGGCTTTAGCTAAAACAGTAACTTCATGAGTCTTGCTATTTGTAACTGTTACATCATGCATTGTGAAACGTCCGACAATTCTTTCTTCAAGGGTAGCGATAACTTCATCACCATCTTTTAAGTCAGAAACGATGATACCGTGATCACAATTACAATTTTCTTCACGGATAATAACATTATGTGAAACATCAACAAGACGTCTTGTTAAATATCCAGAGTCGGCTGTCTTTAAAGCTGTATCTGAACCAGTTTTTCTAGTACCATGGGTAGCTGTAAAGTATTCAAAGACAGAAAGACCTTCTGCAAAACAGTGAGTGATAGGAATTTCAATAGTACGGCCTTGTGAATCTTGAATGTTACCTTTCATACCAATAAGCTGCATATAGTTAGATTCACTACCTCTAGCACCAGACTCCATCATCATGAACATTGGGTTACGAGCAGAATTTTTCATTCTCTCTTTGAGCATTTCTTTCATATCTTTATTATTGATTTTTTCCCAAGTTTTGATGATTTCTTGATGTCTTTCTTCTTCAGTTGAGAAACCTAAATCATAGATTTCTTCAATCTTTTTAACTTCTTCATTACCTTTTTCATAAAGAGCATCTCTACCTTTTAATGGTTCAATATCATCAAGAGAGACAGTTAAACCAGATTTGGTTGAATATTCAAAGCCTTGGTTTTTGAAAGCATCCATAATTTCAGCAGTCTTAATTGCACCATATTTTCTAAAGATATAATCCATCATGACTTGAATACCTTTCTTATCGATAGGCGATCTTAAATCCTGCAATTTGCAATATTCTTTAAAGATAGATAAATCTTTATCTTTCATATCAACACGATTAGAATTCTTGACAGTTTCATAAGCCTCACTAGCTGTCACAAAGAATTCATCACTAGTTTTAGCAAAGTTATTTTTATAATCGAGTTTAGAATTCTTAGATGATTTAGATGGGAAATTGATATATGGGAAGTCGGATGGGAAGATGGAATTGAAAATCAATTTACCAACAGTTGTAAGAAGGTAAGAATTGTTTTGTTTCTCAGAGAATTCACTCTTCTTCAAAGTATGACCAGGAACAAAAATTCTAGTTCTAAGTGAAATAAGTCCATTTTGATAAGCTAAAATAGCAGTATTGGGATCGGTGAAAACTTTACCTTCATATTGAGTATATGAACGGAATTTGCTAGCCATTTCTGGATCATTTCTCTTCTCATAATATTTTGCATATATTTCATTTAAATTAGCATCATCTTCCAATGTAAGATAATAATTACCAAAAATCATATCTTGTGATGGAACACAAATTGGTTTACCATCAGATGGTTTTAAAATATTTCTATTAGCAAGCATCAAGGTCATAGCTTCAGCTTGTGCTTGTCTTGAAAGTGGAACATATACACCCATTTGGTCACCATCAAAGTCAGCGTTAAAACCAGGGCAGACAAGAGGATGAAGTCTGATAGCTTTACCATCAATTAAGATAGGTCTAAATGCTTGAATACCAAGACGGTGCAAAGTAGGGGCACGGTTAAGTAAGACAGGATGATCTTTACAGATTTCATCAATTGCATCATAAACACGTGGATCATTTTTAGCAATAAGTTCATCAGCTTGTCTTTGAGAGATGACATTTGAATCCTTATCAGAGATAAGATAATGAGCAATAAATGGTCTAAAAAGTTGAACAGCCATTTCTCTTGGAAGACCGCATTCATCCATATTTAAATTTGGACCGACAGCGATAACTGAACGTCCTGAATAATCAACACGTTTACCGAGTAAATTTTGACGGAATCTACCTTGCTTACCTTTTAATGTTGATGATAATGACTTTAGATTGATATTATTTGAGCTTTGAACAGGTTTGTTCTTTCTATCATTATCAATTAAAGCATCGACAGCCTCTTGTAAAACACGTTTTTCATTGAGCAAGATAACATGTGGTGCATGCTCTTCAATTTCTTTCTTTAAACGATTATTTTTGATGATGACTTGTCTATATAAATCAATCAAGTCAGAAGAAGCAAATCTTCCACCATCAAGCTGCATCATAGGTCTCAAATCAGGTGGAATGACTGGTAATGTTTTTAATACCATCCATTCAGGTTTGATACCAGAATTTTTAAAAGATTCTAAGACATCAAGTCTCTTGATAGCTTTTTGTCTTTTAATATTCTTTTCAGTAGTATTCTTTTCTTTTAAAATTTCTAAAACATCAGCGATTTCTTTATCTAAATCAATCTCTTTTAAAAGCTTTAAAACAGCATCACCACCGATATCAAATTCAGCACCTAAATATTTGCTGATAAGTTTTGAAACAGTGTAGAAATCAAGAGGTTGAGAATTTTTAGAAAGTTTAATTAAATAATCATGAGCTTTTGTTAAATCTCTTTCATTATTTTCAATCAAATTAGCATCCAAAATTTCTTTCTGAATGACATTTGAAAAAACTTCTCTAGCAGTATTTTCATCTAAGACTTCTCTATAAGTCAAAATCTTAGAAATACCAGGATTGATAACAATATGAGAATTGAAATAAACAACTTCTTCTAATGCTTTAGGTGGAATACCTAAAACTAAACCCATTTTTGATGGGGAACCTTTGACATACCAAATGTGCGCACATGGGAAGGCTAAATCAATGTATCCCATTCTTTCACGTCTGACAGCTTTTAATGTAACTTCAACACCACATTTATCACAAATTTTTCCAGCATCAGAAGCTTTCTTATATTTTTGACAATGGCATTCATAATCTTTGACAGGACCAAAGATTTTTTCACAGAATAATCCATCTGGTTCAGGTCTTTGTGAACGATAATTGATGGTTTCAGATTTGGTGACTTCACCATGTCCCCAAGACTTGATTTGTTCAGGACTTGCAAGGGATACTTTAATAGAATTTAATTTATCTAAATCGAACATAAGTAAAGACCTCCTTAATTATTTTCATCTTCATAGTCATCTTCACCATTATCTAAGATGACTGGCTCATCGCTTTTAAAAGCGTCAGCCTTTACTTTTTCACCATATCTAGCAATGTTACTTCTGATACGATTGGCTGCTCTTTGAGCATCTTCAGCAATAGTATTGACATCAATATTTTGATTTTGACCATCACGGAGTTCAACATTAATACACAAACCTTGTAATTCTTTGATCAATACACGAGTAGATTCAGGCATATTTGGTTTTGGTATTGGATTACCTTTTAAGATTGCTTCATAGGTCTTATTTCTACCAACCATATCATCTGATTTGATAGTGAGCATTTCTTGTAAAGTGTGAGCAGCACCATATGCTTCAAGTGCCCAAACTTCCATTTCACCAAATCTTTGTCCACCATGTTGTGCTTTACCACCAAGTGGCTGTTGAGTAACAAGTGAATAAGGACCAATAGCACGAGCATGAAGTTTATCTTCAACCATGTGATCGAGTTTGATCATATACATGACACCGACAGCAACACGTGAATCATATCTTTCACCAGTTTGACCATCATATAAAACAGTCTTACCATCTTTTTCAACACCAGCTTCTTCCATGAATTGGGCAATTTCTTCATTGGTTGCACCATCAAAAACTGGAGTAGAAACCTTAATACCGAGTTTCTTACAAGCTAAACCTAATTGAACTTCAAGAACTTGGCCAATGTTCATACGTGAAGGAACACCCATAGGTGAAAGTAAAATATCAATTGGTGTACCATCGGCCATATATGGCATATCTTCAACTGGTAATACCTTGGAAATAACACCTTTATTACCATGACGACCTGACATTTTATCACCGACTTGAATCTTTCTCTTTTGAACAACATGAACTTTAATTTGTTCTAATACATCAGCTGGAAGTTCATCACCTTTTTCTCTAGACATCTTGATGACATCTAAAACGATACCATCACCACCATGAGGCAATCTTAAAGATGAATCTTTTTGTTCATCTGATTTACTATTGAAAATGGATTTTAATAAGTGATCATTATTTGTTTCACTAGTTTCACCACGAGGAGTTGTCTTACCAACTAAGATATCACCTTCATGAACTTCACTACCAGTTGAAATAACACCGAATCTATCTAAGTGAGATAATTTATCACTTGCAACATTTGGAATATCATTAGTGAATTTTTCTTCGCCTAAACGTGTCTTTCTTCTAGTGACTGAATATTCTTCAATAATAAGGTTTGTAAATAAATCTTTATAAACGCATTTTTCAGAAATTAAAATAGCGTCTTCATAGTTATAACCATGCCAAGTTGTAAAAGCGATGAGGGCATTTTGACCCAAAGCAAGTTCACTATCTTTCATTGATTGACCATCAGCAATTGATTGTCCTTCTTTGATAGAATCACCAACTTTAACAATTGGAGTCTGATTGATACAAGTTCTCTTGTTTGAAGAGATAAAAGATTGAAGCTCATATCTATGGAGTCCAGTCTTTTCTTCAACTTCAATAAACTTTTTGATGACATAATTGCCAGTTTTTTCATCAACAACTTCTTTACCACCAACAAAAGTGACAACACCATCAGCAGTTGCAATAAGTGATTCACCTGAATCGTGAGCAATCTTTTGTTCAAGACCAGTTCCAACAAATGGAGGTTCGGGTTCAAGTAAAGGTAAGGCTTGTTTTTGCATGTTAGAACCCATCAAAGCTCTCTTTCCATCATCGTTTTCCAAAAATGGAATACAAGCGGCAGCAACTGAGACAATCTGTTTTGGAGAAGCGTCAATCAAATCGACTTTATCTTTTGAACAAGTGATATAATCCCCATTGAATCTAGCATTGATTACTTCATCTAAAATAGCACCAGTTTCTTTATCAACTGTTGTATTACCTTGAGCAATAATATGATTTCTTTCACCACCGGCTGTTAACCATTTAACATGTTCTTTATTATTATCAACAATACCATTAACAACAGGTCTGTAAGGAGTTTCGATAAAACCTAAGTCATTGACTCTAGCATAACATGCAAGATAAGAGATAAGACCAATATTAGCACCTTCTGGTGTTTCAATAGGACAAATTCTACCATAGTGAGTTGGATGAACATCACGGACAGCAGATGAAGCTCTATCACGAGTTAAGCCACCTTTACCTAGTGCTGAGAGACGACATTTATTAGTGATTTCAGCAAGTGGATTTGTCTGATCCATAAATTGTGAAAGTGAATCAGAATTGAAAAATTGTGATACTTGGGTTGTAAGTGACTTGATGTTGATAAGTTGAGAAATAGTTATCTCATCTAAATCAGCAGCAGTTGTCATTCTATCACGGATACTCTTTTTAATCTTTGACAAACCGAGTCTAAATTTTTCTTGAATGAGTTCACCAACACATCTAACTCTCTTATTTGCTAAATGGTCAGTATCATCTTCTTCACCAATACCATCAATGATATTGAGCATATATGAAAATGATGCAATGATATCAGCAATAGTTAAGTGTCTTAAATCATTTTCTAAATCAGTACCAATGATATTTGTAACTTTAGCAGCTTCCTTTAAATCCTCAGGATATTTATCAATATTTGGATTTAAAACGCGAACAATAGTAACAACACCATGATCATCTAAAGCAGGATTGAATGAAACTGTCAATTGATGATTTGGATTTTGTTTGAAGAATTCAGTTTCTTTTAATTTAGAAACATCGCTTACTGATAAGAGATGACCAGCTTCAAAAAGAACTTCACCATCTCTTGAAATCAAATCTTCAGCTAAAGTTAAGTTTTCTAATCGATTATAGATTCCTAATTTTTCTTTAATTTTGAATCTACCAGCATTTGTTAAATCATAATTTTCATTGTCAAAAAATCTAGTCTTTAACATTTGAGCAGCTGATTCATTAGTGAATGGCTCACCAGGTCTAAGTTTCTTAAAGATATCAGCAATAGCTCTATTTGATCTATCTAAATCACCTTTGTTTCCATCAACGGGATTTCTAGAAAGAGCTTCAGCTAAATAAGTTGAATATCCAAATAAACCTAAAATACCGGTAACTTCATTTGAAGGATTGCCATCACTTCTTAAAGGAAGTGTTGAATCAAGCAATTTATCACTATCAGAAGTTAAACCGATTGCTCTTAAAAGAGTGAGAGCAGGAATTTTCTTTTGTTTATCAATTCTAACAGAAAGATAATCTCTATTATCAGTTAAAAATTCAAGCCAAATACCACGAGAAGGAATAATATCACTTCCATAAATGATATTAGCTTCATTTTTAGAATCAGTATCTGTTTTCTTGATGATGACTTCTTCAACTTTCTTAGAGACATAAGCACCAGGTGATCTGACAAGTTGGCTAGCAACGCATTTTTCAGAACCATTGATAATGAAAGTTCCTGAAGTTGTCATATATGGAAAATCACCCATGAATATTGGTAATTGTTCCATAGTTCCATTTGGATGAGTAAGACGGAATGTTACATGTAATGGCATTGAATAGGTGACACCAGTTTTCTTGCATTCAAGTGGATTTAATTTTCTTTTCTTTCCACTGAATTCAGAATAGTCCCATTCACTTTTTACATAAGCAAGAGTTGCAATTTTATCAGTATCAACTCTTCTATTTCTTGAATCAGTATTACTATAAACTGGAAATACATCATTGAATACTTCATCAACTCCAGATTTTATAAACCAATTAAATGATTTATGTTGTACTTCACATAAGTCAGGGAGTTCGACTGATGAGAAGGTTTTAGACATATCGATACGACCTGTTTCAGTCTTTGGATACTTATCAATAAATTTGTTACCCATCTAAATTACCTCTTTCAATTTGTGTGTGACAATGTCACTTTTTTAATAAAATAAATTATATTTTTTTGCAATATAATCAATAATCTAAGACTAACAAACCCACTATGCATATTTTTGGCATAGTGGGATGTAGTTTTATAGATGATTTATGGGTTGATTACTTAATTTCAACTTCAGCACCAGCATCAACTAATTGTTTCTTGATAGCTTCAGCTTCGGTTGGTGAAATCTTCTCTTTGATAGGAGCAGGAGCTGCATCAACGATCTTCTTAGCTTCCATAAGTCCTAAACCAGTGATGGTTTGAACAGCTTTGATACATGCAACTTTAGCATTACCAAATGATTTAAGAATAACTGAAACTTCACTTGGTCCTTCAGCAGCACCACCAGCAGCAGCACCACCAGCAGCTGGAGCAGCAGCTGCAGCTGCTTTGACACCGAATTCTTCTTCGATTGCTTTGACAAGGTCCATAATTTCGACCATGTTCATTTCTTTTAATCCATTGATGACATCATCTTTATTTAATTTAGCCATTTTAATTTTCCTCCGATTAATGGTTTGTTTGTTCGATTAGTTTTGCTTCTCTGCTAAAGCTTTTAAAGTTAAAGCAAATAAGACAAGTGGACTTTGCATTGTAGAAAGTAAGATAGAAAGTGCATTCTCTTTACTTCCGATAGATGCTAAATCATTTAATTTTTGCTCATCACAATAAGTACCATCGATGATACCACCCTTAATTGTGAATTGTTTGTGAGCATTCTTGAAATTCTTTAAAACTTCAAGACCTTGGCCTTCTTCTTTAGAAGTAACAATACCGCTTGGACCTTTGAAGCAAGAATCAAGCTCAGATAAGCCATCTGCATCGACAGCTTTTTTCATGAGAGTGTTCTTTTGGACTGATAATTTACAGCCTGCTTTCTTTAAGTCAGCACGGAGTTGATTGACTTCTGAAACAGAGAGACCTGAATAAGAAACGACAACTGTTGAGTGTGAACTTTTAAGAAGTTCAGTAAGACTTTCAACTGTCTTTTTCTTATCAGCTAAGATTTGCTGATTCATCTTTCACCTCCAAGTGTTGGTGTATTAAACAATATACTTAATGTTGTTATTCTAACTAATTGATAACCTGGGTAACAAATTGAGCTTTCGCAGTTACTGTCTTAGGTATATTGATTCACCCTAAATAAAATAGTAATTAAGCAGCAATATGGATTGCTGGACCAAAAGTAGAAGAAATAGTGCAAGAAAGAATATAAGTTCCCTTAACAGCACTAGGTCTTGCTTTAGAGATAACATCAATAATAGCATTTAAGTTATCAGCTAACTTTTGACCATCAAAACTTGCTTTTCCGAAACTGACAGCAATGTTGCCATCTTTATCATTACGGTATGTAATCTTACCATTTTTAATTTCTTTAATAGCAGCAGCAATGTCAACAGCGACAGTACCACTTTTTGGGTTTGGCATTAAGCCTCTGGGGCCTAAGACCTTACCGATTTTAGCAAATTGAGGCATCATATTTGGTGTAGCAACGATAACATCGAAGTCAAACCAATTTTCTTTTTCAATCTTTTCGAGCATTTCTTTGCCACCAACAAATTCAGCACCAGCATTTTTTGCATCTTCAACTTTATCAGTAACAGCTAAGATTTTCTTAGTTTTACCATTTCCATGAGGAAGAACAATTGTTCCTCTGAGTTGTTGATCAGCTTGTTTTGCATCAATATTTAATTTGAATGAAACATCAATTGTTTCATCCCATTTTTCTGATTTTGCAGTCTTCTTGACTAATTCACAGGCTTCTAAAACAGAATATTTTTTAGATTTGTCAATAAGTTTGAGACTTTCAGCATACTTTTTTGGTAATTTTTTCATTATTCTCACTCCTTATTATTTATCAATGACAATGCCAAGTGATTTAGCAGAACCTTCAACACATCTTATAGCAGCTTCTAAAGAATCTACATTTAAATCTGGCATTTTGTATTCTGCAATTTTCTTAACATCATCTTGTGTTACATGACCGACTGCAACTTTTGGATTTCCACCATGATCTGAACCTTTTCTACCTTTATCAAGCTTGGCAGCTTTTAAAAGCAAATAGGTTGTTGGCGTTGTCTTAAATGACATGTCGAATGTACGATCTTCATAGATTGTAAGAACGCAAGGTACTACCTCACCTTTACGATCACCTGTTTTTGCGTTGAAGTCTTGACAGAACTTACCACCAATACCAAAAGGACCAAGTTTTTGTCCTAATTTGGCAGGGTTTGCAGCTCCACCTTCAGCGCGGATGATCATTACTCTTGTGACTTTTTTCACGTTTTCATCCTCCTTATAATTTTAGGTAACGTGTGTGGTAAACAGTTGTCACTGACTTCCCACATCTTTATTTGCATTACACCATAAAAAAGGCATAATACACCTAACCTTATGAATTATACTAGCATCGTATATCAATTTCAATAAAAAATTTATAAATGTTGTTTACATCTAGCAATAAATTAAGTAAATGGTTTTAAATAATATTGTTTATCTTGTTTATAAGTTTATTTTATTTCGCCAACTTTTTTTACAGCTTCTTCTAAATCTAAATCATGTAAAGATGGATAAGCTATAATCAAAAAGTCAACAGTTATTTTATCTACTACCTTCGAACTAGGAATATTAAAATACCATTGATAATAAGCATAGAATTCACCTATCCAATAAGGAATGAAACCTTCAATTGTTTTTCCTTTTTTAAAAACATAATTATCATTTTTTAGAAAAAAAGATAAAAGTTCATCATAATCCATTGTATTTACATATGCTTGCGATTTGTCTATTGCATCTCGAGTTATGCTTTTCATATAAAATGTTATGAAGTCTTTAGTATCATAGCCACTATATTTATAAGAGACATAGTCGAATAATTTTCCTTGGTTTTCAACAACATCATTTAAATATCCATCATAATAAGCTCTCATAATTACTCCTTAATAAGTGATGAAAAAACAGTCTCCAATTTATTAGAATCAGAATCAACTAAATCACGCATGTTTTTTCTAGCTTGAATATCTCTATTATTATATTTTGAATTAAATTCTTCATAGCTAACAATTAGAGGAATTGATGACACTTTTTTCAATTTTGAATATGCTTTTTTTGTTTTTATGCAATACTGAATTCCTAGATTGCCTAAAGATAACAAGTCGTTCAATATTGTTACATCGATATTGTCGCGAACAAATTCTTTTGCTATAAAAAAATAAGAAGCATTAGCTCTCCAGCCTTTTATTACATCGAAATCACTTGCATCTACGCCATATTTATCTATAAATTGTTTTGAAAGGACTCGATATCTTTTTGAATCATCAGCGTTACGATGTTTCATAAGTTCACTAAGCCAAGCTAAAATATTATATTTTTCAAAATCAAGAATCTTTAAATCGCTGATATCAAGGTCAAATGTATGAACATAGCCGATATGATTTATAGGAGAGCAAACTGACCACTCTTTTGCAAGTTCTAAATCATCTGTAAGATAAAATCCTTTCCCATAGTCATGCTTTTCGTCACCTAAATCGAAGCTTGGTTTTACTATTTTATTCATACTTCCGTGATATAGTGTTATTTTATTCATTTCTTCTCCTAATTCGTGATTCTAAATAAACTTTCATCTATTTATCTAATAATATTTTACTATAAATTTCGTATTTATAGAGAGTATTTTAAATCATAAATACCTTCCAAAATGGCCATAAAAGATGCATAGACCCATCACATTTTTTAAAAATATTATCAAGAGTTGACACTATTATTTTTATCTTGAAATGTAATACTACATTTCCTCATTTTTGCTTAAACGTAATCTTGTTTTAGCAAACAATATTTATTAACGTATTTAAAGTTTAATTTTAATAATCACTGTCAACTTAATAGAGATTGTATAAACAATTTAAAACTGATACTATTTAAATTTTATTTAAAAAGTTTTACAATAGATTAGTATGAAAATTGGTTTGTTTTGTGATCAATACTATCCTGTAATTTCAGGTGTAGTTGTATCAATGAAAAATTTATATGAGACTTTAGAAAGCATGGGACATGAATGCTATATTGTCACTTGCAACAAATTGAGGAATCATGAATTTGATAAAGAAATCATGTCTAAGAGAATTATTTTCATTGGTAAGGTTGATTATCCTTTTGAAGCATGCAAAGATTATCATTTTTCAATCTTTGATAAACATTATGTTACAAGAATAGGTGAATTAAATCTTGATGTCATCCATGTTAATTCAGAATTCAATATTTCTAAAATAGCTCGAAAAGTTCATAAAAAATATAACACTCCTGTTGTTTATACTCTTCATACTGACTGGACTAATTATTTTTCAACTATCTTCCCAGTTACTGGGAAAATATTTAAAAACTTTTATACATTCTTATTAAGAAATCTCTTCACTAAAAAGTTAGCAGCTATTTCTGATAAAGTTATTTTGCCAACCGAAAAAATGCGTCAATATTTAAAAACATATGGGATTGATAAAAATAAAACTACTATCATTCCAACAGGTATTGATATGCAAAGATTTGAAGATAAAAATATTGATTTCAATGAAATTGAAAATTTAAAAGAAAAATATAATTTAAAAAATAAAAAAGTTTACATGTTTTTAGGAAGACTTGCTAAAGAAAAAAATATTCCACTAATTATAAGGGCTTTTAATGAAGCATTTAAAAATGATAATGATAAAGTTCTTTTAATTGTTGGTGGAGGACCAGTATATAAAGAATTAAAAGATGAAGTTGTCAAACTGAATATAAAAGATAAAGTCATCTTCACTGATATGATACCAATTGAAAAAGTTCCTACTTATTATCGTTTAGCATTCCTTCTTTTGAATGCATCAACTTCAGAAACTCAAGGTTTAACTTATGTTGAAGCAATGGCAAGTAAAGTGCCTGTCCTTGCTCAAAAAGATCCATGCCTTAATGGTGTTATTGTTGATAATAAAAATTCATTCTTGTTTGATGGTTTTGCTGATTTTGTAAAAAGATTAAAAGAACTTGATAAATTAGATAATGATAAATTAAATCAAATAAAAGAGGAAGCTTATTTGACAAGCAGAGACTATACGAAAGAAACATTTGCTAAAAAAGTAGAACAAGTTTACATTGAAGTTATTAATAAGAATAAAGATTAATATTATTTTACAGACATACAAATTGCAATTATGACACCAATTATAATTCCAATTCCAACAAATCCAAAAATTATTGCCAATATTTTATCAAAATTTTTCATCATCTTAATTTGTTGTTCTTTGTAATCTTCAACTGATTTTCTTTCTATTTTATATCTATTATTGACTTTTTCACCTTTAATAACGTTAGTATTAATTAAATTTTTAACTGCATTATTATTCATTTGCAACATTTCTGAAGCTTGTCTTAAATTAATATATTCAGTTTTTGAGTCATTATTAGTATCACTTTCACAATAATTTCTATTACTTTTAATAAGTGTATCGTTATTTAATGAACCACTTATTACATTATCGTTTTTTGCCTCATTTTTAATATTTTCTACATCATTTAAATCATCATTTTTAACTTCTAGTTTTGATTTGCATTCAAAAAATTGAGGCACATCACCATCATAATTGCTCCTTTGAATTAATAAATGATTCCCCAAGTCGATAACTCCATCACTATTTACTACTTTTTTATCAATACTATCCAAATTTGACTTATATTTATTAATAATTTGATGACACGGCTTTTTGCTTATATATGTTTCGAGTGGATATCCTAATAAACACATGATTTTGTATTCATCAAGTGCATCATAATATGCATTATGGATTTCAATATAATTCTCATTTTTTGTTAACAATCTTAAAATATCTTGAACCTTATAGCCTTTTTTTAATTTACCTGTTTTACAGCAATCAGCACCATTAGGAATAAATTTATTAAATTGTTTGTAGGCGGCAATCTCCATAATATCATACCAATTGTAGTCATCTAATTCAGGTAACTTACTTTTATCAAATTTAGTGTTATATGCAACAATACATTGGACATTATGTTCTTTAAATATCTTTTTTATTTCATTTATTGCTTCATCATGAAAACATTTTGTGGTTCTATTCTTAATAGATTCTAAATATAATACATCACTAAACATTCCTTTTTCCATACTTTCAAATTCAAGTATGTAATAACTACTATCTATAATTTTAAATGTAAAATAATCGCAAACAATCAAACCAATAGACATAACATCACCATGATAATTTGTTTCCGTATCAATAACTGCAAATGATTTTTTATTTGGCAAATAATATTCAGTTACTTTTCTTTTAGTAATTGTTTTAGTGACTGAGTCTAAAAAAGATTTTTTGTCAGGTATTTCAATTTGGTACATTGAATTATCTCTTACATTCCACAAAATTCCTTTACTTAAATTTAAAGCAATCATATAACTAGCACATTGTAAATAATGCTCATGTGATAATTCATTTATAAATTTCAGTTCATATACAACATTATCAACTACTACATCACAAAAACCTTTAGCGGTAAAAAATTGATCTAGCTTTTCACTAGTAGCAAAATCAATAGTACACTCAACTTGGCATTTATTGTCAGGAGTAAGTCGAGTACTAAGCCTATCGATTAGTAACTCTTTTTCTCTTTCTTCAACAAACTGTGAATTTACTTGTTTACAATATCTTATTTGATTTGTTTCAAGCGCAGTAAGATAAAGAATTTTTTCTCCAAGTGAATTTAGTGAGATTTCATTTTTTAAAACATAGTTGAAGTTCTTGTTAAATTCTTTTGAAAATTCAATCTGTCTGTCAATATCATATCCTTTAAAAAACACAGCTTCTAAGTATTCACCAACGCATGGTGATAAATCAATCAAATCATCATTTCTCTTAATATCAATTAATGTATTATCATCCACTTCTATTTTAGTTATTTTTAATTTTTTAAAGCATTCTTCAATATCTTCCTTAAATTTATAATCAAACATTCCAGAAATAGGTTTGTCTTCAATTCCTTTTTTTAAATTGAATTAAACTTTTCCCAGTCAAACTATCCTCAGACAACATTTGTTCTTTTTCATCAGTTACAAAAATAATATTTTCCTTGCCCCTACTCATCGCGACGCAAAAAATGTTTCTTAAAATTTTATAATTTGCATCTTCTTTATTAATTCTATAATTCCAATAACTTTCAGTAAAATCAAAAATGACACACACTTTTCTTTCTAACCCTTTGCTGCTGTCATATGTTGTAAAAATAGCACAATCTGCATCACTTTTAATTTTATCAGATTTGTCTTCGTCTTTAATGCTAGCGTAGACTGTTTTTTTATTAAATTTTTCTGGATATTGTAACTCAAGATTATTTAAGAGATTTGATAATTGACCATTTCTAGACCCAAGGCATAAAATGTCTCCGCATGATTGCTTTGCTAAAAAAGAAGCAACATCATTCACACACATCTTTTCGATTTTACAACTATTATTAACACCTATAATAGTTTTGCCCCAAATACATCCTAATTTATTTGCATACTCTTTTGAAAGTCTAAAGCAATTAGTAAATTTAAGTTTTTTATATTCACCAAGAAATTCATTAATAAAATTTGATGAATCTAAAGTTGTTTTATCATATATTTTTTGATCAAGATCACCAACAGCAATAATTTGAATCTTTTCATTTGCAGTTTTTATCTTCAATAGCATTTTAGAAATTTCAGTATCTATATCTTGATATTCATCAAGAATCAAAACATCATATTTAGGAATTTCTATGTCGTTATTTAAAAATATTTGGATTGAATCAGATTTGCCTGAATTAAGCTTGTTTTTTTGCAGCATATAATAAGCAAAGCCATGATAATTTGTAGCTAATACATTTTCATTATGAATTTTCTTTTTAGCATCTAATTTAAGTAATCTATTATACGTTAAATAAAGTATACTTTTTTCTTTAGGTAATTCATTACATAAATATTGTATCGCGGTGGTTTTCCCACTTCCTATACAAGCATCAACTAAAATATTATTTCCTAAAATAGCTTCTTTTACAAATAATTGTTGCTCATCAGATAATAAAATTTCTTGCACAAAAAAATTATATCATATTACCTTGATGGAGTAATAACTTAACAAGAGCAAAAAATATATGTTTTTGTAAATTTATATATATTGTCAATTCTTATATTTATAAAATCCCTCACCTGAACTCATTCCAAGCTTACCTTGATCAATATAAGTTTTTAACATCTTGGCCATGCCTTTGAAATTATATGGTGCTAAAAATGAAGGAATTTTTAAATAGTTTTTTACGATATTATAAGCAGTTGTTAATCCGACTGTATCAAGTATTTTAAATGGTCCTTTAGGAGCACCTGTTCCAAGAGTCCAAGCTTTATCAATACTTTCTGGATCAGAGATGCCGTTAACATATAAATCCATACCAGAGAAAAGAAGAGGAACAAGCATTGAATTTAATAAATAGCCAGCTTTTTCTTTTTTAACAGGAAGAGGAATCATATTAATTTTCTTAGCAAATTCAATCACCTCATCAAAGTATTTCATATTTGTCTTGCTTTGAACCATAACCTCAGCAATATTATTCTTCCAAATTGAATTAGCAAAATGAAGCGATAAGAATTTATCACTTCTTGATGTAAATTTAGCCATTTTGGATGGAAGAAGAGTTGATGAATTTGAAACAATGACTGTTTTAGATGGGAGAAGTGGAGCAAGTTTTAAATAAAATTCTTTCTTCTGATTTATATCTTCAGCCATTGACTCAATGACTAGATCAGCGTCTTTAACAGCTTCTTTTAAATCGATGACAAGTTTGATGTTTGAATAAGCATTTTCAACTTTTTTAACAAGCTCATCGTAATTAAAATCAATATCATCAAAAACTAAACCTCTGCACCAATTAGAAACAGACTTACCTTCATCGCTATTCATAAGCTTTAAAGCATCAAGATAAGTAGTTTTTAAAGTGTCCAATTTAGGTTGACATCTTTTAACACTTCCTTCACTTCTAAGCCATATTGTAACATCAAATCCACAATAAGCTGCTTGAAAAGCAATCTGGCTTCCTAATACACCACCACCAGCAACAACAATTTTCTTATAGTCCATATTTTCACCTCTTTTTATTTTAACATATGTCTAATAATTATTCACTCTTTAATAATTTTTCAAGCTGATTAACAAGTTCATCCATATATGAAGTCACTGATAGGAATGCATCTTTTTTAGTTAAATCAACACCTGCTAATTTAACTTCTTCAATTGGATAATCACTTCCGCCTGATTTTAGCATTTTAATGTAATTGTCAAAAGCACCAGGAACATTATTTTTAACATTCTTATAAATTAACATTGATGCAGTAAATGATGTTGCATATTGATAGACATAAAATGGAGTATAGAAAAGATGAGGAATATATGCCCAAACATATTTCTTAACTTTTTCATCATTTATATCAAGTCCATAATACATTTTATAAAGACTAATCATCTCGTTAGATAGTACTTCATGATTGATAGGTTTGCCTTCTTCAACCATTTTTGAAATATTATATTCATAATGTCCAAATAAAGTTTGTCTATAGAAAGTAGCTACAATTTCATCAATAGCTTTTTCAAGAAGTGTAATCTTATCATTTCTTGATAAAGAATCACTCTTCATTAAATAATCAAGGAGATTATGTTCATTAAAAGTTGATGCAATTTCTGCAACAAATATTGTATAGTTTTGTTTGATAACAGGTTGAGATTCCATTGAATATAAAGTGTGAATGGAGTGACCTGATTCGTGAGCTAAAGTGAATACATCTTCTAAAGTATCATTGTAATTTAACAAAATGAATGGATGTACATTTTCTCCGCCACTAGAATAAGCACCAGTTCTTTTTCCTAGACTATGATAGACATCAACATAGCCATCTTTAGTGACTTCTCTGGCTTTGTTTTTAAAATCTTCTGGGAATTTTTCAATGGATTTAAAGAATAATTCCTTCCCTTCTTCGTAAGTATATTTCTTTTCACTATGTGCTAATTTTAAAAATCTATCATAAGTATGATATTTATCTAATTTTAAATATTTCTTTCTTAAATTTAAATATTTCTTTAATCCATCATTATTAGTTGATGCTACATCAATCAAATTATAAAAAACATCTTCTGGAATTTTATTTCTAAATAAATGAGCTTGTAAAATTGACGAATATCCTCTTGCTTTCTTTTCAGCAATTTCAGCTTGCATTACACTGTTATATATTTCACCATAAATATTTTTATGCTCGTCATAATAACTATATAAGGATTCAAATACTTTTTGTCTATCTTCTTCATTATCTAAAGTAGGAATAAGAGATGTCCAATTAGCTTGATTGACTTCTATTTCTTTACCAGACTTTAATTTTATATTTTTAGGTGTGTAATCTCCAACTGATAACTGAGAATACAAAGTAGATCCTTCATTTTCTAGTTGTGAAAAATAAGAAACTAATTTTTCTTCTTTATTTCCTAAAACAAATTTTGCACCATTAAATAATTTATCAAAATAATAATCAAAATCATTATAATCATGATTATTCTTTAAAAATAAATCAATTTTATCCTTACCAATAGCTAAAAGCTCAGGTTCTACATAAGCTAAATTTTCACTAAGTAGTGAATACACATATTCAACTTCTTGTAAAGCTGTTGCATTTTTTGTGTTTTTTTTATCTAAATCAGATCTCATAGAAGCAAACATTCCAACTTTTGTAAGAATTGGTGTTACTTCTCTATTTAAATTTAAATATTCTTTTAATGATTTTTCATTAGATAGCTTTCCTTCAAATGAAGCCATTTTTTTAATATAAACTTCTTTAATTAAATCTAAATCTTTCTTAAAGCTTTCTTCATCTTTATAAATTAAAGTTAAATCCCATTTATTTTTCATAATCATCTCCTTTAAATAAACTATATAATTTTAAAATCATTTTAATTATTTTTCTATTAAACTGATAAATTTTCTAATATTTTTAATATAGAATCACTATTTAGTGCATATGCCATTCCATAAATAATATTAAAATTATCGTCTTTTGGTCTAAAAGATATCATTCCAATAATTTTTTAATATTAACTAAATTCCTTTACTATTTCTTCAACTTCCTTATCATCTTCTACATCAAATGAAGATAAATAATGATTATCTTCATCACTTTTATAAATATCAAATGATGTTATTTCTTTATTAAATAAATTATCATTTGCAATGTTGTATGTTGTTTTATTTTGATCACCTATAAAATTACCACTATATAAAAAATCTCCTTTCTTATTATTTATTATTGAATATGTTTCATATGTATTATCATCTTCATAATAAGTTACTACTTTTATAGTTTCATTATTATATCTTAATATTCCACATGAATAGTTATAATACATATAGAAATTATAAAAGTCATTTTTATAATTTCCTCCATATATTACATGTGAAATAGAATAATTATCACCTAAATCTGTTGCTATTATGTTTAATGTTTTGCCTGAATACTTTTTCCATATAGGGTCATTATCTATTACTATTGAATATTTATGATCATTATCTTTGTAGGTGATGTAATCTTTTGATGACATTTCATCTAAATAAATTAAAGTTGCATATTTTGTTGTTAATTTAAATTTCATATTATTTTTTCTATAAACATAATTTATATAATATTGTTTATAATTAATTGTAGTTTTAAACAATCTATATCTTGTATTATCAAATTTATATATCTTAAACTCACTCATCTCTTTGCAAGTATAAACAACATTATTTAATTCTAATGGTTTAGTATTTGGAAATAATGAATTAAATAACTTACATGATTGAAGTGATAATGAAGTTATTAAAATTACTGGTAATAATTTCTTATTCATAAAATATATACCCATTCATAAAAATGTTTTCTGGATAAGTTGAATCAAAGAAACTAACCAAATTTGAGTATTCTAAATCTTGTTCATGATTCTCTTCATAGTTAAGTGCCATTACCCTAACCTTCTTCTCATCATATCTCACATTAAAATAATGCATACCTTGTTTTAAATCATGAAGATTATTAACTACCATTAAAATAGCATATTTATTTTTACAATATTTATTTACATCATTTGAGAAGCCACTTTTATTCCATGCTGCATATTTATGTTTCACAAATAAATTAAACAATCCACAAACAGTATTGATACAATTAGGATCAACTCCTAAATATCCATATGCATCTAAAGTATAAGAATTTAAAAGATCACATCTTAATATCAAATCTTTTAAATTAGTCCTTTTACTACTACTTAAAAGTGAATTATACATACTAACTATTCCACATTCATTATTTGCAATATTTGCAAAATTACCCATCCAATAAGATTCATAATTGCTTTGATCATAAATATATGATATAGGTTCTTTTAAATATCTATTATGATTATAATTAGTGATTGCTTTTGATATATTAACTAATGATGAAATTATATTTGTTTCACCAAGTATTGTTCTACATACATCATATATCATATCAGCAATAGCTGATGGTAAAATGATAGCAATAGCATTAAAAGCTAATCTACTTAAAGATTTCCTTAACCAACTAAAAAAGCAAACACTATCAACTGAATTTTTATCGTATAAAGTAGTAACATCGTATTCTTTATCATCAGTTTTGATGATAATAGAAAAATTATTATCATCAGTTAATATTAATTTGCCTTCTATTTTAAAACTTTCATCATCTACAATTGTATCCAAAGAAAACTTCATGTTCTCTACATCATATAATGATTTATAAGTTATCTCTTTTCCTACATACTTATTTATCTCATCATCTTTGATAGATACATAATCAATATCAGATAGCATATCTTTACTGAATTTGCTTTTACAAGTTACAAGGAGTGAATTATCAACAATATTATTACTTACATCATAATATTTATCATTTGCTTCTTTTTCTTTATATTCAATAATTTTTATATTTGTTTGATTATCATTAGATATAGTGGATGCAGATTTAAAATAGCATAGTGATATTAATGAAGAAATAAGAACTGCTTTCAATGATATTTTTTTAATCATATAAGAGACTCCTTCAAACATAATTAAATTATAAGAAAGAAAAATTTAAATACAATGTTCTAATTTAATTTCATATACCTGATTCACTTTTTATTCTTTCTACATCTTCACCATTATCAATTCTCGTATTACTAAAACAGCTATTTTTTTGTAAATATAATTAATTCTTAACTTATATATAATAGATATAAATTTAAACTTGAAAATTGACTCATAATAATATATATTATTAATCGCTTGAAAAAGCTCATTTGAGTTCCGCTAGGAATGTCACACCCATGAACTTGAAGAAATTAAAATTATTTCCAAAGGAGAATGTAAATGAACAAAAACTTAGTACAAGAAGTTATCTCCACTCAAATTAGACAAGATATCCCTGATTTTACAACCGGTGATACTGTCAGAGTTATGGTAACAATTAGAGAAAACAACAAAGAAAGACAACAAGCATTCGAAGGTGTTGTCATCTCAGTTAGAGGAAGCGGTGCTTCTAAAACCTTCATCGTCAGAAAAAGTTCTGCTGGTGTAGGTGTTGAAAGAAATTTCTTTGTCAATTCACCTGTCATTGCTTCTATTAAAGTCTTAAGACATGGTAAAGTTAGAAGACATAAGCTCTACTATCTTAGAAGTCGTTCTGGTAAAGCTGCTAGACTTGAAGAAGTTATCAAAAAAGAAAAAGTCGAAGAAGTTAAACCAGCAAGAAGAACAACTTCTAAAAAAACTACTAAAAAAGAAGAAACAAAGTAATTACTTATTTGTAAATAAAGTGACATCAATAACTAGTAGAGAAATCTACTAGTTATTTTCTTAAATATTTTAAAAATTATGCTCGAGTGGCGAAACTAGGTATACGCGATAGACTCAAAATCTGTTAGTCGTGAGGCTGTGCGGGTTCGATTCCCGCCTCGAGCACCATAATAGAAAATTGGTCTGATACAATGGCTATCAGGCTTTTTAATTGCATAAATGGTAAAATTTACATTTAAACTGCGACATTTTGATCTAAATTAAATTTTGTTATTTTCAAAGACTATTAGTAGACTTCATTTAGAGGCTATATTAGCAATTTTTATTTTGCTTTTATATGATTTAAACTCAATGGTGTTAATTCTACTCATTTTAGCATGATTTGAATTTATTTAATACCACCTTATTAAATACTTTATTAAAAATAAAGATTTAGTAATGCTTAATAAAGATATCTACTTGTAAGCTCAACAACCTAAATAAATTTCTACTATTCATAGCGAAATTTACTTTTTTAATTAACAAAATAAATTTAGTTCACCACAGCATGTTTATTTTTGGGGTGCAAATTGATATAATTATCATAATAATTCACCCTAAAGAAGAGATTTATATGGATAATCAATATTTACAAATTCAAACATTATTAGAACAAAAAGCAGAAATTAATGCAAGATTAAATTTAATTCCATATGATGGTTCCATTGAAATTAAAGATAGAGATGGAAAAAAATATATTTATATTAGAAAACGTGTTTTAGGTCACAATACATCTACTTATGTTGATTTATATTCCGATGAACGTTTTGTCTCGATCTCTAGATTATTAAAAGATAAGAAAGAATATAAGAAACAAATTAGAAAAATAAATAATGAATTAGCAAAGTTAGGTTATACTGAACAAGAATTATCTGCTAGAGTATTATTAAATATTGATTTTGCTAGAGCTAATATGAAATCAAGTATATATGATCAAGCTATTCTTGAAGGCATTGTTACTACCTTTATTGATACTGAAGCAATTATTGAAAATGGAAAAATTAGTGGAATGACTTCAACAGATGTACAAAAAATATTAAATTTAAAACATGCATGGGAATTTATTATGGATAAAGATGTAGTAGCATCTAAATCAAGTTATTCAATACTTTGTTATATAGCCAGTCTTGTAAATGAAGGATTTTATACTTATGGTGGCAGAATTAGGTGTGTTCCTGTAACAATTGGAGGAACATCTTATATTCCACCACTACCAATAGAAAATGTCATCAAAGAAGAGATTGAGAAAATATTAAATAAAAATGCTGAAACTATTAATATAGCAATTGAACTTTGTTTATATTGCATGAAAACTCAAATCTTTAATGATGGAAATAAAAGAGCATCAGTAATATTTGCTAATCACTTTTTAATTTCAAAAGGAGCAGGATTATTGGTTATTCCAGAAAGTAAAGTTCCTGAATTTAAGAAAATGTTAATTGCTTATTATGAGGGCAGAGATAATGGTGAAATATTAGAATTTATGAAAAAATATTGCTGGAAAAGTTTTTAATTGAGTGTAAATGTATTTTTAAAAACAAAAAAAGAACCTACAAAACTATCATTAATTATTTTGATAATGATATTACAAATGTAAAATATTGCAATTATATTTTAGCAATAAAAATAGGCTTGCTTAATAAATTTAAGCTCTTAATTCATCTTCAATAAAATTAACAATCCTTTCCTTTTCATTACTCTCGCATGTTTTTAATCTTAAAATTGGTATATTATTTTTTTTAAGAATCGAATTCTTTTTACTGTCTCTTCCTTTTTGTTTTACATTTTGCTCATGAAATGACACACCATCTACTTCAATTACACATAGAGGTTTTTTACTCATTTTATTGTAGATTAAAAAATCAGCATGTGAATTTGGGTTCATATAAAACTTGTATTCATCATTTGTTAAATCATGATTAGTATTTTTAACAAAATCTTTAAGTGAAACATGCATTTTAAACGATAAGTTTTTATATTTAGTTTCACTAAATATTTCATTTAATAATACTCTAGTTAAATTTTCCGAATCAAAATCTTTTGAAGGGTGTTTCTTTCTAAATTCAATCAACTGTTTTTCATAGTCACTATAAAGAATATCATATATTGATTTTATTTTCCCTTCTTCAAATTGACCAAAATCTTGATTATAAGATATATAATTGATTAAATCTGATAATACACCTGTTTTTGATTTGGCAACTTTATCTGATGTTATTAAAATAAATTTATCAACAGCTCTTGATACAGCAACATTAATTAAATTATCATTTCCAACAAAATCGTTGACATCGTTTATAACTGATGAAAAAATAATTGTTTTCTTTTCTCTTCCTTGAAACTTATGGACCGTAGAAGAATCAACAAAACTACCGAATTTTTCTTGAATCATGCTTGCTTGACATTTATATGGTGTTATAACTCCAATATCTTCTAAATGTTCATTATTTATTAAATTTTCAATCTCAGCTATTTCTCTATCATTGTATAATCCTGTGCCATTTGGATTCTTTCTTGCTAAATTACCTTCAACAGTCTTAATAGCTCTCATGCATATTTCATTTTCCCTAGACTCTGTATATATAACAAGTTTATTATCATAAAATTCTTTATTACAAAAGTTTATAATTTCAGGAGCACATCGATAGTGTTCCTTTAGCATTTGCTTAGGAATTTTGTCTCCATATAAAGATAGAAAACTGCTCATGATACTATTTCCATAATAACTATATGCTTTAGAAATCATAAGGCTATTTAATAATTTTTCATTATCCTCCTTAAATTCAGTATCATCAATCTGAGGCAATTGTTTAATATCTCCTACAATAATTATATTTTTAGCAACATTCATAGATAAAAGTGCACTAGCCATATTTACCTGTGAAGCTTCATCTACAATTAAATAATCAAATAAAAAAATTTTCTGTGTACATTTTGCAAGAGAATATGTTGAACTTAAAACAATAGGATAATCATCAGTAAAATTTGAAAATTGTTTTTTGTAATTCTTTTTATCATATTCTCTTCTATTTCTATTGGTATACATTTTAGATAATTCAGTTGAAAAATATTTATTTGAAATAGATGTATATAAGTCAACTTTTTCATTAAAGGATTGCCCTCCAAGGCGTCTATCAATTTCTGAAATTTCTTCTTTTATTTGATTTTGTTTACTCAAATAATATAAATTTTGTAGTAAAAGAAAAACAAGACTTATATCTGATTTTAAAATCTTTTTATTTAATTTAACTTTTCTTCTAATAAATAATCTGTCAAAAAAGTTAAGCTTTTTCTTTTCTTTTAATTTAACAATCAAACTTTGAACTAATGAAGGAGAAATATTAATATTTTTTAACTTATATTTTGAAAAGTCAACATTTTTATTATCAATTAAAAAATGCTTATATTCTAAATCTACTTCATCAAGTAAAGTTAAGTATTGTTTCTTTAAATTTTCTTTTTTAAAATATTCAGGTAGTCCGAGTGATAAATTTTTTAATTGAGACATATCTACTTTATATTCTTTTAGTTCTGGAATACTCGGATTATATTCATTAAAGAACTTTTCAACATTGTCAGCGTTTCCTAGTGGCGCACACATAAAAGAATAACCATATTTTTCTAATTTTTCAAAAACATTACTAGTAGCTGAATTATTATTTGAAACAACAGCAACTGTTTTATTTCTAATAATAGCATTACTTATTATATTTAAAATAGTTTGTGTTTTGCCTGTTCCTGGTGGGCCTTCAATGATGGAGATTTTATTTTCAAAGACCATCTTGAGTGCTTTAAATTGACTCATATTCACACCAAAAGGAGATATTAAAGGTGCATCAACAAATTCATTATTTTTATCTAATTTTCCTTTTAAGTATAAAGCTAGTACACTTTCATCATTGACTGAATTTAAATTATCATATTGCTTAACAAGAAATTGATCTTCTTCATTTTTAGCAGTCTTTTGTAAAGCTATTCTATAGTATGTTATGATGTCTTTAGCTTTTATGTTTTCTTTACAAAAGTCTTTAACAATTTTTAGTTCATTAGCAAAAGCTATAAATGTATAATTATTTTTTTTAAATATTTTATAAATATTATTTTTAAATAATAATATTTTTTTAACATTGTAACATGGAGCCCCCTTATAGTATATTTCAATAAAACTTACTTCTTTTGGATTATCAAATATCATCATTTTATCAAATGATATATGATAAAAATCATCTTTACCTTTAAACTTTACATACCATGAATTTTTATTGCGTTTAAAATAATCTACTTGATTTGTAGCATCATACCAGTTTTTATTTTTTGAAGAATATTGATATATTAAATATTTAAATTCATCCATAGAAAAAAGCCTTGTTACATTGAAGCAAATATTACTAACCTATTTATTATATTAAATTTTTATATTAACGTTAATTTAAAGTAATAATTTATTTGTACTGAACTTTTTTATTAGAAAAAAATCAAAAATGAAATTAATTTATATTTTCAAACTTTTTCGTTCATTAAATCTTAGTTAAATAATCAAACTAAATAACAATATCATAATATAGTTGATTGAAAATTCCCGTCTTTTGAAAAAGCACAAGAAAATTTTTGATTAATATAATTAAAAAAGTA
>ERZ808252.297-NODE-297-length-50238-cov-4.982624_pt1 | contig 50238 bp, 37 predicted proteins | sample MGYA00521242_ERZ808252 | MGnify/ENA primary metagenome ERZ808252 (study PRJEB31516, sample SAMN03275581) | gut metagenome | biome: mammalia-associated habitat; material: feces | host: Papio cynocephalus | place: Kenya | collected 2012-08-07 ... | reverse complement strand
ACCGGGCGGATTTGGGACTTTAACCCTTAAGAAACGTGCGCCGCTGGGCGCACATATGGGAAAGGCAACCTATTTTATCTCTTTAGGTTGCCTTTTTCGCTCCCAGAGCATACAAAAAAGCAGCCGGAGTCGCTCAAACGAGCGATCCCGGCTGCCTTTTTTAACAATCCAAGATATTAACTCCCCACTAAAACGCCAATATCGGAACAAGATAAACGACTGCGATTAAAAGGACATTTACGATCATCGCAAGGGCGCCAAGCCCGATTCTTTTTCCAATACTTTCCAGTTTTAGAAGATATATATTTACGCCCCAGTCGGCGAGGAGGCACAGGATCCAAAGGGTATACAGTACGGTTCCGTCGATGGTGTCGGATTCTCCGAGGAGAAAACCGATGATCAATACGATCATGTTGCCGATGACGTACCGGATCATATCCGGCTTGCATTTTGTGAAGATTACCGTTGCCAGGCAGAGCATTGCTGCTGCCATGAGGTAAAATGCAGTCTGATCCAGCAGTTTTCCGGCTGCTGCCTGCCAGATGATCCCCGCGATAAGTAACACTGCCGCGATGAGTGCACGGCATCCCGTCGTCAGATGCTCCAATATTTTATTATACATTTCCAGACCATTCCTTTCTGTTCATCAATTCTCTTATGTTACGTATTCCCACAAGTTCAACGCCCGATACATCGAGATTGCCGCTCTTTTCAATGGAAATTTTATTGGCAAGAGGGAGTATGCACGTCTTGTAACCGGTTTTGACCGCCTCTGCCACGCGTTTTTCTGCCTGCGGCACTGCACGCACTTCGCCGACAAGTCCCACCTCGCCGAAGATCACCGTGTGATCGTCGATGGCGCGGCCGCTCTGGCTGGAGATGAGTGCGGCAATGATGGCAAGGTCAAGTGCAGGCTCTGTGATCCGCATACCACCGGCGACGTTGACATAGGCATCGCAGTCGGACAGCTGCATACCAAGGCGTTTTTCTACGACCGCGATCAGGAGATTCACGCGGTTATAATCGGTGCCTGCCGCGGTTCGGCGCGGCATATTGAAGTAGGTGTGGCATACCAGTGCCTGGACTTCGATCATAAACGAACGCGTGCCCTCGATCGCGCAAGCAACTACCGAACCGGATTCGCCGACCGGCTTTCCCTGCAGCATATATTCTGACGGATTGGGAACTTCTACCAGTCCCTGACCGCGCATTTCAAATACGCCAATCTCGTTGGTGGAACCAAAACGGTTTTTCACGCCGCGCAGGATACGGTACGAAGCCGCCGCGTCGCCTTCAAAATAAAGCACCGTATCTACCATATGCTCCAGCATACGGGGACCGGCGACATTTCCCTCTTTGGTTACATGACCGACGATAAATATTGTGATGCCCTTTTTCTTCGCGATCCGCAGGAGAACGCCTGTGATCTCGCGCACCTGGCTCATGCTGCCCGGCGCCGCGTCTACGGCATCGTCGTACATCGTCTGAATCGAGTCGATGATCGCCACTTTCGGCTGTAACTGATCAATCGCGCCTTCGATCGAAGTGATGTTCGTCTCTGCCAGAAGAAAGATCGAATCTGAAAATTCGCCGATACGGTCTCCACGAAGTTTGATCTGCTGAAGCGATTCCTCGCCGGAGACGTAGAGCACCTTTTCCTGTTTGTCCGATAAATGCTTGCACATTTGCAGCAAAAGCGTCGATTTTCCAATTCCCGGATCTCCCCCGACTAACACAAGAGAACCTGCGACAATTCCTCCGCCGAGGACGCGGTCAAGTTCCCGGATGCCGGTCTGCAGACGCGGTGTATTTTCCGTTCGGATCTCGCGCATTTTGGCAGGTTTTACCAGTTCCGACGGAACCATCACTTTTTCCTTTCCCGTCGAAGTCTTTGCCACCGGCGCCTCTTCCATCGTATTCCAGGCACCACAGCCGGGGCACTGCCCCTGCCATTTGGCAGATTCTGTCCCACATTCGGTACAATAATATATCAGTGATTTTTTCTTAGCCATCCGATCCCCCTTATAAAAGATAACGGCGCCACCCCGAATATTGCCTCACTTCGGTCTGGCACCGATTTCTAAATCTCTTCGTCCGTAACTGTTAGCACTTAATTACTTTTACAGATGCTTTCTTTCCTTCATCTAACTCAATGCTGACATTGAGCTTTCCACCAAGATTTGTCTTCATCTTACCAAGCTCCACATCTTCCAGAAGCACTTTGTACTCCTGCGAAGGTTCCAATTCAAGAGTAAATCCAAGATCTCCGGCAGCCTCTACCCGGAAAGAAATCACTTCTCCATCGTTTTTAAAATCTGTTACTGCACTTCCCGGAACCGATTCATATACAAACGAACCATTTTTTTCAAGTTTCGTGATCTCCTTGAAAGTTTTTACTTTGTACAAATCCCCTTGAAATTCGAAATCTGCTTTCTTGGTCTTTGCATCCAAAAGGTAGTTTCCAAAACTTAATGTTCCATTGTCTTCCTTCCGGATCAATTCCTCTACAACGCTCATTTTCTTATCCTCCTTGGTTTCTTTTCACTCCCACCGGATTCAATTTCTATCTATAATTCATTATAACAAAAATCGACAAAGAATACTATCCTTTTTTTATGATTTTTTGTACACAAACACTGTCATTTTTTATTGAGATGCGAACTTCATCACCAATGTGGATCTCACCATCGACAATTTTTTGTGCGAGTGCATCTTCAATCTCTTTCTGGATCGTACGGCGGAGCGGTCTTGCCCCATAATCCTTGTCAAAGCCTTTCGCTGCGACATGATCCACCAGTGGTTTCGCATACGTAAGCCGGATGTCCATCTGCTTTTTCACGCGCTTTTTAAAGCCGGCGAGCATGTTGGACGCAATCTTGTGGATATCTTCTTTGGACAGCATATGAAATACCAGAATCTCATCAATACGATTGATAAATTCGGGTTTGAAAATATGCTTGACTTCCTCCATGACACCTTCGCGCATACGCTTGTAATCCGCAGCCGCATCTTCCTGCTGTAAAAAGCCAAGTGTCTTCGGCGATACAATGCGGTTTGCTCCTGCATTTGACGTCATGATAATGATCGTATTTTTAAAATCTACCTGGCGTCCCTGCGAATCCGTCAGTCTTCCGTCTTCCAAAATTTGTAAAAGCATATTAAATACATCCGGATGTGCTTTCTCGATCTCATCAAACAAAAGGACAGAATACGGGTTACGGCGCACTTTTTCACTGAGCTGGCCGCCCTCTTCAAAACCGACATACCCCGGAGGTGAACCGATCATCTTGGAGACACTCTGCTTTTCCATGTATTCCGACATATCGACGCGGATCATATTTTTTTCCGAACCAAACACGGCTTCTGCAAGTGTCTTGGAAAGTTCGGTCTTTCCGACACCGGTCGGTCCGAGGAACAAAAAGGAACCGATCGGACGGTTCGGATCTTTTAGACCCACGCGTCCTCTCCGGACAGCGCGTGATACTGCTTCCACTGCTTCGTTCTGTCCGATCACACGCTCATGCAGGATTTTTTCCAGTTTGCGGAGACGCCTTGTCTCGTCTTTTTCCATCCGGCTTACCGGAATCTTCGTCTGACGCGACACAACTTCCGCAACATGGAATTCCTCCATGACTTTCCGTTTCTTTTTCTGCTTCTTTTCCCATTTTTCCTGCGCCTGCGCAAGTTCCTGTTCGATTATCACTTCTTCTTTACGGAGCGCGATCGCATATTCCATATCGTCTGCGGCAACTGCATTTTCTTTTTCCTGCTGTAATTCTTCCAGTTTCTCTTTTTTATCGTTAAAAAGTTCTTCCCTTTCGCGCATACTGCTCAAATTGAGACGGGAAGCCGCTTCATCGATCAGATCAATGGCTTTGTCCGGCAAAAAACGGTCATTGATATAACGGTCAGACAATTTGACGGCTGCTTCTATGGCTTCGTCACTGATCGTAATCCGATGATATTCCTCATAATAACTGCGGAGTCCTTTTAAAATATTAACGGCCTGCACGATCGTCGGTTCTTCTACGATCACCTGCTGAAAACGACGGTCGAGCGCCGAATCTTTTTCGATGCGTTTGCGGTATTCTTCGCGCGTTGTCGCGCCGATGATCTGGACTTCGCCACGGGACAGCGCCGGTTTCAGGATATTGGCGGCATCCATTGCGCCCTCTGCGCCGCCGGCTCCGAGAATCATATGAAGTTCATCGATAAACAAAATGATATTGCCGGCATCTGCCGTCTCCCGCAGACAGCGTTTGATGCGTTCTTCAAACTGACCGCGGTATTTGGTTCCGGCTACCATACCGGACAGATCCAGGGCAAGGATACGGACATTTTTCAGGGAATCCGGCACGTCGCCTTCGTGGATCCGCCTTGCGAGTCCCTCTACGATCGCCGTCTTGCCGACACCCGGCTCACCGAGAATGCAGGGATTATTTTTTGTCCTTCTTCCAAGAATTTCCATTACACTTTCAATCTCATTCTCCCTGTCAAATACCGGATCCAAATTTCCTTCTTCCGCTTCTTTTACAAGATCTTTCGCATGTTTATCAAGAAATGGTGTCGCAGAACGTCTTGTGTCGTCTTTTTCTCTGGAAGACATAAAATCCGTCTTCGCAAACTCAGCGTCCATCTGCGCCATCTCTGCGGCATCCATGTAAATTTTCCGCATATTGGTCTGTGCTTCGGAGAGCATTTCGCCGGCCGTCGTGTCCCTCTGTTTGACAAGCGCCATCAAAAGATGCTCCGTTCCCATTTTTTGTCTTTCGTGCCGGGCAAGTATGCCGGCATCCTCAACGATCTTCTGCAGGATCGGCGTAAATGGGACTTCCGACGAATGATCTTTCTTACTCTGCTTCATTTTCTTCGCAGCATCCGGGAACTTTTCCTCTAAAAAAGTATCCGGGATTCCGTTATTTTGCAGAATTTCTTTGGCCGCTCCCTCCGCTGCGGTGAGGGCAGCAAGCAAATGTTCCGTCCGGACTGCCTGCACACCACTTCCCCAGGCAAGATTTGCTGCTGTCTGCAATGCCTTTTCCGCACTTTTTGTTATATTATCCAATCTATTGATTCCTTTCTATCTGACTAATTTATCGGCAGGCACGATGAACTGCCGCTTTTCCCACAAGGGTTCGTCATTTTCCCCGTGAGCTAAAAATCCATCTCGTTTAATTCTTTTTTGCCGCGGTTTAATCTTCTGCGCAGCAGCATATTGAGTATAACGATGAGCAGGACAAGGACAACGATGGAAAGTCCTATGATGAGCGCAAACATCCACGTCTCCGGTTTGACTTCCACGTCACTCGCCACATTGCCGCCCTGGTTTACCTTCTGTGTCATCGTTCCGGTGTAACGCTGCAATGTCTTTTCCTGCCTGTCGTATTGGTACAGGGTAGGCTCGTCCGATGCCCCTTTCAGATACATCAACAGGTAGTTGTTATCGAGGTCATTTTTCATCGTATAAGCCGGTACACTTTTTCCGTCGATATCTACCGATGTTTTCACATATCCGGAAGGGATGACCTCTTCATCTTTGACATCCATTACCTCAAACTGGTACTGATTCTGAATATAGATCGCACCTTCTTTTTCATAGACGGAAAATGTGATGTTGGAAGTTCCTTTTTCCTCCTGTTCACGTACTTTTGTCTCGGATTCTGTCTCTTTTACCACTTTGATTTGAAATGTGCGTTTATCGCCGGATTCTGCCGTAACGACAAGTTTCATCTCGTTTTCGCCGGGCATCAGTTCTTCATTGCCCTTGAGGCGTATCCGCTGCTTGCCGTTGGCCGGTATTGCGTTATAATACAGCTTGTCCGTATTGCAGTCTACCTTGATCGTATATTCCAGCACCTCTGTGTTAAACTGCGGAGACATGGAAACTGCGTGAAATGACAAGCCTTTCAGCTTGGTATTCGTATTTAACGGGGTCGGTGTCGGCGTTGGTGCTGTGGACACCGCCGGGGCTGCCGGATCTGCTGCCGGATTCCCCGCCTCGTCTGCTGCCGCTTTTTCTCCCGTCACACTAAGAACGACGCGGTTGGAAAAAATTGACAGCTTTTTTCCTTCACTGTCGAGGATCTTCGGCTTTCCCTCCGCCTGTATCGCCACAGCACCTTCCGCCACTGCCTGAAACTGCAGTGAGTAGGTGCGGGTATTTACCGTCTCTTCATTTCCCACGGACTGGATGCTCAGCAGTCCATTGCCGCCGCTTACCTTTTTCCCTCCTTCGACAAATTGGAGGATGTCGGCATCATAGGACACTTTCATCTTTACATCATTAAATCCATCCTGCGATGTAATGCGGCATACGACCGTGACGTTATCATCTTTCGTTACTTCTGCCGCACTTGCGGAAAATTCCACGACTGCACTTGCCGCCAGACTTTTGCTTGGAACCGCAAGAAAGCCGAGACAGGCAAAGATAAAACTCATTACAAATACTATTTTTTTCACTCTGACACTCCATTTCTGAAGGAATCCCTTCTATCTTGGTGCAGCACAGTTCACTGCCGGCATATTGTCATAAACCGGAATCGAAAATACGAGCGGCGTGCTGTCAAGCATACCATTGTACGCATTTTTCGTCTTCAATGCCTCGGAGTTTGCTGCTTCTACATTTGTCATATATTGATGATTGTATGTACCGGTTGGTGTTACATTAAATTTCTGCAGATATCCCGTGTTTTGTCCACGGTTGATATAGTTGCTGCCGATATACATCGCACCACCCACGATGGAACGATACGGATTGTTCCACGGACGAAGATACGTATCTCCCGTGCTCGCCCAGTTCAGTCCTTTGAGGGCAGGGTTCGTACCGCTTGTCGCTCCAATGTTATAAAAATTGTAAATTCCCGGATATTCTTCTGTTGTACCGGTCACTGCGATACTTGTTGTCGTCGCCCCGGTCACTACTTCCTGTTTGACACGCGATGCCAGATGATAAGGACTGACACCGGAGTCTTTTGCCGCATCCAGAAATGCGTCTACATAAGAAATCTCTTTTTGTGTCCCCGTCTGATCGTCGGTGTACTGGAAGGTACTGTCGGCAAATGGCGTATTGGCTAAAATTTTCTGCAATCCCGCCGTTGTCTGATATTGTGCCTGATATTCCAGCTGTTCAAACTGAAATACGCCCTGGATCGTAAGGAAGTTTCTTGGATCCATATAGTACATTACCGCTTCTTTGGACGCCTGCACCCAGCTGGAGCCGTCAAATACTTTCCATTTGCCGGTTGCCGCATCGTAAGCACCCTCTTCTTTGGATTTCCATGCCTCGGACTTCGAATTGGAGATCAGACTCCGTCCCAGCACACATTCCTGCTCTACCGCCGTATTCCAGTCGATGCCGGTCTTATAAGCGGTAAACTGCCAGTATGGATAGGACGCATGGAGTTTGCGGAGTGCATCTTTGTACGAATCCGGGAATCCCTGTGCCGTAAGTTCTGCCTCAAAATCGCGCTGGCTGAGGACAGTCACTGCCACTTTTTTCTGCACTTTTTTCTTGGTCAGTTTGATATATTTAGACTGCACATATCCGGTATATGGCGTTCCATAATAATCAAATGCGATCTGATACCATTTTTGCTTTTTCACGGTTCTTACTTTTTTGATCGTCACATACTGCTTTTTCGCAAGAACAAGTTCTTTGCCGCGGATCTTATAATATGCCCCTGCTTTTCCCGGCTTTTTGCGGACGCGGAGAGCCGTCTTTACGCCTGTCACAAGTCCTGCTCCCGGAGAACTGAGGTTCATTTTCACATCGCTTTCTTTTATGTACCCTTTGCGTTTTTTCTTTTTATCCTTATATTGAACGCGGAACCACTTGGTCTTTCCCTTCGTTTTTTCTCCCAGGATCTTCATGGCTTTTCCTTTTTTCAAAACCGTGCGCTTCTTCCCGGCCGTATTTTTGTAAATGATCGTATTTTTCTTTGCGGCTGCCGCCTTTACCGATACCGCCTTATAACTAACTTTGGTTCGGTATACCGTAACAGTCGTCGGCTGTGGTTCTACGTAAGGAGCCGCGGTCACTTCCGGAGTGGCTGTCGGCGCTGCCGTCGGTGCTGCCGTTGGTGCCGTTCCTTTGATGATATATTCTGCTGCCGCATATCCCTCTTTTCCATTATAGGAAATCTTTACCCAGTTATGACCGTCTGCCGTACCGGCATCCTCGAGGTAGGTAACGACGGAGTTGTTGGGAATTTTTACAATTACGTTGCTATCTTTTTCAGGTGTTCCAAATTTAGGTTCACTTCGCATCTTTAGGTCTGCACCTTCCGTCTTTACATAAGCCGCCTCACCAGCATGACTTACTGTCGTCTGCCATCCCGCCGTCTGCGGTCCCAAAAGACCCAGCACAAGGCAGAGGCAGAGCCACAATGAAATTCGTAACTTCATATTCTTTTCCTTCCTTTCGTTTCTCACACTATCTTCAACAGACGTCATTCCGCATTTTGAACGACAAAATACGTCCGTACCTGTTCTTCTGTCCAGCTTTTTACAACACGCAGAGACGCCTCATTCAGACACTCTTTGACCTCTTCCTCCGTATAGGCGCGCTGTTGATGACATTCATCGTAACGCTCATACATCCCTGTCGCCTTATCTTCGGTAAAAATGGTAAGCAGATACTCATTGATATGAGCCGCTTCGTCATACGTATTGTCCCAGATCATCAAGGCATCCTCTGTCTCATCGACGCGTGTCTGATTTCCCATGACTTTTTGAAAACAATACGCGGTCTTCATATCCAACACTGCCACTCCATTTTCTGTCAAAGCCTCTTTGATACAGCGGAACATCGACCGCAGTTCCTCCTTTGACAACAGATAATTCATGGAGTCACATATACATAGTACCACATCTGCCGGTTTATGCAACGAAAAATCTGTCATATTCTGCTCAAAATACAAAATATTTTCCATTCCCTGCGTTTTTTCCGATGCTTTTGCGAGCATATCCGGCGAAAGATCGATCCCCGTCACTTCATATCCCGCCTCGGCAAACCGCCGCACCATCTCGCCGGTTCCACAGCCGAGTTCACAAATATGCCCCGTCCGGATCCCCTTTTCCCGTAAAATGTTCTGCAGCATCGTAAACCATTCATCGTACGGAATTTCCTCCATCATTTCATCGTAGATCATGGCAAATTGTTCGTACATCCCGACAACTCCTTTCCATTTCCATTGGTTTGTTGGTAACTGAAAGCCTTATAATACTTCGATCTCTTTGTTCAGCGAAAAGGAATACAATACTTTTTTTATTACCGGTTTACTGGTAATTTTTTCCAGTGCTTCTGCATACACTTCCATCTGCGTCCGGTATCGTTTTACCAGTACCTCTTCCTGTCCTTTTTCCAGATGATCGGTCTTATAATCCATCAATACGATTCCGCCATCCGTCTCGTAAAATCCATCGATGATTCCCTGCACAAGAACACGCTCGTCGCTCGCAGTCTCCTGTACTTCCTGCGCGGAGACACTTGTCACAAATGGCTGCTCGCGGTACAATTTCCCGGATTTTTCCGCCTCGGTCATCGCCCGGCCAAGAGCCGAATGCAAGAACCGCACCACCTTCCACGGCCGGATAAACTCTTTTTCCTGCGCATGGATTCTTCCTGATTGTACCATATCTTCCAGCTGGTTTTCCACTTCTTTTTCGTCCACTGCCGCGGCAAAACAAAGCGAAGCCATAACCTGATGCCATGCCGTACCGTATCCTGCCCCGGCAAGCGCCCCGCTGTCTTCCCCGTCTTTTCTTGCAAAAGCCGGAACCGGCGACTGATTGTCGAGCGCATCGCTGTATAAAATGGTAAAGTTTTCCTCTTCACTTTCTTCCATCGATTTCTTTTTCAGATCGGAAACGGACACTTTGGTCGGAATCTCATCTTCGACCTGCCGGTGAAACTCTTCCATAAAATGGAGAATCTCTTCGGTTTCTTTATCATATACAACAGATGTGTCAAAATTACACAACATGGTTTGATCCAGGATCCGGTCTGCCTGTCTGGCAATTTCCCTGTCTTGTATCTCACTGCCGTCGATCTCAATCAGCTCAAATACCGGATTTTTCAATACTACCGGTAAGATCCATTCAAAATAAGAACCGGCCGTAGCTCTGCAGTAATACCCGCTGTTTCCCTGCCACATTTTTTCCGTTACGCTTCCGGTAAGAATTAATTTTTCCTTAGCGCGCGTCATCGCCACATAGAGGATACGCATCTCCTCTGCCAGATCTTCATTGGCATTGATGCGGCTGAGTGCCGTATAATAGACACTTTTCTTTTTCGTTCCCAGTTCACTGTCGATCACATCGGATCCAATCCCGGCATCGCTGTTGACAACGACAAAATCGCGTTCCGCATGTCCCAGTTTTTTATGCATCGCTGCGACAAAGCAGATCGGAAATTCCAGGCCTTTGCTCTTATGTATCGTCATGATCTGCACGACATTTTCCTTATCGCCGCTCAGATTCACTTCACCGAAATCCTCCTCCCGCTCTTTGATTCCCCGGATATAACGGACAAATTGAAACAGCCCCTGATACGACCCCTGGTCAAATTCACGCGCCATCTCCAAAAGCAGTTCGACGTTTGCCTTCCGCTGGAGGCCATTTCCCATGGTTTCCAGAAAATACAGCAGTTTCGTCTCGTCAAGAACTTCTTCCAATATATCAAACACCGGCATATAACTTGTCTTTTCCCGCCAGCGCTCCAATTTTTCTAAAAATGTATCCACTTTTTCTTCCAGCGCTTCTTCGCCGCTGTACCGGCAGAGTGCATCATAAAACTGGTTTTCCGCGCTGTTTCCGCGTATTCTTGCCAGTTCATCATCCGTCAGACCGCCAATCGGACCACGCAGCACTGCCGCAAGGGCGATGTCCTGCCTTGGATTGTCAAGAATTGTCAGGAGATTTACGATAATGCGAATCTCCTTTGTGTCAAAGAAACCGCTTTTCGCCTCCAGATGTGCCGGGATTCCGTGTGCATTCAGCACCTCCAGAAGTTCCTGCCCTCCATTTTGTGTCGAGCGCATAAGGATGGCGATATCTCCGTATTTTGCCGGGCGGTATGCTCCGTCCCCGCCAAGCACCTGCATCGGATCGTCAGAATTTACATATTCATCGATGACATCGGCGATCAGATGTGCCTCCGTCTCCTTATCGGCTTTGTCGGAAATGCCATACACCGTCACACGGTCTGCGTGGCGCTTTTCGGTCGCCGGGAAATCCGCCCCCAGATACAGTTTTGCCTCGTCATCGTATGCAATGCCGCCAAAATCTTCCTGCATGATATCCGTAAATACGGCATTGGCGGCCTCCAGTACGACATCCCTGCTCCGGAAATTTTTCGTCAGAAATACAAGGCGGTTTTTCGCGCCCTCTGTCGTCTCATACGTCGTCATTTTTTCCAGAAAAAGATCCGGCCGCGCCTTGCGGAAACGGTAAATACTCTGCTTGATGTCACCCACCATAAAACGGTTATTTTCCTTCGCCACACTGCTCAGCAAAAGTTCCTGCACCAGGTTGGAATCCTGGTACTCGTCGATCATGATCTCATGAAACTGCTCCGAAAGTTCTTCTGCTGCCTGCGTGCGCACGATCCGGCCGTTTTCTTTTTTGACAAGAATTTCCAGTGCCATCTGTTCCAGATCATTGAAATCCGCTATATTTTTCTCCCGTTTCGCCTCCCGGTAACGCTCTGCAAATTTTTCCGCCAGCGATAAGAATGTAAGGAGTTTTCCACGCATCTGCTTCATCGTATCCAATAACGCCGGCAGATCTTCCGCCAGAAGATCCGGCTGGATTTTTTTCAACAGCGCTTTGACCGCATTGCGCGCGTCCTGCACGTATAATTTTTTTTCTTCTTCAACCTCCGATTCTTTTTGAGCCGGCAGCCGCCCAAAGGAAATCTCCGCCATCCGTTTTCGAAGCGCATCAAACGAACCGATCTCGTCAAATAACTCAAACTGGCTTCGTTCCTTTTGCAGGAAATCAACGTACGCCCGCGGGCCTCCCTGCGACTCACACAGGGCAAGCCATATGTCATATTGATTGTAAATTCCCCTGCCCAGATTTTTCACATATTCCATAATTTTTTGGATAAAAACGGTCTGCTCCAGTTCTTCCTCGCTCTCACAGGACAAAAACTGCCGCATACGTGCAAAGAAGTCTGCCGGAAACGGCTCGCTCATCGCATCGTTATACAATTTTAAAATGATCTTTTCGATCTCCGTATCGCTCTTGATAAATTTTGCCATCTTCGCCATATCGACAAAATCGTCGTCAAGTCTTGTATATTCTTCTTCGAGGAGTTCCGCAAGCACGTCGGAACGGATCATATTTAACTCGCTTTCATTTGCCACACGATAGCTTGGATCGACTCCGGTCTGATGAAAATAATTCTGTATGATGTAGCCACAGAAACTATGTATCGTAGAGATCTGAGTCACGGGAAGCAGCATGACCTGTTTCTGCAAATGACGGTTTTCCGGGTCTTCCTCCAATTTCTTTTCGAGCGCCGTCTGCAGTTTCTCCTTCATCTGCGCCGCCGCCAGCCGGGTAAATGTTACGATGACAAATTCATCGATATTCACCGGATTGACCGGGTCTGTCACCTGCGATACGATACGTTCGATGAGTACTGCCGTCTTGCCGGAACCTGCCGCCGCGGACACAAGGATATTGCATCCCCGCAGATCAATGACGGTCTTCTGTTCTTTCGTCCATTTCATCGCCGTTTTCCTCCTCCCTCATCTGTCTCAATATTTCTTTGATATCAATGTCTTCTAAGTCTCTCTCCACGTTTCGTATATCGCCCTTTTCCAGTCCGCAGATGTCCTTCATCCCGCAATACTCACAGCCGCTTTTACTTCCGAGACGATACGGCGCAATATCGATGTTTCCCGTGAGAATGCTTGTTCCGTTTTCGTAGATCACCTTTTTGACGTGCGCGATCAGTTTTTTCCACTGCGTACTCGACAAAACTTTTGCCGCAGTCGCAAATGTGCCGTCCTTTTTAACCTTGACCGGATAACACAGCGACGTCACCTGCCCGTTTAATTCCCCGTGGCTTCCGAGTTCTGCATCCAGTTTTTCAAGCACGGGCACACTTTCGTTGACGTAACCGTTGCACCGGTACTCTGCCAGCAGCTTTCTCTCATATGTGATCTCATCCTCTGTCCCGTCTGTCTCAATCTGCGGATCCTGCACGTAGAAATACAGCATTCCCGCCGGCTGCACCTGTTTGTCCGGATGTTTTTTCTGCTCGGACTGCATCGCCGAGTCAAGATATAAGATCAGCTGCAGCTGCAGTCCAAAGTATACTTCTTCCAGCGACAATTCGACTCTTCCGGTCTTATAATCCACAACTTTTACATAGACATTTTCATTATCTTCGTATAGATCAATACGGTCAATGATTCCCTGAAACCGCATATTTTTTCCTATTTCTTCCAGCATCTCTTCGTACGAATAATATTCTTCGCCATATTTTTGGAGAAATGCTCCGTGCCGCAGCTGTTCCGCGACCGCCCAGGCTGTCTTTTTCATCATCGCTGTGATACGCCGGCGCATAAACGCGATGCGGTTTGACTGTGAAAAGATAACATCACGGTAGCCTTCCATCACCCGGCCGACACAGTATTCCACCAGTTCATCGCTTTCTGTCTTTTCCAGATTCTGCCAGGTTTTGTGGCGTGCCTGCAGGATTTCATCCATGCTTTGCAGGATACGGTGCGCCACATTACCAAAGTCCGGCGCTCCTACGGTATATTCTTCGCGCTCATGCAGACGCAGGCCGTACATGAGAAAATACGCAAATGGACATTTGGCGTATGTCTCCAGACGCGTGATACTTTCCCGCAATTCTCCGCCGTACAGCATTTCCAGCGCCTCTTCGGAAAGTTTCGACGCATGTTTTGACTCCATATGAAGGCGGAGTGCCTCCTGCAGCCATTTTCCCTCGTCGCGCTTGGCATAATACCGCCAGATCTCCCACCAGCGCTCTTTTTCGCTGCCGTCCGCATACCAGCCCTTCTGAAGGCCTTCTATCAGATAGCTAAATCCGCGGTCTGTGCCAAGGTTTGTTTTTACATCTTTTTCCGATTCTTCTTCAATAACGGTAAGCGCCGGGAAGATACGCCGGATCTTTCCCAATATGTAGGAAGCCTGCCGTTTTGTCCCGTCGGCTGCGGCATGACTGTAGGTAAAGATCAATTTTTCGGACGGTTTGGTAAAGTTGATGTACAGATAGTATAAATCGTTGGCAACTTTTTGATTTCCCGCCGGCGCAAGTGCAATCCCCATCTTTTCCATCTGATACCGCTCCCGGTGGTTGACGAGGCCCGGCGGCTGCATTGCTGCGGGCACAAAGTCATCGCTGAATCCCATAAAGAACAGCACTTTGATGTCCTTTAAACGGGTTCTCTCGATGTCTCCCACCATGACCTGGTGCTTTTTCGGCGGCACAAATCCGACCAGACCTTCCGCGATCCCTGCCGACAAGATCTGCTCAAATTCCTCCAATGCCACAACTTCCGTCCCCAGAAGTTCCATCATTTCATCCAAAAGATTCATAACCACTTTGTATACATTTTTATACTCTCTCGCCAGGATCGTCTCGCCGCTTTCCTCGAAAATCCGGCTCTGCTCCAGCATTCTGTCATACACATTCTGCTGCACGAGAAAATCATACAAAGCGCGCACAAATTTTTCGACCGGCTTTTTGCCGCCCCGCAGTTCCAGGAAAAAGTCGTGGATGCAGTCCGTCACTTTCTCACGGATGGCATTGATCTCTTCCAGATCGTAATCTTTCTCCCGCGCTCTCCACGGTTTCATATACGCGGCAATCCCGCGTTTTCCGGTCGCAAGGACATAGTTTTCCAAAAGATCCGTTTCCTTCCGTGTCAGCGGAGAAAGCCCGCAGCGCAGGAAGCGGAACGTACTCGCCGCGTCCATATTATAATGATACATTTCCAATACCGACTGGATATATTCGGCGATCCAATTCGCCCCGATGTTCTTTTTGCTGTCGAGGAAATAGCGGATCCCGGCGCGGTCAAACTCCCGTGATATCGCCTGTTCGTACGAAGTAATAGAACCTGTCACGACGGCAATCTCTTCTTCTGCATATTGTCCATCGGCTAACATCCACCAGATTGTCTTCGCCACGTAAGCTGCCTCTGCCGCCGGTTTATCTCCGATATACAGCCACATATTTTCTGTTTTCGGACTCCATTTCTCATACGGATACGCGAAGATATTCCGCTCCAAAAATGCCAGTTCGCCCTCTTCTTGAAAGCGATACGGCGCTTTTCGTCCCTCTCTCGGCACCGGAATCTGCTTTACTTCTGTCGGAATCCGATTGGCAATTTTTGTAAGTGTTTTTATCGTAGTATCTGCAATTTCAAATACCGCTCCCCGTTTTCCCGTCTCATCGGTTGTCACCGTCACAACCACGCGGGCGCACAGGCGCATCATTTTTTCCAGCAGTTCGTACTGCGTCGGCGTAAAACCGGTAAATCCGTCCAGACACATAACCGAGTCCCGGATACCGTCCATCCGGTCAAGGACACCGGTCAGCTGTCCGGTCAGTTCCTCCGCCATCTGGTAGGTATCTCCCATTTTTTCCTTAAAACAGTCATGGATCCGGTGGATATCCTCGAATTTTCGCCCCAGCGTCTCCATTTTTTCAAATTGTTCTTTCTCCCGGATGCCGTACTGCTCCAATTCGCACAGAAAGGATTTGCACTCATCCAGAAATCCGGGCCGGTCGATCCCCTTTTTAAAATAGACCAGATTGTCCTTCTGCTCGGAAAAGATTTTCCGCAGAAGCATCGTCTTTCCCATATCTTCCAGTATTGTTTTCTGCAATGCCGGAAACTGCTCAAACGCGCGGAATGCCAGACGGTGAAAGCTCAATACATCGATGTTTAAGATTCCGTTTCCGCCGCTCATTTCCACAAGTGTTTTCTGCGTCTCTAACGTAAACTGGTCGGGCACCAGGATATAATATCTGCGTTCCCGGTGCGCCGCTGCCTCTTCGCAGATCGTTTGATAAAGATACGTGCTTTTTCCGCTTCCTGCACTTCCACATATAAATTCAAGTCCCATTTTATTTCTCCCTTACATGATTCATAATTTACCCACTTCCTGCATATGATTTAGTAAGATGGAATCCCACTCCATAGAAGGAGGTATTATCCACATGTCAAAAACTAAAATTATCGTACTTCAAATGAAAGAATTAGTATATACCGGCATCTTTGTAGGGCTAGGCATCCTGCTTATCGTACTGCTTTTTGTGATGTTCTATCCGAAAAAGGACAAATCTTCTGCGACGACGGCCGACACGGCACCGGAAACAGCATCCTATATCCCCGGTATCTATAATTCGGAATTAAAACTCGGCGAAAATACTCTGAACCTCGAAGTTGTCGTTGACGAAGACCAGATCAAATCCGTTTCTTTTGTAAACCTCGAAGACTCGGTGACAACGATGTATCCACTCGTAAAACCGTCTCTTGAAAGCATCGAAAAGGAATTGATCGCCGGCACACCGATCGACGACATTCCGGTTCAGGAAAAAAGTAAATTTACCCAGTCCATGTTGATTGACGGCATCAAAGCAGCGCTTGATAAAGCGGTTCCTACAGAGTAATGCCTTCCCGCCGGCCAATCTCAGCCAGATCTTCTTTCCAAAGGGCATCGGAGGCATCGCTTGGCATACGCAGATCTCCCCGCGGTGACACGGCGACGCTTCCCACTTTTGGTCCATCCGGCAGACACGAGCGCTTAAACTGCTGGCGGAAGAAGCGATGAACAAAGGTGGACAACCATTTATAAATGGTCTGCGTGTCATACTCGCCTGCAAAGGTGATTTTTGCCAGTCGGAAGATTTTCGACGGCATATAGCCAAAACGCAGCATATGATACAGGAAGAAGTCATGCAGTTCGTACGGCCCCACGATATCTTCGGTCTTCTGCGCAATCTCGCCCTCTTTCGGCGGCAAAAGTTCCGGACTTACCGGTGTATCTAAAATGTCATACAATACCTCTTTCAATGTCCCCTCTCCACTATTATCCGCAAAATACTGTACCAAAAAACGTACAAGTGTCTTTGGCACCGAACAATTTACTCCATACATTGACATATGATCGCCGTTGTACGTCGCCCATCCGAGCGCAAGTTCCGACATATCGCCGGTTCCGATCACAAGTCCGCTTTCCTGGTTTGCAATGTTCATCAAGATCTGGGTCCGCTCTCTCGCCTGCCCGTTTTCATACGTTACGTCCTGCACCGCCGGATCGTGTCCGATGTCTTTAAAATGCTGCAATACTGCCTTTTCAATCGATATTTCTTTTAATGTTGTTCCGAGTTCCTGTGCCAGTTTGACGGCATTATCATACGTTCGGTTTGTCGTACCAAAACAAGGCATCGTCACGCTCACGATCCCTTTTCGGTCAAGGGTCAGCTGATCAAAGGCACGGATCGTGACAAGCAGGGCAAGGGTCGAATCCAGCCCTCCAGAAAGCCCGATCACGGCGCTCTTACATCCGGTGTGGCGCAGGCGCTTCGCAAGTCCTGCCGCCTGAATATTCAAGATCTCGTTGCAGCGTTCCTCGCGGTCGCCGCGGTCTACCGGCACAAATGGCGTTTTTTCAAATTCGCGTGTCAGTTTCGTCTCTGCCATCGCCTCAAAGGTAAAGAAATGTCTCACGTATCCCTCGTTTTCCGGCACCGCATACAATGGAAACGTCCCCATGCGCCGTCTCTCGGCTTCCAGTTTTTTACAGTCAATCTCGGTGACCGCATCTTCGCCTGCAAAGGCTTTATTTTCTGCCAGAAGGGTTCCGTTTTCCGCGATCAGATGATGTCCCCCGTAGACAAGATCGGTTGTCGATTCGCCCGTCGAAGCATCGGCATACAGATAGGCACTCACGGTTCTCGCGCTCTGGTTTTTCACAAGATCCCTGCGGTATGCTGCCTTTCCGGTCAGTTCATCACTCGCCGACGCATTGGCGATAACGGTCGCCCCTGCCATCGCATGATAACTGCTCGGTGGAACCGGCATCCACAGATCCTCGCAGATCTCAACCGCGAGACAAAGTTCCGGCATCTGCTCACAGCAGAATACCTGACGGATGCCAAACGTCACTTCTTCTTTCTGGAAGGACAGGTGGTGTGTGCCCTGCTTCTCTTCCCCGCGCTTTCCCTGTGCCTGCGCGGCGTCGCCCGAAGCAAAATGCCGTCCCTCATAAAATTCGGAATACATCGGTATATGGCTCTTTGGCACAAGTCCGAGAACCCGGCCGCCTTTCACTACCGCCGCGACATTGTACAAACGTGCCTGATGCCGGAGGGGCAGTGAGACGACAGACAGCATGTCAAGTTTTTCTGTCTCTTTTACATATTTTGCCAGTGCTTTTTCTGCTCCCGCAAGCAGGGGTTCCTGCAAAAACAGGTCGCTGCATGTATAGGCACTGATGCCAAGCTCCGGAAATACTGCGATATGTACGCCCTTTCCGGCAAGTTCTTCTGCCTTTTCAATCATTTTTTCTATATTATATGCACAGTCTGCCACTTTACTGTCCGGAGCAGTCACTGCGACTTTGATAAATCCATCTTTCATAGTTCGCCCTTTCTATCTATACAGATAAAGGCGACGATTTCTCGCCGCCTTGCAGTACTCTTTTACTTCCCAAAATGCCGGTTCCTGATTTTTGACTCCTAGCATATGCTAGGTGGGCAACCGCATGTGCTCTTTTGCCGTCCATTGCAATGTTTCCATTGTACTGACAAGTCAGCAGGGATGGCCTGACATCCAAACACAGATATAGGAATCCCGTTTAAAGTATTGTAGGTTCAAAAATTCAAGAGTGTCGAACATTCCAGGAAAGTAAATCTGTAACTATAGTATACCTAAATTTGCGCAATATATCAAGAGAAAAATTAATCTCTTCGATTATTTATGAGAAGCACCAGACGAAATACCTGAAGTGCTGTACTGACAACCGCTGCCACATACGTAAGTGCCGCTGCGGACAATACCTTTCTCGCGCCTTTGATCTCGTCGCCATAGAGGATTCCAAGGCTGTCAAGCACCCGCATGGCGCGCGCCGACGCGTCAAATTCGACCGGAAGTGTCACCAGCTGAAAGACCAGTACGCCGGAGAAAAGGATAACACCAATTTTTGCCAGTCCGACGTAGCCAAGGATCAATCCGATCAGGATGAGCGGCATGGAAAGCCGGGATGCAAAATTGACGATCGGTACCAGTGCCGTACGGATCGTGATCGGCACATATCCCCTCGCGTGCTGGATGACGTGGCCGCACTCGTGCGCCGCTACTCCGACCGCAGAGACGGAAGTCGATCCGTATACCGAATCCGACAGATTGACTACTTTTTTGCCCGGATCATAATGATCGGTCAGATCCCCGCTCACGCGGCGTATGCTGACATCGGTAATACCGGCGCTCCGCAGGATCATCTCTGCCACCTGCTCTGCACGCAGGCCGCGCTGGTTATAGATCCGGCTGTTTTTCTGAAAACTTCGCTTTACGTTCGCCGACGCAATCATGCTGATGACCGCTCCGATCACCACAAGGATGTACGTCGGATCCCAGTACATATAATAAGGATACATCTTATCACGCTCCGTTCATTGTGTATTTATTGTACGCATTATAGCACACTTTTATTCTTTTGTCACTTCCCTCTTGTTGTTTTTTTTAAATCGTGATACACTAGTATTTACCAAAATGCGAATGTGGGAAGTGGAGTTCTGAATCGTTATACCAAAATGAAAAGGAGTACAATATGACATTATTTCAATCTTTTCTCCTTCTGATCGTTGGATTTGTTTTTCTGATCAAAGGAGCCGATTTTTTTGTAGACGGAAGTGCCAGCATTGCCAAGCAGCTGCGTGTGCCTTCCCTGATCGTCGGAATGACGGTTGTCGCGATGGGAACGAGCCTCCCGGAATGCTCCGTCAGCGTGACGGCATCTCTTACCGGCAATAACTCCCTCGCGATCAGCAACGTCGTGGGATCGAACATTTTCAATCTGCTCGTCGTCTGCGGTGTATGTGCTGTCATTACACCGCTCGCCGTTCACGAAGACACAAGAAAGCGTGATTTCCCGGTTTCCATCGTATGCGCCATCCTGCTTTTGGCAGCCGGCTGGCTGGGAATGTCGATCGGCCGCGTGGAAGGCATCGTATTTTTAGTCTGCTTCGCCATCTTTCTCGTTGTGATGATCCGCTCGGCGTTGAAAGCAAGAGCTGCCGGCATGGATGTGGAAGTAGAAGGCGAGGATGCTAAGATCCTTCCCGTCTGGAAGAGTGTATTGTTTATTGTGCTCGGCATTGCAGCGATCAAATACGGCGGGGATTTTGTCGTAGATTCCGCATCGGATATCGCGGCGGCATTTGGCATGAGCCAGACGCTCATCGGTCTTACGATCTGCGCGATCGGAACGAGCCTTCCGGAACTTGTCACCTCGATTGTCGCTGCACGGAAAAATGAAGTCGATATGGCAGTCGGAAATGTCATCGGATCGAATATTTTCAATATCCTGCTTGTACTCGGTGTCGGTGCTGCGATCAGTCCGATGTCGTTTATCATGGAAAATGCGATCGATCTCGTAGTTCTGATCTTTGTCAGCGTTCTGTGCTGGATCTTCTCGTGTTCGCGCAAAGAGATCCGCCGGGGCGAAGGCATCTTTATGGCTGCCTTGTATATCGTGTACTGGGTTTATATCTGTATACGGTAATACCGGAAAACAGCAGATTTGGTATTTCCAATTTTTTACATATATGAAAGAGGGTTATGAAATGGATTATAAGTTACAGCTCGGATGTTTTATCGTTATTTCCTACATTATTATCATGTACATACACGGAACCGGAAAACTGCAGGAAAAGCACCGTTTTAACAGTTTCGACCTGGTTCTGCTCTGTGGTGTCATATATCTGGTTTTTGACACGATCACGGTGTACACGGTAAATCATCTGGACACCGTTCCGCTGTGGCTCAATTATATGTGCCACGCTGTCTTTCTCATGCTGATCGACCTCATTATCTTTTTGTTTTTTTACTATCTGCTGGATATCTCCGGAATCCTGCTTTCCTCGAAAAAAAGCCGTTTTCTCCTCTGGTCGCCTCTGATCATCAACGAAGCGGTCATTTTATTTTCGATCCGGGAGCTGCATTTTATCCACGGAAAGATAACGAATTATTCGATGGGGATTCCGGCTTATACCTGTTATATTATGATGGCAGTCTACACCCTTGCCGCGATCATTTTATTTTTCCGAAGCTGGCATTTTATCTCCAGCTACAAACGCACGAGTATCCTTGTCTACATGATCGTATGTGCGGGAATCACAATCTTTCAGATGGTTTTCCCGGAAGCGCTTGTCTCGTGCCTCGCGATCACGATTACGATCCTCTGTCTGTATGTCAACACGAAAAGTCCGGCAAGGATGGAGCTGGAAAATACGTACCGCCACATGATGCACAGTTTTGCGGATATCATCGAAAGCCGCGACGGCAGTACCGGAAACCATGTTAAACGTACGACTGCTTATGTCGGCATTATTTTAAAGGGTATGAAACGCCACAATTATTACCGCAAAATCCTCACGCAGGATTATATGGATGAACTTTTACAGGCGGCGCCCATGCACGATATCGGAAAGATCTCAACGCCGGATTCGATCCTGCAAAAACCCGGCCGTCTGACAGAGGAAGAATTTGACATTATGAAACAACATACGACAAATGGCGCGGAAATCATTGAAAAAACGTTACATACGATGGGCGATCAGGATTTTGTAACTCTCGTAAAAAATGTCGCCCTGAGTCACCATGAGAAATGGAATGGAACCGGCTATCCGCAGGGGCTCGCCGGACAGGACATCCCGCTCTGCGCCCGTATTATGGCGATTGCGGACGTTTTCGATGCCGTCTCCGCCAAACGCTGCTACCGCGATGCGATGACGCTGGAACAGAGTTTTAAGATCATTGAAGAAGGTTCCGGCACCGCATTTGAACCGCTTCTCGTGGATGTATTTATGGAATTAAAAGACGAAGTGATAAAAGTGCATGATACAATGCAGGAACTCTGATCTTTACCATGCGCACCGACAAAAAGGGAGCTGCCACACGATCTTTTCGTGCGACAGCTCCTTTTATGCTGTATGATTCGATTATTTCTTTATCTTAATCTTCTTCACCTTTCCGGCTTTTCCGTAAACCTTCCTGCCATTGGCGTCTATGGTAAATGCCATTACCTTAATATAATACGTCTTTCCTTTCTTCATTCTCTTCAGCGTAATTTTCGGAATGTATGTTGTCCGGCTCTTCGCTTTCTTGAATTTCTTATTCGTACTATAGATAACTTTATAACCAATTGCCCCTGCTACCGGCTTGATCGTCACGGTAACTTTTTTCTTCGCCGCATTTTTCAATTTTCGGATCCGGGCTTTGCCAAGTTTCACAGTCTGTGGACTTGCCGGCTTCGGTGTCGTTATCTGCGTCGGAAGATTTGTAGGCACTGCCGTCTTCACCGGTGCCGGTGTCTTCGTCGGTCTTGGTGTCTTGGTTGGCTTCGGCGTCTTGGTCGGTCTTGGTGTCTTGGTCGGTCTTGGCGTCTTCGTCGGCTTCGGTGTGCCTGTCGGATTCGGTGTCGTTGACGGAACGGCTGTCATTGTCGGCGCCGGTGTACCTGACGGATTCGGACTTCCTGACGGGTTCGGGCTTTCACTCGGTCCCGGAGCAGGTGTCGCAGATTCTTCCGGTGCCGGTGTACCGCTAGGCTGCGGACTTGCGGATGCTGACGGATCCGGGCTTTCACTTGGACTCGGTGTCGGTGTGTACTCCGGAGATTCCTCTCCATCGTAGGTTCCTGTCGTATACTCCAGAGAATCCGATGCGGAAAGTCCTACCGCGTAAATCTTGCTTTCCTCTCCTTTTAGAGAAACATTGATCTTTTTCTCGCTCGTTCCATTCGATATCGTAATACATTTTTCAATCGCCGTCTCATACTGGTTTGTCACTTTTATTCCCGTAATCGTACCATTTTCAATGATGGTCTCGTATACAAGCTGTTCTTCGTAAAGTTTAGATGGTTTTATCATACTAAATGATGTCGTATTGTCAACCGGATTCAATTCGTCTAACTCTACTGTCTTACTGTATGCTGTCGCTGTAAGTGACAACGCGATCGTATCGGCATCTTCCGTAAATGTCGGTTTATATCCGAACTGCAGGATATATTCCCCTTTGTTTATGGCCTCCATGGCGTCTTTTCCGGAGATGACAACATTTCCTGCCTTGTCATCCCAGGCTGCTCCATCCGACAAAGGATTTACTTCGATATTCTTCTCATCTGCCATTGAAAAATCAACGGTTACTTTGCTGTCTTCATCCAGCGGAAGAGTTCCGGCATTGCTTACCACAACCTGCAGCATTCTTTCTCCACCGGATACCGTACCGGTTAATTCCGGATTGGAAACGACGATGTCGGCTGCCAGAAGTACAAGCGTTGCTTTAGCTGTCGTGCCATTATCTGCTTCAATGGTAAACTCTTCATTTTTCAGCGTATCGGAAAGTGCATATGTAAATTTCACTTGTCCGCTTTCTCCGCTTTCCAGGGAAACCGGATAGTTTTCTACTACTGTAGTGCCGTTATTTTTAATGCTTACGGTATTGATCTTCTTTCTTGCTGCATTGGTAAAGGATACCGTTACATTGATGTTGCTGGAAGGTACAATATTCTGGTCAAATGCATCTGCTGACGCATCTTTGATGCTGTCCTTGATCGTCTTTTGTGCAAATGCGAGTTTGGCCGGTTTTTCCGGCTGGTCTGCCTCTTCTGCAGTTCCTGTACTCTGCGGCTGTGGCTGGGAACAGGAAACAACCGTAAAGGAATCTCCGGTCTTGGCAACCGTATTTCCCACTACTGCTTCGTCCGAAGCGGAAACACGGTTGATCTCATATTTCATTGACAAAGAAGGGTCTTTGTCGTCTTCTTTCGTAATGTATTTGGCATAGGTGTGATTCTGTGAATCTTCGCCGATGTCATTCCAACACAAAGCACTGCTGCTGATATCGTCTCCGCCTTTGGCAAAATCAAAGTTTTCTGCGATATCACCGGAATCCATAGCAGAAACGTCGTTTGCGCTTCCGTCCATGTTGAATCCCTGAAGATCAACGTATTTTTTGCTGACAGCGTCTCCTTCGTATTCTGACTGCTGCCATGCTGCGAGGAACATTCCTCCCTGATCGGTTACGTATTTCACTCTTGGCTGCGTCTCACCACAGTCATTACAGGTAACACGGTTAATACTCTTCACGGTTCCTTCCTCGATCAGATAGGAGAATAACTCGCGTTCCTGCAGACGGTCACCCGATCCCATGCTTGCCAGAACCATGGCTTTCCCGTCGTCCGAAAGCGTTACATCATAAGACTGGACGCCTTTGATCTCACCATTTTCAAGACACTGCGGGGTGCTCCATGTCGTTCCGTCATAATAACTGAAGTACAATTTTTTCTCGCCCTGTGCGTCTTCCTGCACAGAAGTTTCACTAATTGTCTGCAGATCGTATGTATCGGACTGCCATACGACAATCGCTTTTCCATTTTTAACCGATACCACCGGCGTCATGTCCGCTGCGGCGTTGTCGGTAAGCTGTGTGTGTTTGCCATTTACATATACATGAATCTCATCCGTATTGGCAGCATCGTTAAATTCTTCGCTGTCGATGTCGTTCGTATCCTTATCTGCCATTGATTTATCATAGGACATCGCATCAAAGGCCAATACATTCAGATCCCCGTCCGAATCATAATCTATGGCATTGACGGTCTGTGTTTTTCCGTCCGTTCTCCAGTCCGAATAGATCGTTGGTTCCGACCAGTTCGTTCCGTCGTAAGTGCTTACGGCAGGATTGATCGTGCCAAGATCTTCCAGATTGTCGGTGTATACCATTCCCATCGTCTTTCCATCGTTGGAAAGGACAGGCGGAATGTACGGATCAATATAATCATACCACGCTTCGTCATCCTTGCTTTCCATCGCTAACATGGATACTTCGGCGCTCTCCATACCGGCAAGATCAAGAAGGTTCGGACGTCCTAATGGAAATTTTTTCCAGTCCCCAAAATCTTTTCCGGTACTAAATCCGGTTCCCACAATCTTTTTCTTGTATTTGATCAATAACAGTTTAAATTCAAAGTAAAGTCCGATATCTCCGCTGAAATTGAGATATCCGCCATTGTAAGTCTTTGTCTTATTGAGGTCGTTAAAAGCAATTACACGGTGGTTGTACTCCAGGGAAAGATTTCCCTCTGCACCAAATTTCAGTTTAACAACCTTTCCATCAAAGCCGACACCACCGCTGGCTCCGACGTATCCTTTCACGCCCACAAGAATGTCTGTGACAAAATCGTACTCACTGGTTAATTTGAGGCTGTTCGTACTCAGATCCAATCCTACAAATTTATCATGGTACACATTTTTGCCAGAGATAAGAGCGTCAATATTCGCCGTCGCTCCGACTTTTACTCCATAATACAGTGGGACAAATCCAACGACAACATTGTTATTAAATCCAAACTCGTACTGAATGCTTCCTGCAATTCCACCGCCGGTATAGGTCATCACCCATTTACCGTCTACAAAGTCCGCATTACCAAACGCATATCCGGAAAGAGTCTTGGTAAGTTTATTGTCTTTGATGTCGTTAATCGTCTCGGTCACTGCCGCAACCACATTATCTTCATCCAGTCCGGCATTTCCGATCGCGATCATAAATGTCTTTTTAAATGGATCGTCCGTATCCTGGAAACTTACTTTCATCGGAAGCACTTTTGGAAGATTGAATTTCAAACTCCGGTCAATGACTGCTCCTGCCGAAAGTTTTGGTGTGTCAAAATCTCCGACAAAATTGATGCTGTCCGGTTTTTCAGGGGAAGGAATATCCGTAATATTGGCAATCGTAAACGACGTTGTCTGATTGGACAGGATGTCGCCCTTACTGCTGTCTTTTACAACTACATCCACCGGATATCTTCCTAATGTAGTATCTTCACTGCTGACCGTAAAGGTTGACTTCTTCCACTGATTTTTCATTCCATCATAATAAATCTCTTCTTCTTTTGCCGGCTTATATTCTTTGCCGGAAACTTTTATCGTAACAGTATGTTTGGAAGCGGCAGAGGATTTTACAACAAGAGACTTTGTCTCATTTTTGTCAATCACCAGACTGCTCAATGCCTTTCCTTCTTCATCGGTGATATCTACCGTCGTATTCTGATCGGTTACCGCTGCTTCGCTGTTGAGCTGTACCTGCATACCGGAATTTACCTGCTGGCCATCCTGATATACCGGATACTGTACTAATTTTGGTTCGTATGTATTTCCTTCTGTCGTAACTTCCAAAACAACAGAAGCATTGTCCAGTTTGTCCACATCTTCAAACGATACGTCGAAAGAATAGGCTCCATGTGCAATGTCTTTCTTAAAAGTACTGTCTGCCTTCGACAATACGCTTCCTTTGTCATCCACAAGAAATGCTTTTACGGTAAAATCACTCTCTTTTCCTTTTCCTGTGGAATCGGACAACGTTATGATCTGTTTGTATGCAGAAGATACCGTGCACGTATTGATCGGATAGGCTCCTGCCGACTCTCCGCTCAACATATCTTTGATCGAAACTGCTGTCGTATTGACACCACATACGGCATCCACGGTAATGTCAGCCGCCGTCGGTTTCCATACGATACAGTCTCCGTTGGAAAGCTGGCGGATGCTCTCGGCTTTGTCCGAATCCGTTTTCCACGTTACTTCTTTTCCCGGATTGGAGCTTACATTATATCCGACTTTGTTTCCGGTAGTAAGGTAATCTTTATATTCCGCATTGGTATTTGGACGAAGGATGAACAATTTATCTTTTAATGTCTTTACCGTTACGCTCAGACGATAAATCTGTCCACTCGTTTCGTCGGTTACCGTCACATAGGTAAATCCGTCCTTCTTTCCTGTCAGGATCAATGTACTGCCATCCACCTGGCACTCAGCAACATCCGTGTCGGCACAGACTGCTTTGTATACATCATCTTCTCCATAACCGCCTTTGATCTCATAGATATGAGAAAGACTGATATCATTTAATTTGGAATAAAAATCTTCTGCCTTGCTGCTGTTTTTTACAATTTTTTCCATTTCCGTCTCATTTGAAAGCGTAAGTGTTTTACTGATCTTTTTCCCATTTTCATAGATCTCAAGAGACGCTTTGGTTTCTTCCTTCCATATCGCATACAAAGGAAGAACCCCTTTTCCGGTATACCGGGAACCTGCCTCATAGGTCTCTCCGGTGCCATCTTTTTTCGTATTCCATCCGACAAATTCATAGCCGTCACGTTCCGGCACCTGTGTCGTTATGATAAAGGAATACATATCCTCCTTCTTCTGCGTCTGTGGAAATTCCGTTACCACATCATCCGTATTTTCATTATAGATAATGGCGTATTCTCCATCAAACATTTCCGCATCTGCAAATGTGTCAATGCTGTCAAGTTCTTCCACCGTAGGATTCGTTACCACATCACTCCACTCGATATAGTCACCTTTTTTATATCCTCTGTTGATGGACGCATAGTATCCAAATCCGTTCTTGCTTCTAAACGTGACACCATTTTCATCGTACTGCGAAATGTATCCCTGTGCGACAAGACCGTCGATTCCATCCTCGTAAGTATCTTCCATATATTCCAGTCCGTCATCTGTGCGACACACATTTTCCGCATCTCCGATGAGAGACTCATCAAACAAATTGTCCGAAGACTCTTTCGTCACGGGTGTGCCATCTTCTTCAAACATAAATAACGCAACCGGATAGGTATCGTCTCCGCTGTAGCGGAATACAAAAAATCTTCCCTTTAACTGTTCGTCCGAAAACTGATGTCCGGTCGAAGCATTTGCTGTTCCCCAGGAAGCATCGTAAATATTACCGTTAATCATATTTGCGGATGTTACATTATCAAAAAGCTGGGCGTTACTCAGTTTTGAGCCAAACAATCCGGATTCATAATACCGGTTCCATACCGCATAAAGAGTAACTACCTCATCCGCACTGTAAACGTCTCCCGGTTCATAGGAAGTCCCGGAACCGTCGCTTTCTGTATTCCACTCCACAAAACGGTAGCCTTTGCGGATCGGCGTCTTGTCCGACAGCGTCAGATCTTCACCCTTCTTTTTCGTCTGTTCCTTCGGCATATTCATTAATTTAGCGCCGCCCTCAGAGAGATATGTAACTGCATATTCTCCAGCCTGCAGACTGTTGGAAGAATATCCGGTCATCGCCGCAAGGTCTTCCATCGTAACATCAGTGTCTGCGTTTTTCCAGAAAATATACTCCCCTACATCACGCCCCTGGTTTCCACTCAGATAATAACCAAATCCGTTTTTACTTTCGAAATACAGACCGTTTTCATCTGCTTTTCCCATCTTACAGAGCGCCATAACGCCTTCAATCCCATCGGTATAATGCTCTTCCATATACGCAGCAGCCGTCGAATTTTGAAGACAGATATTGCTTTTCTTTCCTACCAGCGAAGACGAACTCAGCGAGCCATCTCTACCGCTGACAAACGGCGTATCGTCATCGTTGTACAGGCACAGCGCAATCGGATACGTATCATCACCGGAATATTTTAATATAAAATGTTTGCCTTTCATCATTGATGCAGATAACTGATGTCCCGTGGAAGCATTTGCAACGCCCCACGAAGCATCGTATGGCAGACTGTTCAACCGGCTTGTACGCATAATATAATCAAACAGCTGGTCGATGCCATACTTCCCGGCAAATATACCGGTCGTATATTCTCCATCGTTGATCGTAGTGCTGCTGGCCGCCGCCTGTGACTTCGTCGTATCAACCGGTAACGACGGTGCCAAAAGAGCTGCGATAAGCAGATAACATAGTGTCCTTTTCCATGTTCGTTTCTTCATAATGTCCCTCCTTAACTTAAATTATAAAGATAAGACAATTATAACACAGTTTTTACCGGTTGTCCAAACGTTTTCCTGCCCTCTACCAGTATACTTTCCGCCCCTTCACGCACACAGCGCCCCCGGAAAAAAGCACAATACCGGCGATCCATGCCGCCGCCATGCGGGGCGGATCGGCTTCTACCGTCAGCGTCTGCTGGGGAAAGATAGAAATCGCAGAAAACATATGCAGTCCGTCGAACAGATTCAGGTAAATATCGTACAAAACCGCTGCCATCAGCGCTGCTCCGGTACTCTGAAAGAGAAAACAACAGAAAAATGCCAAGCCTGCCATCATTCCCGTTTCTGCCAATATCTGCCATAACAGCAGCCTGTCAAACGGCTGTATGCTCTGAAGCATGACAAACGAAAGAACGGCGGCTGCCATATACGCAGCAATCCCCGCCGCCACGCAGACCGTGATCTGATACGGTTTCCAGATCAGATACATCAATTCATTGCCGTCGTGCGAAAAGAAATCGCCCGCATAGATCAGGATCCACCACGTAGAAAAAAGCGGGATCCAGACATGAAGCTGGCGGATGCAGTCTGCCGTCTTGATGTCCGATTCCGGGCCGGACAGGATCAATGCCGCAAGCGCCGGGATCAACACAAATAACGCGGCAAACGGCACCACAAACCGCAGCTTATTTTTTGTCATTTGAACCAAATATAATTTTGCCATCGCTACGCCTCTTTCAGTCTCTGCAAATATCCCTGTTCGAGTGTCGCATTGTCCTCCCCGGCAAAACGACACGCTTCTTCTACCGTCACATTTTCCAAAAGTGTCCCGTCTTTCATAATTAAGACGCGGTCACACACCGCCTCCACTTCTTCCACGATGTGGGTAGAGATCACGATGATCTTGTCTTCTTTTGACAATTTTTGGATAATTTCTTTAAAATGGCTCCGCTCTTCCGGATCCAGTCCTGTCGTCGGTTCATCGAGAAACAGAATATCCGGATCTCCGAGAATCGCCTGCGCGATACCAAGCCGCCGCTGCATTCCGCCGGACAGATGTCCTACCTTTTCTCCTGCCTTTTCCGATAAATTGACATCGGCGAGCACACGATCGATCTCCGCCTCCCGCTTCTCCTTTGGTACCTTTTTGGCGGCGGCAAAATAATGCATCATTTCCTTTACTTTTAACTCGTGAAACATGCCAAAACGCTGTGGGAGATAGCCGATCTTGTCCTCTTTCTGCATCGTGACCGTCCCCTCCGAAACCGGATACAATCCGAGAATACAGCGCAAAAGTGTCGTTTTCCCCGCTCCGTTTGGCCCCAGAAGTCCATAACAGCCTTTGTCCAGTTCACAGCTGAATTCCTTGATCACCTTGTGGCTGCGAAAGTTTTTACTTACCTTTTCAATCTTTATCATGTCTGCCTCCCTCTGCGTTTTGCAACGCCTGCAAAAATTCGTTTGGTGTTCTGTTATCCTGTGTATCCATCAGATATTGAATCGTCGCCTGCGCCACGTACTTCGTACCGCATTCGCGCATTTTCAATATAAGGTCATCCTGTAACTTTTCTTCTTCGGACAATTCTGCCCCCTCCGACAAGTCCTTTAAAAGTTCTATCTCTGCCGGATCCTCGATCTGCCAGTCATACGAGAAAAAGATGTCCTTCAATGCCGTCTTTCCCTCTGCTTTCACCTCTGCCGCCAGCACCTGGATCGGCGAAACCGCATTTTTCGTCAATATGTGGTCTCCGAGATCATAATATTCCTGCAAAATGGTGTTAAATGCGAAACTTCCCGGTATGACGACCACCATTTTTCCCTGCGCCGGGGATGGCTCCTGAATTGCAAGAAATGTCATAAGTTTTTCCCATTCTTCGGAAAATTCCGTCGTCGTAAACTGTTCCGCGGCTGTGAACGAATTGGTATCCAGCGGATAAATGACCTGCTGATTTCCATCATTTTCCATTTGTCTGCAATTTCCGCCCACGAGCGTCACATACGAAGTTTCTCCTGCATGGGAATCCCCGTTTCCCGGCAGATTGCTTGCGGCATTGAGTCCCTTGGTATGAATCGTAAATGCCGCTGTCTCATTTTCATTTACCTTCCACATGCCATTCTCATACAGTTTTTCCACGCCTGCCACCGGATAGTACGCAAAGAATCCCGGCAGGAAACAGGCATTCCGGTTTGCATAAAAGACCGGACTGCTTCCCTTATAACAGAACATCAGTTTGCACTCTGCCTTTTTCTGCGGATTATCCACCACGACCTGATCTCCGTCCTGGGTAAAAGAAAGGCTTTCTCCGTCTTCCGACCGTATGTCGGAAATCTTATATCCGTGGTAAAGGGTAAACGGATATTGTTCCGGTGCATCTGCCGCCGAAACCGTCGCGGTCACTTTTGCCGAAAGTTCGCCGCCAAAGGACAATTCCATATCGTATGCCTGCACGCGAAAATCCTTTTGTTTTTCTTCTATCTGCGGCTGTGAATCATAATAATTCCGGTCTTCTGACACAGCACTCTTCGGATGATCTGTCATGCGTAATACACTTCCTTCATTGACTACAGCCAGCACACAGAGGGCGGTCCAGACGATAAACAGGCCGTCTGCCACTCTCCGTTTCCCCTTGGCATACCGGTATACACTGCGCACAAAGAGCCAGCCGCCCACGCCGATCCAAAGGAGCATACCGGCGGCGCGGTAATATTCTACCGGCATTCCATACAACGGATCTCCCAGCGCCTGGATGTCCGGCGGCAGAAGATACAGCCAGTCACGCAGCCAGTAAACCGAGATCCCTCTGCCCCACGACAGCATCGAAAAATATTTCGCATTTGCCGGCAGAATAAGCATCAGCACGGCAAGGATCACCAGATATCCGACATACCGGTTTGGAATCCGCGAGATCAGATATCCCATGCCGGCCGCCGCACACGAAAGCAAAAATATATTGACTCCGAGTATCTTTAACATCTGGATAAAGCACATCTGCGGCATACGCAGGATCGTGACGCCTGCAACCGCATAGATCAGAAATACAAGGGCATAAACCACAATGGCTGTTCCAAGTACGGCAAACTGGTTTCCTTCGACCAGCCACGCCCGTTCCCGCATCGTCTCCCTCAGATTTATCTCCCTGCTCTTCCGCATAAATTCGCAGGAGATAAATAAAAAGAATAGAAATCCCAATACATAAAGATAATCCATATCTTTCAAAAAATAGATTGCCTGCACTTCCTCCGGAGCCGCTCCCACAAAGGCATGCAACAGCCGAAATAGAAATACATTTTCCGCAGTCAGCAAAAGAACATACGGAATACTCACACTCAATGTCCGCATAAATAATCGTATCGTGTTTTTGTACGTCGTCATAATTTTCTTCCTTTCTCCATTTCTGTCACCGTATCGCAAAGTAGTTTTATGTCCTCACTTGTGTGAGACGTCAAAAGGATCGTGACTCCTTCTTCCTTTAATTTCAGAAAATACGTCCGCATCTGTTCAACTCCCTCTTTGTCCAGTCCGTTAAAGGGTTCATCTAAAATGAGCAGCTGCGGCTTTTCCATAATCGCCTGCGCGATCCCCAGGCGCTGGCGCATCCCAAGACTGTATTTTTTCACATGCCGCTTCAACCTCGGATCCAGTCCCACAGTCCGCATCGCGTCCTCAATCTCTTCCCTGCCGGTCCTGTGATTGAGTTCTGCCAAAATATGTAAATTTTTGTATCCACTGTAAAACGGCACAAATCCGGGCGTTTCAATAATCACACCGGCATTTGGCACAAAATCCACATCTTTTCCAATCTGTTTTCCTTCCACAAAAACGGTGCCGCTTGTCGGTTTCATAAACCCACAGATACATTTCATCAAAACGGTTTTTCCCGAACCGTTGCGTCCGATCAGACCGTGTATTTTTCCTTTTTCAAAATGAACCGAGATATCCTGCAGGATCCGGTTTTTCCCGATCGTCACATTGACATTTTTTACATCAATCATGTTCCTGCCCTCCTAACCTTTTCCGCAATCCGATAATCCCTATTATGAACACGCCGATCAACACGGCAAAATATATGACACTGTACTCCAGCGGAAATACCATTTTCATATAATACTGGCTGTAATGAATCCCCAAAATGCTGTTTCCCATCGGCATCAAAAACCGCATCTGTGAAAATGTTGTACACAATCCGGTGCCAAACGCAATGACGAAAAAGCACAGTAACAGCCCTATTGTCTTCGCCCGAAGGAGAAAGCACAAAAGTTTGATGAGCAGGAGAAGATACAGATACGCCGCCAGCAATGCACTTCCCACAAGCACCGCCTCCCACGGCGGCACATGGTAATACAGCTGCGGCTGTATGCTGACAGCCCCTGCACTTTGTGCATATTCCGGAAATTCTCTTGCAAAATCCGTAATGACCGGACTCCATCCGGTGCCCCATCTTCCCTCTGCCAGCACCGGTATGACCATCCCGGCAAACTGCATCAAAAGGTAGCCTGCCGTGATCACAACGCCATATAACAATTGTCCGAGCACCCAGTTTGTCTTTCCCGTACGCACCAGATAAAAATAAGCATTGGCATCGACGCGCGGAAAATCCGAGAGCAGGACAAGAAACAGCACCGGCATAATAAGGATCATAAAATTGGAATTGATCAGCGCGATGTACGGCTCGATCACAAGCAGGGAAGCGTGCATCCTCTCTGCATTCTGAAGCAGCGGAACGGTGATAAACTGATACGCAAATACCCACACGGCAGGCACCAGCGCCAGCCTTCCGGAGCACAAAAAATGATAACATTCTGCCTGACAGACCCGTATTATCTTCCGCATGGAAATATTATGCACACCCATCCCTCCTCTTTGTCAAGATCGTACCAAACACAGCCATCAATCCAAGCGCCATGACGACATAAAATACTACATTAGCCCCCGGTTCCGGCTGTCGGTAAAAATAAGTAAAATACGATGTCTGCCATCGCACCAGCCCCTGTTTTTCAAGGGTTAGATCCAATAAATAGAATGCCAAAAACGGAATACACGCCACGACATATTTATTATAAAAGACAGCCGCCGCTGCCAGTCCCGGTGTACTGACAAGCATTCCGTAAACCATAAAACAGGCAATTTTAAATATCCATATTTTCCCAATTGCAAGTCCCTCTGCCGGCAGAAGGGCAACCAATATGACATCGGCTAAAATGCACCCAAGCGCCGCCGTAAAGCCGGCACTCAACACACCGCTCACTGCGCGTATGACCGCATAGCGCACTTTTCCGATCCTCGCCACGACAAAACGGCTGTAACCGGTCATCCGTTCTGCCCAGAAGTAGTTCAAAAACGGAAATATGACAACGACCGGCATAAACATCAACGCATAGGTTCCGAGCGGACTTTCCAGAATGTCCGAAAGCGGAATTTCTGCGCTGACCGTATCCCAGAGTTCCTGCTTATGAAAGAGCAGCTCAAAGATCGTGTACTCTTTTCCCGCCTCATTGACATAGCAGATTGTCGTAAAGCGAAGTATCGTGCATATGACGACGCAGCCCGAGAACAACGGGGTACACAGGATATTTTTCAGGTAATGCCAAAGATTCCGGATCACAGCGCCACCTCTTTTCCTAATAGTTCTTTATGTAATCCATTTTCCCTGTCTCACAGTCAACAAGGATAAATTCTTCTTTATATTGTTCTTCATTGATGTAAAATACCCAGCAAGGACTTGTCGTATAGATGTTTCCCGCATCGTTTCGCTCTATCTTTTCATTCACATAGCGGTAACACAATTCGATATGGCTGACCTTAAAGTCATGGTAGGCAGCCAGCTCTTTTTCCATAATCTGTATCGCGCTTTTTAAGGACACGATCTGATCTAACTTTCGTTCCACCGTCTTTTGGTGTACCGCCCCCGCATTGCTGACAATCCGCTCTATCCCATGCACCGACGTAATTGTCACCGTATCATCAAAGAACGACAGATAGTCAACGGCCAACGGTTTATCCTGTGAAGTCTCCGTCGTTTTCTGCTCCGTCAATATGCCGGCGCCCTTGTATGTTTTTTCAAAACTGATCTTAACAGCCTTTCCTTCGCCGCCATCTGCTGCCGGAAGGATCTCAATCTTTTTCGGTCGTGTACTGCATTCATCACCTGACAATTTCTTCCATTTATCTTCCTCTTTCTGCGCCTTCTCAACCGCCTGTGAAAGTGTGATCGTTCCGTCTTTTAATGTGATTTCTTCGTCTTTATACGGACGATTTACAAAAATTGTCTTTTCCACATCCTCCGCGCTGTCAAGGTAATTTGTATCGTCCGAGGATCTGCTGTAATTGATGAATCCATTATTGCCGATGATCCACGTCTGCCCGGTCTTTTCGTTGACGTACTCCGGTCCCGGCGGCACGGTATTCGGATTTTCCTTGTAATATTTTTTATCAAATTCTTTGTCCGGCACATATTCTCTGCGGATCTGCTCTGCCTTTTTGTCAACATCATCAGCCTGTTCTAACTGATATACCGCCACTTCCTGCGGCTTTTCACACTGCAGATCTTTTTCAAAATAAATATTATTATGGGATTCTTTCAATGTCTCGTCCCATGTACTCCATATTGTATCAATGCTCTCTTTCTGCACCGTATCCCAGCTATCGTTTTTTGCGCTGTCCTGCGGACTCTGACACGCTGCTGCTAACAGTACTGTCACGAGTAACACAGGAAGCAGGCGAATGGATTTTGTCATCCTTCAACCCTCCCGTCTACAATTCGGATTATTCTCCCGCAATGTTTTGCTACCATTTCATCATGAGTTACTATAATCACCGTCTTCCCCTGTGCATGAAGGGTCATAAACCGGTGAATGATCTCTTCCCCTGTCGCCCGGTCGAGCGCTCCCGTCGGTTCATCACACAAAAGTACCGAAGCATCATTTACAAGTGCTCTGGCAATCGCCACCCGCTGTCTTTGTCCACCGGAAAGTTTTGTCACCGGCTGATGCCGTTTTTCATACAATCCCACTTCCCTTAAAACGTGTTCCACACGGGCTTTCTTCTGATACCGGAACCGCTTGGAATACAATAGGGGCAGCACGACATTTTTTTCTACCGTTTCACGTTCGATCAAGGCAAAGTCCTGCATTACAAAGCCAAACATTTCATTCCGGATCCGCGCCATCTGCTTTTCTGAATACGAACTGATCTCTTCGCCCTCCAGATAGTATTTTCCTCGGCTTGCCTTGTCCATGCCGCCAAGGATGTTTAGCAGCGTCGACTTTCCAGAGCCGGAAGCGCCCATGATCGCGACACTCTCTCCCTCTTCGATGGAAAGATCAACGTCTCTCAGTGCTTCAAAGGAAAGACCTCCTTCGCGGTATGTTTTTCCTATATTTTCCAATTGAATTAACATTGTATTCTCCTATTCACTTCGTATGATCTGTATGATCTCATTCCGCAGATACCACCATGCCTTACTGCTGATCACGGCAAATCCGATGAGCAGCACCGGGATAACCGCAATTCCTGCGGTAGCCGGATCGAGCCTCTTTCCAAACACCACGATCCAGGATGGCGAAAACTCATACTTTGCCAGCACTGCCAGAAGTCCTCCGGCAATCGCCGTTCCGATGGCAAAACTGATTCCCTCTAATATCATAAAATCTTTTACCAGCCAGCCAAAAATCTGCGTCTTTTGTGCACCGGCCATCTTGCGGATCACAATTTCTTTTTTCCTTCCTCGCATCCAGACAGCAATGGCCGAAAAAATATTGACAAATACGATCACTGCCACGGCACCGTAAACCGCCAGCGCCGCCTTTGTACTTGTCTGCACATTACGGTTAAAATATTCCCTTCTCTGATCTCCTGCGGCAAAAGTATAACCTTGCTTTAGCAGGGAAGAAGCAAACATTTTCTGAACCCTTTCCGGCGCATCCAAAAAACCATATTCCCAGTCCTCTTCTTCCTCTATCCCCGCAGCATACAGATTGACAAGATATTCATTGGAGCGGCTGTCATTGCGCTCCCCATCCGAATAAACGCCGATCACTTCATACATCGTCCCCCGTAACGGATAATATCTCTTTCCATCTATCATCTTACAGAGAGGAAGATTGTCTTCGCGAAGCAGCAATACATTGGCTTTCGTCTCCCGGTCTTTTTCGGTAAATGACCTGCCTTCCTCCGTCAAAACGGTAACGCCGGACGCGACGGCAGCTCCTTTTTCAAACCGCAGTCCCGCATACCGGATTTTCTCCGGAAGTTGTAATCTTATCTTTTCGACTGTATTATTTTCTGTAGATGACGGAAAAAACAGCATGTAATTTTCGTCCAATCCCGCCATCGGAAGATATGTCTTTTTTTCATTTATCATGGCATTGGCACACAATATAAACAGCACGGAAACCATGATCTCGATCGCAATCATAAACCCGGAACGGTAAAAAAATCGTCTCATCACGGCCCCCTTAATTCAACGTCTTTTGCAGCATTCCACGGATGGTATCTTTTCTCATACAGAGGCAGGGGATCAAACTGACCGCCAGCATATAGCAAGCCAGCGCCAAAATACTGATCCACGCCGCCTTTGTATTTCCATCTGCCGCCAGCGCAGTCACACACATAATACCATACATACTCCACACCGGTATTAATATCCGAATGCAAATTGTTTTCCGCCCTGCTCCACACATCTGATGAATCGCAAATTCTCTTTTGTGTTCCCGGATAAAGTGAAATATATTTGCCGTCAATGCCACAAAACAAAATGCCAGTATAATAAGCATGATGCCGCCCATCAATACGATCTGATCCTGCATATCAACACGGATCGCATCCATTTGTCTGGTATAGTTATTTACACTTAATTCCAGTAAATCCTGCTTTCGCAGCTGCTCTGTCTCTTCTTCCAGAAATTGTATATCGTCTGTAAGAAAACAGGTGGAATCATAATATCCCCACAAAGAAAATATATCTTCCTTGTCTACTCTGTTATATTGAATAACAGCTTGATCCAGACAGATCTTTTCCCGCGTCTTTCCCGGTGCCACATAAAAGGAATCTTTATCCATAAAACCGACAATCTCATATCCCTGCGTCTGCTGATCATAAAGAACATCGTGCAGCCGGTATACCTTTTTTAAATCGGCTCCTGCCACAATCGGTATCGTATCTGTCTTTTCCCTGATAAATGCCTCTTTGTCTCCTTCCCATTGAATCCCATAAATATCAAAAAAGTTCTCCGACACTTGTATTCTCGAAAGTTCTTCCTGCTCCTTGGACAGCCCCAACGCCCTGCGGATCTCCCCTCTCTGCCCGCGGTACATCGGAAAGGCCACAGAATCATCCGCCGTAAACGCCTTAACATGCAGCGAATTTTCCTGTAGTTTTCTCTGCAGATCGTCGTAATTTTCTTCCATTTTTTTACATTTCTTTTTATCGTTTATTAAATCTTCAAGTGCCGCATCGCCGGTTTGATCCCGAAACATATAAATCTCTGTATGTTCTGTCATCCGGCTTATTTTCTGTTCGACCTGACGGTAATCAAAAAAGGCCTGCAGCAGGTATATCGCGATCAAAGCAGCTGCCGTGATCTGTATCGTATTCCACAAAAGAGAAACTCCGTTTCGCTTGATGTCATTTAAAATATAGATCATATCTGTACCGTGTACTTTCCAGCCTCATAATATTTTGTTAAGCGTTCTTTTTTTATTTCATTATACTTGTTTCATTTATCATTGTCAATCACTATTTAGACAAATAAGGTATTGACTTTTTATAGGTCTTGTCATATTATGAAGCCAGTTACTTCTTAGTTTTAGAAAGGCGGCCTGCTATAAATTGAGTAATCAGGATACTTTTAAGAAAGGATCGGTAGAACTTCTCGTTCTTGCCCTGCTTCAGGAAGGTGATCTGTATGGATATCAGATCTCACAGCTTGTCAAAGAACGTTCGGGAAACATATTGACTATCCCGGAAGGATCTATGTATCCTACACTTTATCGTTTAGTAGACAAAGGGTATATTTCCGATGAAAAACGCAAAGTCGGGAAACGGCTTACACGCGTTTATTATCATTTGGAGCCAAAGGGGAAGGAGTATCTTAGTGAATTATTAGAAAGTTTTTATACCGTGAACCGGGCGATTGAACGCATACTAAACTACAATGAACCGGAGGAAGATTCCAATGAATGATTCAAAACGCTACCTGAAAAAAATCCGCGCAATCCTTCCCGTGTGGGGAAGTTATGAAAAACGTTTTTACAAAGATATCCAGTCAAATGTCACTGAATTTTGTATCTCGCATCCCGATTATACGTATGCTGATTTAGAACACGAATTCAATTCTCCGGAAGAAATTGTAGGCCAGTATCTTACGAGCATTGATCCTGACTATCTTTCTCGGAAACTTTCTTTTGCCAAATACGTAAAAGCAACTTGTTCCTTGCTGATTTCTGCAATTTTGATTGCCTTTATAATATGGAATATTGTTTTGTACAATGCACGGCAGGAATTTATCAACTCTATGCCAGCCAGCGAAGACACTACGATCACCATAATAGAATAAAATCTTTGTGTAACAATACGTAACGGTCACACAAACAGAGGAGAATTTTAATGAACGATTCCAAGCAATACTTAAAGAAAATCCGCGCACTCCTTCCCGTATGGGGAAGTTATGAAAAACGTTTTTATAAAGACATTCAGTCAAATGTCACTGAATTCTGCAATGCTCATCCGGATTATACGTATGCTGATTTAGTGCATGAATTTAATTCACCGGAAGAAAATGTAAGCCAATATCTTACAAACATTGCCCCGGACTACCTTTCCCATAAACTTTCATTTAAGAAATATATAAAGGTAACGTGTGTATTGCTGATCTCTACAATTTTAATTGCGGTTATGTCCTGGAATTTATTTTTGTACACTGCACGCCGGGAATTTAAAGAAATAATGTCTCAATTTGACGGTACTACCATTGAAGAGATTCAATAAAAAGGACTGCTGCAGTCCTTTTTTTAATGTCCGAATATCAGACTAAAATCTCCAACCATCACATTAATTACTCCAAGAACCAGAAATGCTATGCCAATATAATAGCATATCACTTTCAGCCGGCTGTAATGTGAATCATATAATAAAATCGCCAGTCCAAAAAAGACAACTCCAATAAGTACAAATTTCATATTTTTTCCTTTCCCATATAATGTTTCGACGGTTCTATAGTTTCATTTCTTCCCTTGTATAATTCGGTGTCTGCCAGTCTCTGACGTATTCCTCTTCTAACAGCGCAGCCACTTTTTCAATCGCATCATCAAGTGCGGGAGAAAATTTATGTTCATAATATTTTCTGGCTTTTGAAATGTATTTTCTGGCAAATTTTGTCATTTCTTCACTGCGTACCTGTCCCGTTTCCCCAGAAAACGCAGAATCATACAAGTTACTGATCTTGTCCGCATTTTTTACAACGGCCGCGACCGGATCGGTCAAAACGTTCTTTACGTATTCGCTCTCATCTTCCCCTTTCCCTCGCGTGAGGAGTTTGACCGCACGCACCACATCCTCCCCAAATATGCAGAGGTCTTCTTCGGTCGCATCCGTATCTTCCAGGGTATCATGCAGCAGCGCCGTAATCTGATATTTTTTTCCATATCCTGCCTTGCGGACAAGCTCCGCCACCGCGATCGGATGCACGATGTAAGGGGTGTCTCCGTCTTTGCGTGTCTGTCCGGCGTGCTTCTCATTGGCAAATGCCAACGCTTTTACGTAAAGTTCATTGTCCATTTATGAGCCTCCTTTACACCATTCCCGGTATTCCTCTAAGCGTTCGATGAATCCACTGAATTCCGGCACAGTAAAATCAAGTTCTTTATATTTTACCGAATAAATAATTCCCTTATTTATCAGTTGTGCCCGCGAAGTAGATATCGCATTTAACGGTTTATTCATGATTTGTGCAATACTTGAAATCGGGCAGGGAAGTTTTCCACTTTGTACCATTGCAAAAATAAATCTTTTATCTGCCTCTGTGCATCGTTCATAACGAACCTTAAAGAACCCTTTATCCAATGTTGAAAAAAACGTTTCAATACTCTCCATCACATCTTGCAGCGTAATTTTTTCACTCACGGCATTTTCATACACAATCTGACACAATTGCTGTATAAAAAACGGATATCCATTTGTAATATCAACGATTTTATCAACCGCTTCTTCCTCATAACAACACCCCATTTTCTCCGCCGGAATACGAATTGCTTTCATTGCTTGTTCGCAATTCAAAGATCCTATTTCTTTATAGATAAACAAACGCTCTGAATACGACTTTTCTTTTGACAACATCGAGTAAATCTTAGGAAGTCCGGCGCCTACCACCATAATAGGATACCCTAATTGATTAGCGCGGTGCAACGCAGAAATAAGTGCTCCCAATTCCTTAGCCTTCATATACTGCAATTCATCAATAAAGAAACAGATTGGCATCTCGGCTTTATAAGCTGCTTCCCCAAGCGTTGTAAATACATCTGTTAAACTTTGTGTTAAATTTGACATTTTATATAATTCTTTTTCCTGTAAAGAAAGAGAAAATGTATTATCATTCGGGTCAAATGACACTACTAGTGATTTCACTGCATCCAATGGCTTTTGTATCAGATTTTTAAACTTTTCTTTTGCACTTATTTTTCGTAAAAAAGCCTGTGAACAACTTGCAATCTGGGATACAAAATCATTCTTTTCTTCTACCTCGATATGTTTGCAAAATACATTTTTCTCTTCTGCTATTTTCTCAATTTGATTTAACAATACCGTCTTTCCAACCCCGCGAAGTCCGATAAAAATAACCGATTGTGTCGGAATATTTAAGGTTAAAGCCTCAAACATTTTCTCTATATTTACAATATCTTCCTCTCTTCCTGCCAGATAAGTTGGCATCAAACCTGCTCCCGGCCGGTAAGGATTCACTTTGATCATACCCATCACCTCCACCCTTATTATCCCATTTGTCAGCATATTTGTCAATCCATTTACGGTCAAAAGTATGAAAAAGTATCATTTTTTTCTTATAACTTTTTAAAAACAAAATAACACGTTTATGCAAAAAGCCGCAGCACGAACCGGTCTTCTTCCGAACCAGTCTGCTCTGCGGCTAAAAATCATTTTCTAACTTCTTTTACAGCAGTTCCTTCAACAGCTTATTTACCATTCCCGGATCTGCTTTTCCTTTCATCGCCTTCATCGTCTGGCCGACCAGGAAACCGATGGCTTTTGTCTTTCCTGCCTGGTAATCGGCTACCGACTGCGGATTGTCCGCGATCACCTGCTCGACTACAGCACGGAGAGCGCCCTCATCGTTGACGGTCTTTAAGCCGTTTTCTTCGACATATTGATCCACATCAATGTCCTCGGAGAACATTTTCTCAAAGACTTCTTTTGCGACTGTCGAGTTAATCGCATTTTCGTCTGTCAGCTGGATCAGCGCTGCCAGATTTTCCGGCGTAAATGTGATGTCTTCCGGCTCCATTTCCTTTTCTTTTAAGAGACGCATTGTCTCCACCATAAGCCAGTTGGATACCTTTTTCGGATTGTGGCAGATTGCCGTCGTCTCTTCAAAGATATCTGCGAGTTTTTTGGAACCGGTAATAATACCGATGTCGTACTCCGGAATATCAAATTCTTTTTTGTAACGTTCTGCTTTCGCGTCCTGAAGTTCCGGCTGGCGCTCTTTCACCGCTTCGATCCACTCGTCGCTGATACGGATCGGCACAAGGTCAGGATCCGGAAAATATCGGTAATCCTGTGCATCCTCTTTGGATCGCATTGCATACGAATATTCCTTGTTATCATCCCAGCGGCGTGTCTCCTGAATGACTTTTTTACCTTCTTCAATGAGTTCGATCTGACGCGCACGTTCACCCTCGATCGCACGGGAAATCGCTTTAAACGAGTTCAGGTTTTTCATCTCGGTACGTGTACCAAATTCACTGGCGCCGACTTCGCGAACCGAAAGGTTGACATCGGCACGCATCGAACCTTCATTTAATTTACAATCCGAAGCACCCAGATATTGGATTGTCATGCGCAGTTTTTCAAGATACGCAATAACTTCTTCCGCACTCCGCATATCCGGCTCCGATACGATCTCAATCAACGGCACGCCGGAACGGTTGTAGTCCACGAGAGAACAGTCTTCCCAGTCATCATGCACCAGTTTTCCGGCATCTTCTTCCATATGAATCTCATGGATACGCACCTGTTTTTTTCCTGCCGGCGTCTCGATATCGACGTGTCCATTGCGGCAGATTGGCAGATACAGCTGTGAGATCTGGTAGTTCTGCGGGTTATCCGGGTAAAAATAGTTTTTACGGTCAAATTTGCAATACTGCGTGATCGAACAATTTGTCGCAAGTCCGACTGCCATCGCATATTCCACCACTTGTTTATTCAGCACTGGGAGAGAACCCGGCATCCCGGTACAAACCGGACAGGTATGTGTATTCGGAGCGCCACCAAATGCAGTGCTGCATCCACAAAAAATCTTCGTCTTTGTCGCAAGTTCCACATGGACTTCAAGACCAATGACGGTTTCGTATTGTTTTGCCATCTTACATTCCTCCTTATGCTTCTATGTCACCACGCGCCTGCTCGTAACTGTAAGCCGCGCGGATAATTGTCTTTTCTTTGAAACAATCTCCGATCATCTGTACGCCGATCGGAAGCCCTTTGTCGTCCTTTCCGCAAGGAAGGCAGATTCCCGGAAGGCCGGCAAGATTGACAGAAATTGTATATATGTCACCAAGATACATTTTGATCGGATCGCTGAGGCTCTTTCCAATCTCCGGCGCCGTTGTCGGTGCTGCCGGCGCAAGGATCACATCGTATTTGGCAAAGGCATCATCAAATGCCTTTTTGATCAATGCTTTTGTACGAAGTGCTTTCAAATAATACGCATCGTAATATCCACTGCTCAAAACAAAGGAACCAAGCATGATACGGCGTTTTACTTCCGGACCAAATCCTTCGGAACGTGTCTTTTTATACATATTATGCAGTCCCTCGTATTCTTTCGTACGATATCCGTATTTGACACCATCAAAACGTGACAAGTTTGAACTTGCTTCCGCTGACGCAATGACATAATACGCCGGAATTGCATATTCCACAAGGCTCAGATCAAACTCTTCCACGATTGCACCTTTTTCTTTCAGCACATCCGCCGCTTTCAATACGGCAGCTTTGACCTGTGGGTCAAGTCCTTCGCCCATATAATCTCTCGGAATACCGATCTTCATGCCTTTGACATCATCAACAAGTGCCGATGTGAAATCCAGGTCTTCGCGTGGAATCGATGTGCTGTCCTTCTTATCATAGGAAGAAATAGCCTCCAAAATAGCCGCACAGTCCGTCACATCTTTTGCCACCGGTCCGATCTGGTCAAGAGAAGATCCGTACGCGATCAGACCATAACGGGAAACCGTTCCATACGTCGGTTTCAATCCGGTCACACCGCAAAAAGAACTTGGCTGGCGGATCGATCCACCGGTATCGGAACCAAGCGCATACGAACATTCTCCTGCGGCTACCGCTACACAGGAACCGCCCGAAGAACCGCCCGGTACGTGGTTGGTATTGTGTGGGTTTCTCGTGATTCCATACGCGGATGTCTCCGTCGTACTTCCCATCGCAAATTCGTCCATATTGGTCTTTCCAATGATAACGGCGCCCGCCTTTTCAAGGTTTGCCACCGCCTCTGCGGTATAGGTCGGTTTGAAGTTGGCAAGAATTTTTGAACTGCAGGTTGTCAGTACGCCTTTCGTACACATGTTGTCTTTGATGGCAACCGGAACTCCGGCAAGCGGCCCTGTCAATTCGCCGGCATCGATCTGCTTCTGCACTTCTTCCGCGCGGGCAAAAATGTCATTTTCTTCCAATACCGTCACATAACTGTTTAATGTTTCTTCTGATTTTTTTATCTGGTCTAAGGCAGCCTGCGCTGCTTCTTTTACCGTCACTTCTCCCGCTTTGATCTTCTTTCCGAGAGCGACGGCAGTATATTTCATCAAATCCATAATTGCCCTCCTTATGCGAATGTCTTAGGCACCATGTAAGTACCGTCTTTTTTCTGCGGCGCATTTGCAAGCATTTCATCCCGGTCATCACCGTTGGTCACTACATCTTCGCGGAACACATTGTCCACCGGAAATACGTGGGACATCGGCTCTACGCCGGTCGTGTCCAGTTCATTCAACTTATCAATATAGTCGAGCATACTACCCATATCTTTTTTTGCCTGCTCTTTCTCTTCATCGGAAAGCTCTAATTTGGCAAGGATACCTACATACTCGATTGTTTCATCTGAAATAATATTTGCCATAATTTTCCTCCATTCTTCCTTACGGTTCCAGTCGGTTCAGATCACGCGGGAACAATGTTGTCTCGCGCACGTTGTCCTCGCCCAGAAGTTTCATTGTGATACGCTCCAGTCCGATTCCCAGACCTCCATGTGGCGGCATGCCGTGGCGGAATACCTGAAGATAATGTTCCATGCCCTCTTCGGTCATTCCTCTTGCTGCAATCTTTTCTTCCAGCATATCCAGATCGTGGATACGCTGTCCGCCGGTCGTCACTTCCAATCCGTCAAAGAGCAGGTCAAAGCTCAATGTAAATTTCGGATCTTCCGGATCATCCATCGCATAAAATGGACGCTTCTTGGAAGGATAATGGGTGACAAATACAAAATCTGCACCGTATTCTTCTTTGAAATATTTTCCTATTAACATCTCTTCTTCCGGCTCCAGATCGTAAGGATTGCGAATCTTGCGATCGTATTTTTCTGACACGAGACGCTTTGCTTCATCAAAATGCACCTGCGGGATCTCGTCTGTCTTTGGAAGTGTGACACCGAGCATTTTCAGCTCTTTTGCGTATTCCTTTTCCAAAAGTTTCATTGTATATTGTAAAAATCCGGTTTCCATCTCCATAATATCCTGGAAACTGTCGATATAACCCATCTCAAAATCGAGCGATGTGTATTCGTTCAAATGACGTTTCGTATTGTGTTTTTCTGCACGAAATACCGGCGCCGCCTCAAATACGCGGTCAAATACACCGACCATCATCTGTTTATAAAACTGTGGACTCTGCTCAAGCACGGCAGGTCTGTGGAAATATTCCAGTTTGAAAATATTGGCTCCGCCCTCGGCACCTTTTGCACCAATCTTAGGAGTATGAATTTCTGTAAATCCTTGTGAAAATAAGTAATCGCGGAATCCTCTAACGATTCCTTCCTGAATCTTGAATTTTGCCCGTTCTCTGACATTTCGAAGTGAAATCGGACGAAGATTTAATTTTGTCTCTAGTGATGTGTTTAATTTCCATTTGCTGATCGGAATCGGCATCGGTTCTTTCGGTTCCGACAAAATGGTAATTTCTGTCAGCCGAATTTCAAATCCGTTCGGCGCACGATCCTCCAATGCAACGACACCGCTGACTTCGACGGTCGCTGCCTCTTTCAGGTCTTTCAGCTCCTTGTCTTTGACCGCACCGGTCTCAAAGACGGTCTGCACCAGACCTTCCCGTTTTCTCAACACAACGAAGGCAACCTCTCCCATATCTCGTATGGTGTGAATTGCTCCGTTCATCCGAATCTCTTTTCCTGCCAGGCTGTCTAACTGCGCCAGGACATCCGAGATCTCCATTACTTGCTTTTCTGTGCTTCCTGTTACAAATTTCATGAGTACCTCCTTCTGTAGATGCCAGTGTCTGCCATTTCAAAGACACTCCTTCCGCTATGAGGGAATGTGTCCTTATCTTTTTGACTTTCTGGTGGCTCTACGAAACAAATTTTTGTTCTGCTCCGGCTCTGAAACTTGTTTTCAGCATTATATTTTTATACTAAAAACCCGCCTCAGCAAAGCCTGAAGCTTCGCCGGGACGGGTATCAATGTTCTCATTTCTTACCCGCGGTACCACCCGCGTTGAAAATTCATGGAATTTTCCTCTTTTCTGACAGATAACGGTGCGACCCGTGTAAACCTACTCTAGTTCAGTTTACCTGCTCCGGAATGTTCTCCTGCTTACCGCTTCCGTGAGTGCGCTCTCAGTCGGTGACGCCTCTTCCTGTCGTAAGGTCACTGCATAAGCAATCGTTTCCTTCTTTGCCTTTGTCTGTCATTCTAGCACAATTTTTTTTCGTTGGCAAGAAAAAATTTTAATTTTTTTGCATATTTTCTTTTTCTATCTGCAATTTTTCATACATAATCCTTCCAAAATCTGAATATTGGCTGAAATACTCATAGGTACTCAGAAGGCAGGTGGCATTCTCCAATCTATCTTTCCATAAATTATCAATGAACGCCCCCATGTTATCCATGTCTTCCTGTGTGACCGCATCCGGATCATAGATCATACTGTCCTCTGCCGTGATATGCTCTTTTCCATCTTTTGTCAGATAAAATTGCTGCCACTCATATCCGGCTTTCCCTTTGCCGGAATATGTCGCCGGACGGATCCGCAAAAGTGTCGCGTCTTTCTCTGCGCCGTCTTTTTCGATCACATAATACTGCTCCCATTTGGTCTGATCCCACACATTGGCGGAAACACTCCAGATCATATCTTTATTTTCTTCCGGCGATTCACTCCATACCGTGCTTGCTTTTCCGTTATGAACATAACTGATCCAGATCACCGGGGCATTTTCGCCGGTATAAATTGCATTGGTATCATATGTAAGACTTGACGTATCCGGCTTTTTAATGTCTCGCACAACACCGAATGCATCCTGACTTTCAAAATTAACTCCACCCTCTACCAGCCGCTTCCGAAATACGGAGTCTGAACCGTACGAGTCGTTTTCTATTTTCTTTCTGTTTTTGTCCGTATTATTCCAGAATATCACACTGTCCGCAATATCAAAATTCCAGAAAAACTGCTTTGCAAATTCATTATCAAAACCATTCTTTAAGTCCTCGGAGATTTCTGTAGTGATCCACTTTACACCGGTAAATTCGTACCCCGTCAAACTATGGTGCGTATCCACAAATACTTTTCCATCATTGTAATGAATCCACTCTCCGCTGCTGGAACAGGAAATAGAATCTATTTTTTTGACTTTTCCGTCCACCAAAGCATACACATCGGCTCCTGATTTAATCTTCATCGGCTCCCCTTTTTCGGTAACGTCAGTGCGTATTTTACTGGAAAGCCCATCCAGCACGTCACCGGCATACTGTTTTTTTGCTGCAAGAAGAATTGGTTCGCTGTTTTTGCTAACCGTTACGACGGAAAATAATTTGTATTTCTTTTGATTTGTTTTCAAAAAATCCGTAAATTTTTTGTTCCAAATCGTATCATCTTTTGCCGTGCCATTTTCCTGCTTCGACGCATTCTGGCCGTCATTATTCGATGCCTTCGTATTTTCTATTTTACCGGATGTATCCGAAGCATTTTTTGTTTCATTTTGCGCCATATTTCCACATCCACTGAAGGTAAATATAATACTTGCCACCATTAAAAATGTGAGTATTACTCTCGCCTTTTTCTTGTATTTATTGTCTTCCACAATTTTCCGCATTCTATTTTTCAACTCCTTTTTACTGCTTGCCGCCGCTGTCGTCGAGCAGAAAACAGACAACTTTTGTGTCCCGGCGGTAACACAGAGCAGCGTTTTTCCATACGCTATTTTCTGCGTCAGATCCGTGGCTTTTAATACCTTTTCGTCACACGAAATCTCTGCATCTTTTTTGGATAAATATGCCGCCAGCCACACAAGCGGATGAAACCAATAGACTGCCGTAAGCAAAATGCGCAGCAGGGACCAGATGTGATCCTTTTGCTCATAATGGCATTCTTCATGACGGAGAATCCATGCTTTCTGCGCATCCGTAAACTCTGCCGCCACTTGCACCGGCAGATAAACGGCCGGATGAAATACCCCATACAAACATGGCACCTGCACCTGATCCGACTCATAGACCGTTAATTCCCCTTTTGTTATTTCCAAAATTTTCCTTTTCTTTTTTAATTTATACGAGAAGATACTATTTGTTATCAAAGCAATACACAAGATCAGACAGGTTCCAAAAAAGCAAACCTTTTCTTTGTAGTCATTCCACAGGGAGATCAGTTTTTCCCGGCTTGAAATATCTGTCCTCTCCTCTTTTTCAGCGGCAGGAATTGTAATGTTATTTTTTGTCGTATTTTTTTGTATCACAATTGTATCTGTCGATGATTGAGACATCTGTACCTGTTCTATTTTTTGTGTATTTTCCGTGTGATTCTGCACCTGATTTACCATGCCGGATAAGCCAAAATTAAGCGAGCCGACATTAACCGGCACGATCAGACGCACCGCTGCTAACAGCCACATAGCGTAGATCAGTCTATGACTCACTTTTCCTCTGAATGCAGCACGAAACAACATAACCAGCAAGATCATCACACTTGATGAAATCAATATTTCCCGCATGTTCACTCCTCCTTTTGTGCATTCTGACGTGCATTTTTCAATATATTTTCCAGCTCCTCAATATCCTTTTCACTCAAATTTCCCTGTCTTACCAGTGTGCTCATCATCGCCCCAATACTTCCATCATAAATCCGTCCGAGGAAGTTTTTAGTTTCCGGCACGACCACTTCTTCTCTTTGAACGATCGGATAAAAATATTTTGTCTTTCCCTTTGTCTCATAACCAATCACACCTTTTTCCGTCATACGGCGAAGCATCGTGGCGCAGGTACTTTTACTCCATTTTGTCTTTTGCTCCATCTGTGCAACAATCTCCATAAGACTGCACGCGCCATTTTCCCACAACACCTGCATGATGTACCATTCTTTGCTCGTAATCATATACATTCATCCTTTCGGTTTACTTTGTAAACCCATCATAGCACGATTGGTTTACGTTGTCAACCAGTGTTTTAAAAAAATCACCAGAGAAATGTTACCCTTCCCTGGTGATCCTAACTCTTTAACCACACAACTTCAAAACTTTACATCATATCCTGTCACCAAGCAAAACTTGATGCCCTACGCATGCTTTATTATTACTTGATTCCGTATTCTTCCATCAACTTCTTCTGCAATTCAACATCCTGCGTTGATTGGAAAAGTTCTACCGTACGATTGTCCTTGATCAGTGCTGCATTTAAACGATTGATACGAGAAGTTCCCTTCTCAAATCCTATCGCTTCGATCTCATCTAACACATCTGAAATTGGTCCCATCT